>Ga0307415_100000320_pt1 | contig 20808 bp, 18 predicted proteins | sample DK1Cmetagenome_FD_204524 | JGI IMG/M metagenome (GOLD analysis project Ga0307415, IMG submission 204524) | Maize rhizosphere microbial communities from greenhouse at UC Davis, California, United States - DK15-C-2 | ecosystem: Host-associated > Plants > Roots > Rhizosphere > Soil | place: USA...
AGGTCGGCCGCCGTGTGCTTGTGGCTGGGCTCGGCCCCGCTGGTGGAGTAGGTGTCGCCGCCGATCTCCACCTTGAGGATCTGCATCGCGGCGCCGTAGTTGGGACGGAACAGGTAGTCCAGGATCTGGGTTCGCTGGGGCTCGGGATAGTCGATGAGCAGCCGGCTGTTCCCGCCTCCGCCGCTGACCGCGCCGATGCCGTCGAAGACGCGACCGGCGGCGCTTCCGTTGATGGTGATCGTGGTGGCCGCCTGAGCCGGCCCGCTCCCGATGACCACGGTGGTCCCGGCGATGAGCAACAGGGACGCTGGCCCGAGGATCCACCGACGCATGGGAACCTCCAGATATTGAAGGACTTGGTTGTCCCTGCGTACAAGCTAGCGGTCCCCACGCTCCGCGGCTAGACGGGCTCGCACCTGTTCCGCCTCGGGCCCGCCGAGGTCGGTGAAGACGGCCAGCGCGTTCGTCCAGTGCCGCCGGGCCGCCGCGGTACGGCCGGTGTCGTGCAGGGCGTGGGCGATGCCGTCCAGCGCCCTCGCGAGCTGGTACCGGTCGCCGATCCGCCGGGCCATGGCCAGGGCCCACCGGTGATGGGACAGCCCGTCCCCGGTCTTCCGCATCGCGCGCAGGGTGTCCCCGAGACCGTTGAGCACCGCCATCTCCACCATGGGCTCGCTGATCTCCTGGGCGATGTCGCGCGCACGGTGGAGGTGCTCGTGCGCATCGGCGTGACGGTCGACCTGTCGGCACACCTCCGCCAGTGCGATGAGGACCTCGGCCTCGAACCGTCGATCGTTGAAGGTCAGGGCGATGTCCAGTGTCTGCTTCAGCAGGTCGATCCCCTTGGCCGGTTGTCCGGTCCGCGCGTGGACAAGGCCGAGCGGTGCCAGGGCGTAGGCCTCGGACCACCGGTCGCCCAACTCCCGGTGTATGGCCACCGCTCGGCGAATGTGTTCGGCCGCCTCCACGTAGCGACCGAGGCGCACGCACACGTCGCCGAGGTTGCCCAGGTTCACCGCCTCCCCGAAGCGGTCGCCCCGCTCCCGAAGGACGGGTAGGGCCGATTCGAGATGCTCCACCGCCTCCCGGTACCGGCCCACGCTGCCGCACAAGGCCCCGAGGTTGCCCAGCACGCGGGCCCGCCCGTGCCGGTCCGACACGGTCTGGTGATACGCCGCACCCTCCCGCATGTACGCGATCGCGTCGTCGACCCGGCCGGTTCGGTAGACGGCCAGGCCGAGGTTGCGGAGCACGTCACCACGTTTGTACCCGTCCCGGCGGCTCGCGAGTTCAGCGGCCGAATGGACGGCCACGGCATCCTCGCAGTAGGCCCAGGCGTCGAGGTAACGGAACAGTGTGGTCGACAGCCGGACGCCATGCCGGGGCCAACCGTGCCCGGCGGCCCGCAGGCACGCGGCGACGAGATTTGGCCGCTCGTCGTCGAGCCAGCGTTGTGCCGCCTCCGGCGCCTCGACCGCCGCCACGGGATGGTCGCCGGGCGCCGGATCGGCCCGCAGGTCCAGCCCGGTGGGAAACAGCGCATGGTCGGCCTCCGCCGTGGTGGCGACGTAGTACTCGAACAACCGGGTCAGCGCGGTCCGGGCCGCACCGGGTTCGAGGTCGGTCGCGGACCTCTCGACGGCGTAGGCGCGCATGAGGTCGTGCATGGCGAACCGGTGACGGCCCCTCGAGGCGACCACATGGGCGCGGGCCAGTTCGTCCAGCAGCCGGGCCGCCTCGCCGACCGGCGCGGCGGTGAGAGCGGACACGACATAGCGGTCGAAGTCGTGGCCGGGATGCAGACCGAGCAGTACGAAGGCGCGGCCGGCCGGAGCGGTCAGATTACGGATCGACCAGGAGAACACCGTCCGTACGGCGCGAGGGTCGCCGCCGGCATCGAGCAGGGCCAACCGGTCCCGCTCGACGTTGAGGTCGGCGACGAGGTCGGCCAAGCGGGCGCCGGGGCGGGCCGCGGCCAACTCCGCCACCAGCCGTAAGGCCAGCGGCAGGTGCCCGCACCGCTCGGCCAGCTCGCTCACCGCCCGCGGCTCGTCGTCCACTCGCGGGCCGACGAGGGTGCGCAGCAGCCTCACCGCGCGGTCCGGCGTGAGCGGGTCCAGCACGATCCGATGGGCGCCGTCGCGAGCGACCAGGCCCGCCAGGTCGTCCCGGGAGGTGACCACGACGTGACACGACGGCGTGCCCGGCAGCAGCGGCCGGACCTGCTGGGCGCTGCGGGCGTTGTCCAGCACGACCAGGATCCGGCGGCCCGCCAGCAGCGTCCGGTACCGCGCCGCCCGCTCGGCCGGGTCGGCCGGCACCGCGCCGCCGTCGAGGCCGAGGCCGCGCAGGAACCCGGCCAGCACGTCACCGGCGTCGATCGGCTCATCGCTGTCGTAGCCCCGCAGGTCGGCGTAGAGCTGCCCGTCCGGAAAACGATGAGCTACCCGGTGCGCCCAATGCACCGCCAACGCCGTTTTGCCCACCCCGGCCGTGCCGGCGACGACGGAAATCGGTACCGCGGCTCCTTCGTCGCTGGTGGCCAGCCGCCGGTCGAGCTCCACAAGGGATGCTTCCCGGCCGGTGAAGGCCGACACATCGGGCGGAAGCTCCCGGGCGACGATCGTGGCCGGTCGGACGGTAAGGTCGCCAACCCGCCGCCACTCCTCGACCCGGTCGCGAACCGTCGCCAGCGTGCCCTGCTCGACCGGACTGGCCCCGAGCAGGCGTACCAGGTCATCGAACCGGTCGGTCGGCGGCAGCACCCGCCCGGCGAAGTACTCCCCGATGGCGCCCAGGGACCAGCCGGTCTTGGCCGCCAGCTCGCGATAGGTAGGCGGCGACCCGCCGCGTCGTCGACCCTCCCGCCGGCGCAACTGACGCAACAGCTGACCCAGATCCGAGCCCGTCCGCACCGCGGCCGGGTCGATGGCCGGCCGCTCTTCCGTGGCCATGCTCCGTCCCCGATACGCCGGTAAGTTGCATTGATCCGCCTCCGCGGGCGTCGGCGAATTGCCCCGTCCGATCCTAGACACCCCGGGCCAGAGCGGTTCAACGGTGTTCGACGATGTTCGACCTCGCCGGCCCGGGCACCCGGCACCGGGCACAGTGGTCTCTCGGCCGGGCGCCGATCCGCGCGCCCACAGACAGCGGGAGGTCGTCGCCGATGCGCCATCCCCTCATGCCCGTCGCGGCGTCGCCGACGTTCGAGGGCAGCCACTGGCCCACGGCGGGTTCGCGGCCCCGATCCTGGTCGGGCACGGGTCTTCGGCATGCCGATGTGATCGGGTAGCGGGCACGCTGACCGCGTGCGGTCGTGGGTCGCGAAGGCGACTGCGTGATCGATCATCCTCGCTCTAAGGTGTGGCATGATCCGCACGCTGAATTGGCGACCGGGCCGCATACTCCTGGTGGCGACGGTCGGCCTCGCGGCCGCCGCGGTCCCGGTCAGCCCCGCGTTCGCTTCGGTCACCTCCGCCAGCGCGTACGTGTGGGCCTACAGCCCATCCACGCCCAGCTATACGATCCCGGTCGTCGATTCGGGCCCGACATGGATGCGGTACCTCCACGCGGCCAACGACGGCAACGGGCCCATCACGATAACGCGCACGGCGGTCGGCCGGTACCGGGTCAGCTTCGGCGGGCTCGGCGCGGTGATGCCCAGCTCCGGCACGGCGCATGTCGCACCGTACGGCTCCACACCCAACCTCTGCACCGTCGTGTCCTGGGTGCGCGCCGGCGAAGATCTGCGCATCACCGTCAGCTGCTTCGACCCGGACGGCGCTCCGGCCGACACGAGCTTCGTGGCCAACTTCGTGGCGCTGAGCGGGATCGGCGACGACGTGTGGCCCTACTCGTACCTGTGGGCCGACCAGCCGGCGGCCGCCGACTATGCGCCGAACTGGCTCTACCGTTACGACACGACCGGAGCGGCCTCGCGCGTCGTCCGGGACGGCGTGGGCACCTACCGGGCGTACCTGCCCAGCTCGACTGACGAGACGACACTGACCTACTACCAGACCTCCGCGTATTCCACCGAGCCGGTGGCCTGCGCGACCGTCGGTTACCTGGGCGACGGCTGGGTGCGTGTGCTCTGCCGCGACGCGGCCGGCGTGCTGGTCGACTCCCGCTTCTCCCTCAGCTACACGCCCAACACACTGCTGGTGCGCGTGGCGCCGACCTATCAGCTCCGCGTGCGCGCGACCGCGGTGTACGCCGCCGTCGCCTGGGTCAGCGAGAGTTCGACCAGCCACCTCGTGACCGCGAGCCGCCGCGGCGTCGGGGACTACGAGGTGTACCTGCCGGAAATCGGCAGCGACATCGGCCACGCCGTCGTGCACTCCTCGGCGTCGTCCGGCCGCGTCTGTTCGGTCAAGGGATGGATTCACGAGGGCCCCGACGAGTGGATACAGGTGAGGTGCGTCAACCACCTCGGTGTCAGCGCCGATTCGTCGTTCTTCGCCGCGTTCACCTGGTAGCGGGGCGTTCACCATCCGGCGCCACTCTGGACACTCACGAGGTTGCCGCGCGTGGGCCGGGGTGCTCGGGACCGAGGACGCGGTGCCGGCCGAACGGGGCGGGCGTCGGCGTGCGATACGGTCCACGGGATCGCACTCAGGGGGAGGCCGACCATGCGGATCCTGGCCTGTTCGAACAGCAGCCCCGCCTCCGTCGCGGCGCCGACCGAGGCACTGCGACCCGATGGTGCCGGTGGGCTGGTGCCGCACATGCTGTCGCTGTTGGGCGACGCACCGGGCGACTGGGTCTTCGCCGACGCCGCGCCGCGGCCCAGGGCCTGGCCGACCGAGGTGAACGGCGTCGGCCTGCATCCTGTCGTCGTCTCGCCGGACCACCGCCGCCAGCACTACGAGACGATCTCCATCGACACGCTGCAGCGGCTGTTCCACTACCTGCACGACACCGGCACCGATCCGCTGTTCGATGCCGGACTTCACGCCGCCTGGCACGGGTACCGGGCGGTCAACCTGGCGTTCGCCGACCGGCTGGCTACCGTTCCCACGCCATCGGTGGTCCTGGTCAACGACTACCACCTCATGCTGCTGCCGGGGGTCGTGCGGCGGGTGGGCCTGCCCGACGACGTCCCGCTCGTCTACTCCCACGGCGTGCCGTGGTGCGAGCCGGACTACTTCGCCGTGCTGCCCGGCCCGATCCGCGTCGAGATACTGACCAGCCTGCTGGCGTGCGACCGCGTCGTGTTCCACTCCTCGCGGTGGCGGGCGGCCTTCGCGCGCTGCTGCGACGCCTTCGTACCGGAGGCGGAGATCGACGAAGACCACGTCGACTTCCGCGGGCGGCGTACGCGGTTGATCGTCGCGCCGTTCCCGCTCGACACGGCCGGCGTGTCGCGGCTGCGGCACGCGGAGGGAACGCGGCGCTGGTCCGACACCCTCGCCCGGCGGGCCGGGGGCCGACGGCTGGTCGTCCGGGTCGAGCGCCTCGATCTGTGGAAGAACCACCTGCGGGGCTTCGCGGCGTACGAGTCGGTGGTCGCCCGCCATCCGGGCCTGGTCGACGAGGTGTGGCTGCTCGCCGTGACCGCCCGACCGCGCTACCGGTCCGCCCGGCACCTGGCCTACGAGGCGGCGTGCCTGGCCGCGGTGGACCGGATCAACGCCGCGCACGCTCGGCCCGGGCGGCCCGAACCCGTGACAATGTTCGGGCTCGACGTGCCCGGTAACGCCCGAGAACGGGCGGTGGCCGCGCTGCATCAGGCATCGGTGGTGCTGATCAACCCGACGTACGAGGGGTTCGGACTCGTCGCCAAGGAAGCCGCCCTGCTCGCCGGAGACGCTCCCCTACTCGTGTCGACAACGGCCGGCGCCTACGAGGAGCTCGCGTCGACGATGACGCCCGTCGACCCGTTCGACGTTGTGGGCACGGCCGATGTCCTCGAGGCGGCGGTCGCCGGCGGGGCGTCACCGGACGCCCGGGAGCGACAGCGATGGCGGGAGCGGATCCGGACCCAGACCGCGCGCGACTGGATGAGCCGCGTCCTCGCCGATGACGCCGATGACGCGCACGCCGCCTGACCCGATCGCGGGCGACGTCGACCGGTCGCTACCCGTCGCCGTCGGCATGGTCACTCAGTACACATTGGACGCTGTGTCGGAGGTGGCCGGCGAGGCCGGCCGGCCGGTGCTGTTGATCGCCAGCCGACGCCAGGTCGAATGCTCCTCGGCCGGCGGTGGCTACGTCGGCTGGACCACGGAGCAATGGTGTGCGAAGGCGATGTCGGCGCCGGCCGGCCGCCTCATCCTGGCTCGTGACCATGGTGGTCCCTACCAGCATCCCGGCGACGACCGGGCCGGCGCGGACGGCACGGATGGCGACGGCGAGCTGGCCATGGCGGCGGCGCGGCATTCCCTGCGCTGCGACATCGAATCGGGCGTGCGGCTGTTGCATCTCGACACCAGCCTCGGACCCGGCGGCCGCGCCGAGTCCGTGGCCGTCGCCTTGGCCCGCGCGGTCGCGCTGGTGGCCGACTGCCTCGAGGTCGCGGCCGGGCTCGGCCGTCGGGTCGGCTTCGAACTGGGCATCGAGGTCCAGGCCGAGCATGTCGCCGATCCGGACCGCTACGGCGACCAGATTCGTCCCGCCGTGGAGGAGATGCGCACGCGCTACGGCGTGACTCCGGTCTTCGTGGTCGCGCAGACGGGGACCAAGGTGGTGGAGTGCGAGAACGTCGGTCGGTTGGCCGCCGTCGGTCCGGCGAGCGAGGACCGCCGTCGGCTGGCCGGCCTGGCCGTGGCGGCGCGCCGTCTCGGCGGACGGCTCAAGGCTCACAACTGCGACTATCTGCCGGCACCCGCCATCGGGGCGCTGCGCCGCGCGGGCGCCTGGATGAACATCTCGCCCGAGGTGGGGGTGGCGCAGACAGCGGCGATCGTCCGTAGCCTACGGGCCGCGCGGCTGCCGGCGATCCTCGACGAGTTCTGCGAACACGTCATCGAGGCCGGCCACTGGCGCAAGTGGACCCGGTCGGCGGCCGACGTCCCGGACGAGCGCAGGGTCCTGCTCGGCGGCTCGTACCTGTTCTCCGCTCCGATCTTCGCCGAGGTCCGCGGACGGTTGGATCGGGCCATCGGTCGACACGGCCGGTCGACCCGGCGCATCGCCATCGACGCCGCCAAGGCGGTCGTGTGGCGGTACCTGCGGGCGTGACGGTCAGTCGCTCATTCTCTCGCCATGGTGGCGCCGGCCGCGTCCAGGCCCGCGAGCTTCTCACCGACGAGGGCGGCGTTGGGATGGTTGAACTCGTCGAGGATCGCCATCGCCTGCCGCCACACCACGCGGGCCGCGCCGGCGTCGCCGGTCGCCACGTGCAGGTCACCGAGCCGGACGAGCAGATCCGCCTCGTTGTAGCGATCGCCCAGCTCGGCCCAGAGCGCGATCGAGGCCTGGTAGTGGCTCACCGCCGCGTCATGGTCACCGAGGTGTTCGCTGGCGTAGCCGAGGCTGTCGAGCGTGTCCGCCTGTCCCACATGGTTGTCGATGGAGCGGAACAGTCGCAGCGCCTCGGTGCAGCGCTCCAGCGCCGTCCCGTGGTGACCGAGGCGACTCTCGTTCCAGCCGATGTAGTTCAGGCTGCGGGCCTGACCCGCCACGTTGCCGATCGACCGGTACAGCGCGTGGGCCTGCTCGGCGTGGTGAATGGCGTCCGCGTGGTGGCCCAGGCGACCGTCGAGCCATGTGAGCGCGTCGTGGCAGAGTGCCTCGCCGATCGCGTCGCCGGTCTGCCGGCTCAGCTCCAACGCACCGGTGAACTGCGCCCGGGCGTCGTCCGCGCGGCCCAACAGTGTGTACGGTCGGCCCAGGTTGCGGCGCACGCGGGCTTGGATCGCCGGGTCGTCGAGGCGCTCGGCAGCCTCCAGCGCGGTCTCCTGGCTGGCGGCGAACTCGGGCCAGTTGCCCTGCCGGTGCAGGAACGTCGCGTAGGTCCACGGCAGCTGCCACGCGTGCGTGTCGAACCCGTTGGCGTTGGCGTACGTCGTGGCGGCGAGGAGCCCGGCGATCTCGGCCGTAAACCAGGTGATCGCGGCCGCCCGGTCGGCGATGGGAAGCGGCCGCGAGCCCGACGCGACCGGACCGAGCGCGATGGGATGCCGGTGGGGGTACAACTGATGATCGGCCGCGAAGCCAGTGTGCAGGTAGTAGTCGAAGAGCCGGGTCAGGCCGGCCCTGCGCTCATCCTCCGGGTCCTGCTGCCCGGCCCGCCCGACCGCGAACGCCCGCATGAGATCGTGCAGCCGGAACCGGCCCCGCTCGGGCTCGTCCACCAGGTGCGACCGGGTCAGTTCGGCCAAGGTCGGCCGGATGCGCTCCGGTGGCACTCCGGCCAGCGAGGCCACCGCCGCGTCACCCAGGTCGGTGCCCGGGGTCAGCCCGATCAGCCGTAGCAACCGGGCGGCATCCGGGCTCAACGCCCGGTACGACCAGGAGATGACCGCCTCGACGCTCGTGGACTGATCGCCCTCCTCCAGAGCGTTCAGCAGGCTCGGCTCGTCGCGCAGCTCCGCGGCGAAGGACGCCAGCGGAACCGTGCCGTCGTTCATCGCCCGCGCGGCGACCACGGCCAGCGCCAGGGGAAGGCGACCGCAGTACCGGATCAGGTCGTCGACCGCGGCCGGATCCGCGGCCACCCGCTGGTCGCCCAGGTATCGGGCCAGCAACGTCCTGGACTCGTCCTCGGTGAGGAGGTCGAGCGCTATGGGATGCGCTCCTTCGGCCACGGTCAGCCCTCCCAGTTGGTTGCGGCTCGTCACGATCACGAAGCACGTCTCGCTGCCGGGCAGCAGCGGCCGCACCTGATCAACAGTACGAGCGTTGTCCAACACGACCAGCACCCGCCGTTTGGCGAGCAGGCTCCGGTAGAGAGCCGCCTGGCCATCGAGCGTCGGCGGCATGCGCTCGGACTTGACTTCGAAGGCCTCCAGAAACCCGCGCAGCGCTTCACCCGGCTCCATCGGGCTGTCCACGACGTCGAAGCCGCGCAGGTTCACATAGAGCTGGCCGTCTGGAAAACGTTGCTCGATCCGACGCGCCCAGTGCAGCGCCAGGGTGGTCTTCCCCACGCCCGGAGCCCCGCGCACGGTGGCCACCCCGTCCTCGTCGGCGAGCCGGTCGAGTACCTCGATCTCGGGCGCGCGTCCGACGAACCGGCCGGTCACCGCGGGAAGCTGGTGAGGAACCGCACCGGCTCGTGCCTGTTCGCTCCGGGCCGGACGCTCGGGCGCACCGTGCCCGCCGGGTGCGTGATCGACGTTGGTCGACACGACCTGAGCGACAATCGCGACCACCACCAGCACGGCGAGGGCGATGCCCCAGCCCCAGCCCGGTCGTTCGGTCACGATGTTCGTCACGATCCCGCTGCCGACCGCCGCCAGAACCGAGAGGGCCGCGATCAGCACACGCCAGCGCCCGCCGCTCACCCGCGGGCACCCACGATTGGCGCCATGACCTCACGCATGCGATGAGCGTAGCCAAGGCCCCGGGCCAGGCCTACTCTCCGGCGCGCCCGACGCTGACCGTCACTCTTTGTTGGCGGAGATCGCTACCGTACCCTTGATAATCTTGTAAAGGCCGTACAGCATCGGCCCCCAGGCCACGATGTAGACCGGACTGCTCGAGCCCATCGTGATGCCGGTAATCACCAGACCGGCCACCAGCCAGACCACTCCGAACGCGATGTCGCGCCTTCCTTTCTGCAGCTTGACCACGCGAGCGGCGTCGGTCTGCTGCAGGTAGGGCGGTGGCGCCTGCAGGTACGGCGGCGGCTGCTGCTGTCCGTACGGGCCGGGCTGCTGCGCGTACGGCGGAGGCTGCTGCGCGTACGGCGGAGGCTGCTGCGCGTACGGCGGGGGCTGCTGCGCGTACGGCGGGGGCTGCTGCTGTCCGTACGGGCCGGGTTGGGCAACGCCCTGCGGCGGCCAGGTCTGGCCGTAGGCCGGCTGGTCGCCGTGGGCCATCTGACCGGATGTCGGATACGGCTGGGCTTGGGAGTCGTTCGGCTGCATACCGCTTCTCCTGTGGTGGAGGAATGCTCTCGGGAAGGTCAGTTGATCGGCCGGCCGTAGTGGCGCACGGCGGCGATGACGTGGTCCAGGAATTCGTCGCGGCCGTTGACAATGTTGATCGGGATCGGGATCGGAGGGCCGCTGAGTGGCACCAGGTCGTAGTGGGAAAGCTTGCCGGCCGCGTCGCCTCGGGTGACCACCGCCGACCGCAACTCCCTGACCTCCGGCCAGGCGACCGCCTGGATGGCGCGGTTGCGCCGGTACACGATGCCGTTGGCGTAGGCGAAGTACGACCGGGAACCCATCAAGACGATCCGCAGCGCGTACACCGGCGCGAGCACCATGCCGAGGCAGAAGAGCAGCGGCACGATCCGCAGGATGGACCAGGCGAAGCTGAACGACGTCGGGTGAAAGACGCTGGTGATCAGCCAGCTACTGACGAGAAGCATCACCAGGCAGCCCACCCCGATGGCCAGGTAGACCATCGCCGTGGCGCCCGGCCGGTTCATGAGCCTCGCGTCTATCAGCGCACCGAACCCGCGCTGCTCCGCTGTCCGCGTGACCTCCGGTGGCACCTCGGTAGGGGGCGTGGGCGCCGGTAATGGTGGCGTCGGCTCACCCAGACCGGCCATGATCGTCCTCCCCGTGCTCGACAACAGAATGCGCGCGCGGGTGACCGAGCCTCCCGCACACGGACACGGGACAGCTTGCCACGTCGGGCCCGATCGTGGGAGGCACGAGGCATCGATTGCCGTTTAGCGCAAGCTGACCTCGAGTGCCCACGGACAGGGATGTCAGGACAGGTCGAGGATCAGGCAGGCTTGGCGCCGAGGGCTCGTCGTGTGGATCTCTGCTCGGCGCGACACGCCCAGGCCGAAGCTCAGTACGGCCTCGAAATCACCGGTCACCGCCAGCTCGCGTAAGAGCGGGAACCGCGGCGTGAGTCGGACGGGTCCCTCATAGCGGACGATCTTGTCCGGGTCCGATTCGATGGCCATGGTGTCCAAGCGGGCATCGTGGAACACCACCGTCAGGAATGCCTTGCCCAGCAACGGCACCGGACGGTCGCTGGGGTCCTCGGTGATTTCGTCCACGTAGGCGGTTCGGGCCGCTCGGATCGTGTCTCGTCCGTGGAACTGAAACACGACCCGGTCACGGTCGGCCAGGTGCTGCACGGTCAGCGCCCGCAGGATGCCGCCCGGACCGTCGTCCGGCCGGCAGGGCGCCGGTACCGCGGCCGCCGGCGGCGTGGTCGAGTCGGCTTGCCCGGCCGTGGTGGTTCCCGCCGTGGTGGTTCGCGCCGTGGCGCATCCGACGAGCACCACGGATACCGCGCCAACGGCGGCCAGCATGACAACGCGTCTCATGGTCTCCTCCTTGTGACCGCGTGTGTACCGCGGCTGACGCGGTATACGACAAGGACGTTGACCGACTGTCGGCTGACCGACGCGCGGCTCACCCGCGGCATGCTGCGAAGCGAGGTCGACCGGGTCTACCAGGCTGGTGAGACGTTGACGATCCATTGGATCGTCGATCCCGCCGCCCGCATCAGCGGCGAGGTCGAGTTGAACGCGCACATGACGGTCATCGCCATCCCGCCAACCGCCCCATCCCACCCGTTGTTGGGAGTGCGTGGCTGACCGTCGGTAGGGTCAGGGCGGACGGAGGTGACCATGGCCAGGATTCTCAATCTCGACGAGCTGCCGCACGAGCCACACTCCCATGAGTTCGTCGGCGCTGACCACGACGACGTCCCGTTCTCCATCATCCTCGTGCACTCGGAGCCCGGAGTCGGGCCGAAGCTCCATCGACATCCGTACGCCGAGGTGTTTCTGGTCCAGTCGGGCCAGGCGACGTTCCAGATCGGCGACGAGCGGTTGGTCGTCCCGGCCGGCCATGTCGTCGTGAGCCCCCCGGGCGAAGCCCACGGCTTCGTCAACAGTGGTCCCCATGAACTCCGGCTCATCGCCATCCACGGCGCCGGTCGGTTCAACACGGAATGGCTCGCCGGACCGGATCCGATCTGGACCTCGAAGCCGCCGGAATAGGGCGTCCGGAGGCTATTGACCGCAGTCAATTAGCGCTAGAATCGCCGCGTCCACCAACGGAAAGCAACGGACATGGTCGGCTGGAGGCGCCGCGACGGCGAGCCAATGAGCCAGCGTCTCGAGCGGGCGCGCCAGCACCTGCGGGCGGGCCGGCCGCGGGACGCCGTCCACGCACTGAGCATCCGCGGGCAGCCGGCCGACCAGAGTGACCTGTTCCAGGACGTCCATGCGTACGCGACGCAACGCCTGGCCGAACACAAGGATCGCGCCCGGAAGACCAACACCGTACCGAGTCTGGACGCCGCCGCCGTGCAGCGCGTGCTGCGCTGGCTCACCCGGGAGGAGCTGGACGCGGGCCGGCAGGCCCTGGCCGAGGGACGCGTCGTAGCTGCCGCGAACGCGCTCGAGGCGGCGGCACACATCGACGACCGCGGTGCCCTCGCGTCGCAGCTGCATGCGAAGGCGCTGCTGGAATATGTCCGGAAGGATATGGGGCAGCAGGAGCCATCGCCCCTCGACCGGACGCGGGACCTGCTCGACAAGGCCGCACACCTCGCGCGCCGAGCGGCCCGTGACCCCGTGCTCCGCGACACGGCGGACGCCCTGATGGCGGAGATCGACCCACTGCTGGCCGACGTCAACGGTCGGCTCGCCCAGGAGGCCGCCCGACGCGCCAGGGAGGCCGGTCACAAGGAGATCGACGATCTGGTCCGCCGCTGGAACGCCATGATCGAGCACTACGGCGGCCGGACATTCATCTACGACGTGGAGGTCGCCAACCTGAGGTCGTCCCTGGCCACCCTTCAAACCGACGTCAACACGCAGAGCCGGCGGCACCCGCCGGACTCGCCGGAAGGCCGGCACCTCGCCGATCTCAAGCTGCAGATCGCGGAGCTGCTCGCGAGGTTCCGCTAGTCGCGCAGGGCGTCGGGTAGCGGCTGCCGGTGGATGACGACCAGAGTCGCGACGGCTCGGGTCAGCGTGACGTAGAGCCGGTTCAGGCCGCGAGGTTCCGCGGCCACGATGTCGGCCGGCTCCACCACGATGACATGGTCGTACTCCAGGCCCTTGATCAGGCTAGCCGGTACCACGGCGACGTCGGCCACGTCGATGTGCGGTACGAGCCGTTCGGCCGCGGCGTCGGTGGCGATGACGGCGACCGAGGCGTCGCGGGGGGCCTGGCGCACCGCGTCCCGGACCGCGGCGTGGAGATCGCCGGCCGGCCGCACCGACAACGTGCCGCCGGGCCGGTACGAGCGCGTCGGCGCGATGCCGGGCGCGAGGGCCCGCGCCGCGTAGTCGGCGATGGCCTGGGGTACCCGGTATCCGGTGTGCAGCTCCAGCGTCCGGGCCTCGCGCTTGCCGAGTCGGGTGAGCAGCTGGGACCACGAACCGGCGGCCAGCGGATGCGTCGCCTGCCCCAGATCGCCGACGACCGTCATCGACGCGTACTCGGCGCGGCGAGCGATCATCCGACACTCCATTGGAGACAGATCCTGCGCCTCATCGAGGATCACGTGCAGGTACGGCTCCTCGGCCGCCGAGTCGTCCTCCGCTTCCGCGACCGGCAACGGCTCGGCCAGTACCGGCACATAGCCCTCCTCACCGTGCGGATCGAAGCCGTCCGTCCAACCGACCACGCGGTGACCTTCCCGGAGGATGACGGCGTCGGCCCAGCGTTGGGCGGTGCCGACGGCGTTGTTGTCGATCGCCGGTCCGGCGACGGCGATCGGCGTCGGAAGTCCGGGCGCGTACAGCTCCCACCCGTCGCGCAGACCGCAACTGAGGACGAAGGTCGCCACCGTCCGGGTACCGCTGCCCAGCTCGCGCAGGCGCCACTCGGGCTCGGGCGCCTTCGGCGCGGCCGGTGGGGCGCCGAGCAGTTCGCCCAGCTCGTCGAGCAGCGGCACGTCGTCCACGGACCAGTCGGGCCGGGCCCGGTACGAACCGGCCAGCGTCTCGGCCGCCCGCGCCTCCAGGCCCGCTACCCGGGCGGGCTCGGAGAGCCACGACAGCACCTCCGTCGGTGTCAGCCCGGGCCACCACGCCCGCAGGAACCGGTGGAACTCGCCGCGATCGCCGACGTCCTCGGCGAACAGGTCGCGGTCGAGATGCGCACCGTCCACTTTGCTCCACAACGCGTCCAGGAGGACGGCGGCGGCCGCGGCGCGGGCGGCGTTGGGCATGGTGCCGGTCGCAACGCAGCGCGCGCGCACGCGCCGGCGGGCCGCCGCCAGGTCAGCCGCGGCGAGCGTGAGCACTTGCCCGGCGTACACCAGTCGCAGCCCGGGCGGCGCCGTCGGCGGAGTCTGCCACATCAGCTCGATCAGGACGTCCCGCATGCGGTCGCTGCCCTTGATCGCGGCTACCTCCGGTGGGTCGCGCCGGGTGGCGGTCACCCCCTCGACAAGCTCGCCGACCGAGCGCAGGTGCACGCTGTCCTCCCCGAGCGAGGGAAGGACCCGGCTGATGTAGTTGGTGAACACCGTCGAGGGGCCCACCACCAGGATGCGGCCGCCGGTGAACCGGGCCCGGTCGGTGTAGAGCAGGTAGGCCGCCCGGTGCAGCGCGACCTGTGTCTTGCCGGTCCCCGGTCCCCCGGTGATGACGGTGACGCCCCGCGCCGGCGCCCGGATGGCCGCGTCCTGTTCGCGTTGGATGGTGGTGACGATGTCACGCATGTGCGGACCACGGGTACGCCGAAGCGCGGCCAGCAGCGCCCCCTCGCCGAGCACGCGCAGGTCGCCGACATCGTCGGGCGACAGCACGTCGTCGTCGAGATCCATGACCTTCGGACCGCGGCAGATGATGACCCGACGGCGCACCACGCCGAGCGGCTCGCCCGGCGTGGCTCGGTAGAACGGCTCGGCGGCGGGCGCCCGCCAGTCGACCAGCAGCGGTTCCAGCCCGTCCCGCACGCCCAGCCGCCCGATGTGGTACGTCTCACCGTCGTCGAGGTCGAGCCGGCCGAACACGAGGCCCTCCGCCTCGGCGTCCAGCGCCCGCAACCGCGCGGCGGCCCTGTGGACCATCGCATCGCGCTCGACCAGCCCGGTGACCGGACCGCCCGCTGCCCGCCGGTGGCCCTCACCGGCGAGCGCGTGCGCCTGCGCCCGCATCCCTTCCAAGCGGCCGTAGACCCGATCGACCACCTCCTGCTCGACCGCGATCTCCTGAGTTCTGACGTCGGACACGGTGCTCCCCCAGTGCGTGCGAGCTTCGCTCCGACGAGCGTACGTGCGGATCAGAGGACGGAAATCATCATTCGAGCCGATTCGGCCGGGTTATCCCCACCGCTACAATGAAGGTGGCGGTCAGGCGACCGAGGCCGACCGAATGAGCGTCCGCTAGACCGGCGCGCGGTAGAACAGCCAGGCATCGCGCATGCGTTGAACCTGACCCGCCGTGAACTCCGTGTAGCAGGAGTCGTAGGAGTAATCCATGTAGTTGTGGATCGGGTCGAGCCCTGGCTCGCGACAGGTGTCCTTGCCCTCCGGACAACCACCGGTCGGCGTCTTCTGAGCCGGCGTGTCGTCGACGAAGTCACCCTTGGCGTTGCATCCGCCGAAGAACGTGTGCTCGAGGTTCAACCAGTGGCCGACCTCGTGGGTGGTGGTCTCACCCTGGTCGTAGCGTCCGGCGTAGGTGGTCGACGTGCCGAGCATCGACTCCCAGTCGACGACCACACCGTCCAGATAGGCCTGGCCGGGCTTGGTCACGATCGAGGGCAGATAGGCCCAGCCGAGGTACGCGTCGGCGGTCGTCGAGTACAGGTTGAGCGCGTCGTTGCCGCCTCGATGGAGGGTCCGCTTCATCGAGTGCTCCGGGTCACCGCCCGGCTTGCCGTAGAACCAGTCGGCGTTGTCGGTACGGGTGACGCCGGCGATCTCGAACGTGAACCCGGTAACCGCGCCGCCTTCGCCGCCGGCGTACGTGTTGTTGAGTACACCGATCTGTGCGTCGATCTGGTCCGCGGTGAGCGCGCCGATGGTCCCATCCGTCACGACGTGGAAGTAGACCGGAACCGTCGCCTTGAACCGCTTGCCGGCCTTGCCCTTCGCCGAGGCGGGCAGATCCTCGTGGGCCTCACCAAGATCCGGCTCTCGCCGGCTGGCGTCGCGCTCGTCGCCCGCCGACGCGACCAGCCGGACGTCGGCGGCCGGGGGGTCGCAGAACGGCGAAGCGCCGGCCAAGGCCGCTCCCCCGGCCGATCCACCAGCGATTCCGGTTGAAACCAATACAAATACCGCAGCGGTCGATAGCCACCGAGCCCTCGCCATAACGAATCTCCACTCCGCCGAACATTGGACTTACGACATACATCAGCGCATTCGAACGCCGCGCCGTCACCAAGCCGCTGGCCGCGGGTACACCCTCACTAACGTGCTGTGGTCACATCGGTTGCCCACGGGCCACCTCCCGGCGCGGCCGCCCTGTCCCGGCCGGACCGGTACCGGTGTCCCCAACCGGTCGGGCGCGATTTGGTAGCCGGCTCCCCGCGACCCGCGAGACGTTCCTAGCCTCGAAGCACCGGACGGCACGAGTGATCTGGTTTCGGCTCCCGGCTTCCAGAACGGCCGGCAGTGCGGCTTCCGGACCGCCGATGGCCGCGGCCTCTTCTCGCGGGAAGCTCAGCCTCGCCCAGCTGACGTTCGACCCCGACACGTCGCTGCAACACCAGGCACGCTGGCCAGGTCCACGATAGACGATCTGTAACCCAGCGTGCCGGCGATCGCTTATGGTGGACCGATGGCGTCGGTCAAGCAGTTCCAAGTCACCTTCGACTGCGCGGACCCTGAGCGCGTCGCCCGGTTCTGGTGCGAGGTGTTGGGCTACGTCGTGCCGCCGCCACCGGAGGGGTTCGCCACCTGGGACGATTTCGATCGCGCGCAGCCGCCTGAGCGTCAGGGTTCGGCCTTCGCCTGCGTTGATCCCTCAGGTGTGGGCCCGCGACTGTTCTTCCAGCGCGTTCCCGAAGGCAAGGTCGTCAAGAATCGGGTGCATCTCGACGTGCGGGTCGGCACCGGGCTCGTGGGTGACGAGCGCCTGGCCGCGCTTGAGGCCGAATGCGCACGACTGATTCCGCTCGGCGCGGCACGCGTGCGACTACTGCGGGCCGACGGCTACAACGAGTCGTGCCTCGTGATGCAGGACATCGAGGGCAACGAGTTCTGCCTCGACTGAGTGGCCGCGCACGTGCCGTCGCCACGACGGCACGATCAACTCGTCCGCATTCTCTGACTCTGACGTTGTGATCGCTCGGCGGCCCGGAGGAACTGGACCAGCCCGATCGCCTGAACGGGCGACAGCACCGGTCGGGTCAACTCGAGGGCATAGCTGTCCGGGCGCACGGACCACCATCCCTTGGTCGGGATGATGCGGGCAACCAGCGAGCCGTCCGGCGCGTCCACGGTGAATCGACGAAAGACCAAGCTGCCCTTGGCTTTCAGCTCGGCGCCGTCCGGGAGCGTCACCCGGGAACGGCCGGACGTGCCGAGCCAACTGAGCTTGAGACCGAGCAGCGGATCGCCCGACGGCCCGTAGAGGGCGTATCTACGGCGGGCCAGTCCCTCGGCCTGTCCCCGCGCCAGCTCGGACCGCTCCGCCGGATCAAGCACCTCGAACCTGGCCCGCGTCGTGAACGCATGCCACCTTATCGACGCGATCACCATGCCGTCGGGCAGCGCGACCGGAGAGGTGCCGACCGGAACGATCTTATCGGGAAGGATGAGTACGCCGACGAACGGCACATAGGGTTGCATACATGTCTCCAAGGCCGGGAACGCGATGCCGATCGAAGTCTCGCAGATCGCCGCAAGACGCGGACGATCTGCTTCTGCCGCTGCCCGCACCTCGGGTCGACATCATGCCGATCTATCGCGACGCGGCCTAGCCATGTCGCGAGCGAGATGGGATTCACGCAGACCGACCGACCGCAATCGACGGAGGTCCGCGCGGGTGTCATGCATGAGCTGGATATGGAAATAGTTGACATGCTCGAGGACCGCAAGCAGCGCAAAGGCGAGTCCCGGCCAGGAGGCGCGCCCGGGATCCGTCGCCGCGGCGTGCCCGGTGGCCACGAGGCCGGCGGCCAGGACCAGCGGGTTGACGACGCGGGCCGCGCGAAAGGCCTCCAAAGCCGGAAGGTAGCGCCGACGAACGGTCATCTGACGCAGCTTGGCCGCCCAGTACCCAGCGCCCTCGATCAGCAGTAGCGCGAACAGGCTGAAGCCGACCAGATTGGGTGCCGAAACCGGGAGGCCGAGCACGCCGAACCATACGCCGGCCTGTAGCGGGATGTTGATGAGTTCCAGCGCCATCAGTGAGCGGAGCCGTCGGTGGACGGTCTGGCGGCGTGTTGCACCGGTGGGCACGGTTCGCACGCCAGCCATTATGGATGGTCAAGGCTGGTGTCGAGCTGGCCCGATCGCATTCGTTAGTGAGTGTCGGGCGTCGCACGGGCGCCGCCCCGGGCCAGAGGAGTAACCATGCCCCATCCGATCGTGCACGCCGAGATCCGGTCGAAGGACCCCGATGCCACCCGCAGCTTCTTCGCCGACCTGCTGGGTTGGACGTACCCACGGGAGGGCGCGCTGCCCGGTTACACCTTTGTCGACACGGGTGTGCCCGATGCGCTGTACACGGCGATCAGCCCGCTGCAGGGCGACGCCGATCTCGTCACATTCTTCGTGGCGGTGGACGACATGTCCGGCGTCCTGGCGCGCGTCCAGGAACTCGGCGGTCGTGTCGTGCAGCAACCGCAGCACGTGCCCGGCGTCACCTTCGCGTTGATCGCCGACCCGCAGGGGCACGTGATCGGGCTCGCTCAAGAGGGTTGACCCGCGCGGCCCGCCCCGCGTCAGGCCGCCACGGTGGCCCGATGCGGGGCTGGTCCTGGCGACCCGTCGCGCGGTCAGCCACCGTGACGCCCAGTGCCACACCGGCTCGCGACGCGTTCGTCCCGCCGACCCCGACCACGAGCACCATCGTGCCGTACCCACCGCTCCCGCCGACGCGACGCATCGGTGAGGCAACCGGCCGACCGGCCGGCGCGTGTATTGGCGTGTAGGCAACATCCGATCGGTACCGGAGAGCGGTCGGGTGGGTCACACTGTGAGGACGCCACCCGGGCGGAGGACATGAGCCGGCATGAAGAAGCCTGAGAGGTCGACCGTCATCCGAGTCGCGGTGGTCCTGGCGGTCATCGCCGGTGCGGTGGTGATCGTGCGGGAGGTGTACAGGTGCCGCCCGCCGTCTGACGAGGCCAACATGATCAAGCTGTTGGAGGCGGATCCGCTCGTCGCCACCGCCCCCGACGACGGCCAGCTTGTCGAGCAGTACTCCCACACCTACACCTGCGACTCGGGACACGGCAACAGCCCGACGAGCCCGGGCTTCGCCGAGGTGGGACGGCGGTACACCGTGCCCGCCGCCTACAGCGTTGATCGGCTGCGGCAGCGGTTCGACCGGCCCGCGGCCGCCGGGGGCTGGCGCTTCCTTCTGACCGGCGATCCGAGAGCCGTTGGTGGCGGGGCCCTCATCTACTACTGCAAGGAGACCGGCGAGCGCATGGCCGTCGCCATCGTATGGTCATGGGCCGGTACGACTGGACAGTCGGGCCTCGACCTGCTTGCTTCCGGCAGCCGCGACCGTGGCAGGAGCTGCGACGACGAACTGCGCGAGCACGCGGCCGCCATGGGTTGACCCACCTGGACCCTTCCGCAGCGAACTCGATGCGGAACCCTTCTTCGTTTCCCGGTTGCCGGCAACGCCTACGCGCGACACTCCGCGATCATGAAGTTAGGGACCGAAAACAACGCCGATCATGACCCTAGGTTCATGATCGACGCAACGGGGGCGGGGGAGGCGGGATTAGGAGACGGCGAGGGGGCGGGCCGACGGGGTGACGGGGGCGGGCAGGGTGCCGGCCCCGCCGAGGTAGGCGTGGATCGACGCGGCGGCGGCCCGGCCCTCCGCGATCGCCCACACGATCAGCGAGGCGCCGCGGTGCATGTCGCCAGCGACGAAGACGCCCTCGGCGTCGGTCTGCCAGTCCGGACCGCAGGCGATCGCGCCACGGGTGCGGGCGAGCCCGAGCCCATCCAGCAGGGGTCCGGGCTCTGTACCCTCGAAACCGATGGCCAGCAGGACGAGATCGGCCGGGAGGTGGCGTTCGCTGCCCGGCACGGCGGTGAGGGTGCGCCGACCGTCCTCTTTGGTCACCGACACCTCGGCCACCCGGACGGCCCGCACGTGGCCCGAGTCGTCGCCGACGAACTCCTGCACCGCCACCGCGAAGACGCGTTCCCCACCCTCCTCGTGGGCCGGGTAGTTGCGCAGTATCCACGGCCACGTCGGCCACGGGTCGTGCGACTCGTCCCGCTCGCCCGGCGGCAGCGGGTAGATGTCCAACTGGGCCACGCCGGCCGCGCCCTGGCGGTGGGCGACACCGAGGCAGTCGGCCGCCGTGTCGCCGCCCCCGATGATGACGACGTGCTGGCCGCGGGCGTCGATGGGCGGCGCCTCGATCAGACCGGCGACGTGCCGGTTGGAGCCGACCAGGTGGTCCATGGCAAGGTGGATGCCGCGCAGGCTCCGTCCGGGCGTGGCCGGCGTGTCCCGGCCGGCGAGCGCGCCACAGGCCAGCAGGATGGCGTCGTGCTCGGCCCGCAGGCGGTCGACCGGCAGGTCGGTGCCGACGGCGCATCCGGTCACGAAGCGCACGC
>Ga0307415_100000321_pt1 | contig 20785 bp, 23 predicted proteins | sample DK1Cmetagenome_FD_204524 | JGI IMG/M metagenome (GOLD analysis project Ga0307415, IMG submission 204524) | Maize rhizosphere microbial communities from greenhouse at UC Davis, California, United States - DK15-C-2 | ecosystem: Host-associated > Plants > Roots > Rhizosphere > Soil | place: USA...
CGCCGCGATCTCATCCCGCATCGCCAGCGCCATGCGGGCGACCGCCTCGAGGTGGTCCGGCCGTGGCTCTGGCAACCCGCCCGCCACCATGTAGGCGTCGCCGATCGTCTTGATCTTCTCCACGCCCTCCGCATCGGCGAGCCGGTCGAACCCGGAGAAAATCTCATCCAGGAGGGCCACCAGCTCGTCGGCGGCCAGGAGCAACGACCGCTCGGTGAAGCCGACGAGGTCCGCGAAGAGCACGCTTACCGTGTCGTAGTGATCCGCGATCACCCCGGTCCCGACCTTCAGGCGCTCGGCGATCGGCACCGGCAAGACGTTCAACAAGAGGCGCTCTGATCGCTGCCGCTCCGCCTCCAGCGCACGACGCGCCCGCTCCCGCTGTTCCACGAAATACCCAAGCATCACATACGCGCTCAGGGTGAGCCCCATAACGTTCAGCACAAAGAACGTGATCACCAAGCCCGTCGGGAGCGCCGCCGGGTCCTGAGAGAGGCGAGGGTCGAGCAGCCCGAGCACCACCAGCTCGGCGAAAAACGCCACAAACCACACCACCGAGCGCCGCAGGCCCTGTAGGGCGAGCGCCGCCAGCGGTGTAAATATCGCCCACAAGATCATCGCGCTCGATGCCACGAAGCCGCCAAGCGAGGCCTGGAGCAGGGCAGGCAGCACGAGGAACGCGAGGAGCTGGATGGTGCGAAACACCCCAAACCGTCGGGTCCGCGCCAACACGACTAGCCCGACCACCGTTATCAGCTGGTATAAGGCCGGGATCGCCGCAGACGTGGGATAGCCGTAGGCGAAGTATGTAGCGACCCAGGTCAGTGAGATCAGCGTGATCACCATCGACGCGAAGATCAGCGTCCCATGCCGGAGGCGCTCATCATCAGAATCCTCCGGTCCGGCGCCAAGATCCGACAGTCGATCGAGGAAGCGCACGACTGACCGCATCGATCCGCGCCGGGGAGGACCGACAAGGACATGCGATGCGGCCACGCCGCCGATGCTAGCTTGGCTCCCACCGAAACCCCCGACATTGTGTGCGGCACTGACTTTCGGCGCCACCGCGGCCAAGTCGGTGCAGTTGGCTGGTCAGCCCAAGCGGGAGTCTGTGCGGGGCTTGTCAGCTCGGTGCTTGTGCTGATGCCTGGGTTGCTTTGTCGAGATGACCCCAAGGTGTGCCGGCGGTGGCTAAGAGACCGACCGGCTCCGCGTCAGCACTGACGTCGGTGAACGAGTCAGGTCGATCGCGGTGATCGGGAGATCTGGATGCTTGAAGACCCGTACGCGTCACGGGCGCCCTAAGGGTTCTGAGGCCGACCAGTTGCACTCACATCATCGCGTGCGACAAGGGCGGCGTAGCGAGCCAGGTAAAGCGGCCACCCCTCGTCGGTTTCCACGCCGCGTGCGACGGCTTCCCAAGAGGGCCCATGCCGCTCGAGACCTCGGTGCTCGAGTTCGACGCGGGTGCGCTGCGGTGTCTCTTCGTAAAAACTAACCTCGACCTCGCTGGTCATGTCCAGGTCCGTTTCGAGGGTCCATTCGGGGCTGATATCCCAACTAAAGACAACGCGAACCGGCGGCTCGTAGACGAGGATGCGTGCCCATCGACATTCGGTTCCATCGACGGCTCGGTCGAAGATGTGACCCCCCACCCGAGGCTCGAATATGGTCTCGGCGATCGGGGCACTGAGCAGGTTGTGCTCAGGCGGCTTGAAGTCTCCGAATCGTTCTGTGAATACCGAAAACGCCCGGTCAATTGCCGAGTCGACGACGACGTGCCGGCGTACGGTCGCCTGGGTCTGGGTCATGACTTTTCCTTTCTCTCTGCTTGGTTGAGTCGCCACGATCATCTGTGTCATCGGACAGGATTTTGGTGTAGTTGGTGAGGGCTCGCCGCCAGTAGGTATCGAGCTGGTCCCGTAACGCGGCCAGCGCGATCGGGTTGAGCTGATAGATGTGCCGGGTACCTTCCTGGTGCTCACTCACCAGTCCCGCCTCCCGAAGCACCTTCAGGTGCTGCGACACCGCCGGCCGAGTCACCGGCATCTCGGCGGCCAGCTCCCCCACCGAGCGTGGACCCTCGGCAAGTGTGGCAACGATTGCGCGCCGCATGCCGTCGGCGAGGGCACTCCAACCACTGGGATCTTGGTAAGCAATCACTAACCGTAAGTTATTACTAACGAATACCCCCGGTCAATAGCCAAGTCGTTCAAGTTACTCGAAATGCAACGTCACGAGTCGACTCAGTGATCTCTGTTCATGTCGGCGATGAGGGCGAGTCGGCGTATGAGGAGGTGCAGCGACGTGGCTTCGAGATCGTTTCATCCGCGATGAAGCCTGCGTGGCTGTATCCGACGGTCGCAACCGCCTATGGCCGATCGCAATCTTGGGCGGTGTGAGTTCCTGCCGCCGCCCGGGCCTTGCCCGGCAATCGGCTGTGGTATGGGTCCATCAGATCTGGCCAAGCTCGGTCTCCCGCTGATAGGCCAGCAGCGCCTGAAAGCCGCCGACTAGGTCAGTCGCCGATGCAGACCGAGGTCACGAAGTGTCGCCGCAGCGAGGCTGGAACTCTACTCCTCATTGCAGAGCACGACATAACGAATGTCAGCGCCGGTGGCGAGGGGTAGTCGATCAGGTGAAGTCGGGTCGAGCCGTCACTCAAGGACATGGCGGTCGATGATCATCGTCCGGTTAGCTCGCCATCTCGCTGTCGCTGTTCGATGGGACGAATATCGACCAGGATTGCGCCGGCTGCCACCTCGTCGGCAATGCGTACGGGTTCGACCCAGTCCAGCGGACACGCGCTTGAGCGAGCAGCACCTCGATCACCGACTGGTGTTCCATCGCACGCCTCCTCATCTCATCCCAGAATGATCAAGCACCACAGATAACCAATCAGGCGCTCGAAGGCTGTCGGCGAAACGCGGCCCAGGTGAACGGCTGGATCGCTCCGCTTGGGGTCCTGTGTGGCTCGCGGCCCTCGTCGATCATTTGCCAGCTCGGGCCGAGGGCAGACGCAAGTTCGGCGCCACCGTACCGGACGACCGGAAGCCCGGAGCACCGCGGCGGGCCGTCGGGTGCGAAAGTGGCAAGGATACAGATCGCGTCCTCACGGCTCGTTGCACTCTCCAGAGGCTGCAGATAAGCCTCGCGATCTTGATCGGAGATCATGAAGTGGAAGAGCGCTCGGTCGTGCCAGACAACGTAGCGCCGCTGTGGTCGCCAGGTCCGTACATCGCCAACTAGCCACTGCACACGCTGCGCGGCGGTACCAAGGCGCTGCTGTGCGACCCGCATACCAACGACAGACACGTCAAGCACCGTGATGTCGGAGTGTCCACGCGCGAGCAAGGCAGCCGCGAGCGGTGAACTGCCTCCGCCCACATCGATCACGCTGTCAGCAGCACTAATCCCAGCGCCGTCGAACATTCGCAACGACCAGCCTGCTTGGGCCTGGAACCAGCTCCGAGTCGTGTCCCCGTGCCCGTACACGTCGTCCCAATGCTCGGCCTGGCCCGCTGCCGTCTCCATTAACCCATCATCGGCGACATCGCCGTTACTGCGAGGGACCATTCGCCAGCCCTAAGATGTCGGGCCGTACGCGGAGGATGGTAGGTCCCGGCCGGTCGGGTTCAAGATCGCATTGCGCATGGAGTCAAATCGCGCCGGCCCAACACGCTGGTTCGGCGCGTTGCGAGATGCCATCTCGGTGCACGCCTCGGCCACCCTCAGCCTGGATGTGTTCATATCTGTTCCATTGCGGCGCGGAGTGGCCTGGCACATTGATCGGAATCGAAACTGTCCAGGAGTGAGGTGGGACTGATATCCCGTGCGGCACGTTCGCTAGTTGAGTGGTCTGGTGGTCCGGACCGAGGCGACGACGTCGCGAATTACCTGGCTGACTGCGGTGGCGTCAATCGGATCCAGAAGAAGTGAGGCATGCGTGGCGTCGGCCACCACGTGGTGTCGACTGTTGGTCGACAAAGTCGCGAGGTCCTTCTGCGCCGACAGCCACTTAGCGTCGTGTTCACGGCCAGCTGTGATCACGATGAGATGCTTACTGGCAAAGTCAACCAGAGATGCGGCCTGTTGCACCGCCATCGCCCCCGCGCGTAACTCGTTGATGAAGCTTTCGACATCACTGGCGGTTGCGCTCCGGAGCAGCGGCAGTCGACGCGCTGCTTGCTCAGCTTGCGGCGGACTCCATCAGAGGCAAGAGCCTCGAGTGGCCGGGCGGCTTCGACCCGGACGCGCGAAGGAGGCAGGGAGTCACCTGGCAGGCGCCGCGATCAGGGCCGAAGAAGAAACCCCTGGCGACCCGGCCGACGCGGTGGTGTGGGAACAGCTGGAACAAAGCGCAGGGGAGGAAACTCGGCTCTCCATCACCTACCTCTGTTTTATGATCGTGGCGACCATGATCGCCGGCATCGGAGTCATGCTTGATCAACCGATCCTCATTGTTGGAGCGATGGTCGTCGGCCCCGAGTTCGGCCCCCTCGTTGCGCTCTGTATCGGCATCGTGACCCGTCGCCGACAGTCCGCCACCCGCGCGTTGGGCACCCTAGTCCTAGGCTTTCCCGTCGGGATGGCGGCAACCGTGATCTTGACCTGGATCCTAACCGCCGCAGGTCTTCTCCACGAGTCCATGCTGATAGCCGAGCGGCCACTGACAAGCTTCATCTGGAAACCTGACGCGCTTTCGTGGATTGTTGGTTTCCTCGCCGGCATCGCAGGCATGCTTGCGCTCACCTCCGCCAAGTCCGGCGCGCTGGTCGGCGTTCTGATCTCGGTGACCACGATCCCAGCCGCCGCCAACGCGGCCGTGGCGCTCGCCTATTGGGTGCCGAGCGAGGCAATCGGTTCCGCCATTCAGCTGGTGATCAACTTGTCCGCCATCGCTGTCGCCGGAACGCTCACCTTGCTGGTGCTCAGGGCCCGGGCCGAGCAACTCGCCCGGCGGAGCCCAGCGCGCGCATAGCCTAATGAGGGTTGGCCTAGGCCCGGTCGGTGATCTTCGAGTCCCACGACAATAGATTGCCAGCGGAACTCTCTCACACACACTTCCGACAACTCAGATGATCACCACCAGCCCTGTTTGCGGGCCCAGCGCAGCAGAACCAACGAAATGACCAACATGATCAACAACAAGATGCCGAGCGTTACCCAATGCGTGGATTCGTTAACGATGACGTTCATGCCCATGACCGACGACAGCGAGGTGATCGGCAGCGTGATTGCCGCGATCACGGCGAGGCGCTCGGCGGCAATGGTCATCTTGGTGTCGGTACGCGCGCGATAGAACTCGGTGACGCCCATCAGAAACACGAGTTGGGAATCGCTGATGTGTGCGACGGTCTCGTACTGGTCGAGCAGATCCTTCATCAGCTCCAGCCCATCAGGGGGTGCAAAGGTGGTCAGCCTGATCGCCCGCCGATAGATCTCGCTGCCCTGCTCGGCCATGGTCTTGATCGTCAACAGCTCATGTCGAGCCGCGAACAGTTGGCTGAGGAACTTCTGTGGATCCTCATCTGCCTCGGCCATGACCCGCTGCTCCATCAGGCCGACCTCACGGGCGATCTCGGCGACCATTTCAGCTTCCCGGCGCGCGATCGCGGAGACGATCGCATACGTCAGCCCGAATGGCGAGGTGAGGCGTAGCCGGCCGCTGTCAAGCCGGGCCGCTACCGCCTCCGTCTCGCGCAGCGCCAACTCCAAAGCGACCTTCGGGTTCAGCGGCCCGTGCACCGTGACCAGAAGGTTCTCGCCAATGAACTGGTCCAGCTCCAGATAGTGCACGTGGCCGCCTGTGCCGATCTCAGGTGCATGCACGACGATGAACACGTGGTCCGGATACGCATGAACTCGCGGAATGTGGTTCCGGTTCTTGTTCTTGGCGATCGCCATCGGATGAAACTGAAACTCATTCGCCAAGATCACCTCGGCGTCATCGCTCCACTGTGGAATATCGAGCCAGAGAAATCCGTCGCTGCGCTTCAGCAGGCCCGGCAGTTCTGCCACATCGTGCTCCCTCACGGCATTCAAATCAATCCAGCGCAGCATCATGGCCGTCTTCCCTCCCAAATCTTCTTCGACAACGAGTTTGATCGCTGCAAGCGGGCCGTTATGAGCGGGGATGAGATCATGCAAGGGCGAGCGCTGCGCTAGCACCGGTTGCTCAAATACTGCCCCCGCGGAAAGACGAAAGCCTCGGCATTTCCACCCAGTGCCCTCTCATTTCCTACTGTCGGGTGCCCATGCGGCCCGCGTGTACAGCCTCTGGGGAGATCAACATCATCGCCAGGTGACGATCTTGGATCTTCATTCTTTTTCCACCACCGACCGCGGAGGCGTCGCGCTGCATACTCGATCTTCCCAGCGGCCAGGACCTTGATGATCGTGGCTACTGTGGCCGACACGTGGCCGGCTCTACGACGTTGCTGGATCGACCAGACGATCTTGATCATGGAGAAGATCGCAAGATCGGCTGGACCGCCTCGTGATCGCCGCGACGAACAGTGGGCAAGGCCCGACTTGCTGGGAGTGCCTGAGGGTCGAGACTCGCTTCGTCATTGACCGATCTGCCGTCCACAGTCAACCTGGTTCTGCCCAAGCCAATCCCTTCGGCGGAATGGGCAAGCCGGTCAATCAGAACGATTCTCAGACCACTTCCCGGTCACCATGACGGTCACCGGGGCCGACTAGCCGCCATAGCTGGTCCGGACGCGCGTCCGCGGCCGGAGCGGGCCGATGCAGGGATTAGGCGGTGTACGTGTCCTTGGCTTGCCGCCGCCATCGTGGCCCTCCACCAGATACCGAATGGCCAGGCGTTCATCAGCAAGGTGGAGTATCCCGCTCTGCGGAGTCCAGCACCAACGCGGCGGTCGTGAACCAACGGTGACCACAGCGCGCCGGGAAATCGGGTCGATGGAAAGTTGAAGCGTTCTCCACATCAGGTATCCGCCGCTCTGCCGTTGACCGGTGGTCTCCTGGCTGGCCTGCTGCTGCTCGTTGTGCTGCTCGATTGAGGCGACGCGTCCCGATCGAACCTGGCGACACGGCGACCGCCAGGTCGTTGTGAGTGAACGCGGCTGGTTGACCCGGCTGACCCTTTTCCGGGCGAGTTCCTGTTCTTCGCCTTCACCGTTTGGGACCCGCACAGCACGATCTGCTCCGGGTGACCAGCGGCGCCTCAGCTTGGCAGCTACAACCTTCCCGCCTCAACGGCAGGCCCCGAAAGTGCCCGACGACCTCACCCCGGCCCCGGGCCATGCAACGATCAAACGCGAACCTTGCCAACTAGACGTTGGAGCAGGTTCAGCGCGTCGCTCAGTATAGCTGCAGCAGCCTATTGATCTTCTCATTGGTTGGCAATCGGGTCACCGAAGTTGATGTTGGAGCCGACTTCAGGCGGATGCATCATTGTCATGAGGTCAACTTGAGGAGAGTGGCAATGGAAGTAACGGGAATCATCACAGCGCTGGTAATTGGCCTGATCATCGGTGTCTTGGGACGCGTCGTTGCGCCGGGTAGGCAGAACATCCCGCTCTGGCTCACCCTCCTGGTTGGTATCGTTGCGGCGCTTGTTGGCACCGCCATCGCCTCGGCTTTGGCCGTGGCTGTTACCCCAGGCATTGACTGGATTGAGCTGATCATTCAGGTGGCGCTGGCCGCGGTCGGGGTATCGGTCGTAGCGGGTATTTATCACAGCCGCCGCAGGTCCACAACCGATAAGGTCAAGGACGCCTTCAAAAGCTAAAGCCCGCACGGCTGCAGCTGCTTAGAGTCGTTCGCTCTTTCTCTCGACGGGGCTTGGCATTCGACCGACGGTCAAGTCCTGATACAGGAACTGGCGCTTGGTCGGGCGGGACTTCATCGCCGTGAGGTCATGAGCGATTCGGCGTTCTTGACGACCCCGCAGTTCAGCACTCCCAAGCAGTCAAGATCGGCAACCGGCTCGAGTTCGCCGACCAAGGCGCCTGATCCGCATGCCCTTGGCCTCCAGAAATGCCGGAAAACGGTGCGCGGCCCGATATCGCGACGAGTTGCGCGTGCCCGGTATCCAGTCACCGCCGCGGAGCCCGTGCAGCCCTGCTCTCCCGGAATGGGCCGGCGATCCTAATCGCTGCCGATGGCAGCCTCGTGAAGATCGTAATCACCGTGACTGGGCAGTGGACTAACTTGTCGCACGACCTGATCTTGGCAATCAGGAGATCAACATCGTCAAGAAGCTGGAGCCGAGCGGCGCATGACCTGAGTGTCGTGGTTCAGTGCCGGGTCTGCCAGCCGGGTTGAGTCGCGGAGTTCCATGCCATGCAGCCCGGTGAATCACATTGAGGTGAGAGGTGCGATCCACCCATAACGCCGAAAGGGTCACCGTGAATGCCAGGGTGACGGTGTACCAGACTGTGATGCCACCGTCGTTCACACCAGTGCCCAGGATGGCGACGCCTAGCGCCGCGACAGCGACCGTGTGAAGTGTGGTGAACTCGGTGCGCAGCTCGGGCAGCAGGCGGCGGAACAAAAGCATCCAGACGATCACGCCCACAAACACAGAGCCCATCCCCAACGGGTTGAACATGGAGCCAGCGGCGGCGACTGCCTTGCGGATGATGATGTTCAAGGCGTCGCCGTCAATAACCCGCTGAAAGAAGGCCCCGAGATGCGTGCGGGCGGTAGGGCCGCGGCGCCAGTCCAGCCACGAGATCACCGCGACGAGAAACAGCGCCGACCCGGCGGCGCCCATGAGCTTGGGCCAGGTTATTGGGATATCGGCCAGGCGCAGGAGCAGCCAGAGAAGAGGCGGCGTTAAGGCGATCACCCCTCCGAAGTCTGCGCCCATCGTGGGCCAGCCTTCACAGACCACCACACCGAACCCGATCACCGCGACTGTGACCAGGGCGGCCCGCCGACGACCCCTTGCTCGGAGCCGGTGCGCTAGGTAGCCGACCAATATGAGCGTGGCGGCGGCGTAGACGGCGAAGGTGACGTTGCCGAACCCATACCAGCGGCCGCCGTTGACCGGTCTGGAGTTGAGCATGGAGCCGGGCTCCATCACCCCACCGAGCGCAGCGTCGACGGTAAAGGCAGTCACCGTCACGGCGGCCCCGACCACGGCGAACGGCACGTTGAGACGTTTGGCTCCCGCGAAGACGACAACAGTTAAGGCGATGCTCCAGCCGGCCAGTGTCGCCAGCAGAACCAGGACGGGCCAGCGTGTTGCATTCCACGGCACGGCGCCGGTGAGCAGCATCGCGGCCGGCAAGATCGTGCCCCATTCCAGGATCGGCCTGGCTACGGCAAACCTGCGCGCGGTAAGGCTGGCGATGAGAATTACCAGGAGGATGGCGCCGCTGACACCGAGAGCTATATCGACGGGCACCGCCGCGTTGGACAAGGCGGCCACGGCTTCCAGGTGATCTTGCGCGGCTGCTGCTGTGACAATCTCGGCTCGCACCTCGAAAGGGGTGCCGTCGACCGGCGCCGCCCGTCCAGGGGCCTCGCGGCCGCCGACCGCGATGAGTGTGGCCGTCAGATCGGTGAGGTTGACGATCCCATCGCGCCGGGTGCTGGCGGAGGTCAGCCAGCCGGCGGGCGCGGCGGGGAGCTCGTAGAGAGCCTGGAGGCTCGGGTCGTCGGAGCCGGCCGGCGGACCGATACCGGTCACCATGACTGTGACGTGCGGTCGATCGGCTAGTGCGCTGATGATGTGGCGGGACTGCTGGCCGGCATCGATCAGTGTCAGTGGGCAGGGTGTCGCCAGGCCGTCGCGGAGGAAGTGATCGACGGTGTCATAGTGCGCCAGGGTCCCGTCCGGCCGTGCTGCGGCGAGCGCCGCCCGCGGTCCTACCGCTGCGACGCAACCGTGCATAGACGCGGCCAGCGTTCCGAGCACTGCGTCTCCGTGATGCGCAGCGGCGGCGGTGAGGCGCTGTGGCCAGTCGGTGACCCGCTGCCGCTCAACCCGCGGGTCGCAGAGCCCGTTCACGCTCGTCCTGCGACCCGCACCGAGCGTGGCCCACCCCGCGGCCGCACAGTCGCCGATGTAGCGTGGCCTGACCGACACCGCAGCGAATTGGACTGCGTTGCTGTGGGAGTCAATCAGGGCCAGGTCGCTCCCCGTGAGGGCGCTGTGATCTGTCAGGCCGACTACCACCACTGTGCCAGTTGGCATCGGGGGGGCTACCGGCTCCGGCTGTAGGCCGCGCAGGCTCCGGAGGCCGAGAAACGCGGCAAGGAGCACTATCAGCGCCGCCACCCATCGCCAACTCAGCGGCCGTTGGGTGGGCTGGCCCGGGTCGTCTCGTTGGTCAGTCACGCGTCCGAGAATTTCTACATGCTGACTGTCGACTGCCATTCTTCGACCGGCTGCAACGTCGGCCTTGGCGCGTCGAGAACGACCAAGCCAAGGTGAACAACCAGCGTCGCAGTACCAGGCGGTAGAACACCACGACAGCGGTGGTGGGCGACCAACCGAGGCATCTAGGTGATCGACCGGTCACGAGAAAGCCTGCCGCCATTGGCACAGCGGCTAAGCCCCAACCGGCGGAGCTCAAGATGTTGCCTGCGGCGGTCGGGCCTCCATGGGCTCCATCGGTTAGAGGGAGCCTCGGCGACGCGGTTTCCCGGGTCCGCATGATCAAAGTTGGTGGAGATGCCCCGGGGGGCCAGCTGTCGGCGAGGTGCCGGGATGTGCTGGGGGGTGCGGCATGCTCACCTGGCGTGATCGCGGCGCAGCGTGACGGCCAGCAGGACCAGCGCTGCCAGCTGGATAGCGGCGATGGTGGCGATCAGAGCGGGTAGAGATCGATCATAAAGTGCGCCGGCGAGTGTTCCGCCGGCGATGGCCGCGGTGCCTTGGACGGCGGCAAAGACGCCGTAGGCGGTGGCGCGTCTGGCGGTGGGGACGAGGTCGGCGACCAGCGCCTTGACGGTGGAGTCTTGGACACCAATAGCTGCCCCCCAGATCAGCACGCCGACGATCGCTACCACCGCTGAGGCATTGAACGCCAGCGCGGGGGCCACAGCGACGAGGATCGGGACAGTGAAGAGAACGCGGCCTCCGTGGCGGTCGAACAGCCAGCCGCTCACCAACGCGGCGAGCGCTGCGGTGGCCATTGCAGCGGCGTAGACGAGCGGAACGACCGCGACGGATAGGACGTGGTCGCGAGTCAGGTGATAGGAGATGACGCCGAAGGTGACCAGTCCTGCAGTGGCCACCCCGCAGGCGGCGGCAAAGAGCCAGAAGACGGTGGGAAGGGAACTGGCCGACCGCCAACGCCACCGTGGGCGCGGCACCTCCCGGGCCGTGGAGGCTGGTGGCTCACTGGCGTTCTCCGAGACGGCGGGGTCGGGCATCCTGCGCCGGATCCACGCCAGGACAAATAGGGCCGCGGCACCGGGAACGATCAGCACCGCCATCGCCGGCCAGAGCGTCCCGGTGAGGGCTACGACCGCGGCAACCAGGAGCGGTCCGGCGACGGCGCCGGCTTGGTCGAGTGCCTTGTGCACCCCGAACCCCCGCCCCAGGCCGACCGCACCGGCTGCGGTCGCCAGCAGCGCCGTCTTGGCCGGACTCCGGATCGCTTTCCCGGCGCGCTCGGCCAAGATGAGGAGGCAGGCGACCGCGAGCCCGGCACCGGCGAGGAACGGGGTGATTGCCAAGGCGGGCACGCAGACGGCGGTTAATGTGTAGCCGGCGAAGGTCAGAGTCCAATAGCGGCCGCTGCGGTCGGCCAAGGGGCCGAACACAACGCGCAGCATCAGCGCCATCGCCTCCCCAGCGCCGGTGATGAATCCGACCAGTACCGCGGTTGCGCCCAGCGAACCGAGCAGCGGCCCAGTGATCGAGCGGGCTCCCTCATACACCATGTCGGCGGTCATACTGACCAACCCGAAACCGACCACCGCACGCCACGGCGACCAGCGGACCGAGACGGGCGCATCGCCCACGGTCGCGGCAGTGGCGTGTGCGGGCTGGGTCATCGGTCGGCTGGTGCGGCCGCGGCGGCGTCGTTAGCGTGAGCCGGCGCGGATCGGGCCTGATCGTTTTTGATCCGGCGCTGCACACGGAACTCGCGCCAGGTCAGCAGCACAATCACCGCATCGAAGATGGTGAGCGCGATGAGCCCAGCGGTCGGAGCCAGGATGATCCGGTACAGCTGATAGCCGATGAACAGCAACAAGACGACGATCATCCAGGGATAGGCCCACAGCTTGTTGAGCAGCAGTGCGACCACCAGCACGACTTTGACCGCGCCGTGCGTCAACAGATAGACCGCGCCGAACAGGACCGTATTACCGGTCAGGCCGTTCGTGGTGTGCAGCAAGCGGGTGGCTATGAAGTCATGCGGATCCTCCGACAACTCCACTCGGGTCAGCGACACGGCCAGGTGGCGGATCCAGTCAGGGGTCACGAACAGCAGCAGCAGCCCGCCGAGCAGCTCAATGGCACCATTCACGCCCTTCGCGATGATGCCGATCTCAAAGACACGATCCAACCAGCCTTGCGGCTTGAACATCGCTACCTCCGCGGCAGCCAACACGGACGTGCCGGCCAGCTCAAGCTAAACATCGGGGCTGCTGAGGGCGGCATAAACGTGCTCGGCATAGATCTCGAACCGCTCCTCGCAGAGCTTCAGATCGGTCGTGGAGTCGATGCTGGCCGGCACACCGAGCAGGTCCCGGCTGCGGAGCTCACGAAACCAGCGCCGGAGCCGGTCCAGACTCTGCTCCTCCTCCTCCAGCTCCGCCAGCGTGTACTTGCCGATCCGCTCTTCCTTATCCAGCTCGGCCAGATACTTGCCGCAGTCGGCGTGGAACTCCGACCACTCAAGCTCCCGAGCTTCGGCGTAAAGCTGATCCAGGCGGGCGGCGTCCCGTACGGCATAACCGTTCCCAGCCAGCACTAGCAAGGTTCCGGCGGCGGCGTCGACCAGACCAGCCACCCGGTCCAGCAGCGGATGCACCGCCGGCAGGTCCGGCAACGCCCAGGTCGCCTGCCCCAACGGAACCGCACCTGACCGGCGCAGCTCGCGCCACAACGCCATCCGGTGCCGTGCCGGCTCAGCCGGCAGCCGGGCGAGAACCACCAACCAGCGCCGGCCGACCGCTTTATCACCCATCACAGGAGCAGATTACACTCGTAACATCCTGATCTGTTCGCCGGTTACGACAATGATGGATACACAGGCTGTCCTGACGTGGTGGATGGGCTGGACGCGCCTGAAATGCCGCACGCCGTTACCCCGTCGACTAAGCCGATCGTCATTTCTTGATGGTCAGTTGGCTGTCTAGTGTCCCATGTGCTAGGCAACTTGACCGCCGCACAGCGGGTCTCTACGAAGGACCGGACACGCGAGAAGGGGCTACGCGTGCCGATGAACCGGCGAGTTCCCTCCGTGCTGGAGAACTTGACGATCTCATCCGCCGCGATGTCGACGAAGCTCTCGGCTCTCAGGTTTGTCAAAGGTGCAGTTCGGCTAATCTGCGGTGGTCGCTCGCCGCGGCGAGCGTCACGATTGGTCACATTCGGGCACTCCAGGCTGTGAAGCTGATGCTCGCTATGGAGTTCCCGAGGATGGCCATGAATCTGATTGAAGCCCTGCTGCTTGGCATCGTAGAAGGTGTCACAGAGTTCCTCCCGGTGTCGAGTACCGGCCATTTGACGATCGCGGAAGGACTTCTCGGGCTGCAGGTCGATGATGCTGGCGTCACCGCATTCACGGCGATCATCCAGGTAGGCGCCATCGCTGCGGTGATCATCTACTTCCGATCAGACATTGGACGTCTGGCAGGCGCTTGGTTCCGCGGCCTCGTCAACTGCCAGGCCCGGGAAGCGCCCGACTATCGGTTCGCGTGATATGTCATCCTCGGGTCGATACCGATTGGGATCGTGGGCTTTCTAGCCCAAGGCCTGATCTCGGGCCCCCTGCGTAGCCTGTGGGTGGTGGTGGCCCTCGTGGGCTGGAGTGTGGTGATGTGGATCGCCGAGCGGGTCGGCAAGCGGGATCGCCCGGAGTCCTCGCTCAACCTGAAGGACGCAGTGATCATCGGTATGGTGCAGTGCTTTGCCCTGATTCCCGGTGTGTCTCGTTCCGGAGCAACCATCAGCGCGGGCCTATTGCGGGATCTGAACAGGGTCGCGGCAACGCGGCTGGCGTTCTTCCTCGCCATTCCGGCGCTGGTTGCGGCCGCGACGTACGAGGCGATCAAGGAAGCTTCCGTAATCCGTACGGGCGTCGGCTGGTTGCCCACCTTGCTGGCAACGGGGGTCAGCTTTGTCGTCGCGTACGCGTCAATCGCCTGGTTGCTGCGATTCGTGGCCAAGCACAGCATCACGGTGTTCATCTGGTATCGCGTGGCACTGGCGACGGTCATCGCCGTGCTGCTCGGCACAGGGCTGCTGAGCCCGACCTAGATACGGGGACCCTTCGACCGACACAAGCCGACCCCAGTTGAACGCCGCCGAATCCAGCCGAGCCTGACGCGATCGACGCCGTGGCAGCATAACCACACCAGAAGCTGCCATCGATATGTAGGTGTAGCTCCGGTCGCAAGGTCTACCCGACTAGCAGTGTTCCGAGAGCTCCGAGAACACCCATGGTGCCAAGGAAGCTCATGACGCCGATGATGAGGACAGTAGTGAAAAGGAAGATCAAGAACCAGAGCAACGATTGCCTTGCCAGATGATCATCTGCTGCAGCGGCTGCGGGGCAGATGAGTCATAGCGGGTTCTCTCTTCGGCCTGTCGGGTCCGACGTAGGCGTCGCCCTGAGTGTCGGTGTATGCGACACGGCGCTCATCAAGGCTCATCCTCAGACAGCGTGGCGGCGATCTCTGCGGATCTGGGTCAGTGCGGTTGCGGCGCGAGCGAATAACTTCGCCATGTTGGAGGCAACCGCATTGAAGCGTACGGGAGCGATGGCGCTGGCCTGCGGAGGCCAGGTGATCAAGATAACGGGGGGCGCGTCTGCCGGGCTCAGTAGCTCGATGATGATCTCTGAGCCGTTGACTGGCGCGCTGGGGAGGGGGTTGACTTGGACAAGGCCGGGTCCTTTCCGGTCTAGGCCCCGTCGCGGAGGTTACGTCTCCTGGCGGGGCCGCCTAATTGTGTGCGGTAACCCGCGTGTGGTTGGCTGCCCTGGTGCTGCCGGACGGGCGGAAACGTCCCCCAGGGGTGGCAACGCCGCCCATGCCGAATAGAGAATCTGATCTGACACCGTCACTCGGTCACGGTGGGCTACCTTCCATTCGCCGTCCTCGCGGCGATACACCTGGGTGGCCCGCAAGGTGAAACTGCGAGGCTGACCGTCGATGGAAGTTGAGATGTGCTCAAGGCCGGCGGTATAGGCCATATCAGCCACCACCTCATACGCCTGCAATTCAAACGTGTAAGAGGTGCAGTCGGAGAAACTCCTCTCGAGGAAAGTGAATGCCTCGTCTACTTCATGCTGGCCGTAGGCGTTGCGCCACGCACCCAGGATGCTTAGCGGCTCGTTGCGGGACCAGATCGCCCGGCGTGGGGCCGTGTCGCCGTTGTGTATAGCGAGCTCAGCTTCGTACAGCGTGGACTTGACCCAAGCTAGGAAATCGTCGCGGTCGGTCATGCCCTCAGCATGCTCCTGGCCCAGCGGTTTGCATATGCGTGACGGCTGATTCTGTTCGCAGCCTCGACGAACCTGCGGATCTGCCGCGATCCGCCATAGCAATGTCTTAACCTGACGGTCGTCTTGGCTGCCCTGAGGCCGCCGGACCGGTGGAAACATCGCCCACGGGTGGACGCCCGCTCATGCCCGAGTTGCGGACGGGCAGGGGCAACTCCGGTAGCGCGCTGTCGCGACGACGATGGACGTGCGATGCGGAGATGTCGTTTCGCGCCGCCTATTTGGGCATTGGCACCTGTGTGCCTCTGACGAACACGGCGGCCACGTCGTGGATGGCGTTGATGTCATCGAGGGGGTTGCCGCGCACGGCCAGGAAGTCGGCATCCTTGCCCGGCTCGAGCGTGCCGGTGGTGTCGGCGATCCCGCACACATCGGCTGCGACTGCGGTGGTGGCGGTGAGAGCTTGCGCGTTGGTCATGCCCAGGCTGGGGAGGCCGACCACGCCGTGAGGAAGCACGTCATGAGGCTTGTTGGGGCCGACGCCGGCGTCGCTGCTGCACACCACTCGTGCTCCGGTGCGTATCAGGGTGGCACAGTTGGCGATGATGGCGTCGAGTCGCTGCTGCATAGCTGGGAAAAGCGCTTCACTGCCAGGCAGGAGCGCAGCGGTCATCGAGATGGCCACACCGCTTCGAGCGAGTTGTTCCAAGATGTCGGGGTCCGCGTCGACTCCCTCGGCGGTGAAGAAAGTGCAGTGCTCGATCGAATCCATTCTCGTGGCCAACGCATCGGCTATCCCCTGCGGGCCGTGCGCATGCGCCGCGATCCTGAGCCCGTGGGCGTGGGCCTCGTCAACGGCCGCAGCGAGTTCCGCGCGGTTGTACTGCGACTCGTGGGGTCCGAATGTGGGGGTCATGTTTCCCCCAGTTGCCATGATCTTGATGACATCGACGCCGTGGGTCACCCGCTCGCGGACCGCTCGGCGAACGCCGTCCTCGCCATCGGCCACACCACCAAGGAACCAGCAGTGGCCGCCCGAGACGGTGAGCGGCGGCCCGGCGGCAAGGATACGAGGGCCGACCTGGTGGCCGTCGCGGAACAGGTCCCGCAGCGTGACGGACAGGTAGTTGCGGTCCCCAAGGTCGCGGATCGTAGTGATTCCGACCGCGAGAGCTCGCTGCGCGGCACTCTGCATCCGTTGCAACACGGCGGCGTCATCCTCGGCCTGGAGATGGGCCACCGGGTCGTCCGAGGCGTCGAACACCAGGTGCTGGTGGGCGTCGATGAGGCCTGGAAGCAGCGTGACGTCGCCAAGATCAACGACATCACCGGCATCCGACCCTGACGCCGCTCGTGAACGGGGTCCGACGTCCAGAATGCGGCCGTCCTCGACCTCGACTACCCAGTCGCGGAACACCTTCGGGGTCCGGCCATCGAAGAGCCGATGAGCCCTGAACAACATCGTGGCTCCTTTTGGATTTCAAGTTCACTCCTACGGCGGAGCAAGTTGCGGGCCGATCATCTCGCTTTGGGAGGCGTGTGGTCCAGAACCTTGGCACCGCCTCCACGATTGCCAGCCAGCGCGCATACTCAAACATCCGGATCTGCCGCGATCCGCCATCCCAGTAATGTCTTAACCGCAGTGTCGTCTTGACTGCCCTGGTGCCGCCGGACCCGGTGGACACGTCCCCCCGGGTCGAAAGCCCGCTCATGCCGATGTGCGGACGGTTCGGAAGTTCGCGGAAACGGGCCAACCGGAGTTGGTGCAGCGCGTGCGCCGGGCCGCGACTTCATCCCTACGGAGTCTTGCGACGGCTGCCGAGAGGGTCCGATGATGGCTGCAACCTCTATCAGAAGGAGCACCATGAGCGAGCAGACGGCCGATGCCCCGCCGATCGTGCTGATCCACGGGCTTTGGATGACCGCCCGAAGTTGGGATCGCTGGGTGGAGTACTACCGGGCGAAGGGACACGAGGTCATCGTGCCGACGTACCCGGGATTCGAGATCGAGGTGGAGGCGCTGCGCGAAAAGCCTGAGATCATCGCCGAGGCGTCCGTCACCGAAACACTCGACCATCTCAGCGAGGTGGTCGAGGGCTTGGAACGTCCGCCGATCATCATGGGCCACTCCTTCGGCGGGACCTTCACCCAACTGTTGGTCAACCAGGGGTTGGGCGCCGCCGCGGTGACGATCGACTCGGCGCCACCGGAGGGCGTGCGGGTGAACCCGCCAGCCCAGATCAAGTCGCTGTTCCCGGTCCTGAAGAATCCGGCCAACCGGCACCGCGCGGTGGGCTTCACCAAGGAGCAGTTCCACTACGCCTTCGCCAACACGTGCAGCCGAGAGGAATCCGACGCAATCTACGACCGCCTGCACATACCGGCGCCGGGCAACTGGGTGTGGGCGTACGGCCTGATCGCCAACTGGAAGCCGGGCCACCAGGAGACCTGGGTCGACTACGACCTGGACGACCGGGCTCCGCTGCTATTCATCATGGGCGGCAAAGACCACCTGATGCCACCCTCGGTGCAACGCGCGAACGCCAAGAAGTACCGCAACTCTCAGGCACTGACTGAGACCTACGAGTTTCCGGACCGCTCACACTTCACCGGGGGCGAGCCGGGCTGGGAGCAGGTGGCCGACTACGCGCTCGAGTGGGCGACGAGCCACGCGCGAGCGCCGCAGGGCTGACCAAGCGTAGACAGCGACAGGGTGGCCCGTCCGGCAAGCCGAGCCGCCCGCGTCGATAACGCCAGGACCACTGAAGCTCGATGCGGACCGACATGCTGCGATCCGCCGACCTAGCAATGTCTTAACCCGGGGGTCGTCTTCGGGCCAGTACGCACCCGCGTACTCCGCGTTCGAAGGTGGTACGGACGACGGCCAGAAGTTATCGGAGTGGCTTCGGGAACGCGGCGTTGATCAGCTCGACGTCTGCGGCATTGCGACCGACTATTGCGTACGCGCCACTGCCCTGGACGCTGCGCGCGAAAGGTTCGATACCACGGTTTTGCTGAACCTAACCGCCGCTGTCGCACCCGACCGGATTCCAGAGATATCGACAGAGCTGGCTGACGCCGGAGTGGCCATCAAAGATTCTGGCTGAGTTGGGTCCTTTCTGCTCCCGCTTGCTGGCTGAGTCTGTCGAAGCACGGGTTCATGCCCTTCGACAGGCTCAGGGCACATACGGAGACAACACAGACGCAACCTCTAGGGTCGCCACAGCATGGCGCCGCCTACATGCCTAGCGCTGCGCTCCACGGACCCAATACTGGACCTGTTCGTTGTGCATCAGCTCGGAGTACTCGTGGTCGAGCCCAGGGTGATGGTGTAGAAGACGGTCATGTGTGATCCGTGGTCGGCAGTCTAGGCGGTCAGGGCCGCGGGGTTTGGGGCCTCCTTAGTTGTGTCGGTGTTGATCTTGGTTTCGTCGTTGTTGATCTTGGTGAGTCGAGATCGATACAAGATATCGAGGCCGAGGTAGCGACGTCCTTCGGCCCACTCATCATGTTGCTCGGCCAGCATGGCACCGACGAGTCGGATCAGCGCTTCACGGTTGGGGAAGATGCCGACCACGTCGGTGCCGCGGCGGATTTCCCGGTTGAGACGTTCCTGGGGGTTGTTGGACCAGATCTGCCGCCACAGCTCTTTGGGGTAGGCGGTGAAGGCCAAAATGTCGGCCCGAGCCTGCTCGAGATGATCCGCCACCGGGGGTAGTTTGTCGGCGATCGCATCGACGATCCGGTCGAACTGGGCGTGCACCGAGGCGGCGTCGGGCTGGTCATTGACCGAGTGCAGCAGCGCCTTCACCCAGCCCCAGGAGGCCTTGGGGCAGACGGTCATCAGGTTGGCCGCATAGCGTGTGCGGCAGCGCTGCCAGGAGCGCCGGGCAGCGTCGCGCCGAGAGCAGCGACCAGCCCGGCGTGGGCGTCGGAGGTGACCAGCGACACCCCGGACAGGCCGCGGACACTCAGGTCGCGGAAGAACGCCAGCCAGCCGGCACCGTCCTCGGCGGAGGTGAGGTCGACGCCGAGGATCTCCCGGTGCCCGTCGGCGTTGGTCCCCCGGTCGCGATCAGCACTTGCAACAACACCATCCGGCCGCCCTCGCGGACCTTCATCGTCAGGGCGTCCGCCGCCAAGAACGTGTATGGGCCAGCATCCAGCGGCTCGGACCGGAAGTCGCCGACCTGCTCATCCAGCTCCCGGGCCATCACGCTCACCTGAGACTTCGACAACCGGGTGATGCCCAGCTGCTCGACCAGCGTCTCCATCCGCCGGGTCGAGACCCCGAGCAGATAGCTGGTCGCCACCACCGAGACCAGCGCCTTTTCGGCGCGCCTGCGACGCTCCAGCAGCCAGCCCGGAAAGTAGGAGCCCTCTCGCAGTTTGGGCTCCCCACCTCCAGCGTGCCGGCACTGGTGTCGAAGTCCCGGCTCAAGTAGCCGTTGCGCGAGTTGGTCCGCTCTGCACTGCGTGCCCGTACGGGGCGCCGCACGCAGCGTCGGCCTCGGCCGACGTCAACGCCTGGATGAACGAGCTGAGCGAACGCAACGGATCCGGCTCAGCCCGCCCCAGGTGCTCAGCAATGAAAGCGGAAAGGTCAATATTGTTTGGGTTGACGGTCATCGTGGTGGTCTCCCTTCAAAGAGATTGGCGGTTCTCTGAAGGATCACGCGGTGACCGTCTTCACGTCCTCACGACACGCTTAGCAGCCACTAGGTCCTATACACAGGTACTCCGCGCCAACCGCCTCTCGAAGGGCGGCAGTCACCGCGCCAGCATTCTGATGTGCCTCCTGTTCGCTGCACCTTCTGCCTCTTCGGCAGCCACGCGGCGGTAGAACTCTTGACTGTCGAACCCAACTGCCATCTCCGCGTGCTCAGGAGTATCAATTCGAGCCGATTCCGGCACCGCTGAGACGATCTGATCTTTATTAATCGTCATCGCCTTCCAGGCCATCTGTCGTCACTGACGGCTAACACCCTCGGCCCAAGATCAGAAACACGGTTTGTCGTCGCTGCACCGGGGGTAGCAAGGACGTGCTAAAAACGCCAAGTCAACGACTTACTCGTCAAGCGGATGGAGAGCCAACATGACCGCCAAGGCCGGTGAACGCGCTCAGAAGACGGGCGACTTCTACTGCGACTCTTGCGGAGAGAAGGTTCATGTCACCAAAG
>Ga0307415_100000323_pt1 | contig 20729 bp, 12 predicted proteins | sample DK1Cmetagenome_FD_204524 | JGI IMG/M metagenome (GOLD analysis project Ga0307415, IMG submission 204524) | Maize rhizosphere microbial communities from greenhouse at UC Davis, California, United States - DK15-C-2 | ecosystem: Host-associated > Plants > Roots > Rhizosphere > Soil | place: USA...
CTCGTCCGGCACCGCCTGCTCGGCGTAGACCCGCATCAGATAGAGCCCGAACGGGTTCACCAGCGACGGCAGGATGATCGCCCACGGCGTATCCACCAGGCCCACCTTGCTGAACAGCAGGTAGGTCGGAATGGCCAGAGCGGTGCTGGGCACCATGATGGCGCCGAGCACCAACCCGAACATCAACCGGTTGCCCGGGAACCGGAACTTGGCGAACCCGTAGCCGCCGAGCGCGGCCAGTACCGCGGCGCCGCCGGCGCTCACCACCGCGTACATGAACGTGTTGAGCAGCCAGCGGCCGTACACGCCATCCTGCACCGTGAAGAGCCGGCGCAGGTTCGACGGCAATGCGAAGCCGTCGGCGAACCACAGCCCGAAGCTTGAGAACAGGTCACCGGTCGTCTTCGTCGACGCCACGACAAGCCAGAACAGCGGCAGCATGAAATAGACTAGGAACGCCAACATCCCTAGGGTCAGTAGCGGACGCCGCCGGGCACCGGCCATACCGGACCGTTCCCGCGGTGGCCGTGACATCTCCGCCGACGTCGGCGCGATAAGGACCGGTGCGGCGGTCATGTTCTCCTCCGGTTGGCGGCGAGTTGCACGGTGTAGGAGACCGCGACGATCACCAGGCCGAGCAGGAACGAGACCGCCGCCGCGTAGTTGAGGTCCTGGCTGGTGAACGCCAGTGAATACGCGTATATGTTGGGTGTGTATGCGCTGCCGATGACGTTCGGCGCCAGACGTTGCAACAGCTGCGGCTCGTTGAACAGTTGGAAGCTGCCGATCACAGAGAAGATGAGCGCCAGGAGCAGCGCCGGGCGCAGCGCGGGGATCTTCACGCTCCAGGCGGTGCGCCAGGGTCCTGCCCCGTCGACGGCCGCCGCCTCGTACAGCTCGGTCGGGATGGCACGAAGTGCGGCGTACAGCAGGATCATGTTGTAACCGGTGAACTCCCAGAACACGACGTTCGCGATCGAGCCGAGCATGAGGTCGCTGCCGAGCAGGTTGGGCGGGTCCAGGCTCAGCTTCTCGAACAGCTGCGCGATCGGCCCGAACTCGGGACCGTAGAGGTAGCCCCACATCAGGGTGGCGACCACGCCGGGCACCGCGTACGGGACGAAGAAGCCCAGCCGGAACAGCCGGCTCAGCCACAGCACGCCGCTGTCCAACGCGAGCGCGAAAGCCAGCGCGAGTACCAGCATGATCGGGACCTGGATGAGGAAGAACATGCCGACCCGCGCCACACCGTGCCAGAGCCGCTCGTCACCGAACGCCCGTGTGTAGTTGTCCAGCCCGGCGAAGCTGGTGCCGCCGATGAGCCGCTCCCTGAACAGACTCAGGTAGCCCGCGTATACGAGCGGCACCACCAGCATGGCCACAAAAACGACCAGGAACGGCGCGACGAACAGGTAGCCGACCGCGGCCCGGCGAGACGCTTCCCGCCGGGGCCGCGGGACCGCCGCGGAGGTCAGCCGCGGAACCGCCGCGGAGGTCAGGGCGGACATCTACTTGACCGTGAAGCCCTGGCTCTTGGCGTACGAGGTCACACGTTCCTGCCACTGATCGAGGGCGACTCCGGTATCGGACTTGTCGGCAAACGACTTACCGACCGTCTCGTTCCAGTCGTTGGACGCCTGGTCCATGAACGGCGGCCACTGGAACTCGGTGGGCACGGTGCCGCTGATCTGGACGAAGAGCTCGTTGACCTGCTGCCCGCCGTAGAACTCCGGCTTCTGGCCGACGAATGTCGGATTGGTCAGCGTCGACTTCGTCGGGGGGAACAGGAACTGCTGGGTCGCCAGCATCAGCGTTGACTCGGCGTCGGTGTTGAGGAACTCGGCGAACTTGGCCGACGCGATCGGGTTCTTCGTCGTCTTGATCACAGCCGACGTGGAGCCGCCCCAGTTTCCGGCCTTGTTCTCACCGGCGTTCCACTGCGGCAGCGGCGCGGCCCGCCATTTGCCGCTGGTGTCTTTGGCACTGGCGGACAGGAACAGCGGGCCCCATGCCGCGGTCAGCCAGGTGGCGTACTTGCCCTGGTTCAGGCCCTGGTACCACTGGTCGGTGAAGTCCGGATCGGTGGAGACGACGCCGTCCTTGACCAGCCCACTCCAGTAGTCAGCGAGTTTCTGGGACGTCTCGTTGTTAACGCTAACGCCGACCTCCTCCCCCCCGCTGTACTCGAACGGCTTCGCGCCGGCCTGCCACGCGAGTCCCATCCAGACACCGCTCCCGTTCGCGGCCAGATTCGTCAGGTACACCTTCGGGTCCGCCGCGTGCAGCTTGCGGGCGGCGTCGGCGAACTCGGCCCACGTCTTCGGCGGGGTGATCCCGTGCTTGTCGAAGATGTCCTGCCGGTACAGCATGCCCATCGGACCGGTGTCCTGCGGGATCGCCCATACCTGGCCGTCCTGGCCGGTCACCTGTCCCCAGGTCCAGTCCACGAACCGGTCCTTCAGCGCCGCCGCCCCATACGGCCGCAGGTCCAGCAGATCCTTGGTGAGGGTGAACGTCGGAATGTTCTGGAACTCGAGCTGCGCCACGTCCGGTGCGCCGCTGCCGGCCGTCAAGGCCGTACGCAGCTTCTGGTAATGCGGCTGACCCTGCCCGGCGTTCACCACATTCACCTTGATCGCCGGATACTTCCGCTGGAAGAGGGCCACCTCTTTCTGGATGTCCGGCACCCACGTCCAGAACGTCAGCTCGGTCGGTGTCTGCATCGCCTTGTCGATATCGGCCTGGCTCACCGTCGCCGACGCGTCGGTCGAGCCCTCGTCGGAACCGCTACACGCGGTGAGCCCGAGCGTGGCAGCCATGCCCAGCGCTAACCACCTCACGGCACGTCGTGGTAACTGCATCGGGGTACTCCTTACATCGATGATGGGGGTGGTGCACTCGATTCGCGCACGATCAGATGCACCGGTACGTCGTCATGCGGCGTCGCGGGTGGTGTGCCCTCGATCCGCTCCACCAGCAGCTCCAACCCACGGACGGCCCTGAGGTCGAACTCCTGGCGCACAGTCGTCAGCGGCGGTGACAGGAACGCCGCAATCGGGATGTCATCAACCCCGACAACGCTCACATCGCCCGGAACTGACCGGCCCGCCTCCGCGAACGCCCGGATCACGCCACCGGCCATCTCGTCGTTCGCCACGAACACAGCGGTCACATCGTCTGCCCGGACCAGCGTGCGGCCCGCCGCGTAGCCCGACGCGGGTGACCAGTCGCCTTCGACGACCGGCGGTTCGGGCGCGCCGGCGGCGGCAAGCGTCTCCCGCCAGCCCTGCACCCGGCCCCGTGCCGAGTACCAAAGACTCGGCCCGGCCACATGCCAGACCGTGGCGTGGCCGAGCCCGAGCAAATGCTCCGTCGCGGCCCGACCCGCGGCCACACCCATGTCGTCGAGGACAACGACATCCGGCGCGGTCAGCCCCGGTATCGGGCCCAGGCTTACCACCGGAACCTCGAGGTCCAGCCGCAGACCTTCGCCTTCGTCGACCGGTGCTGCCACGACGATGCCGTCGACACCTTGGCTCAGCAGCGTCTCCACGCCCTGCGCGATACCGGCCTGTCCTTCCAGGGTGGTAACCAGGCTGAGCGAGTAGCCGGTCGCGCGCACCGCACGCTCCAGCGCAACCAGCGTGGATGCCGGGCCGTACAACGAGCTGCCCAGCGTGACCACGCCGATGCGGTGGAACCTGCCCAGCTGCAGAGCGCGGGCAGCGGTGTTGCGCCGATAACCCAACTCCCGCGCGGCCATCAGCACCCGATCACGGACCTCCGCACTGACGTATCGTTCGCCATTCATGACCCGGGACACCGTCTTCTGCGAGGTCCCGGCCAGACGCGCGACATCGGCACTACCTGGCGGACGGCGAACCGTGGGCTCGGACATGTCACCTGCCCTTCTTGCCGATGAGGAGAGCGACAGAATTTCGGCGTTGTCAGCGGCTCACCGAGCAAGCCACCAGTCTGACTACGTAGTCATATGATGTGTCGAGGACCACTGTCTACGTAGTCATATTGGTTGTCAAGACCGCGTTACCAAGACGTTGCCAATCCCGGCCGGGTCGGGCGACCCACGGTTAAATCGCGGTCCCGCCGGCGGGACCGGTGAAGACGCATGTGCGCCGTGCTCCACCGGAAAGCAGTACGACGTCGCCGCCGTTGGCGCACACATCGTCGCATACCACGAGAAACTGCCCGCGTGCATCGTCCGGGCGATCCTCCTGCTCCAACAGCCGGCTGCCCGGTTGGACGGCACATCCTTGTCGTCCGCCAGAACTCTTGGGCACGGCAGTCAAGAGACCAACCTGCAATGGCCGAACTGAGTGGATTAGCAGGTCACAGAACGGACAGCAGCAGCTCAGCGGCCATGGCCCCGCACCGCTCCGATGCAGGTTTGTCTCTACCCGGGGGCACATCACAGAACTACAACGCCCACAGCGGGCCGGTCGTCTTGAGATCGAGGCCACGATGGCGCTCGTCTGAACCCAGGTCACGGCGCAGTTCTGGTCGCCCGGTTCGCCGGGTCACGTCGGCCCCGACCGAAAGGTCCTGCACCCCTACCACCAGCCGGGCTGGCAGCCGGCCGGGGTTCGAGTCCCGTCAGGCGGGCCGAACGCGGGCGCGCCGGGCAACGGCGTGCTGGAGACAGGGGGTATCGAGAGAGGTGCGCGTCCGCGCGGGTGCTACCGCCGCTCGTCAGCGACGGCCGGTGCGGGCCTCGGGTGACGTGCCGCCGTACGTGGACAGATCGACGCTGATCAGGGCTGGGTGGATGGGACTTCGCTGCCGGCGGGCTGACCGTGCGGGCCACCGTGGGCATGGGGGATCGCGCGGCGGACACGTCCCGGGATCGGCCGGGGCGGTGGTGGCGCCGTCGAGGCGCGGACGACGAGCTCGACCGGTTGGTCGGCCGCCGGTGGAAGCTCGACGTCCGGCTTCTCGATGACTTGTACCAGCCGCGCGAGGCCCTGCCGCGCGACCTCGTCGAACGGCTGCCGCACGGTGGTGAGCGCGGGAGTGACGTAGGCGGCGACCGGGATGTCGTCGAACCCGACGACGCTGATGTCCTCGGGCACCCGGCGCCCGGCCTCGAGCTGCGCGCGGATGAAACCGATCGCCATGTCGTCGTTCGCGGCGAACACCGCGGTCACGGTGCCGTCGCCGGCCAGTTCCCGGCCCGCCGCGTAGCCGGACGCGGCCGACCAGTCGCCCTCGACGACCGGCGGCTCGTCCGCGCCGTGGGCTCGCAGCGCCTCGCGCCAGCCGGCGAGACGGTCCCGTGCCGAATACCACCGCTGCGGGCCGGCCAGGTGATGGACGGTCGCGTGCCCCAACTCCAGCAGGTGCTCGGTCGCGGCCCGCGCGAGCAGGCCCGCGCCGACCCTGGCGGTCACCACCTGCGGCGCGGCGAAGGTGGGCGGCGCGCCGAGGACCAGGACCGGCACGTCGACGCTGATGAGACCGACGCCCTCGTCGATCGGCTCGGAGATGACGACGCCGTCCACGCCCTGGTCCAGCAGCGACGCCAGGGCGCCCGCGATGCCGCCCGGGTCGCCCTCGATCGTGGTGGCCACCCGCAGCGTGTAGCCCACCTCTCGGACCGCCCGCTCGATGCCCATGAGCATCGACGCCGGCCCGTACAAGGCGCTGCCGAGCGTCACCACGCCGATCGACCGGGTCCGCCCGGAGGCCAGCGCCCGGGCCGCCTGGTTGCGCCGGTAGCCGAGCTCCTCGGCGGCGTCCAGGACCCGCCGGCGCACGTCGGCCGAGACATACGGCTCGTCGTTGAGGACCCTGGACACCGTCTTCTGGGAGACGCCGGCCAGCCGCGCGACGTCCACGCTGCGCGGCGTCGGAGGGCTTCCACCCGGCCTCGCCAGTCGCGTCATGGCACCTCCCGTAGCCAGCGACAGTCATGTATGATTGCGCTGTCATGTCTACGCAATCAGACCCTCGCCGTCACGAGCCCGTAACCCGCCGTGACGCTGGCGAAGCACGTTCCTTACCAACACCCCAAATTCGAAACGGTTCGAGTATAGGGGCCTTGAGGCTGTGCCCTGAACCGGTGTTGCGGAGCTGGCGGATGAGTCACAGGAGGTTGGCATGCATCGATCGAACGCCCGCCGGCGCGGCTGGTTGCCGGCAGCGGCTGGAGGGCTGGCCGCAGCCGTCGTCCTCGGCGGCCTGACCCTGGCGATCCACGGGCCGGCCCTGGCCACGTCGGGCTCGACGGGGGCCGTGGCGGCCGCCGGTGTTGACGGTGTGGCGGCCGGTAACGCCGCGATCGCCTCGGTCGACCTGGGCGGGACCTGGACCTTCACGCCCGCGGGCCGGGCGGCGACCACGATCGCGGTACCCGGTGGCGGCTGGTACAAGCAGGGCTTCACGGACGTGAACGAGGCGGTGTACTCGCGCAGCATCACCGTGCCGGACTCGGGGCAGCCGCAGTCGACCTGGATCGAGTTCGGCGCCGTCAATCACCAGGCGACGCTGTCGGTCGACGGCCTCGTGGTCGCCACCCAGACGACGGCGTTCACTCCGTCGAATTTCGACATCAGCGCATTCGCGGCGCCCGGCACCACCCACACGATCACGGTGAACGTGAAGGGCCGCGGCGCGTTGAAGGCATCCAACGGCCGGTACCTGGTGCCCGACGCCGCCGAGTGGTCCGAGGCGATACCGCAAGGGATCTTCGGGTCGGCGTTCCTGCGGGTGTACCCGGCGGTGTACGTCAGCGACACATTCGTGCGTACGTCGGTGGCGAACAAGACGTTGAGCTACGACGTGTCGGTGCGTAACACGTCGGGCAGTTCCCGGTCGGTGACGTTGACCGGGTCGCTGTCGTCCAAGAACGGAACGGCTTTCAGCTACCCGCAACTGCCCAGCCGTACGGTCACCGTGGCGGCCCGCTCGACCGCGACCGTGACCGTCGGGCCGGTCGCGTGGAACCTCGACAGCACCTCGTACTGGTGGCCCAACGTGCCGTACCGGTCGGGGTACCGGGCGCAGCTGCACGGGCTGACGGTGCATGCCGTCACCGACGACGGCCGGACGAGCGACGCCGAGTACCGGTTCGGGTTCCGGGAGGCCACCCAGAACGGTGACTACTACTACCTCAACGGCGTGCGCGTGAACTTCCGCGGCGACAACCTCCAGGGTGCCGACTATGACCGGATCAACAACGGCGGCAAGGGCGACGCGTTCCACACCCTGCCCGGCTTCCTGCCCCCGTCGCCCGGCAACGGTGGCTGGCCGCAGGCGGTGGACAACTACCAGCGGCTGAACTACAACGTGGTGCGCATCCACCAGGAGCCCGGGAGCCCGTACATGTTGGATGTCGCCGACGAGATGGGCCTGATGATCATCGGCGAGACCGCGATTCGCGGCTCCCAATCCTTGCAGGAGTGGAGGGACGTCGTCGGGCGCAACAACATGGTCAACCACGCCCGTGCGCTGGTCCTGCGCGACCGCAACCACCCCGCGATCATCCGCTGGAGTCAGAACAATGAGCCGAACCAGAGCGGCCAGGATTCCGAACAGTTCGAGAAGGACCTGTACGCGGCGATGAACGGCGCCGACGGCACCCGGCCGATCATTGTCGAGGTGGGCGTCGGCGGGAACGTCAGCCTGTATCCCGGGATGACGTACGCCAACTTCGCGGTGATCCCGCACTACGTCGACGGCTTCGGCAGGTACGGGGAGGGCCTGATCGCCGTGAATGGGCGGCCCGACGGCGAGGGCGAGTACATCTGGCCGGCCTGCAACACCAAGCAGGGCTTCGAGTGGTTCGCCACGGCAACCCTGGCCAAGCGCGGCAAGAACGCCACCGACCTGCGTCCATACACGCTGCTGTCCGCCTGGGCCAGCGTCGTGCCCGGAGTCAGGAGCACCGACTTCACCCCGGAGGAGGGCGGTCACCCCATCTACGGCGCGGACAACCTCCCGGACCCCTGGAGCAACCCGCAGATCCAGCGCGTGCAGGCGGCGTTCAACCCGGTGGCCGCGGTCGACCTGCCGTACTGGTCCGCCTCCGGCGCCTCGGACTCCAACGGCACCTTCCCTCTGCCGCAGGCCGTGCCCACCTACGCCCGCAACGCCACGGTCACCCGCAACATCACCGTCTTCAACGACGACCTCGCCAACACTTCGGTGGGCTTCACCTGGACGGCGCGGCTCGACGCGCCGAACGGCGCGGTCGTCGCGTCCGGAAGCACGACCCTGACCGTCCCGCTCGGCTCGCGGGTCACCCAGCCGGTCTCCTTCACCACCCCGGCCAACGGCAACCGCGTGTACCTGCAGCTGTCGACCACGAAGTCCGGTAGCCCCGTCTTCACCGACGCGGTGGAGTACTTCAACCTCGGCGGAAGCGGCGGAACCGGACCGGCCCCAGGCACCTACCGCATCGTCAATCGCAACAGCGGCAAGCCCCTCGCCATCGCTGGCAACTCCACCGCCGACGGTGCCAAGGCGGTCCAGCAGAGCGGCACCCCCACGTGGACGATCAGCACCACGCAGGACGCCTACACCCTGCGCTACACCGCCTCCGGAAAGGTGCTCGACGTCAACGCCGGCAGCAGCACGGTGGGCCTGCAACTGCAGCAGTGGACGGCCAACGGCGGCACCAACCAGATGTGGTACCTGCGGCCCACCGGCAACGGCTACTACACCATCGTCAGCCGCAACAACGGACTGCTGGCCGACGTCTACGGCGCATCGACCAGTGACGGGGCGCAGGTCGTGCAGTGGACCGCCAACGGCGGGGCCAATCAGCAGTGGCAGTTCGTACCCGCCTGACAGAGAACAGAGGTGGATGTCAAGCCCGACCGCCGGTAACGGACTGCCGATTGTTGCGCCGACTCGGGGGCACGGTTTGTGCGCCCGAGTCGGCCGCGATCCGATCGCGGTGGGACACGAGCTACCGATCCGGACAGACGCCAGCCTGGCCCGCTCGCTACCCGTACGTGAGCCAGGCCCGGGGCGTCGCGGCTGAGTGCACGGACGGTCGAACGCGCGTACTGGCAGTTGGAGTCCGCTGGCTACTCCCGAACCACCTTGCGGACGCAGCTGAGCCACCGACAGGGTCGGGTTCTACGGCCTCGACAACCGCCCCCGACCCACCGGCCGGCTCATCCTGCAAGCCCTCCAAGGCGGCACCCGCCGCCGCGGAACTCAACCGCCGAGGCGTCCGCAACCGCACCGGCAAACCGTGGTCGGGGTACACCATCGCCCGGATCCTCGACAACCCCGCCTACGCCGGCGACCTCGCCTACCGCGACGTGTACGTCACCGTGAACGCGGTACGAAGCAGTCGACCGCCGTCCGACGCAGTTCAGCGCAGTACAACACGCCGCCGTGCTCCCCATCTGCTCCCCCGCCACCGCCGACACAACCGTGCCCGCGGATACGCGGGCGTAGGGCCACCGCAGATGGCCGACGCCCCACCGGTCCCAAGCTGAACGAGCTGGTCCACAATGGCCAACGCGCCAGCCGTCGCATCCAGGTCAGCCCAACGCACTCCACACGCCTCGCCGCGCCGAAGGCCGCGGTACGCGATGAGGTGATAGAGCGGGTACAGCCTGTCGTCACCAGTGAAGTCCAGAAAGTGTCCGGTCCGCTCGGCTGTCCACACCATCACCGGCGACGGAAGCTCAGTTTCGTCGAGATGGTCGATCTCGGCTGTTAGTCGCGCGATCGCGGACCGGTCGTCGGCGTCGCGTGTGGTAGTGAGTTCACAATGCTCTACCGCAGAGTGAAAACAATCGCTCCGCGCATGGACATGCCTGTTCGGGCCGGGCCGACATTCGCGCCCCGCCACGCCACTCATCGCCGCCGTGGACACGGCCCGCCCCGACCTCGCCATCATCGACATCCGGATGCCGCCAGACCGTACCGACGACGGCGCCCGAGCCGCCCGGCACCTACGCCAGAGCCAGCCAGAGCTGGGCATCTGGACCGGAGGTCGTGGCCACGCTGCTCGCACCGACCCGCCGCGCGGACCCGCTCACCACGCTCACCTCAAGGGAACGCGAAGCTCTCGCGCTCATGGCCGAGGGCCGCACCAACGCCGGGATCGCCCAGCGGCTCTGGCTTGCCGATCGCGCCGTGGAGACACACGTGGCAAGCATCATGGAAACTCGGCCTCCGCGAGTCCGCCCGCGAACACTGCTGTGTGGTCGCTGTGCTCACATGGCTTGGTCTTCGCCCGGAAGCATGATCCATTGAATCCACTGGACCAGGATCACCCTGTCTGGACCGTGAGCTCGGCCGCGACCGCGGCGAGCAACCGTCGCCGCTGGCCGATGACGAAGAAGTGATCACCCGGCATGACGTGCTGGCGGTACCCGGCGCTGGTATGTTGCGCCCACGGCGCCATGCCCGCGGCCCCCACCTGTTGGTCATCGGTGCCGTAGTACCCGACGATCCTGCACGGCAGGGGTGGTCTCGGCCGGTACTCGTACGTCTGAGCGATCTCGAGGTCGGCCCGCAACGAGGGGAGCATCAGCTCCATCAGCTCCGGCGAGCCGGCCAGTGACCGCCGCGGGTCGCGTGGGTCCGCCAGGGTGGCCACGAGCTCGCGATCCGGTAGGTCGAAGGTCCGGCGTGGGGGCGGCGACTGCGGCGCCCGGCAGGCGGACACCATCAGCTTCACCGGCGCCACCGCGCAGGCGCGTCGCAGCTCGAGGGCGATCTCAAAGGCGAGCAGGCCGCCGAGGCTGTGCCCGAAGAGAGCGAACGGCCGGTCCAGCCGGTGCATCAGCTCGGGGACGGCGGCCCGCACGACATCCACCAGTCGACGCATCGGCCGTTCACTCACGCGCTGCTCGCGACCGGGCAACTGGAGGGCGATCACCTCGACGTGGGGCAGGTGGGTCGGCCAGGACCGGAAGACGGAGGCGCCGCCGCCGGCGTAAGGCGCGCACAGCAAAATCAGCCGGGCCGCTGGTCGCGGCTCGGGTGCGACCCACATCGACGTGCTCGTAACCGATCCAGTGGTGAGGCGCGACGAGCATGCATACGCTCGAATGCGTGACGTTCTCCATAGTGGCATACGATCCGGAAAGCGGAGAGGTGGGCGCGGCCATCGCGTCCGGCTCGTTCGGCGTCGGCAAGGACTGCGTCTGGGCGCGGTCCGGGGTCGGCGCCGTCGTCACCCAGTCGTTCACCAACGTCAGCTACGGACCGCTGGGACTGGCGCTGATGGCGGCCGGGAACGCGCCCGATCAGGCCATCGACGCGCTGCGCCAGACCGACGGGCGGGCCGCGTTCCGCCAGGTCGCCATGGTCAGCGCGGCCGGTGACGCGAATGGATACACCGGTGCGGAGTGCGTGGCGGCCGCGGGCCACCACGGCGGAACGCATTACAGCGCGCAGGCCAACATGGCTTCCAGTGAGGAGGTGTGGAGGGCCATGGCCGACGCCTACCAGGCGGCGGGCGGCTCCCTGGCCTGCCGCCTGGTCGACGGTATCGAGGCCGGCTACGCGGCCGGCGGCGACTGGCGGGGGCTGCGATCCGCCGCGGTCCTGGTCGTCGCCGGACAGCCGTCCGCGCGGCCGTGGGAGACACCGGTCGTCGACCTGCGCGTGGACGAGCACGACAACGCCATTTGTGAGTTGCGGCGGCTCCTGCGCCTCGACGAGTGGTTCGCGCGTCTGGGCCGCATCGGACCCGGTGCCTCGGTCGACGACGAGGTGGCCGCGGCCTTCGAGGCCGGGCTCAGCGAGCCGGAACCGACGTGGGCGGCGCTGGCCGCCGCGAGCGAGGGGGGCGACCGCGAAGCCGCGCGACGACGGTTCGAGGCACTGCTGAAGACGGAGCCCCGCTATGCCGAGATAGCGCGCCGACTGCCGGGCGTCGCCGAGGTCGCTGGCCTCGAACCGGTGGAATAGGAACCGGCGGAACCGGTCAGCTCGTGCGGGCCGGAACCGACTCGTCCTCGGGCACCCGACCGGCCGCCGCTCGCGCCGCGACGTACCCGGTGGTGGCGCCCACGACGGCGGCGATGGCGAAGAAGACCCACATGGCCGGGTCGCCGCCGATCTCCCGAAGCTGGAGCGCGACGAGCGGGGCGACCATCCAGGCGATGGTCGTGCTCGCCGAGTACACCCCCAGGTAGGCGCCGCGCTGGGCCAGCGGGGCCAGCCGCGTCGCCAGCGCCTGCGCCGTCGGACTCCACAGCATCTCGCCGATGACGAACAGGATGATCACCAAAACGATCATCGGGATGGAGGAGTTGACCAGCAGGAGCAGGAAGGGGAAGCCCATCAGGGGCAGCGCGACGATCAGCTTCGCGCCGGCCGGAACGTCGGCGACCCGAAGCGTCAACCGGCGCTGGAACAACGTCACCATCACGGGATTGATGACGGCGAGGAAGCCCCACGCGGCCGGGGTGAGCCCGTACGACGAGACCATCGCGATGGGCAGCACCGTTTCGTAGGCGACGTAGACCACGAACCCGGCCAGCGTCGACAGCACGATCAGCATGAACGCCAGGTCCCGCAACACGAGCCGCCGGCCGGAGGAGCTCGTAGCCTCGGCCGCCACCCGCGGATTGGGCAGGAACCGGTAGGCGATGACCGCCGCCACCAGGCCGATCGCGCCGACGCCGAACAGGAAGGCCCGGAAATCCGAGGCGATCAGCAGCAGGCCACCGATGGGCGGACCCAGCACGGCACCGAGGTTGTTGACGACCCGCACCGACGCATAGGCCGCCTCCCGCTCCGACGGCTCGGTCAGGTCGGCGACGATGGCTGTGGTTGACGACCGGGCCGGCGCCGCCAGCACGCCGGCGAGGGTGACGATGGCGAAGCCGAGGGGAATGTTGCGGCCGACGAAAACCAACCCGGCCACCGCGGCCGACTGGCCGAGCAGGCCGAACACGATGGGCGGCTTGCGCCCGAGGCGGTCGGATAGCCAGCCGCCGGCGAAGTTGGCCACGGCGGACGTCGACGCGCTGAACAGGAACATCACGCCAACTTGCGACGGGCGGGCGCCGAGCGCGAAGACCGCCCAGATGCCCACGTAGCTCCAGAACGTGGAGAAGGCGAGGTTGTAGAGCAGGGTGACCGACAGGACCGGGCGCAGCCTCGGACTGTCCTCGACCCCCCACAGCACGCGGAACGCCCGGACGAGGGCCGATGGGCGCTTTCCACTCTCGCTACTCATTGGCGCGCTCCGCTTCAAGGGCCAGGCGGTTCAGATGGTCCTCGAGGTCCTCGGCGGTTCGGCCGGTCGCGACCCACGCCTGCAGGATACGACCTGCCACCGCGACGGGCATGGCTGCGTCGAGCACGTCGGTCACCGGCACGGGTACACCGAACGCGCCCTCGAGGATGCCAGCGATCTCCGCGGCCCGGACCGAGTCGCCGCCGATCTCGTAGAGGGTGTCATCGGGTCCGCAGCGCTCGACCGCGCAGACCGCGGCGAACACGCCGCAGACCGTGTCGACCAGCGGTTGTGGCGTGGGTGCGCTGGCAGCCGGCCCACTCGTGCCACCGCTGGGCGCGCCGACCTCCACGTGCCGGGCGTAATCCCCTTCGACAAAGCGTCGCCGGGTGAGCCCCCGCTGCACCTTGCCGCTGGTCGTGCGGGGCACCGATCCCGGTGAGGTGACGACCACGGTGTCCAGGCGCAGGCCGGTGCCCTCGAGCACGCGCCGACGGACCTCGGTGGCGACCTCGCCGGCTGGACCAGCGCTGGAGGTGGCTTCGACGACGATGACCGTCCGCGGGCCCTCCGGCCCGTCCACGGCGAAGGCCGCGGCCACCGGACGCAGGCCGGGCATGCCGTGAACCGCCGCGTACTCCACGTCGGCGGCGTGGTAGTTGCTCCCCCGCCAGACGATGACGTCCTTGGCGCGCCCCGTGATGTGCAGCTCGCCGCGCTCCTGGCGCCCGAGGTCGCCCGAGCGCAACCACCGCCCGCCGTCGAGCACGCCGAAGAGCTCGTCGTTGCCGCCCGACCAGTAGCCTCCGGTGACGTTGGGTCCGCGAATCCAGATCTCACCTTCGGCGCCGTCCGGGAGCCGTCGGCGATGCTCGGGGTCGACGATGGCCACGCGCTGGTCGCCTGCCGGGGACCCGCAGCTCACCGGATCGCCCGGCCTCTGGTCCCAGTGCCGGCCGCTCACCATGAGGGTGGCCTCGGCCAGCCCGTAACAAGGTAGGAACGCCTCGGCCCGGAATCCGTGGGCGGCGAACCGGTCCGCGAAGGCGCGCATGGTCGCCGCGCGTATCGGCTCGGCACCGTTGAAGGCGACCTCCAAACTGGACAGATCGAGATCCCCCAGGTCGTCTCCACCCGCGGCGCGTTTGAGGCACAGGTCGTAGGCGAAGTTCGGGCCGCCGGTGACCGTCGCCCGGGTCTGACTGACTTTGGCCAGCCAGGCTAGCGGCCGTCTGAGGAAGTCCAGCGGCGACATCAGCGTGACCGGGAACCCGACCCACATCGGCGTGAGGATGCCGCCGATGAGCCCCATGTCGTGGTAGGGCGGCAGCCACAGCACGGCCCGGCTGTCCGGATGGACTCCGAACGCCGCCGTGATGGCCTCGATGTTGTGGGCGAGATTGTCGTGCGTGACGACGACGCCCCTGGGCGCCTGTGTGCTTCCCGATGTGTACTGCACGAGCCCAACGTCGCTGGCTCGATGCGGGCTCAGGCTGGGCGCCTCAGCCGGCTCCGTGTCATCCACTTCGATCAGGGGCACCGTCAACGGCATCGTCGCCATCAACGGCGCCACCTCTGGTGAGGCGAGTGCGAGGCCCGGACGCGCGTCCGTGACCAGCGCCTCCAGCCGTCGCAGACCCGCCTCCTTCTGCCATGGAACCGGAGGGTACGCCGGAACAGCCGGCACCCCGGCGACGAAGCACGCGAAGACGGCGGCAACATAGTCCAGTCCCGGAGGAAACAACAACAGCGCGGGGCGCGGATCTCCGGCCGGGGCCTCGTCCAGGAGCCGCGCGGCCAACGCGCCCACCCGGCGGGCCAACGACGCGTACGTCAGGCTTCGGACGTCGCCGTCGCTCTCGACGAACTCGTAGGCGACGGTGTCGGGACGCGTCTCGGCGTGCTCACGCAACCGTCGAACCAGCTGGGGCTCGGCCGCGGTGCGGGCCGGAACGACCATCGGGTACCACCTCCGGATTCGGCCGGCGCTACCGGCGGGATGTCGTGGATCTCGGGGACCGCAGGCCGGCGAGGTCGACCACAGCGGCCGCGGTGGCCGCGGCGACGGCCCGGACCCGGCGGTAGTCGAGCGTGTCCGGTGTATCGCTCGGCTGGTGATAGTGCGGATTGCGGAAGTTCGCTGTGTCGGTGACCTGGATGGCCGGCAGCCCGACCGCCCAGAACTCGGCGTGGTCGCCCCGCGCGAACTCACCCGCCCAGGAGTCGCGCCGCCGCAACGCCGCGCCGACGACCGGCAGGTCGACGGGATCGCGCGTCAACACGACGGCGTCCCGGCCCTCCAGCTGGGCCAGCGGCTGCGCCCACGCGCGGGCCAGCTGGGCGGAGGAGGCGCGGTAGACGACCAGGGTCCAGTCGCCGCGCCGGCCGCGCCGGCGTATCCGGCGGATCTGCGCCGGATACACCATGCCTATCAGTGGCGGCATGCTCTGGCTCCCCGGAGCCCGGTCGACGTACCCGACCGACTCCAACACGATGCAACCGGTCAGCGACCGCCAGCGCAGCTCGGCGGCCAGGGCACGCGCGCCGAAGCAGCCGATCTCCTCCATATCGAGGAACCCGAGCACGATGTCGCGCTCTGGCGTGACCGGAGCCAGCAGCTCCGCCAGGGCCAGCAGCACGGCGACACCGGACCCATTGTCGTCCGCGCCTGGGCTGTCGGTTACGGTGTCCAGGTGGGCGCAGACCACCACCGGGGGCCCACTCGATAGGCCGGATCTCGTGGCCAGCACATTGGCGCCGGCGATGTGGTCGAAGACCACCCGGGGATGAGGATCGCCCTCGACCCTGAAGTCCGGCACGCCCGCGACGTTGGTGAACGCGAACGGTTGGCGTTGCACCCGCCATCCCGAGTCCCGCAACAACTGGGATACGTACGCTTCCGCTCGGTGCATCCCTTCGGCGGCGGTGACCCGGTTCCTCGGCTCGGCCAGAGCGGTAACGTGCTCGCGGAGACGGGCCTCGGCGATCGCCGGCCAGGCCTCGTCGAGATAGGAGCTGGCGAGGCCGGTGGGACGCCTCAGGCGCGGCTCTCCAGTAAACACGACGTACGCCCTCACGAGTCGCGGGTACGGATACGAGCACGCCTACCCGGCCCGCGTCCGCAGCAAACAAACGCCCTCGAATGAAAGGTTTAGGCATGGATCGACGGGTAAGAAAGGCCCTTTGAACGGACAGAACGATGCAGCGGCATCTTGGACGGGGTGAGTCACATGCCGCATCAGACATGGTCAAGACGCCGTGCCGGCCTCCTTAGTGCGCATCTCGTCAAACGCTCACGGTCCGGCGACTGGCCCACCGGCGCTCTCGCGCCAGCGATTGACCAGCGCAAATTGGAATCAACCAATAATTTGCTTGGAAGATCGCAAGAGGGCATTTGGCTGATCGAGCAACTTCAGCCCGGGACCTCGCTCAATGCGGTCGCGTTCTGCGCGTGGGCGCGGGGACAGCTCGACGCGGAGGCCCTGACCGAGGCCCTGGCCGACCTCGCCGCCCGGCACGACGCGCTGCGGACGGCGATCGCGGTCGCCGACGGGCGTCCCCGCCGGGTCGTTGCCGCCGAGCCGCGGCTGCCGCTGTACACCGAGTGGCTCGATGATGACGCGCCGAACGCGACGCGGATGGGCCGGGCGGTGGCGCTGGCATCGGCCGCCGCCGAAGAGCCGTTCGACCTGGAGCAGCCACCGCTGGCCCGGGTTCGGCGGTTCTGGCTCGACGACGACCTGAGCCTGCTGCTGTTCACCGCCCACCACGCTGTGTGCGACGGGTGGTCGCTCGGTGTGGCCCTCCGTGATCTCCACAATCTCTATGCCGAACGGGTCGCCGGCGGCCGGCCGACGGCCCGGCCCGCCCCCGCGATCGGCTTCGGTGACTACGTCGCCTGGCAACGCGGCCCGGCCGGGATCGCCACCGTCGAGAACGACCTGCGGTACTGGCGTGAGCGACTGCGCGACGTGCCGACGCTTGACCTGCCGACCGACCGGGTACGGCCCGCGCTGCGTACCGTTCAGGGTGCCTCGTGCCCGGTCCGGTTCTCGGCGGCGTTGTCCGGCCAGGTTCGCCGTGTCGCGCGATCCGCGAGCGCCAGTGTCTACGTTACGGTGCTGGCCGCCCTTACCGCCGTCCTGCACCGATGGACCGGCCAGGACGACATCTCGATCGGCTCGCCGACCGCTCACCGCTCCCAGCCAACCCGTGACATCATCGGCCCCTTCGTGAACATGCTCGTCATGCGCACCGACACTGGCGGCGACCCCACGTTCCGCGAGCTCGTCGAGCGGGTGCGCACCACCACGCTGGAGGCCTTCGCCCACGGTGAGGCGCCCTTCGAACAACTCGTCCAGGAGCTGTCGCCCCAACGCGGCGCGACCAGCAATCCGCTGTTCCGGGTAGCTCTGGTCTTCCAGAACTCGCCACTGCCGGCGATGCGCCTCGACGGCGTCGCGCTCGAGCCGGTCGAGCTCGACTCCCGAACGGCGCGATACGACCTCACCCTCACCCTCTGGGACGGTCGCCCGGAGTTGACCGGCAAACTCGAGTACAGCACGGACCTGTTCGAAGCCGGCACGGCGCAGGGCTTCGTCCGCCATCTCCAGACCCTGCTCTCGGCGGCCGCCGCCGACCCTGACACGCCCCTGTCGAGGCTGCGGTTGATGCCAGTCGACGAAGAGGTCGTAGTCCGCGACCGGTGGGCGCAGGGCGCCCGTACAACGTTGCCCGAGGCGTCCGTCTGTGAGCTCTTCGAGCGGCAGGCCCGAAGGCGGCCGGGCGCGCCCGCACTCGTCACCGGGGCGGAGACCGTGTCCTATGGTGAGCTCAACGCGCGGGCCAACCGGTTGGCCCGGGTGCTGCGTGACCGGGGCGTTGGCCCGGAAACGCCGGTGGCGTTGGCGCTACAGCGCTCGGCCGACTTCGTCGTCGCGGCCCTTGCCGTCCTCAAGGCCGGTGGTGTCTACGTGCCGCTCGACCCGGACTATCCCCAGCACCGGCAACGGCTCATGCTGACCCGGATCGGCGCCCGCATGTTGGTCCAGTGTGGACCGTGCGGCGCGGGCAACGGCGACGGCATCGAGACGGTCGACCTGCGAGGAGACCGAGCGGCGATCGACCGGCAGGACCCGGCCGATCTGGGCATCGTCGTCGGGCCGGGCGCCCTGGCCTACGCGATGTTCACGTCGGGCTCGACCGGTGAGCCCAAGGCCGTGCTGGTCGAGCACCGCGGCATCGTGCGCCTGGTGACCGAGCCGAGTTACGTGCGGCTGGACGACACGGAGACCATCCTGGCGTTGGCATCGGTCTCGTTCGACGCCGCCACGTTCGAGATCTGGGGGGCCCTGCTCAACGGCGGGCGCCTCGCCGTGGCCTCCGGGCCAGTCGGCGTCACGGAGATCGGCGACCTGATCCGGCGGTACGGCGTGACTACGCTCTGGCTCACGGCCGGCCTGTTCCACCAGGTCGTCGACGTGGGGGTGGACCAGTTGGCCGGCGTCCGGCAACTGTTGGCCGGCGGGGACGTGTTGTCGCCGGACCGCTGTGCGACCGTCCTGGACGAACTCCCCGGCATCAGGCTGGTCAACGGTTACGGCCCCACCGAGGCGACCACGTTCACCTGCTGTCACGACATCACGCCCGGCTCGCGGATGCAGCCGACGATCCCGCTGGGCCGCCCCATCCAGAGGACCCAGGCCTACGTCCTCGACGAGCATCTTGAGTTGTCGCCCCCCGGCGCGCCGGGCGAGCTCTACATCGGCGGGGACGGCCTGGCTCGCGGCTACCACGCCGAGCCGGGCCTGACCGCGGAACGCTTCGTGCCGCACCCGTTCCCCCACCGCGCGGGCGAACGGCTCTACCGCACCGGCGATGTCGTGCGCTGGCTGCCCGACGGCACGATCGAGTTCCTTGGGCGGTCCGACCACCAGGTGAAGGTGCGCGGCTTCCGGGTTGAGCCGGGCGAGGTCGAGGCGACCCTGCGCCGCCACGCCGCCGTGGACGACACCGTCGTGATGGTCCGCACGGTCGCCGGCGGGGCCCAGGAGCTGGTCGCGTACGTCGCCGCCGACCCGGCCGCCGTCACCCCGGCCGATCTGCGGGCGTTCGCGGTCGACCGCCTCCCGGAACACCTCGTCCCCTCGGCCTACGTCGTGGTGGCGGCCCTGCCGCTGACACCCAACGGAAAGGTCGACCGCGCGGCCCTGCGCGCGATCGAACCGGACGTGGCCCGCCCGGCCACCACCTTCGTGGAGCCCGCGGGACGCCTGCAGCGCCTCGTCGCCGACGTCTGGACGGACGTGCTCGGCGCCGAGCGGGTCGGCGCGCTGGACTCCTTCGCCGACCTGGGCGGGCACTCCCTGTTGGCAACGCAGGTCGCCGCCCGCCTGCGGGGGCAGCTGGGCATCGACGTGCCGCTGCGGCTGCTGTTCGAGTACCCCACGCTGGCCGGGCTGGCCGAGGCGCTGGAGCGCGCGGTCGATGTCGAGGCCCGGGTGAGCGGTCCCGAGCTTCGGGCCACCAAGCGCGGCTTCGGGGAGGAGGCGTCGGCCCCGGCGTCGTTCGGGCAGGAGCGGCTGTGGTTCCTGGCCAACCTCGATGCCCAGGTCGACACGGCCTACATGGTCCCGGCGGCGGCCACCGTCGAAGGCCCGTTGGACGTCGGGCTGCTGCAGGAATCGCTCGACACCATCGTCGGCCGTCACGAGGTACTGCGCACCCGACTCACCATGGTGGACGACCAGCTCCGGCAGGTCGTGCCCGCACCGGTCGGCCTACCGATCCCGGTCGACGACCTCACATCGCTGGGCACCGAGGAGAGGGCCGCGGAGCTGGACCGCATCCTGCATGACGACGCGACGGCTCCCTTCGACCTGGCGACCGGGCCGCTGCTGCGGGTCCGGCTGGTCCGCCTGGAGCCCGAGCGACACGTCCTGTCGGCCTGCCTGCACCACATCGCGGCCGATGGCTGGTCGATCGGCGTCCTGCTGCGCGAGATCGCCGAGGTGTACGAGGCCGGCCGGGCGGGCCGGCCGCCGCGCCTGCCCGACCTGGAGGTCCAGTACCGCGACTACGCCGTCTGGCAGCGCGAGGCGATGACCGGTGCGTCGTTCGAAGGGCGGCTGCGCCACTGGGGCAAACTCCTCGCCGACGTGCCGCCCCTCGACCTTCCCTACGACCACCCCCGGCCCCGGTCGGTCGGCGCGCGTGGTGGCCTCGTCGAATTCACCGTCCCGGCCCCGCTGGTCCGCGGCATCGACCGCGTCGCCGCGGGGTTCGGGGGGACCCGCTTCATGGTCCTGCTGGCGGCGTTCGAGGCGTTGCTCGCGCGACTGTCCGGTCAGGACGACTTCGCCGTCGGCACCCCCATCGCCGGCCGCACCCACCCCGAACTCGAACACCTCATCGGGTTCTTCGTCAACACGCTGGTCCTCCGGGCCGACACCACCGGCGATCCATCCTTCCGCGACCTGCTCGCCCGCGTCCGCGACACCTGCCTGGACGCCTACGCCAACCAGGACGTCCCCTTCGAACGCATCGTCGAGGACCT
>Ga0307415_100000324_pt1 | contig 20699 bp, 18 predicted proteins | sample DK1Cmetagenome_FD_204524 | JGI IMG/M metagenome (GOLD analysis project Ga0307415, IMG submission 204524) | Maize rhizosphere microbial communities from greenhouse at UC Davis, California, United States - DK15-C-2 | ecosystem: Host-associated > Plants > Roots > Rhizosphere > Soil | place: USA...
TGCACGCTCGCCTCGCTCACGGCGCGCTGCGCTGCCTCGCCCCACTCGGGCAGCACCAGCTGGCGCGAGTAGCGCTCGACCTCGGCCTCGGACAGCTCGAGCGCCGGCGGCTCGGTGGCCGGCGGCTCGACCGCGTCCCTCGCGGAGGCGACGACGGACGCGAGCTCGCGCAGGAAGCCGCGGCGGTTCGCGCTCATTCTGCCGCGCCCTCCGGGGTCGTCACCGGCTTGCGCCTCGAACGATCCGGATCGTCGTTCCCTGGACCGCCACGGAGTGCCCCGCCTCGCGCGCGGACCGGGGGACGTTGACGAGCGCCTCGCCGGCGCCGCAGCGAACCTCGAGCTCCTCGCCGGCCGCCATCCGCTCGAGCTCGAGCTTCGTCCGCACCCACGTCATCGGGCACGTCAGGGCGCTGATGTCGAGCGTGCGCGCTGCCATCAGCGGTACCGTAGCGGCCCCTTGACGCGCTCCTTCCTGATCCTCCACGGGTACGAAGGCTCGGGTCCGGAGCACTGGCAGAGCTGGCTGGCCGACCGCCTGCGCCGCGCCGGCGAGACGGTCGCCTATCCGGACTTCCCGTCGCCGTTCGCCCCGACGCTGCCGGCGTGGCGCGCGGCGCTCGAGGCGGAGCTGCGCGCGCTGCCGGGTGAGCCGGTCGTGGTCGCGCACTCGCTCGGCACCCTGCTGTGGTTGCACCACTGCGCTCAGCCGGTACTCGAGGGCGGCCGCGCGGCGCGCGTGCTGCTCGTCGCACCGCCGTCGATCGCCGGCGCGCCACGCCCGATCCGCGGGTTCTTCCCGGTCCCGCTCGAGCGCGAGCGCGTCGCCGGCGCCGCGGACGAGACGCGGCTCGTCTGCGCGCCCGACGACCCGTACTGCCCGGAGGATGCGGCGTCGGTCTACGGCGATCCGCTCGGCCTGGAGGTCGACGTGCTCGCGGGCGCCGGTCACATCAACGTCGAGGCCGGCTACGGCCCGTGGCCGCAGGCCGAGGCGTGGTGCTACGGCGCCAGCGCGATCGCGAGCTCGCGGATCGCCCCCGGATAGCGATACGTCAGCCCGCCGTGCGTGCCGTCGAACAGCTCGAGCGTGCACGTCGCGCCGGCCTTCTCGACCTCTTTCGCGAACGCCGTCGCGCCGAGGTCGAGGAAGTAGTCGTCCGACTTGCCGGCGTCGAGGTAGATCCGCTTCATCGAGCGCAGCGCCTCGGCGTGCGCCGGCGCCATCCGCACCGGGTCCCACTCGAGCCACTGCTGCCAGACGTCGTCGATGATGCGGCCGGTGTCGATCTCGAACGGCAGCAGCGCCTTGCCGGGCGCCGACGGGTCGGGCGAGTAGCAGGCGGAGCAGCCGTACTTCTCCAGCGGTCCGGCGAAGCGGTCGAAGTCGACGTGCTCCGCGGCGGCGAGCTGCTCGAAGAACACCTCGTAGGAGCCGTCGAAGTCGTCGCGCAGCTTGCGCGCGACGGCCGGGACTTCCGGCAGGTGGCAGGCCTCGAACAGCGCGTCGCCGGCGTGCGAGGCGAGCCCGCCGAAAACGTCCGGCCGCAGCATCGGAACGACCATCGCGCCGTATCCGCCCGAGGACTTGCCGGTCAGGCCGCGGTTGTCGCGGTGCGCCGCGGTCGGGTAGCGCTCGTCGACGAACGGCACGACCTCGTCGCACAGGTAGGACATGTACGGGCCGGTCGAGGCGGAGTCGACGAACTGCGAGCCGCCGTAGCTGGTCCAGGCGTCGACCAGCACGACGATCGCGTCCGGACAGCCGCCGGTCGCGAACATGTGGTCGAGCCGCTCGAGGAACGTCGGCTCGAACATCACGCGGTTGGCCCACATGTCGACTTGGCCGGTGTAGCCCTGGATCACGTACACGCTCGGCAGCGGCTTGGGATGGTCGCGCTCCACTCCCGGCGGCCGGTAGATCCACAGCGGCCGGTGCGCGGGGTCGCCGAGCGGGTTGCCGGCGAGCAGCTCGCTCTCGACGACGAGCTTGTCGAGCGTCCCGTGGAACGGGCGCTCCCACGGCGCGCCCGCGGCGCCTTCGCGCTCGCGCAGGCTCATGCGCGCACCCCTGCCTCGATCCTTCGTCGCTCGTCACCGGCCTCGCCTCGCGGCTCGGGCGCGAAGAACGGCGTCGAGACGTAGCGCTCGCCCGAGTCGGGGAGCACGACCGCGATCCGGCGCGGCGCGTCGTCGCGCTGGGCGACGTCCAGGGCGGCCCACAGCGCGGCGCCGCAGGAGATGCCGGCCAGGACGCCCTCGCGGCGCGCGACGAGCCGCGCCGTCTCGAGCGCGTCCTCGTCGTCGACCGCGATCGTCTCGTCGACGAGCCGGCGGTCGAGCACCGGCGGGACGAAGCCGGCGCCGATGCCCTGGATCTTGTGCGGGCCGGCGCTACCGCCCGATAGCACGGGCGACGCCGCCGGCTCGACCGCCACGATCCGGCAGTCGGGGTTGCGCTCCTTCAGGAAGCCGCCGGCGCCGGTCAGCGTGCCCCCGGTTCCGACGCCGGCCACGAAGCAGTCGACGCGCCCCTCCATCGCGGCCCAGATCTCCGGGCCGGTCGCGCGGTAGTGCGCCTCCGGATTGGCGGGGTTCGAGAACTGGTCGGGCAGCCAGACGTCGGGGTCGCGCGCGAGCGCCTGCGCCGCCGCGACTGCCTCGTTCATCCCGCCGAGCGACTCGGTCACGCGCACCTGGGCGCCGTAGAGCCGCAGTAGACCCTCGCGCTCGCGGCTCATCCCCTGGGGCAGCGTGAGGATCAGGTCGTAGCCCTTGGCGGCGCAGACGAACGCGAGTGCGATGCCCGTGTTCCCGCTCGTGGCCTCGACGATCGTCGTGCGGCCGGGCTCGATCGCGCCGGCGGCCTCGGCTGCCTTGATCATCGCCACGCCGATGCGATCCTTGACCGACCCGCCCGGGTTGAACATCTCGAGCTTCGCGAACAGCTGCCCGGGCGCGTCGTCGGGCAGCAGCCGCGTCAGCTGCACCATCGGCGTGTCGCCGACGTGGTCGGCAATGTTGATCGGAATCGCGGCCATTCGAGCGGTACAGCCTATTGCGGCGCGCCGGGCGGGCCGCCGGTTCGCGCGGGCTTCCGCGCGATCGCCTGGTAGTTCTTCGGCAGGCCCGTGCCGACGAACTTGTGCTCGAGGTCGAGCTTCGCGAGGCCGTTCGCGACCCGGCCGGCGGCGCGCTTGGACACCTTCGCCGTCGACGCCAGCGCAAGCCCCTTCAGCCCGCCGCCGTAGTCGGCGCGCGAGGCGGGCAGGCTCCGGCTGAGCACGCGTGCCTGGTAGCTCAGCGTGCCGAGGTAGCCCTCCATCCAGGCGATCTCCTCGACCTCGAAGCCGGCGCGCTCGAGCAGGTGGCGCATCCCGAACTGCGTGTAGCGGAAGAAGTCGTACGGCTTCTCGTGCTCGGCGTAGAACAGCGGCGCCGTGAGCCAGAGGGTGCCGCCCGGCTTGACCACCCGGTGCAACTCGCGCAGCACCACCGCCGGCTCGGGGATGTGCTCGAGCACCTGCGTGAGCAGCACGTGGTCGAAGCGCTCGTCCTCCACCGGGATCTGGGCGAGGTCGCAGACGTAGTCCGGCTGCGCGTACTTCTTGCCCTTGACGGCGAGGAAGTCGGCGGTCTCGTAGCGGGCGTGCGAGAACAGGTCGCGGTAGGGAGCGCGGCCGGCGCCGGCGTCGAGCACGACCTGACCGGGCTCGACCGCGCCGGCCGCGCGGGCGATGAAGCGGTGCAGATACGTGCGGCTGCTGTTGCCCGCGGCGCCGTAGATGGCCATCCTGAGACGTAGTACAGCACCGCCGTTTCGGTCAGGCAGCGGGTCGTCAGCAGCGTCGTCGCGCTCAGCGCGTCGCCTGCGCGGACGCGATCATGACCCGATGCTGACGGTGATCGCGGAGTACGAAGCGCGTCGAGGAATGGGCGAGGAGATCGCTGCGGTGTTGCCATGCCACGTGGCGGCTACGCGAGCGGAGCCCGGTTGCGTCAACTTCGTCGCGTACAGGGACCCACGGGATCCGGACCACTTTGCGTTGTACGAGCAATACGTCGACGAGGACGCGTTTCAGGCGCACCGGCGAACCCCGCACTTTGCGACGTACGTCGAGGGCCAGATAGTGCCGCTGCTGAAGCATCGACGTTGGCGCCGCTACGAAGAAGTCCTGCCAACGGAGCCCGTGTAACGGCCTGTCGGTCCCGAGCCGTCGCTGGGCTTGCGGCCGACGCGACGGGCCAGTTCGCGAATCGACTCACCCAGCTAGCTGTGGCTAGTGACGGCTCGCCGGAAGCGCTCGGGCCGGCAACGCTCGATCCGAACCGGAATCGCGGCGTGCGGAGGCGTCCCGGCGCGCCATGATCTCCATCACGCGCTTATCGACTCGACGCTGGGCGTAACGCGACACGCTGCCCATCGTCTGCTCTGGGCGAGCGTGCTTCCTTCGTTCTTGGCCGGAAACCATCGCCGGCTCCTTTCTTGCCCTCCGTTACATCGCGGCTGGGCGGAAGCGGAGCGGAACCCTGCAAGCTGGCCCCACAGTCGATCCCGTTCGCCGTTAGTGCGTTACCTCGTCGCGTTGATCGCTCCGTCGGCGTACTACGCGCGTCGGCCGAGATTATTGGCCGCAGGGCCAGCCTTAGACACACCCTACTCCTATGAGCATGTCGACGCGACCGGCGCGGCGGCGTACTGACCGGCCAGTACGGCCGGGGAGTACGGCGGGATCACGGAGCGGGCGCGCGCCGTCCGCGAGCGCCTCCGGGGCGACGTAGAGCCAAACTCCGCTCTGGACGGTCGGCGGGGTTAGATGTAGTACATCGACGCGCCGGCCTCGCGGTTCTCGCGCTCGACGACGTCCGCGATCGTCGTCGTGGCGAGCACCTCGCGGGCCGCGGCCGCCGCGTCGGCGAAGATGCCGGTCGCCTCGCTGCCGAGCGGGCCGTCGAGCAGCTCGACCAGCTCGAGCACCGTGATCTCCGGCGGCTCGCGGGCGAACGAGTAGCCGCCCTTCACCCCCCGCTGGGAGCGCAACACGCCGGCGCGGCGCAGGACGGCGAACAGCTGCTCTAGGAACTGGACCGGGATGTCGCGGCGGCGGGCCAGCTCGCCGATCGGGACCGGCACGTCGGCTCCCATCCGGGCCAGCTCGGCGAGCGCGCGCAGCGCGTACGGGGATTTGGTGGTGATCGAGAGCATCCGGCTCGCTGCGATCCTACGAGGTCGTGAGGACCGTGACCCGCTACGCCCTGCCGGTCGCGCTGATGGGCGTCATCTTCGCGCTGTCCGCGCAGCCCGACCTCAACTCCGGGCTCGGCACGCTCGACACGGTGCTGCGCAAGCTCGCCCACATGGCGGCCTTCGGCCTGCTGTGGTGGTTCTGGCTGCGCGCGCTCGGCCGGCCGCTCACCGCCGCGCTGATCACGCTCGCTTACGCCGCGAGCGACGAATGGCACCAGTCGTTCGTCAACGGCCGCACCGGGACACCGGTCGACTGGGCGATCGATGCCGTCGGCGTCGCGATCGCCGCGGCGGTCTTCTACAGCCAGCCGCGCTCTGTGGCGTAGAGCACGGCCTGGGCCCGGTCGACCGCACCGAGCTTGCCGTAGATGTTGTGCAGGTGCGTGCGCACGGTGCTGGTGGAGAGCGAGAGCTCGTGCGCGATCTGCTTGTAGACCATCCCCTGCGCGAGCCGCTTGAGCACCTCGAGCTCGCGCGTCGAGAGCGGGCACGGCTCGACGGCGCGCGGCCGCGCGTTGCTCGGGTACGGCAGGTCGTAGAGCACCGTGCGCAGCTCGCCCGGCCCGAAGCCGACCGCGCGCGCGGCGCGCAGCAGCTCGTTCGAGGAGACCGGCGAGCCGAGCGAGTAGTGCGCGAGCATGTCCGCCAGCCGGACGAACGCGGCGTCGCCCTCGGCGTCGTCGGCGTGGTGGCGCTCGATCGCCGACGCGATCGCGCGCGGCAGGTTCCAGCGGCGCGCGAGCACGCCGCCCACGAGCGCGTGGTCGACGCCCAGCTCGCGGCGCTCGTAGTGCAACCGCTCCTCCGGCGTGCGGGCCGGGCCGTGGACCTGCTTCGGATAGCCGGGGTAGGCGTGCATCAGCACGAGCTTGCCGACGTCGTGCAGCAGCGCGGTGACCAGCAGCCGGTCGCGGTGCGAGTAGCCGTCGGCGGCGGCGAGCCGGTCGGCGGCGCGCTGGACCGCGACCGCGTGCAGTCGGAAGCGCTCGGGCGCCGCGTCCCAGGTCTTGCCGCGCTCGAAGAACTCGAACGTCTCGGTGCTCGACACCAGCCCCTGGACCGCCTCGGGGGAGAGCAGCTCGACGGCACTGACGATGCTCTCGACCTGCCCGCGCCGCGTGCCTTCCGCGTTGTTGGCCAGCCGCAGCACCGCGATCACGAGCGCGACATCGGACTCGATCGCCTGCACGACGTCGCCGGTCGAGGGCCGCTCCTCCGAGACCAGCGCGAGCACGCGGTTGCGCGACTCCGCGAGCGCGGGGAACCGCTCCAGCGCCTCGAAGGCGGCGGTCAGCCGCTTGCCGTGGCCCTCGTTGCGCGGCGGACCGACGAGCGCGTACGGCGCCGCCCGGCGAACGCCGGCGGTCGGGAGCGGCGCTGGTGGGTTCGCGGCATGCAGGGACGGCGTCATGAGCTCATCATCGGTCACTGGAGGGCGATTCTGGAGGATCGCGGTACAGGCAGTCGAAAACGCCCTTCAACCCTTATCGGCATTCGTGGACGAACGGTTGAGCCGTCGTACCCGGAACCCTGGTCTTATCAGGCGTTGCCTCGGCCGTCGAGCGCGGCGTCGATCCGCGCCAGCGAGGCGTCGCGGCCGATCAGCGCGACCGTCTCGAAGATCCCGGGTGAGACGGTCGTGCCGGTGAGCGCCACGCGCAGCGGCTGGAAGACCTGCCCGGCCTTCATCCCGGAGCGCTCGACCGCCTCCCGGAGCGCGCCCTCGACCCCCTCGCGGGTCCACGGATCGGGCACGTCGGCGAGCGCCGTGCGCGCGAGCTGGAGCGCCCGCGCGCCCGACTCCGGCGTGAGGAACTTCTCGCGCGCGGCGGCGTCGTCGACCGGCGGCTCGAAGAAGGCGCGAGCGAGCGGCCAGAACTCGTCGAGCGTGGAGATCTTCTCCTGCGTGATCGCCACGGCGTCGCGCAGTCCGGAGCGCCCCGTCCGCTCCTCCAGCCGGGCGGTGAGCTCGTCGAGCCCGAGCTCGCGCAGGTAGCGACCGTTCATCCAGCGCAGCTTCTGCTCGTCGAACACCGCCGGCGACTTCGAGACGCTCTCGAGCGAGAACAGGCGCTGCAGCTCCTCGGTGCTGAAGAACGTCGTCTCGTCGTCGTAGCCCCAGCCGAGCAGCGCGAGGTAGTTGCGCACCGCCTCCGGGAGGTAGCCGCGCTCGCGCAGCTCCTGGACCGAGGCGGCGCCGTGGCGCTTGGACAGCTTCTTGCCGTCCGGCCCGTGCAGCAGCGGCAGGTGCGCGTAGACCGGCGTGCGGGCGCCCATCGCCCGCTGGATCAGCACGTGCTTGGGCGTGTTCGAGTAGTGGTCGGCGCCGCGCACGACCTGCGTGATGCCGGCGTCGTCGTCGTCGACCACGACCGCGAGGTGGTAGACCGGCGTGCCGTCGGCGCGCGCGATCACGAGGTCGTCCTGCAGCGCGTTGTCGAACTGCGTCTCGCCGCGGATCACGTCGACCACGGTCGTGACGCCTTCGTCGGGCACTCGCAGCCGGACCGCGCCCTCGCCTGCGTCGGCGCCGCGGAAGCCGCGGTTGTCGTTGGCCTCCTTGAACGCCCTGACCTCGTCGGGGCCGGCGGTCGAGCGGTAGGCGTGGCCGTCGGCGAGCAGCTGCTCGACGACCTCGGCGTGCCGCGCGGCGCGCCGCGACTGGAAGACCGGCTCGCCGTCCCAGTCGATCTCGAGCCAGCGCAGCGCGTCGAAGATCTGCTCGACGTTCTCCGGCGTCGAGCGCTCACGGTCCGTGTCCTCGATCCGCAGCACCATCTCCCCACCGCGGCCGCGCGCGAGCAGCCAGTTGTAGAGCGCCGTACGGGCGCCGCCGATGTGCAGGGCGCCGGTCGGCGAGGGTGCGAAGCGGACGCGCATGGTCGGCGCAGCATGCTAGAACCGCCCGTTCGCATGCTGATCGGCGCGCACGTCTCCCCCGCCGGCGGTCCCGCGAAGGCCGTCCAGCGCGGTGTCGAACGGGCCGCGCGGTCGATCCAGATCTTCAACCAGAACCCGCGCCAGTGGAAGCCGCGCGAGTACTCGGCCGACCAGGTCGCCGCGTTCCGCTCGGCGATCGCCGAGTCCGACATCGACGCGCTGCTGATCCACGCGGTCTACCTGCTCAATCCCGCCTCCGAGGAGGCCGAGTTCCGCACCAAGACGCTCGCCTCGCTGACGACCTCGCTGCACGCCGGCGCGGCGCTCGGCGCCCACGCCGTCGTGCTGCACCCGGGCTCGGCGCTGAAGGACGGCGGCACCGTCGACGCGGCGATCGAGCGCGCCGCCGCGGTGATCGTCGAGGCGCTGTCGGAGTCCGACGACTGCCCGCTGCACCTCGAGAACACGGCCGGCGCCGGCGGCACGCTCGGGCGCTCGTTCGAGGAGCTCGCGCGGCTGCTCGAGCTCATCGGCGGCGCCGAGCGGGTGGGCGTCTGCCTCGACTCCTGCCACCTGCTCGCCTCGGGCTATGACGTGCGCGACGCCGAGGCGCTGGCGGCCGTGCTCGACGAGTTCGACCGGATCGTCGGACTGCGGCACCTGGGCTCGCTGCACATCAACGACTCGGCGACGCCGCTGGGCTCGAACCGCGACCGCCACGCCAACCTCGGCGACGGCGAGATCGGCCGCGTCGGCTGCGCGGCGTTCCTGTCGGAGCCGCGCTTCGAGGGCATGCCGTGCGTGCTCGAGGGGCCCGGCGCGAAGGGCAAGGGGCTATACCGCGCGGACATCGAGTGGGCGTTCGCGCTGCGGGAGGAGGGGCTCGCCGCGCGGCGGTGAGCGCGCCGCCGTACGGGGCGCTCCCCCGGGGTGAGCGCGCCGCCCGTACGAGGCACGAGACGTCGGTGAACGGCGGGCATCGAGGGAACGGGTTCGGGTTGCCGCGGCGGTTCGCGGGACGCGCGTCAACGCTGCACGCGGTCGGTTTTCGTGCGAGGGTGGCGTTGACCGCGGTAGACGCCGTCAACGCTGCACGACGGGTTCCGGAGCGGGCGCGGGCGGCGTCGACGTCAACGCCGGTCGCCACGCCGAATCGGGGACCCTCCCTGCGGCGACGGCGATAACCGCCGTCAACGCCGGGAGGACCCCCCGATGACGGGCGCGACCGGCGTTTACGCGCGTCGCGCGAGCCGCCACCAGCCTTCGTCGCGCTCCTCGATGCCCGCCGTACGCGAGCGATCCGAGCCCCGGGCTGGGCCGGCGCAGCGCCGGAGCGTCAGGCCGCCGCGGCGACGGCCGGCGGCAGCACCGCCTCGCCGAGCACGCGGTCGAGCTCCGCCTTCAGTGCGGCGTTGCGGCCCGCGACCCTGAAGCCATCGCCGAAGCGCAGCTTGCGCGAGCCGGTGCGCGTGTGGACCTCGAGCACGACCTCGGACTCGCCGGGAAAGTCCTCGAAGATCCGTTTGAGCTCGTCGATCACGGACGCCGGCAGGCGCCCGGCGTCGACGCGCAGGTGCAGCGGCCGCGGCGCGCGCGCCGCCGCGAGCGCGGCCGCCTGGTCGCGGGCGCGCTCGATCTCCGAGTCCGACGGGTCGAACGGCGTCACGTCGGCGACCTTGACGCAGAGCCTGCCGTTCTCGCCGTGATCGACCGTTCCGCGCACCAGCACGATCTGGTCGGGCTGGAGCGCGGCCTCGCTCGCCACGATCACCTTCTCGAACACGAGCAGCTCGACCTGGCCGTCGAGATCGTCGAGCGTCGCGAACATCAGCGTCGCGCCGGAGCGCGCTTTGATCTTCTTCGACGCCGAGATCATCCCGCCGACCTTGACCCACTCGCCGTCGCGGCGGTCCGGGACCTCCGTGCAGAGCGTGTCGGCCTTGACGCGCAGCGCCTCGCGCACCCGCTTGAGCGGGTGCTCGGTGATGAACAGCCCGATCGACTCCTTCTCGATCCGCAGCAGATTGGGGCGGTCGAACTCCTCGATTGCGATCGGCGGGTGCGTCGGGCCCTTGAACGGCGCTGCACCGCCGTCGTCCGCGCCGCCGAAGCCGCCGAGGTCGAAGATCGAGCCCTGGCCGATCTGCGCGTCGAGCTGTGCCTTCTGCCCGGCGGCCTGCGCCGACTCCAGCACCTCGAGCATCCCGCGGCGCGTCGCGCCGGTCGATCCGAAAGCGCCGCACTTGATCAGCGCCTCGATCGCCTTCTTGTTCACGGCGCGCGCGTCGACGCGCTCGCAGAAGTCCCACAGCGACGTGAACGGACCGTCCGCGCGCGCCGCCCTGATCGCCTCGACCGCCGCGTGGCCGACACCCTTCACCGCGTCGAGCCCGAAGCGGATGTTGCCGTCGACGACGACGAACTCGTGGTCGGACAGGTTGACGTCCGGCGGCAGGATCTCGATCCCCATCGCCTCCGCCTGGTTGACGAAGAACGGGACCTTGTCCTTGGTGTCCATGACCGAGGAGATCAGCGCGGCCATGTACTCGGCCGGGTAGTTCGCCTTCAGCCATGCCGTGCGGTAGGAGATCAGCGCGTAGCAGGCCGCGTGCGAGCGGTTGAACGAGTAGTCGGCGCTCTTCTCGTTGACCGCCCACAGCGCCTCGATCACGTCCGGGGCCGTGCCCGACGCGCGGCAGCCGTCGAAGAACTCGGGCTTCAGCTCCGCCATCGCGGCGCGGTTCTTCTTGCCGATCGCCTTGCGCAGGTCGTCCGCCTTGGGGCCGGAGAAGCCCGCGAGCGCCTTGGCGATCTGCATCGACTGCTCCTGGTAGAGGATCACGCCCTTCGTCGCCTCGGTGATCGGGCGCAGGCGGTCGTCGATGTAGTGGACCGTCTCCGGGTTGCGCTTGCCGCGCGCGTACGTCGGGATCTGGTCCATCGCGCCCGGGCGGTACAGCGCGACGAGCGCGACGAGGTCCTCGAACTCGGTCGGCTGCACCTTCTTGAGCGCCTCGCGCATCCCTTCGGACTCGAACTGGAACACGCCGACCGCGTCGCCACGCGCCATCATCTCGTACGTCTTGGCGTCGTCGAGCGGCAGCTTGGCCATGTCGATCCGGTCGCCGGTCGAGCGCTCGATCACGTCCAGCGCGTCCTCGATCACGTCGAGGTTGCGCAGGCCGAGGAAGTCCATCTTCAGCAGGCCGATCTCCTCGATCGGCTTCATCGAGTACTGCGTGACCGTGCGGTAGACCTTCGCGCCGTCGTCCCCGACGCCGGCGTCGGCGAGCTGGAGCGGGACGATGTCGGTTAGCGGCCGGTCGGAGATGACGACCGCGGCGGCGTGGATCGACGCGTTGCGGACGATCCCCTCGAGGCCCTGCGCGACGTCGACGATCTGCTTGGCGGTCGGGTCCTTCGCGACCTCGGCGGCAAGCTCGGCGCCCGGCTGCAGGCACTCGGCGAAGCTCGGCGGGCGGCCTTGCTGGGGATCCGGGATCAGCTTCGCCAGCCGGTCGCCGATCGCGTACTCGTGCCCCAGCACGCGAGCCGCGTCGCGCGTCGCGGCGCGCGGGAACATCTTGCCGAACGTGATGATCTGCGCCACGCGGTCGGCGCCGTACTTCTGGGTCACGTAGCGGATCACCTGCTCCCGTCCCCGCACCGAGAAGTCGATGTCGATGTCGGGCATCGACACGCGCTCGGCGTTCAGGAAGCGCTCGAACAGCAGGTCGTAGCGGAGCGGGTCGACGTCGGTGATCGACAGGCAGTAGGCGACGATCGAGCCCGCCGCCGAGCCGCGGCCGGGACCGACGGCGATCCCGTTGCGCTTCGCGTAGGCGACGAAGTCGTGGACGATCAGGAAGTAGGCGTTGAAGCCCATCTTGTCGATCACGCCGAGCTCCATGTCGGCGCGCTCGCGAGCCTCGGCGGGGATCGGGCCGCCGTAGCGCGCACGCAGGCCCTGGGTCACGAGCGAGCGCAGGTACTCGCCCTCCGGCTCGCCGTTCGGGGTCTCGAAGCGGGGGATCAGCTGGCTGTCCAGCTCGATCGAGACGTTGCAGCGCGCGGCGATCTCGATCGTCGAGGCGATCGCCTCCGGCATGTCGGCGAACGACCGCGCCATCTCCTCGGAGCTCTTCAGGTAGAACTCGTTCGCGTCGAACGAGAGCTTCGGCGCCGCGAGCGTCGACTTCGTCTGCACGCACAGCAGCGCGGCGTGGTGGTGATAGTCCTCGCGGCGCAGGTAGTGGACGTCCGCCGTCGCCACCAGCGGGCGGCCCATCTCGCGCGCGAACTTGACGATCGCCTCGTTGACCTGCTCCTGCTCGGCGATCCCGTTGCGCTGGATCTCGAAGTAGACGTTCTCCGGGCCGAACGCGCTGACGAGGTCGTCGAGGTGTGCACGGGCGTCCTGCAGCCGGCCGTCGACGATCCGCCGGCTGGCGCGTGAGGCGAGGCAGCCCGACAGCGCGATCACGCCCGCGGAGTGGCGCTCCAGCAGCTCCATGTCGACGCCCGGCTTGCCGCGGTGCAGGCCCTCGAGGAAGCCGGTGCTCGAGAGCTTGGTCAGGTTGCGGAAGCCCTCGTCGTCGCCGGCGAGCAGGGTCAGGTGGTTGCGCTCGATCTTCCCCTCGCGGACCGTGCGGTCGTCGACGAAGTAGGCCTCCAGGCCGAGGATCGGCTTGACGTCGTGCCTCCTGCACGCCTTGAACAGCTCGACCGCGCCGTTCATCACGCCGTGGTCGGTGAGGCCGAGCGCCGGCTGGCCGAACTCGGCGGCGCGCGCGGCGAGCTTGTCGATCTTGCACGCCCCGTCGAGCAGCGAGTACTCCGAGTGGACGTGCAGGTGTGCGCAGGCGGGTGTGCTCACGGGCGGACAAGGCTAGATCCCGGATCGGACGGCGCCGGTGGTCGGGCCGTGAGCACGCCGCAAGCTGGGCGGGAAACTCAGCCCGCGCGGCCCTGCGCGCGATCCGTCCAGCCCTTGAGGAGCGCGACGGCCGCACGGTCGCCGCGGATCGCCGGCCGCTCGCCGCGCGGCGCCGGCTCATTGCGGAGGACGTGCGCGAACGCCTCGCGCGTCATCGAGACGACCGCGTCTGCGGGTTGCTTCGGCGCACGCCGCTCCACCGAGACCGGCCTGCCGTCGCGGACGCCGACGTACCAGCGCATCGGTTGCGGGCCGGCGAGCTCCTGGACGACGGTGAACCGATGCCCCTTGGTCCAGGCCGGGTGGATCGCGTAGGCGAACGTGCGGAAGACGAGGTCGGGGTCCAGGTCGGCGCCCGCCCGCGCCGCCGCGGCAAGGTCGAGCGTCGCGCTCGTCAGCGCCGCCTTGAGGAGCTCGGCGTCGCGGCGCCTGCCGTGGACCTTGACGGAGCCGATCCAGCGGCCCATGCGCTTCTCGACGCCGGCCAGCAGCTCGGCCAGCGTGACGATGTCGGCGGCGGCGTGGAACGCCGACTCCTCGCGCGGCCGCGGACCGCCGATCGAGCGCGCCGAGGCGCCGTGGTCGCGGATGCTGACGGCATACGTGCCGGAGCCGCGGATCGTGAGGTCGTACTCCAGCGGCCCCGCGACGAGCGTGCGCTGGACGGGCACGAGGCCGAGCACGAGCCGCGTGGCGGACCGCGGGTCGTCGTGCGCCAGCTTCACGAGCGCGCCGCGGAGCCACGGGTACTCGCGTTTCGAGCTGCCGGTGACGTCCGCGCGCGCCGGGTGCTTCGCCTCGGTGACGATCCGCGGCCGCACGGGCGGCGGCGCGGCGGGAGCCGGCGCTGGGGCGGCCGGGGGCTGGACCGGCGGCGCCAGCTCGGGAGCCGGCGCCGGCACGGGCGGCTCCGACACGTCAGGAGCGGCCGCCGCCTCGGTCGGCGGGGATTCCGGAGGCGCATCCGATGAGCGCGAGCGGAGCGCGGCGGCCGCCGCATCGATGTTCGCGGCGAGCTCTCGGCGCTCCTCGGCTGCCACCGGCTCGGCTGCGGAGGCGGCCGCCGCCTGCTCGCGCGCGCGGCGATCGAGGTCGTCGTCGGCCGCCTGTTCGAGCTCGGCGATCCGCGCCAACAGCCCGCCGGCAGCTTGGCCGCCCGCCTCGAGCTCAGCGATTCGCCCCTGCGCGGCAGCGAGCTGCGATCGGAGCTCGGCGGCCGCCGCTTCCGCGGAAGCGGCACGGTCGAGCGCGGTGGCCAGCTCGGATCGAGCGGAGATCGCTTCCGCTAGCTCCGCCCTGACCGACGCCTCGCGGCCGAGCGCCTGGTCACGGGCGGCTTCCGCCGAGCTCGCGCGATCGTTCGCCGCGGCCAACTCGCCACGCAGCGACGCTTCCGCGGAAGCGGCCTGCTCGCGCGCCGCGACCAACTCTCCCCGCAGCGACGCTTCCGCGGAAGCGGCCTGCTCGCGCGCCGCAACCAGCTCGCCACGCAGCGACGCTTCCGCGGAAGCGGCCTGCGCGCGCACGGCCGCCAGCTCCGCTCGAGCGCTCGTCGCCTCGGCGCGCGCCTGCTCTCGGCTGAGCACCAGGTCGGACTGGGTCGTGAGGGCTGCGGTCAGCTCGGATTGGGCGGCGTCGAGCGCCTGCGCGAGCATCGCTCTCGCCGCGCGGTCGCGGTCGAGCTCCTCGTCGAGTGCGGCACGGGCGACCGCCTCGGCGCTGCGGGCCGACTCGGCGATCGCCAGCTCGGCCCGAGCGGTCTCGCGCTCGCCTGCCGTGACTGCGTGCGCGTCGCGCTCGGCTGCCAAGGCCTCGTCGAGCTCGGTCAGCCGGCGCTCGAGCTCGGCGGCTCGCCGCTCGGCATGCGCGCGGACGGTCGCGAGCTCCGCGCGCACGCCGGCGAGCTCGTCGGCGATCGCAGCCAGCTCCCGCTCGCGGCTGGCGAGCCGGTCGCGCGTATCCGAGTGCGCGGCGCGCTCCACGGCGAGGTCGCGGTCCGCCGCTTGGAGTTTCGCGCGTGCCTGCTCGGCGGACGCCCGCTCCGCTGCAGCCTGCCTGCGGACCCCTTCGGCGTCCGCGGCCGCCCGCCGCGCGGCGAGGGCAACCTGCTCGGCGGCTTGCTCTCGCGCCTCGGCAGCCTCGGCAGCGCGCGCCTCGGCGGTCGCGATCGCCTCCGCAAGCTCGCGCTCACGGGCGGCAAGCTCGGACTGGAGCCGGCGCGCTCTTCCTTGCTCCTCGCGGACCGTGGCGAGCGCGACCGCGTCGGCGGCTCGCAGCAGCTCGCTCTTGCGCACGCGCTGGCGCTGCTCGCCCAGCTCGCGTCGCAGCCGCTTGACCGTGGCGACCGCCTCCGCCAGCGCGCCGGCGGCCGGATCGACCGCGGGCGCCGCGACTGCGGGCGCAAGCAATGGGGCCGCCGACGGCTCGGCCCGATCGGACGGAACCGGCGCCGCCGCCGATGACTCGGGCGGGTCGAACCCGGTGGGCGCCGCAGACGGCGCCTCGGAGTCGGATGCCGCCTTCGCCTCGGACTGCAGCGCCTCCAGGCGCCGCTCCAGCTCGGCGCTGCGCAGCTCGAGCACCTCGACTGCCTTCAGCGCCTCCGCGGCCCGCTGGGCCTGCGTTCGCTCCGCCGTCTCGGCGCGGCGGGCGCGGCGCTCCGCCAGTACGGCGCGGTCGATGACCTCGCCGCCCGGCTCCGGCTCGGGCGGGGCAATCGGACTCGCCGGCGGCTCGAAGCCGCGCGCCGGCGGCGGAAGCGCTACCCGCGCGCCGCTCTCCCACGAGAGCCAGAGCTCGTCCGGCGCCGGGTCCATGAGCGCCGCCGGAACGAGGTACGTGCCGCGCCAGACCGTCGCGTCGCGACCGAAGCGAGCGTCGGGCAGCGAGTCGAAGCGGCGCGCCTCGTCACCGCGGCGCAGGCCGAGCGCCGGCAGCTCCTGCTCACGCCGGGACGCGTCGGTCCATCGCCCGCGCACCCGGACAAGACCCGAGTCGGCGCCCGACGGCAGCCACTCGACCGCCTCCACAACGAGTCCCGCGAGCGCCGCATCCGCCATCGGCCGGGATGCTCCCACATACGGCGGCGATCCGCGTTGACCGCAACCGTCGCGGCGCGCCAGCCCGCTGGGATCCGCGCGACTTCGGTCAGCCCTCGATCAACCCGCGCTGACGCGCCGCGAGCGCCGCCCCGATCAGTGCCAGCACCAGCCCGCCGGCCAGCAGCGGCTTGGGCGCCAGCGTCGCGCCGTACTTGCGGCGCAGGAACCACTTCGCGCCCTTCCAGGTGAGCATGCCGAGCAGCTTGTAGGCCATGACCGCAGCCTACTCCCCGTCCTTGGAGCGCAGCCGCCGGGCCATGCGCGACTGCAGCGACCACAGCTCGATGAACCCCGGCGAGGCCTGCTGGGAGAACAGCCCGCCCGAGTCCGCGAACGTCGCGAGCTGCGCGTCGTAGACTGCGTTCGGGCTCGCGCGGGTCACGACGCGAACGTTGCCCTTGAACAGCTTCAGCCCGATCGTGCCGGTCACGCGCTCGTTGACGTGGTCGGTGTACGCCTCGATGTCCTCGCGCAGCGGCTCCCACCACAGCCCGGCGTAGACGAGGTAGGCCCACTTCTGGTCGAGCGCGGGCTTGAACTGGTTCTGGTGGATCGTCCCGCACAGGCGCTCGAGCTCCTTGTGCGCCTTGAGCAGGATCGCCGCCGCCGGCACCTCGTAGATGTCGCGCACCTTCAGCCCCACGATCCGGTCCTCGATGTGGTCGACGATCCCGATCCCGTGGCGCATGCCGATCGCCGCCGCACGCTCGATCAGCTCGACCAGCCCGAGCCGCTCGCCGTCGAGCGCGACCGGGATCCCGGCCGCGAACTCGATCTCCACGACCTGCGCCTCGTCCGGCGCGACCTCCGGTCGCGTGACGAGCTGGAAGACGTCGTCGTCGGGTGCGTGCGAGAGGTCCTCGATCCACTTGCCCTCCGACGACCGCCCCCAGAGGTTGTCGTCGATCGAGTACGGCGCGCTCTCCGTCCCGCCCTTGACCGGGATGCCGTGCTTGCGCGCGTAGGCGATCTCCTCGTCGCGGCCCATCGCCCACGAGCGCACGGGGGCGATCACCTTGAGCTCGGGCGCGAGCGTCGCGACGGTCCCCTCGATCCGCACCTGGTCGTTGCCCTTGCCGGTGCAGCCGTGCGCGATCGTGTCGCAGCCGGTCCGGCGTGCGTACTCGACCGCCAGCTTGGCGATCAGCGGGCGGCCGAGCGCCGTGAAGAGCGGGTAGCCGTCGCCGTAGTCGGCGTTCGCCTTGATCGCCGGCAACACGTACTCGCGCGCGAACTCCGCGCGCGCGTCGACGACGTGGCAGTCGAGCGCGCCGAGCCGCAGCGCCTTGCCGCGCACGACCTCGTAGTCCTCGCCGGGCTGGCCGAGGTTGACCGTCAGCGCGACCACCTCGGCCTCGTACTCGTCCTGGATCCACTTGAGCATCACGCTCGTGTCCAGCCCGCCGGAATAGAGCAGCAGCACGCGCGAGACCTCGTCGCGCGTCGCCAGGTAGGAGGCGACGCGCGTCGCCGACGGATCGGCGATGCGGTGGACTTCGGTGGCGGGATCGCGCGGCTGGTCGGTCATGGGCGCCGCACACTAGCGACGCGGTCAGGACTGGGACTTGAGCGCGCGCAGGTCCGCCAGCAGGCCGTCGGAGGTGATCTGCTCGTACGGGAAGCCGACGCGCTGGCGCCCGTGCTTGTCGATCAATAGCGCGTAGGCGCTGTGCTCGTAGTCGAGCCCGGCGCCGTGGCGCGGGTGGCCGCGGAAGCTGCCGTCGCCGAACGCGGGATACGGGTCGTGCGCCGCGGGGGGCGCCGGGCGCTGGACGAGCGGCTTGCCCCGCGGGTCGCCGCCCGGACCCTCGGCGCGCTCCGCCGGCGCCAGCGGCACGATCCCGAACCGGTTCCAGACCGGCGCGAGCTGCCGGCGGCTGCCCAGCAGGATGTGGACCGGCCCACCGGCCACGCCCATCCGCTGGAGCCACGCCTGCGCCTGCTCGGGCGTGTCGTGCTCGGGGTCGACGGTGATCGCGTAGACCTGCACGCCGCCCCCCGCGGCGAGCACCGCCTCCTTGATCTCCGCGGCCTGGCGCGGACACAGGTCCTTGCAGTTGGTGTAGATGAACGTGACGAGCAGCATCTCTCCCCGCGCGCTCGCCGGTGTTCGCCACGTGCCCGTCTCGTCGCGCAGCCGGAAGTGCGGCGGCGGCTGGCGCGGCACGGTGAACCGCGCAGGCTGGGCGTGCGCCTCGGGCTTCGTCACCAGCGCCGTCGCCACCCCTCCGAGCGCCCCGAGGGCAAGGCAGACGAGCACTGGCACTATCACTCCGGAGTCCGGTCTTCTGAGCTGCATAATTCCGTCGTGTCGAAGCTACCGCGCCCCCGAGCGCCGCGGCGGTCGGCGTAAGCGTTCTGGCAATCGACAGCAGGATAGGCCGCTTTTCTCACTAGCATCGAGCGAAGTGCCGGAATCAAGAAGATCCATGCGTCCATACGCCGGACCAATGGCACGTCGCCGTTGGGCGGCGGCGGTCGTGCTCCTCTTGACGGCGGGCTGCGGCGGCTCGAGCGACGCCGTGCGGTCCACGCCGCCGGCTCGAGCCACCACGCCCGCCGGGCGGCTGGACCTCGGCGTCGTAGCGATCACGGCGCGCATCGGGCGCGACGCCGTGGAGAGCGCCGGCGTGGTGGTCGATTCCGACCGCGGCCTCATCGCGACGACGGCGCACGGGGTCTGGGGCGCGCGCTCGGTCAAGGTCTCCACCGGGATCGCTGTGCTGCACGGCCGCATCGTCGCCCGCGACGCCTGCGACGACCTCGCCGTGCTCGAGACCCAGCCGCGGCTGCCCGGGCTCGTGGCGGTCCAGCCCTCGGCCGACGGGACGCTGGTGAGCGGACGCCCGATCGTGGCAGTGCGCCGCCACAGCGGCCTGCCGTCGCGCGGCCCGGAGCTGGTGAGCCAGCGCGTAACGGTGCGCAGCGGCGGCGTGCGGCGACTGGTGCGCGGAGTGCGGCCGAAGGGTGCGATCGCGCTCACGGCGGGAGCGCTTCCCGTCGCGGCGTCCGGCGCGCCGCTCGTCGGCGCCGACGGGCGCCTGGCCGGCCTGGCGCTGGTCGCCGAGCGCCGCCATCGCACCGTGCGCGCCGCCCTGCCGTGGGGCACGATCAGCGCGCGCCTGCGCGAGCTGCGCCCCGGCGGGCGTGCCCAGTACGTCGGCTGGCGCCACCACTACGGCTGCTCGGAGGCTCTGCACCGCTACCAGGCGGCGCGCCATCGCGGCTACCGCCGCGGCGACGCCCAGCTCAACGCGCCGGTGCCCGCTACACGGCTTGCCGGTACCGAGGACGTCGACCGCTGATGGCGCGCGCCGGTCACGTGCTCTCGCCCCAGCTGCCGAGCGGCGTCCGCGCCCGCGCTCTCCTCGGCGGGCTGCTCGCTTTGCTGCTGCTCGGCCCCGCGGCGGCCGTCCTGCTGATCGGCGACGACGCGGCGCCTCCGCCGCCGGTGCGCGTGGACGAGGTTCGCGTCGGCACGCTGCCGACCGACATCGCGTTCGCGCAGGGCCGCGCATGGGTGCCGAGCGCGGGGAGCGACGAGCTGGTCGCGATCGACGACCGGGCGAATCCGGCGCGGGCCGGCTCCTATCGCGCGCGCTCGGGCGCGCTGCGCGTCGCGTCCGACGGACTCACGATCTGGCTCGCCGGCGCGGTCGGCAACAGCCTCACCTCGGTCGACCCGCTGTTCGGCAGCGAGGCGAGCCGGCACAGCATCCCCGTCGGCGCGGATGCCGTCGACGTGGCCGTCGGCCCCGACGCCGTCTGGGTCTCGAACGGCTCCAGGGGCACCGTGACGCGCGTCGATCCCGTGACCGACCGAGCGCTCGGCCCCCCGATCCGCACCGGCCGCTTCCCGACCGCGCTGGCGGTCGGAGCGCACGACGTCTGGGTCGTCAACTCGGGCGACGGGACGCTGGCGCGCGTCGACCCGCGCGAGAACCTCGTCGTCGGCCGGCGCGTGCCGGTCGGGCGCGATCCCCAGGACGTGGCGATCGGCTTTGGCTCCGTCTGGGTCGCCAACCGCGGCGACGGCACCATCTCCCGCATCGCCGAGCGGACCGGGCGTCCGCAGGCGTCCGTCCGGGTCGGCGGCGCGCCGAGTGCGCTGGCCGTCACGACCGACGCGCTCGTCGTGCTCGACTCCGAGCGCGCGCGCGTGCTGCGCCTCGATCCGAAGACCCAGCGCATCACGAACGTCGTCGAGGTCGGCGGCTTCCCGACCGCGCTCGCGGTCGGCGAGCGTCCGTCGCTGTGGACCGCCGACGCCCGCCGGGGCGTCGTCACGCGCGTGAGCCGCTGAGGCTCACGAGACCAGCGGCGCCAGGCGGCCGATCGCGTCGTCGACGTGCCGCTGCTCGATCACGAGCGGCGGCAGGAAGCGCAGCGTCTGCGGGCCGGTCGCGTTGATCACGAGGCGCTGCTCGTGCAGCGCGCGCGCCACGATGTCGGGCGCGGAGCGGTCGACGTCGGCGGCGATCATCAGCCCGCGGCCGCGCACCGCGACCACGCCGGCCAGCTCGCGCAGCGACTCG
>Ga0307415_100000325_pt1 | contig 20671 bp, 21 predicted proteins | sample DK1Cmetagenome_FD_204524 | JGI IMG/M metagenome (GOLD analysis project Ga0307415, IMG submission 204524) | Maize rhizosphere microbial communities from greenhouse at UC Davis, California, United States - DK15-C-2 | ecosystem: Host-associated > Plants > Roots > Rhizosphere > Soil | place: USA...
CCCGTCGCGGCGCGCGAGACCGCGCCCAGCAATGGGCCGATGAACGCATATTTTAGCGCGTTCACCTCCGGGAAGACGAGCTTGGCCAGCAACGGGAAGCCGGCGGACATTCCGATGAAGGTTCCGAAGGTCCCGGTGTACAGCCAGCACATCAGCCAGGTGTGCAGCCGGCCGAAAATGGCCGCTTGGTCGGCGAAGGATGACTTTGCGCTCAGGATGTCATTCATTCCGAACCAGGCAGCGATCGCTCCAAGCATTATGAGCGGAACCCAGACGAAGCCGGCGTTCTGCATCCACAGCTGAGTTCCATCGGAAGCGACCTGCGCCTGGCCGCCGAGCGCCCCGAAAAGCCCCATGGTTACGACGACAGGGACGAGGAACTGCATCACGCTGACGCCTAGATTGCCCAATCCCGCGTTGAGCGCCAGCGCATTGCCCTTCTCCGCCTTCGGGAAGAAGAAGCTGATGTTTGCCATCGAAGACGCGAAATTGCCGCCGCCAAGTCCGCACAGAAGCGCTAGCACCAGGAAGATGAGATAGGGCGTGTCGGGCGATTGCACTGCATAGCCGATGCCGAACGCGGGAATGAGCAGCGACCCGGTCGAGAGCGTGGTCCACAGCCGGCCGCCAAAGACGGGCACGAGGAAAGCGTAGAAAATTCGCAGCGTCGCGCCCGACAGGCCGGGCAGAGCCGCTAGCCAGAACAATTGGTCGGTTTTGAAATCGAATCCGATTGCCGGCAGCCGCGCAACCACGACGCTCCACACCATCCAGACCGCGAAGGAGAGCATCAGGCAGTAAGTCGAAATCCACAGGTTTCGCCTTGCGACCGCTCGACCGCCGGTCTTCCAGAATTCCTCGTCTTCCGGCCGCCAGTCCGAAATCGGCCCGGCGCGGCGCGGCGGCGCGATGATACCTGGCTCGCCGAAGCCCTGCATCTCGGGAAGCTCGGGTACCTGGCCGGGCTCGCCACGGCGCATCGCCGCCCGCTCCATCTGACGGACTGCGAAATGCATCCATGTCAATGCGACCGAGACGAGCACGAACAGCAGCACGAAGCAGCTGGTCCAGACCCCGGTGAGGTCGTTGAGAGCACCGAACGCAAGGGGAAGCACGAAGCCGCCGAGCCCGCCGATCATGCCGACTAATCCGCCGACCGCGCCCACGTGGTTCGGATAATAGACCGGGATGTGCTTGAAGACCGCCGCCTTGCCCAAGCTCATGAAGAAGCCGAGCACGAAGATGGTCACCAGGAACGGGATCAACCCCATTTCCGTGCGGAATGTTATCGGTCCCCGGACACCTTCGATGATGTAGGTGGTCGGCGGATAGGACAGCATAAAGGTCGTCAGCACCGAGATGCCGAAGGTCACGTAAAGCACTGACCTCGCGCCGTAACGATCCGACAGCTTGCCGCCGTAAATCCGGAACAAGCTGGCAGGCACCGAATAGAAGGCCGCGAGCATTCCGGCGGTCTTCACGTCGAGATGATAGACGCCCATCAGGTAGCGCGGCAGCCACAGCGCGAGCGCCACGAACGCGCCGAAGACGAAGAAATAGTAGAGCGCGAAACGCCAGACCTGGACGTTCTTGAGGATCGCCAGCTGGCTGGCCATCGATTCGGCCTTGCGGTGCGACCTGGCCCGCTCGAGTTGCTCCGGATCTTCCTTGGTGAACAGGAGAAAAAGGACCGCAGTGACGATGAGCGCCGCAGCCCAGACTTGAGCGACCGCCTGCCAGCCCATGGCGACCATCACGAAAGGCGCGAGGAACTTGGTCACCGCCGCGCCGACGTTGCCGGCGCCGAAGATTCCAAGCGCGAGGCCCTGCTTCTCCTTCGGGTAGAATTTGGAGACGTAGGTAACGCCCACCGAGAAGGAACCGCCGGCAATGCCGACTCCGAGCGCCGCGATCAGCAGTTGCTCGTAAGTGTGCGCGTAGGAGGTCAGGAACGTCGCAATCGCGGCGGCGATCATAACGCCCGCCAGGACCCGGCGACCGCCGAACTGGTCGGCCCAGACACCAAGGACGACCCGGGTCAGCGAGCCCGTAAGGATCGGGGTTCCGATGAGCAGGCCGAATGCGGTTTCGGTCAGCCCGAGCTGGTCCTTTACCCCCAGTCCAATGATCGAGAAGATCGTCCAGACGGCGAAGCAGACGGTGAACGCAATCGTACTCGACCAAAGTGCTTGGCTTGCGCCTTCGGCGGGCTGTTCGCTCGTCCTAACCATTGCCATTCCCCCGCGATCCGCGATTCGTATCGCGGCCCCTCTCGCAGTAACTGTCGGCCGAACGATTGATCAGAATCATTTGCTGCCCGGCTCAGCCTCCGGTCACGCTCATATGGCGCGCCACTGCGGGTGCGCCGCCGATCCTGAAGTCGTGCCTCCGGGGCTTGCCGGCGAGCAGGCGATCGAGGAGCTCGTCTACAGCCTGGACGCCACCTGCGCGAAGCGCATCACGAAGTTCGACCTTCTGATCGTGGCCGAGGCAACCGTAGACCGTGCCCGTTGCCGCGATTCGAATGCGGTTGCATCCCTCGCAGAAATTATTGGTGAGCGGCGTGATGAAACCGACCCGCGAATGCAGTTCCATCACGTCATAATAACGGGATGGCCCTCCGGTCCGCTTCGTCGAAGGCACAAGCGTGAAGAGATCCTCGAGCCGCCGCCTGACCGCATCGAGCGGCAGGTAGTGCGCGGTTCGATCCTCCTCGACTTCTCCCAGCGGCATCGTTTCGATGAGGGTCAGATCGATCGCCTTCGCCGCGCACCAGCGCAGCATGTCCTCAATCTCATCTTCGTTGATGCCGGCGAGAGCGACCATGTTGATCTTGACGGCGAGCCCGTTGGCCAGCGCCGCGTCGATGCCGCGCAGAACCTGGCCGAGCTCGCCGCCTCGCGTGATGTGGGCGAAGCGCTCCGGCCGACGGCTGTCGAGACTGACGTTGATCCGCTTGACGCCGGCCTCGTGCAGCTCGCCGGCGAACCGCTCGAGCCGAGTTCCGTTGGTGGTCAGGACGAGTTCGTCCAGTCCGGGCCCGACCCTCCGGCCCAGGGCCCAGACGAGCTCCATCACGCCCTTGCGCACCAGGGGCTCGCCGCCTGTGAGCCGGATTTTGCGGACTCCGCGAGCGATCAGGATGTCTGAAAGCGCGACCATTTCTTCGAGGGTCAGGATCTGGCTCTTGGGCAGGAACTGCATGCGCTCCGCCATGCAATAGCGGCACCTCAGGTCACATCGGTCGGTGACCGATAGCCGGACATAAGTGATCCGCCGACCGAAGCTGTCGACCATGCCTGCTGCTGTGTCGGTCTGAGCCTCGTTCACGCCCCATCCTCATCCGCAATCATCGCGCGGGCAGGGCTAGTCCCTGGTTGCGGGCCAATAGTGATATGGATCAAGTCTCTTCGGAACAGACGCAGTAGCGGCTTTCGAATGACTGGCATGCTGTCTACTCGACTCCTGGCCCGCTACGCCGACTCACGAATTCCGCGTTACACCAGCTATCCGACGGCACCCAACTTTTCAGCGGATGTCGGTGAAGCGCAATATCGCAATTGGCTCGCATCACTACCAGCGACCGACGCGTCCCTTTACCTCCACATCCCATTCTGCCGGGCCATGTGCTGGTACTGCGGTTGCCATACGACAGTAGCCGCCCGCGAAGCGCCAGTGCTTCGATATCTCGACTGCCTGCGCAAGGAAATCGAGCTGGTCGCTCGCTACAGGCGAGACCACCTGTCGATCCGCCACGTGCATTTCGGCGGCGGCACGCCGACCCTGATGCCGGCCAACCAGTTACAGCTGACCATGGACGTGTTGCGGGCGCATTTTCGAGTCACGGAAGATGCCGAAATCGCGATCGAAATCGACCCCCGGATTTTCAGTCCCGAAATGGCGGTCACTCTCGGAGCCTGTGGCTTCAACCGAGCCAGTATCGGTGTCCAAAGCCTCGATCCGGCGGTTCAAAGATCGATCAATCGCGTTCAGGGCTTCGAACTCACGAAGTCGGCGGTGCGGTCGCTGCGATTGAACAACGTCGGCGCGATTAACTTCGACCTCATTTACGGGCTACCGAACCAGTCGCTCCAGTCCTGCCTCGACACGGTCGAGCAATCGCTTTCACTCCGGCCGGACCGGTTCGCGGTGTTCGGTTACGCTCATGTGCCATCGTTCAAGCCGCATCAGCGCAAGATCGACGGAGCCGCTCTGCCCGACTCTGAGATGCGGTTCGCACAATCCCGAGCGATCGCCGACGCTCTGGTGCGTGCCGGCTACGTCGAAATCGGGCTCGACCATTTCGCTCTGCCGGGGGACCCCCTTGCAAGGGCGGCAGCAAACGGGCGGCTGCACCGTAATTTCCAGGGATATACGACCGATGAAGCCGAGGTCCTGATCGGACTCGGAGCCTCGGCGATCGGCCGGATGCCTCAGGGCTTCGTCCAGAATGAGGTTCGCATTCCCGAGTATCAGCGTCTCATCAAGGAATGTCGTCTGCCGATCGCCCGCGGTTACCGCTTTGAGGGCGAAGACCGGCTTCGCGGCACTATCATCGAGCGGCTGATGTGCGACCATCGAGTAGATCTTGAAGCCGTCTGTCAGGGCTTCGGCGCCGAGCCCTACGAGCTGCTTGCAACTGCCCCGCTGGAGCCCCTGATCGCGGACGGTCTGGTAAAGCGCCGCGGCACAAGCCTATTCGTAACTCCGCATGCCCGTCCGCTTGTCAGGTCGATCGCTGCAGCGTTTGACACGCACCTGAGCCGCGCTGGCGGGCATAGCCGTGCGATCTGAAGAAGAGGAACAAGACCGCCGTCGCAACATGAATCAAGCGAGTCACTTCAAGGTGAATAGCGATGCTCGAGTTCTTGGATGCACCTGACGACGTCATTGCCGTGCGGGTTTCTCATAAGATCATTGGAAGCGATCTCGATCCGATCATGGATCGGCTGGAGTCCGCGATGTCACAACATGAAAAGGTTCATGTTTACGTTGAGACTCAATCGATCGACGGGATCGAAATTTCCAGCCTTCCGTCCTACGCGGCGCGTGCCTGGCCGCTATTCGGCAAGCTGAACCGTTTTGGCCGCGTCGCTGTTGTAGCCGACCAGGCATGGGTCCGTATTGGCACCCGGCTGGAAAGCGCGCTTCTGCCCAACATCAGCTACCGGACATACATGCCCGACGAACGTGACGAGGCGTTTGACTGGGTGACCGGCGCCGACCGCCAATGATGAGGAGGCGCTAATGGAAGGTACGGCAATCGGCATCCTGGACGGCCGGCGTATCATGGCGCTCTCGACCGTACGCCCCGACGGATGGCCGCAAACAACGATCGTCGGCTACGCCAATGTCGGCCTCCTCCTCTATTTCGCAATTTCTAGGTCGAGCCAGAAATTCGCGAACCTGCAACTCGACGATAGAGTTTCGATCGCTGTTGGAGACGAACCTTCGGATTTGAGCCTGTTGCAGGCATTCTATTCGTCTGCTCATGCAATCGAGCTGGTGGATCCGATGGAGCGCGAGCAAGCTTGGCGACTGCTCTCGCAACGACACCCAAATCTGCAGGCGTATACGCTTCCGGACCGATCCGATCTGGCCGTCATGCGCGCGCGTTGCGAACATGTTTCGATTATGGATTTCACCAAGGGCTTCGGTCACACTGAAGCCTTCGACGCTACGCGCTCGGTCGGCGTCCCTGATTCTGATGTAAGTTAAAGAAGGCGAGGACCAGTCGCTATGAAGGGCTACGCGTTCGCAGTCATGCTTTTATGTCTCCCGTTGGCTGCTGCAACCGCTCAGGGGGGCGAGCTTCTCCCAAGATGGGCAGCGAATATCGCCCGCAAGCAGCAGGTCATCATGCAGGGGGTGCCAAGACCCTACAACTCGCTTCGCGACACCTCACCGGACACATCCGTTAAGCTGCGCCGCGGAGCGTATGTGTTCGAGACTCATTGCTCGTCCTGTCATGGCTGGAACGGTCAGGGCTCAGGACCCGGGGCATTTGGGCTCGTGCCGGCTCCAGCCGATCTGGAGTGGCTCACCGGGACCCCGAAGACCAAGGCTGATCCTTACGTGTACTGGGCCATCGCCGAGGGCGGTGATCAATTCCAGTCCGACATGCCGGCCTTCAAAAACACATTGCAGCGAAAAGACATCTGGTCGGTCGTTGCATATATCCGGGCAGGCTTGCCACGGCGCATGCCCTCGGAAGCCGCCCAATGAAGGAAAAGGCCATCATGATCCTGCGCGAGAGCTCCTTTATGGCGATCGCGACGAATCGCCCGGACGGCTGGCCGCAGTGCACAACCGTCGGATATGCGAACGATGACCTGCTCATCTACTTCGTCATCTCCCGGCAAAGCCAGAAGTTCGCCAATATCATGCGGGATGATCGAGTTTCGATTGCCATTGGCAGGGACGTGCACATCCCCTCGAGCATCCGGGGACTGTCGATCGCTGCGCGCGCGTCCGAGGTTCGGGACGACAGGCAAAGGCGGCAAGCAATCAAATTGCTTCTCGAACGACGGCCGGCTCTCAAGAGGCTGGAACCGCCGCACCCGGACAATTCGGCGGTCATGCGAGCCTCGCCCGAGATCATCAGTATCCTCGATTATTCGCAAGGGTTCGGCCATTCCGATCTGCTCACGGTAAGCGGTGACATCGCTCAGATGACCGCCGCCCGCGATGACGATTGGGGTTATGGCGCTGTTCAGAAGCCGACCGTCTGAGGTCGCAACTCGCGTCTACTGCGCATCGGCTCGAATCCAGACCTCGGACTTGCAGATGAGCCCTGCGAGCGCACAGCCCGTAACCTTCAGCTGATCACCATCGAGCAGGCGAAGCTCCGCCGTCGCTCGCCTGTTAGCGTCCGGCACAAACAGCTTTCCCCTCCAGCGGCCCGGGCGCTTCATCGAAACGACTAAGCACTTCGACCCCGATCAATGGATCCGTACCACCTCTCCGGGCATCCGCCTGCGCCTGCTCTGAGGCCCATTCCACGGTCCCACACAACGCGGCGCCGCAAGGCTTGATTGCGACGATCACGCTGCCGGTCGAATTTCGCCAAAGGCCGTCGAGAGACCGTTGGGCCGGATCGGCCAGGAGAAGGGCGAGCAGGACGACGAGAGACACGCTCCAGCTTAGCCGGCGATCGATCGTCGGCAATATCCCAATCAGCTCACCCGCATTTGGAATATCCGCACTCAAGACAATTGTTGCAGCCCTCGACCTTGATGAGGGCCGATGCACCGCATTGCGGGCATTGTGGCATGGCTCCGCTCGTAGAGGGCGGAGCAAAGGCCCGCGCGGGAACGGACTGAAGCGCCAGGCCGCCGAGATGCCGATCCACAATGTCCCCGATCGCGGCGAGCAGGGAAGGAACGTAACGTCCTTGCATCCACGCGCCCCCACGCGGATCGAATACTGCCTTGAGCTCCTCAGCGACGAACGCGACATCGGGACTGCGCCGAAAGACCGCCGAGATCATCCGCGTCAGACCGAGCGTCCAGGCATAATGCTCCATGTTCTTGGAGTTGATGAACATCTCGAAGGGCCGCCGATTTCCATCCTGCTCGACGTCGTTGATCGTGACGTAGACCGCGTGCGCGCTCTCCGGCCACTTGAGCTTGTAGGTCGCGCCGTGAAGCCGATCGGCTCGCGGAGGCAGCGGTTCCTCCGCATGAGGCTCCGGTTTCGGCGCTTCGCCAAGGCTCAGTACCGAGCCCGTGACTGCGTTCGGACGGTAGGTCGTCAGGCCTTTGCAACCGAGGTGGTAGCCTTCGACGTAGATATCGGCGAATTCCTCGAAGCCGATGTCTTCGGGGCAATTTACCGTCTTCGAGATAGAGCTGTCGATCAGCGCCTGCGCGGCGGCCTGCATCGTCAGATGATCCGAAGGGGAGAGGGTCTGGGCGCTTACGAAGAGCTCGTCGGGCGGAGGCGTGTCGCCCTTTACCTGCCGCCAGATCCGCATCGCGTAGTCCTCGACCTGTTCCTCACGCTTCGTGCCGTCGGGCTGAAGGATCTTGCGGGTGTAGCTGTAGGCGAACACCGGCTCGATGCCGGAAGAGACATTCCCGGCGAGCAGCGAGGTCGTCCCCGTTGGCGCGATGGAGGTCAGGCAGCCATTACGAAGGCCGTGCTTGGCGATCAGCGCGCGACATTCGTCGTCGAGATCGGCCAGGTTCGGCCGCTCGAGCATCGTTAGGTCGTACAGCGGGAACGGCCCCTTCTCGGCTGCTAGTAGCGCTGAGACGCGATAGGCCTCGCGCTTGATGATTCCGAGCCAGCGCTGAGTCAGGGCAACCGCGTCGCTGCTGCCGTAGGCCGCTCCGCAGAACAACAACGCGTCTGCGAGTCCTGTCACTCCGAGCCCGATCCGGCGCTTGGCCCTGGCTTCGGCTTCCTGCTCCGGCAGCGGATAGCGCGAGATGTCGATGACATTGTCGAGCATCCGCACGGCCGTGTGCGTCAGCTCGGCGAGCTGAGTCTCATCGAGCTCGCCCGCTTCGAACGGATCATGGACCAGCCTGGCGAGATTGATCGAGCCGAGCAGGCAGGCGCCGTAAGGCGGAAGCATCTGCTCACCGCACGGATTGCTTGCGCTGATCGTCTCGCAATGCGCCAGATTGTTCGCGGCGTTGACCCGATCCACGAAGATCACGCCCGGCTCAGCGACATCGTAGGTCGCGCGCATGAGCCTCTCCCAAAGCTCACGCGCGCGAACCGTCCGCACCGGCTCCCCATTGAAGACGAGGGGCCAGTCCCCATCGCTTCCCAGCGCGGACATGAATGCGTCGGTGACCAGCACCGACAGGTTGAAGTTGCGGAATCGGGCGGAGTCGCGCTTGGCGTCGATGAAGGCCTCGATGTCGGGGTGATCGATCCTCAGGCAGCCCATCATTGCGCCGCGGCGCTGACCGGCGGAATGTACGGTCCGGCACATGGAATCCCAGCAATCCATGAAGCTCAGCGGTCCGGACGCATCGGCGCCGACGCCGTGCACCGGGCTGCCCGCCGGACGGATCGTGGAGAAGTCCATTCCCACTCCCCCACCCTGCTGCATGGTCAGCGCCGCTTGCTTCAGATGCTCGAAGATTCCGTCGAGACTGTCCGGGATGGTTCCCATGACGAAGCAGTTGAACAAGGTGACGCTTCGATGGGTGCCGGCCCCGGCGAGCACGCGTCCGGCCGGGATAAAACGCATGTCTGCGATCGCGTCGCGGAAGCGCGTTTTCCAATGATGGCGCAACTCGGAGGCTTCAGCTTCGGCTACGGCGCGAGCGACCCGCTCGGCGGTTTCATCGAAGCTGCCGTCGCCCTCCCCATCCCTGGTTTTGAAGCGATACTTTGCGGTCCAGATTTCTTCCGCGAGTGCGACCTCGAACACGAATTCCCCCCTCCAGATGTGTGGAGGGAGCTTGGCAGTCCCCGAATGATGCGCTTTGATCTAGCGCATTCCTGAGTTCAGAGTTTGCCGTCGATCCGCGGTCCCAACAGGATCGGGCCGTAGGCGATGAGGAAGAGCAGAAAGGCAACCATCCAGGCTGCGCCCGCCACTTCAATCCCCAGCCGATAATCGAGGAGTCCGAGCGGTGCCGTGACTCGAAGCAGCGCACCCGCAGTCACCAGCACGTAAGCGGCCTGCGTGAGTGGGCTGGCACGAAGCTCACGACCTGTATGACCAAGCGTGGCGCGACTCATGACTGCCAGAATCATCGTCGCCATGGCGCCCGCGGTCAGCGCATGGACGGCCGTGGATCGGGGAAACGGAGCGCCAAAATCGATCGCGGCCAGGAGGGCGAGGCCGACCGGCACCCAGAAGTAGCCGACATGCAGGATCAGGACGAGCGGATCGGCGAATGTCTTCCAGCCCTTCCAACGCGCTAGCCGCACCGCCTGACCTGCCGACGCGATGGCGAACAAGATCCCGGTGAGCCATCCTTGCGGCGCGGTGATCCAGGCAAGGAATGCGAGGAACGTCAGACCGATTACGGCAATGTCGAACCGGCCAGGCTGCCCTGGCAAACCCTGTCGCACGCCCTGCTTCGTCAGCCAGTTGCGAGTAAACGACGGAATGATCCGGCCGCCGATCAGCGAAATGAGGATGATCACCAGCGCGACCGCGCATTTCCATGCATGGTCCGGATCGATGAGGCCTGCTGCTCCCGCATGGTCAGCCGCGTTGACGAGCCCGAAAAGGAAGACCAGGCCTACGACAGGCAGGTTGCGGTTCTTGGATTCCAGAACTTCCCGGGCGGCCAGCATCGCCAGCAGCACAAAGAAGCCGACGTCGATCGCGGCTGCGGCGAGACTCCCGACGACCGATGAAAAGAGCACGGCGATACGGCCGGCGGCCCAAAGGCCGAACAAGGCCGCGAGCGGCCCTCCGGCGATCGGCAGTCGCCCCGTCCAGTTGGGCACTGCCGTCAACAGGAAGCCCGCGATGATGGCCCCGACAAAACCGAAGAGCATCTCGTGCCGGTGCCAGGCCAGAGCGTCGAATTCGGTGGGCAGTTGAATGGTGCCGGCGAGAGCCAGGAGCCACAAAGTCAGCGCAACGATCGCCCACATCGGACCAGCGAAGAAGAACGGCCTGAACCCCCCGCGCAAGAAAGCCGGCGCTGCGGCCATTCGCGAATAGCGAAGCTCCAACATCTGTTCGCCGCGCGTCTGCAATCGATCCTCCATCAAAACTGAAACGTTCCTGCCGGTCTTATCGGTGCACGGCTTTGACCTGCATCAAATTCGTCCCGACGAGTGGAAGCAATCTCGTTGACCTAGATCAAAATTGCCGCAGCAACCGCTGTTAGATTCGAACCTAACGAAGGAGGTTCGACACATGACCCGTCACATCGAGCATGCGAAACTGCTGGCCCGTGAGGAAATCGCTCCGAGCCCAGTCCCGCGCGCATGTCAGGATCATGGGTTCGAGCTTCCGCCCGTCGTGTTTCGCGCGATGGCAGCACTGTTTTTCGGCTTCCTGGCAGTCCTGACGATCAGCCTTGCCGAGCCTCATCTCGTGGTCCCGATGGGAGTCAATTTCGTCTTCCTCACGGCGTTCTTTGCAGTACCAGCGATCTTCGTGGGCGCGGGGCAGGCCGAAGGACGGACGCTTCGCTGGTCTGAATTCATGCGTAACGGGATCCAGACTGCGACTGGCCACAGCTCCGGCCGGGACGCAATTGTGCTGATCCTGGCGCTGCCAGCTCTGATTTTCGTCTTTGGACTGGCGATCGCGACCATCGTCGCTCTTGGATGACGATTATCCGTCCCGAAGCTCGAATATTATAGCTTCGACCGGTCGGAAGGCGTCCAGTCGACGGGCTCCACGTCCTTGCGAATCAAGCGCAGCGCCAACCCTGCAGCCGTCCCCACGGCAATGGCGATCGTGAGGTCGGTCATGACCGTCAGGATCATCGTCATGAACAGCAGGGTGCGGTCGCCGGGCCGCAAGTTCATGCGCTCGCGCCAACGTCCGGGCTCGCTCATGAGCCAGGCAGTGACGATCAGAAGGGCCGCGAGCGCGGGCATCGCCAGATAACCGGCGAGCCAACCCGCCCAAAGGGTGATCAAGAGAATGACGAGCGCATGTACGATCCCGGATATCGGCGTGAGGCCGCCGGCGCGGACATTGGTTGCGGTCCGAGCGATCGCGCCCGTCGCAGGCAGGCCGCCGAATAAGGGCGACACGATGTTCGCCGCACCCTGAGCGAGCAGCTCGGCATGCGATCGGTGACGTCCGCCAATCATCCGGTCGGCGACAATCGCTGAAAGCAGTGATTCCACTCCAGCCAGGAAGGCGATGGTGAACGCCGACGGCAGCAGCTCGCTGATCCGGGCTATGCTTACGTGAGGGAGCGCGGGCGCGTGCAATCCGCCGGGCAGCGTGCCGAAGCGCGATTGGATCGTGTCGACCGGCAGTGCCAGGAGTGCGATTGTGGCCGACCCCACGGCGATCACGAGAAGCGATCCCGGGAACCACGGCGCGATGCGCCTGAGGAGCGCTATACCCGCGATCGAGATGATTCCGAGGACCACGGCGATCGGGTTGATCGCCTCGCGGGCAGTCCAGAGCGCCGGCAGGGCCTGGATGAGGTCCGCGGGAACTCTCACGGCTCCCAGACCGAGCAAGTCCTTGAGCTGGCTGACGGCGATGATCAGCGCGATGCCGACGGTGAAACCCTCGATCACCGGCTCCGGAACCAGGGCGATGAACCGACCTGCACGCAAGACTCCGCCGACAAGGAGGATCATTCCAGCCATCAGCGTGGCAAGCAGCAAGCCGTCGAAACCGTACTGCTCGATCACTCCGTACACCACGACGATGAAGGCGCCGGTCGGCCCGCCGATCTGCACCCTGCTCCCGCCCAGCAACGAGATCAGGAAACCGCCGATTATTGCGGTCACGAGACCGGCTTTCGGATTGGCGCCGGACGCGATCGCGATCGCAATGCTCAGCGGGAGAGCCACAAGCGCAACCGTAATTCCGGCCAGCGCATCGCTGGAGAACGTGCGCCAGGAATAATCGCGAATGGTGGTAAGCAGCTTCGGTTTCACGCAGCGGCGCTACGCGTCCGGTGGAATGCGTTCAACGCCCAACTGAGAAGCGGGCGTCAGACCTCAACCTCGACCCAGGTCGGGGCGTGGTCGCTGGTTTTTTCCCAACTGCGCGGTTCGCGATCGACGCCTGCGCTCTTCAGTTTCGTCGCAAGCGGCGGGCTCAGCAGGAAATGGTCGATCCGGATTCCGGCGTCCCGCTCGAACGAGTTCCGCCAATAGTGCCAGAAGGTGTAGATCCGCTCGTGCGGATAGAGCTTGCGGATCGCGTCGGTCCAGCCCTGGTCGACCAACTCCCTGAACTTCGCTCGCGCTTCCGGTGAGAAGAGCGCATCCTTCTTCCACCGCTCGGGCTTGTAGACGTCTTCCTCGGTCGGGATGACGTTGAAGTCGCCCATGAGCAGGGCCGGCAGGCCGCTGTCGAGCAAGTGCTGCGCGTGGGCGTACAACCGGTCCATCCACGCCAGCTTGTAATTGAACTTCGGCCCCGGCCAGGGATTGCCGTTGGGTAAATAGAGATTGCCAATCAGAAGGCCGCAGACAGCGGCTTCGATGTAGCGGCTCTGCTCGTCGTCCGGATCTCCGAGGAGCCCCCTGCCCGTCTCCACCGGCTCGCCGACGCGGCTGAGCAGCGCGACTCCGTTCCAGCTCTTCTGCCCATGCCAGATGCACGAATAACCGAGCGCTTCGATATCCGAGGCGGGGAACGCCTCGTCGGTGCACTTCAACTCCTGCAGCCCGACCACGTCCGGCTGGAACTCCTCCAGCCACCGCAGAAGGACATGCAGGCGCGAGTTGATACCGTTGATGTTGTAGCTGGCGATCCGCAGCCGTCGTTTTTTTGCCATCAGCTGTCGGAACTCGCGGGGAGGAAAACCGTTCTGCCGGCGTACTTCGGATCCGCCGATGCGTGTCCAAACTGAGAGCGCGGATCAAGGGTATCATGCCCGGGATCGGCGACGCGGACGCGGATCATTGGATCGGGAGTACGGGGCTCCGTCGCCTCCAAAGGGCGTCGGAGCCCTACTTGCATCTAAAGCATCCCCGCCGACGCGCTCGCCAGCTCGAGCCTCTGGGATCGGTCGCCGAGCGGGTATTTGTTCCCGTTCGCACAATTGAACAGAAGCGCGGTTTCGTCGCGGGCGACAAGCCCGCGGTCGAGCGCTGAGCGCCAGCCGGCGAGCACAGCCCCGCCCTCCGGGCACAGCAGCATTCCGTCGTCCGTCGCGGCATCTTCGACGGCCTTGAGGATGTCCTGCTCTTCCACGGCGATCGCGGCGCCGCCACTTTCGCGAACTGCCCGCAGGATCAGGAAGTCGCCGACGGCGCTCGGGACGCGGATCCCCGTCGCGACCGTGGCCGCCCCTTCCCACCGCTCGGCAAACTGATCGCCACGTTCGAACGCCCGCACGATGGGGGCGCAGCCCGCCGCCTGGATGGCATACATACGCGGCCGCTCATGCCCGATCAGGCCGACCGCTTCCAACTCGTCGAAGGCTTTCCACATACCGATTAGGCCGGTGCCGCCGCCGGTCGGATAGAAGATGGCGTCGGGAACCTTCCATCCGAGCTGCTCGACCAGCTCGAAGCCCATCACCTTCTTCCCCTCAAGGCGATACGGTTCCTTAAGCGTCGAGCAGTCGAACCAGCGTCCTTCCGCAGCGCCTTCGCGGATCAGGCGCCCGCATTCGTCGATCTGCCCGTCGGCGACCCAGACCCGGGCGCCGTAAGCAGCGGTCTCGCGGACGTTGATCTCGGGCGTTTCCGCGGGGCAGACCACGGTGGCGTCCATGCCCGCGCGCGCCGCATAGGCAGCGAGCGCCGCCCCGGCATTGCCGTTGGTCGGAAGCGCAACGCTCTTGATCCCGAACTGCTTCGCCATCGAGATCGCCATCCCCAGGCCTCGCGCCTTGAACGACCCCGTGGGCAGCCGACCCTCGTCCTTGACGAGCAGGTTGGCGGCTCCGGTTTTCTTTGCCGTCCTCGTCAGCGGAATGATCGGCGTTTCCGGCTCGCCGAGACTGACGGGCTCGGTGCCCTCCGCCAGGGGCAGCAGCTCACTCCATTTCCACATGTCAGCCGACCGCTTCGCCACGCTTTCTCTCGTGAGCGTATCGTGCGCCCTGGTCGCGTCGTAGCGAACCAGCAAAGGCTTGCCCGCCGCTGAAAGATTGTGCGGTTGGCCTGCAACATAGCGCTCGCCGGTCAGCGAGCACTCGAGATGAGTCACGAACATGGTGCGGCACCTAATGCGATTTCCGTGCGTCGGGTATTCAAAAGCCGGAACTCGTCTAGATTGAGTTCGAATGCCGTCGCACAGTCACGATCACAGCCATCAGCACTCGAACCACGGCCGAGCATTCCTTATCGGAACGCTCCTCAACATCGGCTTCGTTGCCATAGAGTTCGGTTTTGGCTGGTACGCGAACTCCGTCGCACTCATCGCCGACGCGGGTCACAATCTGTCCGATGTACTTGGACTGCTGCTGGCGTGGGGCGGAGCCTTCCTAGTTACGCTTCGACCGAGCGACCGCTTCTCTTACGGCTTGAAGAAAAGCTCGATCCTCGCCGCTCTTCTCAATGCACTGATCCTGCTCCTGGCCGTCGGCGCCATCATCGCCGAAGCCATCCGCAGGCTCAATCAGCCTGAAACTTCCAATAGCCTGATCGTCATGCAGGTCGCGGCCGCAGGTATCGTCATCAATGGGATCACGGCGTGGCTGTTCTCCCGAGGATCGCATGACGACATCAACATTCGCGGCGCGTTCCTGCACATGGCCGCCGATGCAGGCGTCTCGGCCGGCGTCGTCCTTGCCGGTCTATTGACGCTCCTGACCGGCGAGAGATGGATCGACCCGATCACCAGCCTGGCCGTGGCGGGGGTCATACTCTGGGGAACGTGGGGACTGCTCACTGAGTCCGTGTCCATGGCATTGGCCGGTGTGCCGAAGGGTTTCTTCCCCGACCAGATCTCGAAAGCGCTTACCGGATTGCCCGGGGTTGAAGCTGCGCATCATCTCCACATCTGGCCACTCAGCACGACCGAGACCGCGCTGACGGTACACCTCGTCGTCGGCGAGGAGGTCGATCGCGACCTCCTGCTCCGGCAAGCCGACGCCTACGTCCACAAGATGTACGGGATCTCCCATTCGACGATCCAGATCGAGCTTTCCGGATCGCCGCACGTTCACGGGCCGGAGCACGACGACTGCTGACCGGCAGTCGGAAGCTACAACGAAATGGAAGGCGGCCCGGATCAAGGGGGGCGATTCCGGGCCGCCTTGCCGCTGTACTGGGGAAGAGCCAGCGGCGGGGAAGTGGTTAGATGTCGATCCCTGCGGCGATCGCTTCCAGCTTGCGGACGCGCTCGCGAAGGTCGGCCATCTCGATGCGGTTGCCTGCGGGGGGAAGCCCGCGGTCCGCCGAGTCATGGGTCAGCTCGAAGCGCTTGAGCTCCAGCCAGCCGTGCCATCCCTTGTAAGCCGCGATGCTCGCCGAGGTCATTCCGGCGAAAATGCCACCCAGGATACCAATCGTCAGAGGGTCCATCACTTGTCCTCCCGGAGCGCCTCGATCTCGCGCGCCAGCTCGTCGTTTTGCGAATTGATGTGGTGGTCGATCGCCATCAGCCGGCGGTCGTTCTCGTCGAGGTCCTCGCGCATCGACTTGATCAACGGGCGGACCCTCCCGGCGTGTTCCATCCGGTCGAAATCGCTCATTCCGCGGCGGCCGCTTGCCTGGGTCGCCTGGTTGCGCTGCACGGCAAGGTAGATGCCGGCTGCAACGTAGCCGACCAGGGCCACCTTCCAGCTGATGATCACCGCGGCGGCGATGAAGCCGATGCGGATGAAGGTCGGGTCGATGTTGAACACCTCGCCGATGGTCGAGCAGACGCCCGCAAGCTTCTTGTCCCGGCGGTTCAGCGAATATCGATCGTGCGTGCGGGCCATGCCCTTCCCCTTTCCTTACTTACGCGCCGCGAGAGCGGCCTTCATCGCTTCGAGCTCGGCGTCGACCTTCTCGGCCGCCTTCAGCTCGTGGATCTGGTCTTCGAGGCTCGTGAAGCCGAGCGCTTCGGCGCGGCCTTCAGCGAAGTCGGCGCGACGCTCGAGCAGCTCGAACTTGGCAAACGCGTCCAGCGTGCGTGCTCCGTGCATCGCCTCGCGAGCCTTGGCGCGAGCAACGGCGCTCTCGAGCCGCGATGCGATCGAATTCTGGCGAGCGCGGGCTTCACGAAGCTTGCCCTGGAGCTTGCCGATGTCCGCCTCATATCCCTTCAGCACCTGCTCGATCTGGTCCATCTCGGCGTTCAGGGACTCGGCCATGTCGGCCGCCTTCTGGCGCTCGACCAGCGCCTGCTTGGCCAGGTCCTCGCGACCCTTGGCGATGGCCAACTCGGCCTTGTCGGTCCAGCCAATCTGGATTTCTTCCAGCCGGCCGATCGCCCGCTTCATTTCCTTGGCGTCGGCGATGGACCGGGCGGCGCTGGCACGAAGCTCAACGAGCGTCTCTTCCATCTCCAGGATGATCATCCGGATCATCCGCGCCGGGTCCTCGGCCCGGTCCAGCAGGTCCGTCATGTTCGCCGCGAAAATGTCTCTCGCACGACTGAACACTGGACCGCTGAACCAGGTCGCGAGAGGCGCGATACCGACGGTCCGGATTTCTTGGTCTGCAGGCATCCTGGGTGTCCTTACGGGAACCTTGGCTTCGATGATTTCGAGTTCAGGCACGGGCGGAAACAGTCGGGTTCGCAGCAACCTGAGCCGGGCCGACCGCGGAACCGACCGCGACGGAGCTCACGAGCAGCGCCGCCGCGAAGGCGACCAGCGTGCGGGTGAAGTGCGACTGAGCAGACATTTGTAATCTCCCTTTTGCCGATCCAGCATTTGATTGCGGGCCGGTGCCAGACACTATTCAAATGTCGTGCCAATCCCAGAAAGCTGCGAAAAATGACGTTCAGCGAAAAGCAATGCGAGGGAGTTGGCGGGATTTGCCACCTAGGCTTGGTGAAGATTCCCAATCGTGTAGCCCCTCCGCTCGATGGGGAAGGGGTTGGGGTGGGGTGACCTCTCCGAAGAGGCGCGAAATCTCGAGCGTCACCCCCACCTAACCTTCCCCATCGAGGGGGAGGGATTATTCGGAACCCACAACCGCCTCTACCGCGTTGATGCCGCACGTATCCCAACAGGAGTCAGTCAATGCTGGGCAAGCTTGCTGGAGCATTCATCGGTGAGAAGATCGCAGGCCGGAATCGCGGGCTTAGAGGTGCGCTTCTCGGCGCAGGGGCAGCAGCCGTCGCACGGCGCGGCCTGTTCCCGCTAACTTTGGCGCTCGGCGCAGGCTGGGCGGCGAAGAAGGTTTGGGACAAGAGGCAGGAACGCCGTCATCCGCATTATCCGTCGGACGCGGAACCTAGCTGAAGCCGTGCTTCGGCTCGACGTAGGGCTCTACCTTGCCTTTGAGCTTTAGCGTCATCGGATTGCCGTAGCGATCGCGGCTGCGTCCGGCCGACACGCGGATCCAGCCTTCGGACACGCAATATTCCTCGACGTTGGTCTTTTCCTGCCCGTTGAAGCGGATCCCGACGCCCTGCTTCAACACGTCTTCGTTGAAGTGTTCGCTGCGCGGATCGAGCGAGAGGCGGTCGGGGAGTTCGGGAGCAGGAGAATCTTCGGCCATTCAGGCGCCCTACCCGCGCGCGGCTTCGACCGTCAACGCGTTGACCCATGAGCCATGTAAAGGACCCTTGACATGGTCAGTTGCGGCATGGCTCAGTCGAGACTAAGCGCCTCAACCAAATGAGCGACAAGGACCCTTCACGGCTGAAGCCGAACCGGCCGAAGCTTGCGCTGCACGTGCCCGAGCCGCCGTTCCGGCCGGGCGACACGCCCGACTTTTCAAAGCTGCAGATTCCGGCGGCAGGCAGCGCTCCTCGCCCCGACGTTGCTGCGCCTGCAGCCGAAACCCACCCGCTGACGACGGCGCTCGTCCGGGTGCTCGACGAGAACAACAAGGCCGTCGGCCCGTGGGACCCGAAGCTCGATCCCGATACGCTCCGGAAGATGCTTCGCGACATGGTCACCGTCCGCATCTTCGACGATCGCATGTACCGGTCGCAGCGGCAGGGGAAGACCAGCTTCTACATGAAGTGCACCGGCGAGGAGGCGATTGCCGTCGCCGCGCAGACCGCCCTCGACCGCGAGGACATGCACTTCCCGACCTATCGCCAGCAAGGCCTTCTCATCGCGCGCGGCTATCCGCTCGTCGACATGATGAACCAGATCTATTCGAACAAGGGCGACAAGCTGCAGGGCCGCCAGCTTCCGATCATGTATTCGGACAAGAAGTTCGGCTTCTTCTCCATCTCCGGAAACCTCGGCACGCAGCTTCCGCAGGCCGTCGGCTGGGCGATGGCGGCGGCAATCAAGGGTGACAGCCGCATCGCAATGGGCTGGATCGGCGATGGAGCCACCGCAGAAGGCGACTTCCACTCGGCCATGACGTTCGCAGCCGTCTACAACGCACCCGTCATCCTGGCGACGGTGAACAACCAGTGGGCGATCTCGAGCTTCTCCGGCATCGCCGGCGCCGAGCGTGCGACCTTCGCTCAGCGCGCCGTCGGCTATGGAGTCGCCGGCCTTCGCGTCGACGGCAATGACGCTCTCGCGGTCTTCGCGGCAGTGCGCTGGGCGGCGGACCGGGCGCGCTCGAACCTCGGCCCGACCTTGATCGAGTTCTTCACTTATCGCGCGGAAGGCCATTCGACGTCCGACGACCCGTCCGGCTATCGTCCGACCAACGAGGCGAAGCTGTGGCCGCTCGGCGATCCGGTCGAGCGCCTGAAGGCGCATCTCCTAGCGCTCGGCGAATGGGACGATGAACGCCACTCCGCAATGACCGCCGAATGCGATGCCGAAGTCCGCGCGGCACAGAAGGAGTCCGAGAAGCTCGGCATCCTTCCGCAGCAGGGCAAGGACAATATCGGCAGCATGTTCGAGGACGTTTACGCGGATGTCCCCTGGCACATCGCCGAGCAGCGCGACCTTGCGCTGGACGAGAACCGCTGATGCCAGTGATGAACATGATCCAGGCGCTCAATGACGCCCACAAGGTGATGATGCGCCGCGACGAGGACATCGTTGTGTTCGGCGAGGACGTCGGTTTCTTCGGCGGCGTCTTCCGGGTCACCGAAGGCCTGCAGAAGGAGTTCGGCAAGCAGCGAACGTTCGACGCGCCGATCAGCGAGGGCGGGATTGTCGCCACCGCGGTCGGAATGGCGGCCTATGGGATCAAGCCGGTGATCGAAATTCAGTTCGCCGACTACATTTATCCCGGCTACGACCAGATCGTCAGCGAGGTGGCGAAGATGCGCTACCGCACCGCCGGCGAGTGGGCGATGCCGATGGTGATCCGAACGCCCTACGGCGGCGGCATTTTCGGTGGACAGACGCACAGCCAGTCGCCCGAGAGCCTGTTCACGCACATTGCCGGGTTGAAGGTCGTCATCCCCTCGACGCCTTATGATGCCAAGGGCCTGCTGATTGCCGCCATCGAAGACCCGGACCCGGTCGTCTTCTTCGAGCCGAAGCGCATCTACAACGGCCCGTTCGACGGCCATCACGACCGGCCTGTAAAGCCCTGGTCGAAGCATCCGGCAAGCGAAGTCCCGGAAGGTCACTACACGGCCCCGCTCGGCAAGGCGGCAGTGGTTCGCGAAGGCGATGCGCTGACCATCCTCGCTTACGGCACCATGGTCCACGTTGCGCTTGCAGCCGTCGAGGACAACGGTCTCGACGCCGAGGTCATCGACCTTCGCACGCTCGTCCCGCTCGACATCGAGACGATCGAGAAATCGATCGAGAAGACCGGCCGCTGCCTCATCGCGCAGGAAGCGCCACGCACGTCCGGCTTCGCCGCCGAGCTGAGCGCACTCGTCCAGGAACGCTGCTTCTATCATCTCGAAGCGCCGGTCGAGCGCGTCACCGGCTGGGACACGCCCTACCCGCATGCCTACGAATGGGCTTACTTCCCTGGTCCGAAGCGCATGAAGAGGGCGCTTGAGAAAGTGATGGCAGACTGATGGCGAAATACGAATTCAAGCTGCCTG
>Ga0307415_100000326_pt1 | contig 20661 bp, 20 predicted proteins | sample DK1Cmetagenome_FD_204524 | JGI IMG/M metagenome (GOLD analysis project Ga0307415, IMG submission 204524) | Maize rhizosphere microbial communities from greenhouse at UC Davis, California, United States - DK15-C-2 | ecosystem: Host-associated > Plants > Roots > Rhizosphere > Soil | place: USA...
CACGCCGTGCTGCAGCTGTCGGTTGTTCTGCTCGGGGAGCTCCAGCTTGGGGTCGTCGAGGTCCTGGACCTCGACGCTGCCAGGTCCGGTGTAGACCACACCGCGGTTGTCGCCGGCCAAGGGGTCATCCCTCCTCTTCGAGAGGTCGTCCGGTCCCTTGGCCCCTACCCACTAGGGAGAACCGGACACTAAAGCAAGCAGAGACGAGACGGGCGATTGCCACCTCCCGGCCGTGACGGCCGCGACCGCGGCCAGCAGCACCAGGATCTCGCCCAGCTGCTGGACGGCGCCGAGCACGTCGCCGGTGACCCCGCCCAGGCGCCGGACGGCCAGCCGGCCGAGCAGCAGGGCGGCCAGGGCGGTGGCCGCCGCCGCCCACAGCGCCACCGCCCCGAGCAGGGCCAGGGCGACGGCCAGGCCGGCGGCCGCCCCGGCCAGGGCCCGGCGGCGGTTCAGGGCCAGGGCGTAGCTGGCCCCGAGCCCGGTCTCGCCGGCCACCGGCAGGGCGGTCATGGCGGCCACGGCGGCGGCCCGGCTGAGGGCGTGGGCGGCCGGCAGGGCGGCCAGGGCGGCCGCCGGGGCCAGCGCGGCCACCGCCGCCACCCGCAGCAGCAGGCTGGCCGCCACGGCCAGGACCCCGAAGGTGCCGAGCCGCGGGTCCTTGAGGATGCGGGTGGTGCTCTCCCGGTCCCAGCCGCCCGCGAAGGCGTCGGCGGTGTCGCCCAGGCCGTCCTCGTGGAACGCCCCGGTCAGGCAGATCCCGGCGACCACGGCCAGGGCCGCCGCCGGCAGCGGCGGCAGGGCCAGCCGGGCGCCGCCGTACACGGCCGCGACCACCAGCCCGACCCCGGCGCCGACCACCGGGAACCAGGGGACGGACCGGGCCAGCTCCTCCGGCCGCCGCGCCCCGGTCCCGGTCGGCACCCGGGTCAGGAACGACACCGCCTCCAGCAGCCCCTTCACCGTCACTCCTCGGGCCTGTGGACAGCCGGGTTCTCCAGTTCCGACGTTGGGCTACCCTCCCGGTTGGGGCCCCCGCGACCGGCCGGTTCGGGTGCGGCGCGCCCGGGCTCAGGGACGGGGAGGCCCCACTCGGCGAAGGTGGCGACCTCGGTGACGGCGGCCGCGGCCAGGCGCAGCAGGGGCACGGCGGCCAGGGCGCCGCTGGCCTCGCCCAGGCGCATGCCCAGGTCCAGCAGGGGCGACATGCCGAGGCGCTCCAGCAGGGCCTGGTGGCCGGGCTCGGCCGAGCGGTGCCCGGCGACCGCGTTGGCCACGGCGCCGGGGTGCAGCTCGGCCAGCGGCGCGACCGCGGCGGTGACCACGAAGCCGTCCAGCACCAGGGGCAGCCGGCGCAGCCGGGCCTCCAGGGCCGCCCCGGCCAGGGCGGCCAGCTCGGCCCCGCCGGCCTGGCGCAGCGCCTCCATGGGCGAGGCGGCCCCGACCCGCCGCCGGGCCGCCTCGACCGCGGCCAGCTTGCGGGCCAGGCCGGCGTCGTCGACGCCGGTGCCGCGGCCGGTACTGGCCTCGGCGGAGCGGCCGAGGAGGATGGCGGTGACGGCGGCGGCCGCGGTGGTGTTGCCGATGCCCATCTCGCCCAGGACCAGCAGGTCGGCGTCGAGGGCGGCCACCGCGTCGCGGCCGGCCTGGAGGCAGGCCCGGAAGCGGGCCGGGTCGAGGGCGGGCTCGCGGGCCAGGTCCCCGGTCGGGTCGCCGATGCCGACGTCGACGACCTCCAGGGTGGCGCCCACCTGGCGGGCCAGGACGCAGGCGGTGGCCACGCCCTCGCGCAGGGCCTTGGCCATGGCCGCGGTCACCTCGGCCGGGTAGGCGCTGACCCCGGCGGCCGCGACCCCGTGGTCGGCCGCGAACACCACCGCGGCCGGTCGGCGCACCGCCGGCCGCTCCCTCCCCTGCCAGGCGGCCAGCCAGGCGGCCAGCTCGTCCAGCCGGTGAAGGGCCCCGGCCGGGCGCAGCACCTGCCGGGCCCGCTCGGCCACGGCCGCGGCCGCCGCCCGGTCGGGCCCGGGCGCCCCGGCCAGCAGGTGGGCGACCTGCCGGTCGAGGCCGGAGAGGGCGCGGCCGGTCATGGGCCCGGCCCGAGCGCGTCCAGCGGGTCGGCCAGGGCCACGACCCGGCCGGCGACCAGCAGCAGGGACCGCTCGGCGGCGCCCGCCCAGATCGCGTTGACCTGGCCGAGCAGGTCGCGGTAGCGGCGGGAGAGGGCGTCGGCGGGGACGATGCCGGCGCCGACCTCGTTGCTGACCGCCACCGTGGGCGCCGCCCGGGCCGCGGCCGCGGCCGCGGCCGACCGGGCCCGCTCGGTCACCTGCTCGTCGGTCAGGCCCTTCCCGAGCAGGTTGGACACCCACAGGGTGAGGCAGTCGACCAGCGCGCAGGCGTCCTCGGGGACGCCGGCCAGGGCCGCCTCCAGCTCCAGCGGCTCCTCCACCGTCCGCCAGCCGGCCGGCCGGGCGGCCCGGTGGCGGCGGACCCGCTCGGCCATCTCGGCGTCCCTGGCCTCGCCGGTGACCACGACGGTGACCGGGCCGTCCCAGCGGCCGGCCAGCCGCTGGGCCATGGCCGACTTGCCGCTGCGGGCGCCGCCGAGCAGCAGGGTCAGGGCCATCAGTAGTCGATCCCCCGCTTGGCCGGCACGCCGCTGTCGTAGGCGTGGCGCAGCTTGCGCATCTCGGTGACGGTGTCGGCCACCTCGATCAGCTCGGCCGGGGCGTCACGGCCGGTGGCGACCACGTTGACCGCCGGCGGCCGCTCGCGGATGGCCGTGGCCACCTCCGCCGGGTCGATCCAGCCCCAGCTCATCGGATAGGTGACCTCGTCCAGGACCACCAGCTGGTAGTCGCCCGAGGCCAGCACCCGCCGGGCCGCCGCCCAGGCGGCCACCGCCTTGGCCTGGCTGGCCTCCAGGTCCTCGGAGTCCCAGGTGAAGCCGTCCCCCAGCGGGTTCCAGTCGACCCCGAGGCGGCGGCCCAGCTCCTCCTCCCCGGTCCGCCAGCGGCCCGACTTGAGGAACTGGATGACGCACACCTTCCAGCCGCGGGCCACCGCCCGCAGCACCACCCCGAACGCGGCCGTCGACTTGCCCTTGCCGTCGCCGGTGTTGACCAGCACCAGCGAGGGCGCCCGGCGCCGGGCCGGCCGCTGCGGCGGGGTCGTCGGGGGTTGGGAGGTCACGTCGCCACCTGCCTCTCTGGCGCCGGCTGGCGGGCCGCCTGGCGGACCGGGATCACCACGATCCCGCCGCCGGGGTCCTCGAGCACCCGGACCGACGCATGGTAGTGCTGGCTGATGACCCGCTCGGTGAGGACCGCCCGGGCCGGGCCGGCGGCCGCCACCCGGCCGCCGTCGAGCAGGACCAGGTGGTCGGCGAACTGGCCGGCCACGGTCAGGTCGTGCATGGCGCTGACCACCGTCAGGTCCAGGTCGCCGCGGAGGGTGTCGACCAGCTCCAGCACCTGCTGCTGATGGCCGACGTCCAGGCCGGTGGTGGGCTCGTCCAGCAGCAGCACCGGCGCCTGCTGGGCCAGGGCCCGGGCCAGGACGGCCCGCTGGCGCTCGCCGCCGGAGAGCGAGTCCAGCCGCCGGGCCGCGAGGGCGGCCAGGTCGAGGTGGTCGAGGACCGAGGCCACGATGGCCAGGTCGCGCCGGGACTCGGTGGCGAAGTAGGGGATGTAGGGGGTGCGACCCATCAGCACGTAGTCGGTGACGGTGGTCCCGGGCGGGATCACCGGGTTCTGGGGGACCAGGGCGATCCGCCGGGCCAGCTCCCGGCGCGGCAGCGCGCGCAGGTGGTCGCCGCCGACCAGGACCTCGCCCCGGTGGCCGACCAGCCCGGCGATGGCCCGCAGCAGGGTCGTCTTGCCCGACCCGTTGGGCCCGATCAGGCCGAAGCGGGCCCCTCCGGGGACGGCCAGGGTCAGGTCGCGCAGCACCGGGCGGCCCTCCAGGGCCACCGACACCCCCCGCAGCTCGATGGCGGTCACGGGGCCCGCCCCGAGGTGCGCAGGACCAGGGCGAAGAAGGGCGCGCCGAAGAACGCCGTGACGACCCCGATGGGCAGCTCGACGGGGGCCATGACGGTGCGGGCGACCAGGTCGGCCAGGATCAGGAAGGCCGCCCCGGCGATCAGGCTCAGGGGGGCCAGGAGCCGGTAGCTGGACCCGGCCAGCAGCCGGATGGTGTGGGGGACGATGATGCCCACGAACCCGATGAGGCCGCTGACCGCGACCGCGGCCGCGGTGGCCAGGGTGGCGGCGGCCACCACCACCAGCCGGACCCTGGCCGCGCGCACGCCGAGGCTGGAGGCCTCGTCGTCGCCCACGGCGAGCACGTCCAGCAGCCGCCCGTGGAGCAGGATGGTGGCCGTGCTGAGCAGCGCGTACGGCACCACCAGGGCCACCTCGCGCCAGCCGGCGGTGGTCAGGCGGCCGAGGATCCAGCCGTAGACCTCCCGCAGGGTCTCGGCCCGCTGCTGCTGCACGTAGGTCTGGATGGCGGTGAGGAAGGCGGCCACGGCGACCCCGGAGAGGACCAGGGTGGTGGTGGTCCTAGCCCCGCCCGAGCGCCCGAGGGCGTAGGCGGCCGCCACCCCGGCGACGGCCCCGGCGAACGCGGCCAGCGGCAGCAGCTCGACCGGCCAGCCGGAGGTGTCGGGGCCGTAGGCGATGGCCAGGGTGGCCCCCAGACCGGCCCCGGCGGCGGCGCCGAGCAGGTAGGGGTCGGCCAGGGGGTTGCGGAACACGCCCTGGTAGGCGGCGCCGGCCAGGGCCAGCATGGCCCCGACGAGCCCGCCCAGCACCACCCGGGGCAGCCGCAGCTGCCACAGGATGGCCACCTCCTGGGCCGACAGCCCCGAGTGGGTGTCGACCAGCGGCAGCCGCCCGGCCAGCTCGGCCAGGACGGCCCCGGGGTCGAGCCGGACCGGCCCGACCAGGACGGCCAGCAGGGCCGACCCGGCCAGGAGGGCGCAGGCGGCCAGCAGCGGACCGGGCCGGAGCCGGGCCGGGCCCGGGGGGGGCCGCGCCGGCCCCCCCGATGCGGTCGGGCCCGGCGCGCGCCCCCCGCGCCCGGGCCGCCGCTCGGTGACGGTCACGAGCCGACCGTCTCCAGGGACTCGACCTTGGCCGCGACCGTCTTCAGGAAGTCGACCACCCGCGGCCCCCAGCGGGAGGCGACGTCGTCGTCCAGCTCGACCACGCCACCCGACTTGACCGCCGTGATCTGGTCCCAGCCGTCCCGGCCGGCGACCGTCTTGGCCGACTGGCCGCAGCACTTGGTGTCGGCCAGGAAGATCAGGTCGGGGTCGGCCTTGACCACGTACTCGGCCGACAGCTGCGGGTAGCCGCTGGCGTCCTTGTCGGCCGCGTCGGCGATGTTCTTCAGGCCGAGCTGGCCGTAGAGCTGCCCGATGAAGGTCTTGGAGGTGGCCGTGTACAGGTTCTTGTCCAGCTCGTGGTAGTAGGTCAGCGGCCGCTCGGGCCGGGAGGCGGCGGTGATCTTGGCGACCTCGGCCCGCATCGTGGCCGTGAGCTGGCCGGCCTCGGCGGCGTGCCCGGTGGCCCGGCCGAGCTGGTCGAGCTGGGCGTAGGTGTCCTCCAGGCCCTTGGCCGCCGGCTGGGCCAGGGCCGGGATGCCGAGCTTGCCGAGGCCGGCGGCCAGCTCGCCGGGGTCGTCGGAGTAGACGACCAGGTCGGGCTTGTAGCCGGCGATGGCCTCGAGGTTGGGCTCGTAGGCCGACAGGTCGGTGGTGGGCGCCTCCTTGGGGTAGTTGGAGTTGCTGTCGACGGCCGCCACCTGGCCGCCGGCGCCGATGGCGAACAGCATCTCGGTCGCGGTCGGGGACATCGACACGATCCGGCTGGGCTGCCGCTCGAGGGTGAGCTTGCCGGCGGGGGTGTCGAGGGTGACCGGGAACGCGGCCTCCTGCCCGGCCGGCGCGGCCGCCCCCGACGTGGAGCCGTCCTGCCCGCAGCCGGCGGCCACCAGGGCCAGGAGCAGCAGCAGGGGCGCGAGGAATCTCCTCATGCATCCTCCTCTCGGTCGGAGGATGCGAGGCCTATGGGAATCCGAGGCACAACCCGCCCTTCCTCCGAGGACTGAGCTTGCGGCCACGGAGGCAGGCGACCTGGCTCGTCCCCGCCGGGAAGGGGCGGGGCCTCACAGTTGCGGGACAGCGCCGGGTTCGCACCGGACTTCGCTGGTCCCCGTGGCGCCCGGCGGAGGCGCCGGGCGCGCCGAGTATATGACAGACTCCGGCCGTACTTCGGCTACACCCTGGGCAAGCTGGAGATCCTCGCCCTCCGGGAGCGGGCCGGCGGCGCTCAGCGGGCGACCACGAACAGGGCGATCAGGGCGGCCACACCCAGCGCCACCCAGAACAGCGGGTCGATCCCGGACCGTCCCCGGCGCCAGCCGTAGCTTCGCCGGGTCCTGGTCCTCCTGCGGTACCGGGCCATTGCTCCTGCCTCCTCGGTGGTCGGCGGCGGTTGCACTGCTCCTTCCCCGGCAAGGGCGGTCCCAGACTCCCTACTGTGAGGCGATGCGCGCCGAGACCCGCCCGGAGCGCCGGGCCAGCACCGCCGCCGTGGCGCGGGTGGTGCTGGCCGGGGCGTGCTGGGCCCTGGCCGCGGTGCTGGCCAAGTACGCCTTCGAGCACGGGGTGCCGCCGGTGCGGCTGGCCGAGGCCAGGGTGGCGGTCGCCGTGGTCGCCCTGGCCCCGGTGCTGGCCTGGCGCCGGCCCGACCTGCTGCGACCGCCGCCGGGGACCTGGCCGGCCCTGGCCGCCTTCGGGGCCTGCGTGGCCGCGGTCAACCTGACCTACTATGTGGCCATCGACCACCTGCCGGTCGGGGTCGCCATCGCCCTCCAGTACACCGGCCCGGCCATGCTGCTGGCCGCCACCGCCGTGGCGCTGCGGGGGGTCGAGCCGGCCCCGGGGCGGCTGGCCTGGGTGGCGGCCGGGCTCACCCTGGCCGGGGCGGTGCTGGTCAGCCGGGCCCTGGAGGGCCTGGGCGGCCTCGACCTGCCCGGGCTGGCCGCCGGGCTGGCCTCGGCCGTGCTGTTCGCCGCCTACCTGCTCTCGGCCGAGCTGGCCGGCCGCAAGGGCGCCGAGCCGGCGACCACCCTGCTGTGGGGGTTCCTGGTCGCGGTGGCCATCTGGGCGGTGGCCGCGCCCTGGTGGTCGTGGCCGCTGCGCACCCTGGCCGACCCGGGCGTGGCCGCGGCCGTGGTCGGGGTCGGCCTGGTCGGCACCCTGCTGCCGTTCGCCCTGGCCGTGGGGGCGGTGCGGGTGATCAGCGCCGCCACCGCCGGCATCGCCGCCACCTCCGAGCCGGTGTTCGCGGTCGCCTTCGCCTGGCTGCTGCTCGGCCAGACCCTCAACCTGGCCCAGCTGGCCGGGGCCGCCCTGGTCGTGGCCGGGGTCGTCCTGGCCCAGCTGGCCGCCGCCCGGGCCCGGCCGGTCAGCCGAGGGCCGGGAGGACGTCGCGGGCCAGGAGGGTGACGGCCAGGCCGAGGAACGCCACCGCCGACACGGCCGTGAACCAGGCCTGCCCGCGGGCCCCGACCCGCCGCCCGGAGCGGGCCACGGCCAGGGCGATCACCGCCTCCAGGCCCGAGGCGACCAGGAACCAGGTGGCGGTGAACAGCACCAGCCCGGCCGGACCGGCCGAGCGCAGGGCCGCCAGCATCGCCGGGGTCCCCGTGGCCAGCCAGAACGTCCAGGTGAGGGGGTTGGCGAGGTTGCCGGCGACCCCCTTCCAGAACACCCAGCGGCCGTCGGTGGCCAGCTGGCGGTCCTGGCGCCACAGGGTCACGGCGTCGCGGGCCGCCTGCCAGGCCAGCCAGAGCAGGAACAGCGCCCCGACCGCCCCCACCCACAGCGCCCCGCGCTCCAGCGAGCGGATGATCCAGGCGAACGCCAGGGCGGGGACGAGCAGGATCAGGTCGGCCGTGGCCGACCCCAGGATGACCCGCCAGGCGGCCCCGAACCCGCTGGTCGCGGCCTGCTGCACGATCACCACGAAGATGGGCCCGACCGACAGCGCGGCCCCCACGCCCAGCAGCAACCCCAGCCAGAGGACCTCGATCACGCCGGTCATGGTAGTGGTTGGCATCGGCGACTAAGGTTAGGTGTTGGAGAGGGAAGAGACCCCCGGACCCAGGAGCCGATGGTGAGCGACGAGCGCGAGCAGGCCACCGCGGGCGGGGCGCTGGACCAGCTCCCCGACCCCGACCCCGACGAGACCAGAGACTGGCTGGACTCGCTCCGCGACGTCGTCGACCGCGAGGGGCCGGGGCGGGCCCGCTTCCTGCTCCGCAGGGTCCTGGACCAGGCCGGCGCGCTCGAGGTCGGGCTGCCGCCACTGCCCTCCAGCGACTATGTCAACACCATCCCGGCCTCGGCCGAGCCCGACTACCCGGGCGACGAGGAGCTGGAGCGGCGGCTGCTGGCCATGGTGCGCTGGAACGCCGCCGCCATCGTGTCCCGGGCCAACCGGCCCGAGCTGGGCGTGGGCGGGCACATGGCCTCCTACGCCTCGGCGGCCGAGCTGTTCGAGGTCGGCTTCAACCACTTCTTCAAGGGCAAGGAGGGCGGGGCCGGCGACCAGATCTTCTTCCAGGGCCATTCCGCCCCCGGGGTGTACGCCCGGGCGTTCCTGGAAGGCCGCCTGACCGAGGCCAACCTGGACGCCTTCCGCCAGGAGAGCAAGCCCGACGGGCTGTCGTCGTACCCGCACCCGCGGCTCATGCCCGAGTTCTGGGAGTTCCCCACCGTCTCCATGGGCCTGGGACCGCTCAACGCCATCTACCAGGCCCGCTTCAACCGCTATCTCCAGCACCGGGAGCTGGTCGACACCTCCGGCTCGCGGGTGTGGGCGTTCATCGGCGACGGTGAGATGGACGAGCCCGAGGCCCAGGGCGCCCTGACCGTGGCCGGCCGCGAGCGGCTGGACAACCTGACCTTCGTGGTCAACTGCAACCTGCAGCGCCTGGACGGCCCGGTGCGCGGCAACGGCAAGATCATCCAGGAGATGGAGGCGCTGTTCCGCGGGGCCGGCTGGAACGTCATCAAGCTGGTCTGGGGCCGGCTCTGGGACGACCTGCTGGCCACGGACACCTCGGGCGAGCTGGTGGCCAAGCTGAACGCCACCCCCGACGGCCAGCTCCAGACCCTGGCCGCCGAGGACGCCGCCTATGTCCGCGAGCACCTGTTCGACACCAAGGGGCTGGCCAAGCTGACCGACGGCCTCTCGGACGCCGAGGTGGTCGCCCTGGCCGTCGACCGCGGCGGCCACGACCTGCGCAAGGTGCACGCCGCCTACCGGGCCGCGGTCGACCACCGGGGCCAGCCGACGGTGATCCTGGCCCAGACCATCAAGGGCCGCGGGCTGGGCCGCGAGTTCGAGGCCCGCAACGCCACCCACCAGATGAAGAAGTTCGTCCGCGGCACCCTCAACACCTTCCGGGACCGCCTCGGCATCGACGTGCCCGACGAGGCCCTGGAGAAGGGCTACCCGCCCTACTACCGGCCGCCCGAGGACTCGGACCTGCACAAGTACCTGCTGGAGCGCCGCCGCGACCTGGGCGGGCCGGTGCCGGCCCGGGTCGACCGCTCCCACCCCCTTGACCTGCCCGGCAAGGACCTGTACGCCCAGCTCAAGAAGGGCTCGGGCAAGCAGGAGGTGGCCACCACCATGGCCCTGGTCCGCCTGGTCCGGGACCTGCTGCGCAACCAGGACGTGGGCCAGCGGATCGTGCCCATCATCCCCGACGAGGCCCGCACCTTCGGCATGGACAGCTTCTTCCCCAACCTCAAGATCTACTCGTCCCGGGGCATGAGCTACGACGCCGTCGACCGGGACCTGGTGCTGTCCTACAAGGAGGACGCCAAGGGCCAGATCCTGCACGAGGGCATCACCGAGGCCGGGGCCATGGGGTCGTTCTCGGCCGCCGGGGCCAGCCACGCCACCTTCGGCGAGCCGATGATCCCGCTGTACATCTTCTACTCGATGTTTGGGTTCCAGCGGACCGGCGACTCGATGTGGAGCGCCGGCGACCAGCGCTGCCGCGGCTTTCTGATCGGGGCCACGGCCGGGCGGACCACCCTCAACGGTGAGGGCCTCCAGCACCAGGACGGCCACTCGGCCCTGGTCGCCACCACCAACCCGGCCTGTGTGACCTACGATCCGAGCTTCGCCTTCGAGATCCCGGTGATCGTCGAGGACGCCCTGCGGCGGATGTACGGTGAGCGGCCCGAGGACGTCTTCTACTACCTGACCGTCTACAACGAGCCGTTCGTGCAGCCGCCCATGCCCGAGGGCCTGGACGAGCAGCTGATCCTCCAGGGCCTGTACCGCTACCGGGCGGCCGGCGACGGCCACGCCCACCGGGCCCAGATCCTGTCCTCGGGCAGCGCCATGCCGCTGGCCCTGCGGGCGGCCGAGCTGCTGGCCGACGACTGGGACGTGGCCGCCGACGTCTGGAGCGCCCCCGGCTGGCAGCGGCTGCGCGCCGACGCCCTGGAGTGCGAGGAGTGGAACCGCCTGCACCCCACCGAGGAGCAGCGGATCCCCCTGGTGACCCGGACCTTCGCCGAGGTCGAGGGGCCGGTCGTGGCCGTCACCGACTGGATGAAGCTGGTCCCCGACCAGATCTCCCGCTGGGTGCCGCGCCCCTACACCATCCTCGGCACCGACGGGTTCGGCCGCTCCGACACCCGCCCGGCCCTGCGCCGCCACTTCAAGATCGACGCCGAGAACATCGCCGTGGGCGTCCTCCAGGAGCTGGCCCTGGCCGGCGACCTGGACCGCGACAAGGTGGCCGAGGCCATCAAGCGCTACGAGCTCGACCCCGAGGCCACCACCGAGGTCCCCTGACCCGGCCGCTCAGGCAGGCAGTTGGCGGACCTGCTCCACCGCCCAGGGGCTGAGCGCCCAGGGGGCGGTGGCGGCGACGGCCCGGAACGCCTGCCAGGGGACCCAGCGCCACTCGGCCACCTCGGCCGGGTCGGGGGTGGGCGCCGGTTCCGGGTCGCCGGCGAGGTGGGCGAGGAACACCGGGCAGAGCTCGTTCTCGACGATGCCGTCGGCGGCCACGGCCCGGTAGGCGAAGGCGGGCAGGACCAGCTCCAGGCGGTCGGGGCGCAGGCCGAGCTCCTGGCCGAGCCGCCGCCGGGCGGCGTCGGCCGGGTCCTCGCCCGGGGCCGGGTGGCCGCAGCAGGAGTTGGTCCACACCCCCGGCCAGGTCCGCTTGTGAAAGGACCGCCGGGTGGCCAGCAGGTGGCCGCCGGAGTCGAACAGGTACACCGAGAAGGCGAGGTGCAGCGGGGTGTCGGGCCCGTGGACCTCGGCCTTGGGCATGGAACCGGCCGGCCGCCCGTCGCTGTCCAGCAGCACGACCAGCTCGGGGACGGTCTCGGTGGCCACGCCTACTTGGGGGAGGAATCCACGAACGGGGGGCGGGTCACCGTGACCGCGCCGCGCTTGCCGCGCACGTCGACCTGGAGCTCGGTGCCCTTGGCGGCCACGTCGGGCAGCACGTAGGCCAGGGCGATGCCCTGGCGCAGGGTGGGCGAGAAGGTGCCGCTGGTCACCTCGCCCACCGGGCGGTCGCCGTCGTGGACGGCCATGCCGTGGCGCGGGATCAGCCGGTCGCCCGAGACCAGGCCGACCAGCAGCCGCTTGGGGCCGGCCTCCTTGCGGGCGGCCAGGGCCTCGCGGCCGCGGAAGTCGTCCTTGCCCATGGCCACGGCCCAGCCCAGGCGGGCCTCGAACGGGTCGGTGTCGGTGGAGATGTCGTTGCCGTGCAGGGCGTAGCCCATCTCCAGGCGCAGGGTGTCGCGCCCGCCCAGCCCGACCGGGACGACCTGGAGCGGCGCCCCCCGCTCGAACAGCTCCTCCCACAGGGCCGGGGCGACCTCGCCCGGGACCAGCAGCTCGAAGCCGCGCTCGCCGGTGTAGCCGGTGCGGCACACCCGGGCCGGGGCGTCGCGGTAGGTGGTGGCGGCCAGGTGCATGTAGGGCAGGTCGCGCTGCCCGGGGAACAGGCCCCCGACCAGCTCGGGGGCGCGTGGCCCCTGGACGGCGAGCACGGCGATGTCGGGCCGCGGGGTGACCTGGGTGCTGCCCTTGTCGGAGGCGCGGACGGCGTCGGCCACCTTGGGCCAGTTGGCGGCGTTGGGGACCAGCAGGTAGCCGTCGGCCTCGCGGTAGACGATCAGGTCGTCGACGATGGTGCCCTCGTCGGTGAGGCAGAGGGTGTACTGGGCGGCCCCGGGCTCGGTCAGGCGGTCCAGGTCGTTGGCGAGGGCGTGCTGGAGGGTGTCGTGGGCGCCGTCGCCGCGGACCTCGACCTTGCCCAGGTGGGAGAGGTCGAAGACGCCGACCCGCTCGCGCACCGCCTGGTGCTCGGACATGGTGCCCTGATACTGGATGGGCATGTCCCAGCCGGCGAAGGCGCCCATCTTGGCGCCCAGGCGCCGGTGGACGGCGTCGAGCGGGGAGCGGTGCAGGTCGGTGGCGCCCGCGCTCATGGGGGGTCCTCCCGTGGCGGTCGGGGGGTGCGGCCGGGCGGGCGGGAGGTGCGGACCGGCGGGGCCGCCTCGTCCCCCATGATCCGCTGGGAGCGGCTCTTCTTGAGGCGGGCGTTGTAGGCCCGCATCCGCTCCGGGTAGCCGACGATCTGCACGTCGTAGACGGGCAGCTGGAGCTGCTTGGCCACCTGGCGGATCACCTGGGGGGAGCCGACCCGGCGGCGGGTCCACTCGCCGTCGGCGGCCACGGCGACCGCGGTGGTGTCGGTGACCATGGTCTCGGGCTCGACGAAGAACTCGACCCCGACCCGGGTGCGGGCGAACTCGCGCAGGGCGTCGAGGTCCTCCGAGGTCGCCTCCCGGTCCATGGAGGCGACCTTGCGGCCGCGGTTGCGGCGGATGCGGAGGTTGTCGAGGAAGCTCAACTGGCGTCGCCGGCGGCGGCGTCGGTCGGGTGGACGATCGACAGGACCTTCTGGGACACGTCCATGTGGGGCAGCTCGGTCGCCTGGGCCATCTCGCGCACGCTCCAGCGGACCACGTCGCGGATGGAGATGATGCCGACGATCTGGTCGTTGGCGATCACCGGCAGGTGGCGCACCCGGGCCTGGGTCATCTGGCTGGCCGCGTCCTCGACCGAGGCGTCGGGGGTGATGGTGTAGAGGTCGCCGATCAGGGCCTCGTGGGCGGCCACGTTCTTGGGGTCCTCGCCGGCCCCGATGACCTTGAGGATGTCGCGCTCGGTGAGGATGCCCATGACCCGCTCCTCCTCGAGCACGATCACCGAGCCGATGCCCTTGGCGTCCATGAGGCTGGCCACGTCGGCCACGTTGTAGTGCGGGCCGACGGTGACGACCTCCTTGGTCATGACCTCCGAGACCTTCACGAGGCAGTCCTCCTTGCCGTCACGCCGAGAATCGGGCCGGGTCGCCACTGACGCCCCGGCCTCTCCTTAGGAGCCTACTCCTCGCTAGACTCAGCCGTGGACGCCCGATTCCAAAGGAGCCGACGGCCATGGCGGAGAACTCCTACGACCTCGTTGTCCTCGGCAGCGGCACCGGCGGGTACTCGGCCGCGCTCCGCGGCGCCGGCCTCGGCCTCAAGGTCGCCGTGGTCGAGAAGGAGGACCGCTGCGGCGGCACCTGCCTCAACCGGGGCTGCATCCCGACCAAGGCGCTGCTGCACGCCGCCGAGGTGATGGACGGGGTCCATGAGGCGTCGGAGCGCTGGGGCATCAAGGCCACGGTCGAGTCGGTCGACTACTCGGCCACGGTGGCCAACCGCGAGGACATCGTCACCAAGAACGTCAAGGGCCTCGAGGGCCACCTGAAGAAGGACGGCATCGCCATCGTGCGCGGCCGCGGCCGGGTCACCGGCCCGCGGACGGTGCAGGTCGAGGGGACCGGCGAGCTGACCGCGACCCGGGCCCTGGTGCTGGCCACCGGGTCGCAGCCCAAGTCGATCCCCGGCCTGGAGATCGACGGCCAGCGGGTGATCAACTCCGACCACGCTCTCAAGCTCGACTACCTGCCCAAGTCGGTGATCGTGCTCGGCGCCGGGGCGGTCGGGGTCGAGTTCGCCTCCTTCTGGCGCTCCATGGGCGCCGAGGTGACCCTCGTCGAGGTCCTGCCCGGCCTGGTGCCGCTGGAGGACGCCGACATCCAGCGGGAGCTGGCCCGGGCGTTCAAGAAGCGCGGCATCACCTCGATGGTCGAGACCAAGCTGGAGGACACCAAGGTCACCGACGAGCAGGTCACGGTGACGGTCACCGACGCCAAGGGCAAGACCTCGGAGCTGTCGGCCGAGCTGCTGCTGGTGGCCACCGGCCGCGGCCCGGTCACCGACGACCTGGGCTTCGAGGACATCGGGGTCAAGCTGGACCGCGGCTACGTGGTTCCCAAGAGCTGGGACACCCTGGAGACCGACGTGGAGGGGGTGTACGCGGTCGGCGACCTGCTGCCGCCGCCGTCGCTGGCCCTGGCCCACGCGTCGTTCGCCGAGGGCATGCTGATCGCCGAGACGGTCGCCGGGCAGCCCTCGCCGCCGATCGATTACGCCGGCGTCCCGCGGGTCACCTTCTCCACACCGGAGGTGGCCTCGGTCGGGCTCACCGAGGCCCAGGCCAAGGAGCAGGGGCACGAGGTGGTGGTGAACAAGTTCCCGTTCAACGGGACGGCCAAGGGCCTGATCCACGGCCTGGGCGGCGTGGTCAAGGTGGTCGCGGCCAAGGACGGGCCCGTGCTCGGGATCCACCTGGTCGGCGCCCGGGTGACCGACCTGGTCGCCGAGGCCATGCTGATCTACAACTGGGAGGCCCTGCCGATCGACGTCGCCCAGTACATCCACCCCCACCCGACCCTGTCCGAGGCGGTCGGTGAGGCCCACCTGACCCTCGCCGGGCGCCGCTTCCACCAGCTCTGAGCCGGGAGACGAGGCCAATGGCGACACCAGTCAAGATGCCGGAGCTCGGTGAGTCGATCACCGAGGGCACGATCACCCGGTGGATCAAGCAGGAGGGTGACCGGGTCGAGGCCGACGAGCCGCTGTTCGAGGTGTCGACGGACAAGGTCGACACCGAGGTGCCGTCCCCGGTCGCCGGGGTGCTGAAGACCATCAAGGTGCAGGCCGACGAGACCGTGGAGGTCGGCGCCGAGCTGGCCATCATCGACGAAGGCTCGGCCGGCGAGGCCACGGAAGGGGAGGCCGAGGCCGAGGCGGCCGAGGCCGAGGGGGCCGAGGGCGGGGAGGAGCAGGCCGAGTCGGAGGCGGCCGAGGGCGAGGAGCAGGCCGAGGAGGCCGCCGAGCCCGAGGAGGGCAGCGAGGAGGCCGGCGGCGAGGAGGAGCGCGAGGCGGCCGCGGCCGAGGAGGCCTCGGAGCAGCCCAAGGCGCAGGCGTCCGGCGACGGCCAGACGACCACCGTGACCATGCCCGAGCTGGGCGAGTCGATCACCGAGGGCACCATCACCCGCTGGCTCAAGCAGGAGGGCGACCAGGTCGAGGCGGACGAGCCGCTGTTCGAGATCTCCACCGACAAGGTCGACACCGAGGTCCCCTCGCCCGTGTCCGGGGTGCTCCAGTCCATCAAGGTCCAGGCCGACGAGACGGTCGAGGTCGGCGCCGAGCTGGCCGTGATCGGCGGCGGCGGTGGCGGCGAGGCCGAGGCCGACAACGGCCCAGCCGGCGACGCCACGGCAGAGGCCACCGAGGACGAGCCCAAGGCCGAGGAGGAGACGGCCGAGGAGGGCGCCGGCGCCGAGGCCGAGCAGGCGGCCGAGGAGCAGCCGGCGGCCCAGAAGCCCAACGAGGACAAGGCGGCGGCCCGGTCCGGCAACGGCAAGGCCGCGGCCGGGGTGTCGCCGCTGGTGCGCCGGCTGGCCCGCGAGCACGACGTCGACCTCAGCCAGGTCCAGGGCAGCGGCTCCGGGGGCCGGGTGCGCCGCGAGGACGTCGAGGCGTACGTGCAGCAGCGCGGCCAGGAGCCGGCCGCGGCCAAGGCCCCGGCCGGCGAGGCCAAGGGCAAGGCGGCCGCCGCCGCCCCGTCGGCCCCGCCGCGGGTGGCCGTGCCCCTGACCAGGGGCCTGCGCGAGGAGGTCGTCCCCGCGACCCGGCTGCGCAAGGTGATCGCCGAGCGCATGGTCGCCTCCCTCCAGACCAGCGCCCAACTCACCAGCGCCGTCGAGATCGACATGACCAAGGTCATGCGGCTGCGGGAGCGGGCCAAGGACGAGTTCAAGGAGCGCGAGGGCGCCTCGCTGTCCCCCCTGCCGTTCGCCGTCCTGGCCCTGATCGCGGCCATCCACGAGTACCCGAACGTCAACTCGGCCATGGACGAGGAGGGCAACCTCCACGTCTACAAGGACGTGCACCTCGGGGCGGCCGTGGACACGCCCAAGGGCCTGTTCGTCCCCGTGGTCAAGAACGCCGACTCGCTGAACCTGGCCGGCCTGGCCAAGGCGATCGCGGACGTGGCCAAGCGCACCCGCGACGGCAAGATCGCCCCCGACGAGCTGTCCGGCTCGACCATCTCGCTGACCAACACCGGCAGCCGGGGCGCGGTCTGGGACACCCCGATCATCAACCAGCCCAACGCGGCCATCTTCGCCACCCCGGCGATCGTCAAGCGGCCGGTGGTGGTCGACGACCCCGAGCTGGGCGAGGTGGTCGCGGTGCGCCACATGATGTACGGCATCCTCACCTACGACCACCGCATCATCGACGGCGCCGACGCCGCCCGCTTCCTGGTCAAGGTGAAGGAGGTCCTGGAGGCGGCCGACTTCGAGGGCGACCTGGGCCTGGAGCGGGAGTAGGGCCATGCCGGAGCTGTGGCTGCTGCGGGCCGGGACGGTCCCCTACCGGCGGGCCTGGGCCTGGCAGCGGGCCCTGGCCGAGCGCCGGGCGGCCGGGGAGATCCCCGACACCGTGCTGCTGCTGGAGCACCCGCACGTCTACACCATCGGCAAGCGCGGCAGCGACGCCGACGTGCTCGCCGACCCGGCCTGGCTGACCGCCAACGGGGCCGAGGTGGTCCGCAGCGACCGCGGCGGCCAGGTCACCTACCACGGGCCCGGCCAGCTGGTCGGCTATCCTATCACCCTGCTCGACCCCACCCCCGACATCTGGCGCTTCGTCGGCCGGGTCGAGCAGGCCCTGGTCGACGTGGCCGCCGCCTTCGGCCTGGAGGCGCGGGGCGAGCGCGGCGACCTGACCGGGGTGTGGGTCGGCGACGCCAAGCTGGGCGCCATCGGCATGCGGGTCTCGCGCGGGGTCACCACCCACGGCTTCGCCGTCAACTGCGCCACCGACCTGGCCTTCTTCAACGCCATCGTCCCCTGCGGCATGCCCGAGGTGGCCGCCTGCTCGCTGTCCAGCCTGCTGGGACGCCAGGTGCCGGTGGCCGAGGTCCTGCCGCTGGCCGAGCGGGCCCTGGCCGAGCGGCTGGGGCGGACCCCGGTGGCGGTCGACCCCGCTACCCTGGACCTGCCGGCGGAGGACTACCATCCGGAGACCGTCCATGCCTGAGCCCGTGATCCCGCCCGGGGTCCGCACCCTGGGGGTGCTGCCCCGCACTCCGGCGCCGCCCCCGACCGAGGCCACCTTCGCCCGCAAGCCCGCCTGGCTGAAGGTCAAGGCCTCCCAGGGGCCGAACTACCGCGAGCTCAAGGGCCTGGTCCGCGACGAGCAGCTCAACACCGTCTGCGAGCAGGCCGGCTGCCCCAACATCTACGAGTGCTGGGAGGCCCGGGAGGCCACCTTCCTGATCGGCGGGGACTCCTGCACCCGGGCCTGCCCGTTCTGCCAGATCCACTCCGGCAAGCCCGAGGGCTACGACACCGACGAGCCGCGCCGGGTGGCGCACGCCATCGGCCGCATGGGGCTGCGGTTCGCGGTCATCACCGGGGTGGCCCGCGACGACCTGGACGACGGTGGGGCCTGGCTGTTCGCCGAGTCGGTCCGCCAGGTGCGGGCGCTGCTGCCCTCGTGCGGCGTCGAGGTGCTGATCCCCGACTTCCGCGGCAAGCCCGAGGCCCTGCGCCAGGTCACCGACGTCGAGCCCGACGTGCTCGGCCACAACCTCGAGACGGTGCCCCGGCTCTACAAGCGGATCCGGCCCGGGTTCACCTACGCCGGCTCGCTGGAGCTGCTGGCCCGGGCCCGCTCCTGGCTCCCCGAGGGCTGCGCGACCAAGTCGAACCTCATCCTGGGCATGGGCGAGGAGCCCGCCGAGGTCCGCCAGACCATGGCCGACCTGCGCTCGGTCGGGGTCGACCTGCTCACCATCACCCAGTACCTGCAGCCGACCAAGGGCCACCTGAACCTGCAGCGGTTCGTCCCCCCCGAGGAGTTCGCCGAGCTCAAGGCGGCCGCCGAGGACCTCGGGTTCGCCCATGTCGAGTCGGGCGCCCTGGTCCGCTCCAGCTACCACGCCGGCGAGATGCACAAGGCGGCCGTCCGCAAGCAGCGCGGCCACCTTCCCGCCTGGGCCACCGCCGACGCGTGACCAGCCCGACGTCCCGGGGTCCCCGCCTGGTCCTGATCGCGCTCCTGGTCGTGGCCGTCGCCTGGCTCGGCTTCCGCGCCGTCCGCGCCTTCGACATGGACCGCCACAAGGCCGAGGCCGCCGCCGTCCTCTCCACCCCCGACGCCGTCACCCACCAGCTCCCGCCGGTCTTGAACGGGCCCGTCGCGATCGGGCGCCCGTCACCCCCATCCCCGGATACCGGGGCCCCCGAGCGGGAGGGTAGCCCACAGCCGGGAGGGGCGGGCGGCGCTGTCCACAGCCCCGGGCCGACAGACGGCAACCCCGGCGGGCGGCTCACCTACCGGCGCGGGACCTGGCTGACGGTGGTGGAGCTGCAGGGGCTCGAGCCGGTCGCCGGGGACGACCGCTATCTCGTGTTCCTTCGCAACTGGGCGGGATGGACCCTTGCCGGGGCGACCAGGCCCGGGGCCGACGGGAAGGCGCAGGTGCGGTCGGCGGCGGAGCCGCGGCCGCCCACGATCTACGAGGTGGTGGTGACCAGGGCGGTCGATGACGCCACCAGCGTCCCCCACGGGGAGCCGCTGCTGCACTGGTTCGACGGCTCGATCGCCCCGCCCAGGGCGCGGCAGTTCGACTTCGCCCGCGGCGCCTGAGCGGCGCCGGTTCTGGTTTACTCCGGCGAAACAAACCAGCAACCGCTGCGCAAACGCCGGTTGTTAGCGTCGCTCACGTCTGCCCATGAAGAAGGAGGCATCCCCCGTGACGGACAGCCCCGGAGACGTTCTCAACCTGATCAGGGACAACGAGGTCCAGATCGTCGATCTGCGCTTCGCCGACCTGCCCGGCCTAATGCAGCACTTCTCGGTCCCGGCCCACGAGTTGACCGAGGAGGGCTTCGAGGAGGGCTTCGGCTTCGACGGCTCGTCGATCCGGGGGTTCCAGGAGATCCAGGAGTCGGACATGATCCTGGTCCCCGACCCCGGCACGGCGGTAGTGGACCCGTTCCGGACCCACCCCACCCTGATCATCAACTGCTTCGTCAAGGACCCGGTCACCGGCGAGCCCTACACCCGCGACCCCCGCCACGTGGCCGCCAAGGCCGAGCGGTACCTGGAGGGCTCCGGCATCGCCCAGACCAGCTACTGGGGCCCGGAGGCCGAGTTCTACATCTTCGACTCGGTCCGCTTCGACCAGGACCAGCACTCGGCCTACTACTACGTGGACGCGGTCGAGGGCGCCTGGAACTCCGGCGCCGAGGAGGGCGGGCGCAACCTCGGCTACAAGCCCCGCTACAAGGAGGGCTACTTCCCGGTCCCGCCGACCGACCACTACCAGGACCTGCGCTCGGAGATGGCCCTGGCCCTGGAGGCGGCCGGCATCCCGGTCGAGGTCCAGCACCACGAGGTCGGCACCGCCGGCCAGGCCGAGATCGACATCCGCTTCGGCACCCTGCTGGAGACCGCCGACCGGCTGATGCTGTTCAAGTACATCATCAAGAACACCGCCCTCAAGCACGGCAAGACGGTCACCTTCATGCCCAAGCCGATCTTCCAGGACAACGGCTCGGGCATGCACACCCATCAGAGCCTCTGGACCGACGACGGCGTGCCGCTGTTCTACGACGAGTCCGGCTACGCCCAGCTGTCCGACCTGGGCCGCTGGTACATCGGCGGGCTGCTGGCCCACGCCCCGGCCCTGACCGCCTTCACCAACCCGACCACCAACTCCTACCGGCGGCTGGTGCCGGGCTACGAGGCCCCGGTCAACCTGGTCTACTCCCAGCGCAACCGCTCGGCCGCGGCCCGCATCCCCCTCTACTCGCGCAGCCCCAAGGCCAAGCGGGTCGAGTTCCGCGTCCCCGACCCCTCCTGCAACCCTTACCTGGCGTTCTCGGCCATGCTGATGGCCGGCATCGACGGGGTCCGCAACAAGATCGAGCCGGCCGGCCCGCTGGACAAGGACCTCTACGAGCTGCCCCCCGAGGAGCTGGCCGAGGTCCCCCAGGTCCCCGGCTCCCTCGACGACGCCCTGGCCGCGCTCGAGGCCGACCACGAGTTCCTGCTCGAGGGCGACGTCTTCACCCAGGACGTGATCGACACCTGGCTCGCCTACAAGCGCGAGCGCGAGG
>Ga0307415_100000328_pt1 | contig 20616 bp, 18 predicted proteins | sample DK1Cmetagenome_FD_204524 | JGI IMG/M metagenome (GOLD analysis project Ga0307415, IMG submission 204524) | Maize rhizosphere microbial communities from greenhouse at UC Davis, California, United States - DK15-C-2 | ecosystem: Host-associated > Plants > Roots > Rhizosphere > Soil | place: USA...
TGCGGGGTCGGGCTGGTGTCGCTGGGCGGCGCCTTCGGCCGCGTCCCCGAGGACGCCACCGCCTTCAGCGGCCGGGGCGCGACCCTGTGGCTGATCACCGAGGCGGTCTGGGACGACCCCACCGAGAACCCGGCCCGCATCGCCTGGGGCCGCCAGGCCATGGCCGCCCTCCGCCCCTTCGCCACCTCGGTCAACTACGTCAACGACCTGGGCCAGCTCGACCAGGACGCCGTCCGCGGCGCCTACGGCCCGGCCAAGTACGAGCGCCTGGCCGCCCTCAAGCGCGTCTGGGACCCGGACAACGTGTTCCGCCGCAACCAGAACATCCGCCCCGAGTAGCCGCAGGGGCGGGGCAGCTTGCATGCTTCTTGTATGCGGTACATACAAACGCATATGATAGTGGTATGGCGCTGGTCCAAGTACGGGACGTGCCCGAAGCCACCCTGAGGGCGCTCAAGGCGCAGGCCGCCGAGCGCGGCCTCACGCTTGCCGCCTATCTCCGCGCCGAGCTGGAGAAGCTCGCCGCCCGCCGCACCAACGCCGAGCTTGTCGAGCGGCTGGCCCGCCGCGACCGGCGAGGCGGTCCCTCGGTCGCTGACACCGTGGCCGAGATCCGCAGGCTCCGCGAGACTTCGTGATCGTCATCGAGTCGTCGGCGATGGTGAATGCGCTCGTCGGCGACCCGGCCAATCCCGATCTGCTCGCCCTGCTGGCCGACGAGGAGTTGCACGCGCCGGCGTTGCTGGACTTCGAGGTGGCCGGTGCGCTCCGCGGCCACGTGATGGGCGGAAAGCTCGACCCGGTCCAGCTCGACGAGGCGGTTGAGGACTTCATCGCCTTCCGGATCGAGCGCCATCCGATGACCGGCCTGCTGGGCCACATGCTCGATCTCCGGGAGAACTTCACCGTCTACGACGCCGCCTACCTCGTGCTCGCCCAGGCGCTGGACGCCCCCATCGTCAGCGCCGACGCCAAGCTGCGGGAGGCGACACGCCTCGGCATCGACCTCCGGGTCCTTGCTTGAGCGACGAGCCGGTGCCGGGAGCAGGTGGACAGGGCGCTATCGCGGGAGCCGGGCCGGGCGGGTGGTGGCGCCGGTGGCGGCGGCATCCTGGGCCGCCAGGGCGGTGGCCAGGCTCGTCCAGGCGTCGACCGGGGTGACGGCCGGCTGGGTCCCGCCGGCGACGGCGGCGAGGAGGTCGGCCAGGCCGGCGCGGACGCTCTCCCGGTAGACCCGGGGCTTGGCCGCCTGGCCGCCCAGGGTGGCCCGCAGGCGCAGGTCCCAGCGGCCGGGCTGGGCGCGGCTGGTCAGCTCCAGGGTGATGCGCTCGGCCCCGCTGGGCCGGTAGCCGGGGACGGCCAGGGCGGCCTGCTGGTCGGTGGTCAGCGCCTGCACCGCGGCCAGGCCGGCGCCGTCGGTGCGCGCGTCCAGCTCCAGCTCGACCGGGATCCAGCCGTAGAGCCGGCCGTCGGCGGCCTCACCCCAGTCCAGGGTGGTCCACACCGACTCGGCCCGGTCGGGCCGGGCGAAGCGGTGGGCGTAGCTGGCGGTGGCCCCGCCGGGGTGGCTGGCCGAGGCCAGCAGGGTGTCGACCCGGCCGTCGGGCCGGGCCGCCTCCAGGGCCTGCACCCGCTCGGGCTGGGAGCCGAGCAGCCACGCGCAGGCGTCGAAGAAGTGCACGCCGTGTTCGACCGCGATCCCCCCGCTGACCTCCCGGTCCCAGAACCAGTGGTCGGGCCCGAGGCGCTCGTCGCTGGCCAGGTTCTCGAGGGCGAAGCGCCGGGGCGGTCCCAGCAGCGCCTGGCGGAGCCGGCCGAGCAGGGCGTAGAGGGGGTTGCGGCGCAGCACGTAGTCGACCGTCAGCCGGGGCGCCCCCGCCCCGGCGGTGGCCGCCAGCACCTCGGTCGCGTCCTCCAGCCGGGTCGCCAGCGGCTTCTCGCAGAACACGTGGCGCCCGTCGCGCAGGGCGGCCAGGACGATGGCGGCGTGGTCGGCCGGCGGGGTGGCGACCGCCACCACCGAGACCCGCTGGTCGGCCAGCAGGCGCTCCGGGTCGCAGGCCTCGATCCGGTGGACGGCGGCCAGGGCGTCGGCCCGGGCCCGGTCGCGGTCGGCCACGGCCAGCGGCCGCAGGCCGGGCAGCTCGGCGGCCGCCTCCAGCACCAGGGCCCCGAAGCGACCGGCCCCGAGCAGGCCGAGGCCGAGGTCGGGGGTCGGGGGCTCCGGGGCCTCGGCGGGCCAGCCGGGCCAGGAGGTGCCGGTCAGCTGCGGGGCTCGGCCTGGAGGAGCTTCACCGGCAGCTCGCGGCCGGTCGGGGTCACGTAGCTGAACTCGTCGCCGACCTTGCGGCCCGAGACCGCCTGGCCGAGGGCCGACTGGACGCTGAGCACGTCCATGCCGTCGATCGCCTCCTCGCGGCTGCCGAGGAAGTAGGTCTCCTCCTCGCCGGCGATGTCCAGGACGACCACCGTGCCCGGGCCGGCGACCCCGCTGGTCCCGGCGACCTCGCCGACCACCGCCGTCGAGAGCAGCGTCTCCAGCTGGCGGATGCGGGCCTCCATCATCCCCTGCTCGTTCTTGGCCGCGTCGTAGTCGGCGTTCTCGCGGATGTCGCCGTGCTCGCGGGCCGTGCCGATGGCCTGGGAGACGCGCTCGCGCCCCTCCGTCTTGAGCTCGTTGAGCTCGCTGGAGAGCCGCTCGTAGGCCTCGGGAGTCAGGTAGGTGACGCCGCGCGCACTGGTTGGCTGGGACATGGTTGATGGAACCTCCTTGGCCCTGCGAGTTGCTGGCCCTACAGGTTGCCGCGGAGCGCCTGCTCACGCTCCAGGGCCATGAACAACGCCTTGAAATTGCCCTCGCCGAACCCGCGGGCGCCGTGCCGCTCGATCAGCTCGAAGAACACTGTCGGCCGATCCTGGGCCATCCTGGAGAAGATCTGCAGCAGATAGCCCTCGTCGTCCCGGTCGGCGAGCACGCCCAGCTCGCGCAGGCTGGCCAGGTCGAGGTCGACGTCGCCGAAGCGGTCGGCCAGCTCGTCGTAGTAGGTGTCGGGGACCCGCATGAACTCGATCCCCCGGTCCCGCAGGGCGCGCACGCTGGCCACGATGTCGCCGGTCTGGATGGCGATGTGCTGGACCCCCGGGCCGCCATAGAAGTCCAGGTACTCGTCGATCTGGGAGCGCTTCTTGCCCTCGGCGGGCTCGTTGATGGGGAACTTGATGCGCCCCTCGCCGTCCCAGACGACCTTGGACATCAGCGCCGAGTACTCGGTCGAGATGGCCTCGTCGCTGAAGTGGACCAGCTCGGTGAAGCCCATGACCCGCTCGTAGAACTCGACCCACCGGTTCATCCTGCCCAGCTCGACGTTGCCGACCACGTGGTCGATGGCCTCCAGGCCGACCGGGGGCAGCGGGTCGGGGACCGAGGTCCAGGCGGCGAACCCGGGCAGGAACGGCCCGTTGTAGCCGGAGCGGTCGAGCAGCGAGTGGATGGTGTCGCCGTAGGTGGCGATGGCCGCCCGGCGGACGATGCCGTGCTCGTCCTTGTCGTCGCTCGGCTCGAGCACGCCGGTGGCGCCCCGCTCGGTGGCGGCGGCGTAGGCGGTGGCGGCGTCGGGCACGGCCAGGGCGACGTCGCGGACCCCGTCGCCGTGGCGGGCGACGTGGTCGGCGATCTCGGTGCCGGGCCGCAGGGAGCTGGTCAGGACCAGCCGGATCGACCCCTGCCCGAGGACCCAGGAGGCGCGGTCGCGCAGGCCGGTCTCGGGCCCGGCGTAGGCGACCGGGGTGAAGCCGAACCCGGTGCGGTAGAAGTGGGCCGCCTGCTTGGCGTTGCCGACCCACAGCTCGACGTGGTCGATGCCGAGCAGGGCCAGGGGGTCGAACGGGGTAGTCGCGGTCATGCTCCACCTCCCGCGAGATGGCCGAAGCAGCCCAGAATGCGCAAAAGGGCGGGACCAGGTGCCCGCACCGCGACCAATCTACCGTCTGGACGCCGCGTTCGCTAGGACGGGGCTCCGGTCGGCCAGGAGGAGCGAACGTCCCATGTCGACTCGGAACCGGATGACCCACCGGCTTGCTACCCTTGGCGATCGACCCGCCGCTGCCGTCCGAGGAGCCCTGAGCCCGTGCCCCGAACCCTGCTGGCCGTGCATGCGCACCCCGACGACGAGTCCTCCAAGGGCGCGGCCACGATGGCCCGCTACGCCGACGAGGGCGTCCGCGTGGTGGTGGTCACCTGCACCGGCGGCGAGGCCGGGGAGATCCTCAACCCGGCCATGGACCAGCCGGGCGTGCTGGAGCGGATGCCCGAGCTGCGCCGCCAGGAGCTGGCCAAGGCGCTGGAGGTGCTGCGGGTCACCGCCCACCACTGGCTCGGCTACCGCGACTCGGGCATGGCCGACACCGACACCAACGGCCACCCCGACGCCTTCGCCAACGCCGACCTGGAGGAGGCCACCGGCCGGCTGGTCGCCCTCATCCGGGCCGAGCAGCCCCAGGTGGTGCTGACCTACGACGAGCGCGGCGGCTACCCGCACCCCGACCATATCCGCACCCACGAGGTGTCGATGGCCGCCTTCGACGCCGCCGGCGACCCCGACCGCTTCCCCGAGGCCGGTCCGCCCTGGCAGCCGCTCAAGCTCTACTACCACGCCACCTTCACCCGGGAGCGGATCGAGCAGATCCACAAGGGGGCGGTCGAGCGCGGCCTCGAGAGCCCGTTCGCCGAGTGGCTGGAGCGCTGGGACGAGGAGGAGGACGGCATCCCCGACCCGGTGGTCACCACCCAGGTGGACGTGGCCGCCTGGCTGGGCCGGCGCCGCGACGCCCTGATCGCCCACGCCACCCAGATCGACCCCAACAGCTTCTGGTTCGCCATCCCCGACGAGCTGGTGGCCGAGATCTACCCCTGGGAGGACTACACCCTGGTCCGCTCGCTGGTCCCCACCGGCGAGCGCGAGACCGACCTGTTCGAGGGCATCGACGAGGAGGGCAACCCCAAGGCCTAGGCCTGTCAAAGGACCGAAGTCTAGGCGGCTCGATTAGGCAGACATCAAGCGCGGATACGAGTCCGGCGGCGTTGTCAGGGGTCTGATAGGTGGGCGCCGACAGTCTGGGGATGTGTCTGTGTAGATCTGTCGCACCCGTCCGGTACGGTCCGGCCGCCATGCGGTATACGACGTTTCGGCTTCTCTGGACCCGACACCGGCGCAGGAGCAGTTGCTCGCCCGCTGGGCCGGCGCGTCCAGGTTCGCATACAACCAGAGTCTGCGATTGGTGACCGACGCGCTTGCGGCCAAGCGGGTCGACCCGTCGGTGACGGTGCCCTGGTCCGGGCTTGACCTCATAAACGCCTTCAACGCCTGGAAGAAGAGCGAGGCCGCCGGGCGTATCTTCGTCGTCGCCCTGGACGGCACGGTCGCCAAGCAGGTCACAGGCCTGACGTGGCGGCATGAGGTCTACGCCCAGGTATTCGAGGAGGCCGCCGTGGATTGCGGCCGAGCTCTTGCCGCGTATATGGAGGCGAAGACCGGCAACCGCCAGGGCCGACGGGTCGGCTTCCCAAGATACAAGCGCAAGGGACGTCGCCATGACAGCTTCCGACTCCGCAACAAGAAGGCCGAAGGCGGGTCCTTCTCGATCCGGGTCGGGGAGGAGGGCTTTCCCCGATCGGTTATCCTGCCGGGGATCGGGACTCTCCGCGTCCACGACGACACGCGGAGGCTGCGACGGCTACTTCGGCCTGTCGAGCAGCTCGACCCAATGACCGGCGAGCCGGTCGTATCGCCACGCGCCAGGATCTTGTTCGCCACGGTCCGCCGCCACGGCAGCCGCTGGTACGTCTGCCTGAACATGCAAGCCCCGGACCTCCATCCAAGGCGCCGCCATCAGCCGCGCTCGGACATGGACCGTAGCGGGTTCGTTGGCGTGGATCGTGGTCTTGCCGCCTTCGCTGTGGTGGCGACCGCGGACGGAACCGAGATCGGCCGCTTCCATGCTCCCAAGCCGCTGGTCCGCCGCCTGGAGCGGCTGCGGCGCCGTTCCCGTACCCTGTCGCGCGCAAAGCGAGGCTCTCGCAACCGGACCAAGGCCGCCAGGCGGCTCGCCCGCGAGCATGCCCGTATCGCCAACGTGCGAGGAAGCTTCCTTCACGAGGTCTCCACCCAGCTCGCCAAGACCCACAGCCGGCTGGCCATCGAAGATCTCGCTGTCGCAGACCTCATCCGTGACCGCCACCGTTCCCGTGCCATCGGCGATGCCGCCTGGACAGAGTTTGACCGCCGGCTCCGCTACAAGACGGCCTGGCTGGGTGGCGAGCTAGTGGTCTGCGATCGTTGGTTCCCATCGACCAGGACCTGCTCTGGCTGCACGAGAGTGACAGACCGGATGGGACTGGCGGAGCGGACCTTTCGCTGTGGGTGTGGTCTCATCATGGACCGGGACCGCAACGCCGCCGCGAACCTCGCCGCCTGGGCCGAGCATGCCCAGGCCCGGACCGCCAAGCGGGCGGCCGGGTCACCAACGCCTCTGGAGGGGAAGGCGCTGGCCGCCACCGAGGTGTCGGCAAACCACCCCCTACGAAGGAGGAACCGACGCTCTGCGCTCGCCGGAGCTGAGGACATCCGAGAAGGGTGACGTCGAACCAGAACCAGCTCACCGAGGTGGTTCGACGTGCTGTAGGGGCTATGCTTCCGGCCATGGAGGTGTACGACTCGGTCCTCGAGGTGGTCGGCGGCACCCCGCTGGTCCGGCTGTCGCGGCTGGGCCGGGGCCTGGCCCCGACCCTGCTGGCCAAGGTCGAGTACCTGAACCCGGGCGGGTCGGTCAAGGACCGGATCGGGCTGGCCATGGTGGAGCGGGCCGAGCGCTCCGGCAAGCTCAAGCCGGGCGGCACGATCGTGGAGCCGACCAGCGGCAACACCGGGGCCGGGCTGGCCATCGTGGCCGCCCTCAAGGGCTACCGCTGCGTGTTCGTGATGCCCGACAAGATGAGCCAGGAGAAGATCGCCCTGCTCCGCGGCTACGGGGCCGAGGTCGTGATCACCCCCACGGCGGTGCCGCCCGACTCGCCCGAGTCCTACTACTCGGTGGCCAACCGGCTCACCGAGGAGATCCCCGGCGCCGTCCAGCCAAATCAGTACGCGAATCCCGCGAATCCCGAGGCCCACTACTCCAGCACCGGCCCGGAGCTGTGGGACCAGACCGACGGGGCGATCGACGTGTTCGTGGCCGGGATCGGCACCGGCGGGACCATCAGTGGGGCCGGCCGCTACCTCAAGGAGCGCAAGGGGGACCTGGTGGTGGTCGGGGCCGACCCCGAGGGCTCGATCTACACCTCCGCCGACGTCCACCCCTACCTGATCGAGGGGGTGGGGGAGGACTTCTGGCCCGAGACCTTCGACCGCTCGGTGGTGGACCGCTACGTGACCGTGTCCGACCGCGACTCGTTCCTGATGACCCGGCGCCTGGCCCGCGAGGAGGGGCTGCTGGTCGGCGGGTCGTGCGGGCTGGCCATGGTGGCCGCGGTCGAGGTGGCCAAGGAGTACGGCCGCGACGCCACCATCGTGGTCCTGCTGCCCGACGGCGGCCGCGGCTACCTGTCCAAGGTCTACAACGACGACTGGATGCGCGACCACGGCTTCCTGCCCCGCCGCGGCGCCGCCACCGTGGTCGACGTCCTCGGCGGCAAGGCCCACCACGACACCCCGCCGCTGGTCACCGTGGCCTCCCACGAGCGGGTCAAGGAGGCCATCGACCGCCTCCACGCCTACTCGGTCAGCCAGCTCCCGGTCGTCCACGGCGAGGACCCGACCGACCTCTCCAGCGTGGTCGGCTCGATCCAGGAGGGCACCCTCCTGGAGCGCCTGTTCCGCAAGCCCGAGGTCCTCGACACCCAGGTCGTCGACGTCATGGACCCCCCGTTCCCCACCATCGAGCAGCACGAGCAGGCCGAGGCCGCCTTCGAGCTCCTCTCCAAGGGCCGCTCCACCGCCGTCCTGGTCACCGACCACGGCCGCGCCGTCGGGGTCATGACCCGCTCCGACCTCCTCGACCACCTGGCCACCCGGACGGCCGCCCGGTAGCCGTCGGCGATGTCGTCCTGGGAGTGGCAGGCCGACCGGTGGCTGGCCTGGGCCCGGACGCCCGGCCACGACTCCTATTGGCTCTTCCGCGACAGCTTCTTCGACGCCATCGTCCCCACCCCGGGCCGGCTGACCCTGGAGGTCGGCTGCGGCGAAGGCCGGGTCGCCCGCGACCTGACCGGCCTCGGCCACACCGTGGTCGCCTTGGACGCCTCGCCGACCCTCGTCGCCAAGGCCGCCGCCGCCGACCCGGCGGGCCGCTACCTCGTCGCTGACGCGGCCGCCCTGCCCTTCGGGGACGAGTCCCTCGACCTCGTGGTCACCTACAACTCGCTGATGGACGTGGCCGACATGTCGGCGGCGGTGCAGGAGGCGTCCCGGGTGCTGACGCCGGGCGGCCGGCTGTGCGTCTGCGTCACCCACCCAACCGCCGACGCCGGCAAGTTCCAGTCCAAGGAGCCGGACGCCCCCTTCGTCATCCCCGGCTCCTACCTCGGCCGCCACCGGTTCGAGGACACCTTCGAGCGCGACGGCCTCCAGATCACCTTCTCCGGCTGGCGCTACTCCCTGGAGGAGTACGCCCGCGCCCTCGAGGACGCCGGCCTCCTGGTCGAGCGCCTTCGCGAACCTCCAGCCCCCACCGCCGCCCTCACCGCCCGCCCCGGCTACGAGCGCTGGCAGCGCCTCCCCAACTTCCTCCACTTCCGGGCGGTCAAGCGCTGAGCCAGCGCCTATGCTGGCCGGCGACATTCCGCGACCCGGTAAGGGGATTGACGTGAGCTTCGAGGGGATGGACTTCGAGACCCGGGCGGTGCATGTCGGCTCCGAGCCGGACCCGGCGACCGGGGCGGTGATCCCGCCGATCCACCAGACCTCGACCTTCGCCCAGGACCAGGTGGGGGAGCACAAGGGGTACGAGTACGCCCGGACCGGGAACCCGACCCGGGCCAGCCTGGAGGCGTGCCTGGGGTCGCTGGAGGGGGTGGGGGCCGAAGGGCCGGGTGGGGCGTTGTGCTTCGCGTCCGGGATGGCGGCGACCTCCACGGTGCTGCAGACCCTGGGGCCGGGGGACCATCTGGTGCTCTCGGCGGACGTGTACGGGGGGACCTACCGGGTGGCGGCGCGGCTGTTCGAGGGGTGGGGGCTGCGGCTGAGCGTGGTCGACATGACCAGCCTGGACCAGCTCAAGCAGGCCATCCGGTCCGAGACCCGGCTGGTGTGGGTGGAGACGCCGACCAACCCGCTGCTCGGGGTGGTCGACATCGCCGGGGCGGCCGAGCTGGCCCATGCCGCCGGGGCGCTGTGCGCGGTCGACAACACCTTCGCCACCCCGTTCCTGCAGCGGCCGCTCGACCTCGGCGCCGACCTGGTGGCGCACTCCTCGACCAAGTACCTGGGCGGCCACTCCGACGTGGTCGGCGGGGCGCTGGTGACCCGGCTGCCCGAGCTGTACGAGCGGGCCCGGTTCCTGCAGAACGCCGTGGGGGCGGTGCCGGGGCCGATGGACTGCTGGCTGACCCTGCGCGGCGTCAAGACCCTGGCCTTGCGGATGCGGGCCCACTGCCACAACGCCATGCGGGTGGCCGCCTTCCTGGCCACCCGGGACGAGGTGGCCGAGGTCCGCTACCCGGGGCTGCCCGGCGACCCCGGGCACGAGCTGGCGGCCGGCCAGATGGCCTCGTTCGGGGGCATGGTCGCCTTCCGGCCGGCCGGCGGGGTCGAGGCGGCCAAGCGGCTGGTCGCCGCCACCGAGGTGTTCACCCTGGCCGAGAGCCTGGGCGGGGTGGAGAGCCTGATCGAGCTGCCCGGCGAGATGACCCACGCCAGCGTGGCCGGGACCGACGCCGAGGTCCCGGCCGACCTGGTCCGCCTCTCGGTCGGCATCGAGCACCCCGACGACCTGGTCGCCGACCTCGCCCAGGCGCTCGAGCGGGCATGACCGGAGGGTCCGGGGGGCTCATGCGGCGAAGCGGTAGCCCCCCGGGAGCTGGGATCAGCGTCCGCGAGGCCACCCTGGCCGACGTCGACCGGGTGCTGCCGCTGCTGGTCGCGGTGGCCGGCGAGGGCCGCTGGATCGCCACCGAGGCCCCGGTCGACCTCGAGCGCCGCCGCCAGCGCATGGTCGAGGACATCGAGGGCGCCCACGCGATCATCCTGGTCGCCGAGGCCGACGGGGAGCTGGTGGGAGAGCTGGGGCTGCACCTGGCCCGCTACGGCGTGGCCGACCTGGGCATGCTGGTCGCCGCCGGCTGGCGCGGGCGCGGGGTCGGCACGGCCCTGCTGGCCGAGGCCGTCGACCGGGCCCGCAAGGCCGGCGCCCACAAGATCGCCCTGCAGGTATGGCCCCACAACGCCGCCGCCATCGCCCTCTACGAGCGGTTCGGGTTCGAGCGCGAGGGCTACCTGCGACGCCACTACCGGCGCCGCTCGGGCGAGCTGTGGGACGCGATCATCATGGGCCTGCGGCTGGACTGACGGCGCGGGTAAGGTAACCGCCTCATGCAGCCGAAGCCGCCGACCAAGCCGACCCTGGACGGGCTCGAGCGCAAGTGGGCCGACCGCTGGGCGCGCAGCGGCGTCTACCGGTTCGACCGGACCCGCCCGCGGGTCGAGGTGTTCTCGATCGACACCCCGCCGCCGACGGTCAGCGGCCACCTGCACCTGGGCCACGCCTTCTCCTACACCCAGACCGACGTGGTCGCCCGCTTCCAGCGCATGCGCGGCCGGGCGGTGTTCTACCCGATGGGCTGGGACGACAACGGCCTGCCGACCGAGCGCCGGGTGCAGCAGCACTTCGGGGTCCGCTGCGACCCGTCGCTGCTCTACAAGCCGGCCTTCGAGCCGCCCGAGTGGCCGTCCCGGCTGCCGATCGCCGTCTCCCGGCCCAACTTCGTGGAGCTGTGCAGCCAGCTGACGATGGAGGACGAGCAGGCCTTCGAGGCCGTCTTCCGCCGCCTGGGGCTGTCGGTCGACTGGTCCCTGACCTACGCCACCATCGGCGAGCGGGCCCGGCGGGCCTCCCAGCGGGCGTTCCTGCGCCTGCTGGCCAAGGACCTGGCCTACCAGGCCGACGCCCCCACCCTGTGGGAGGTCGACTTCCACACCGCCGTCGCCCAGGCCGAGCTGGAGGACCGCGAGGTCGAGGGCGTGTCCTACCGGCTGCGGTTCGCCGACCTGGTCGAGGTCGAGACCACCCGGCCGGAGCTGCTGGCCGCCTGCGTGGCCCTGGTCGTCCACCCCGACGACGGCCGCTACGCGGCGCTGTGCGGCACGACCGTCCGGACGCCGCTGTTCGGGGCCGAGGTGCCGGTGCTGGCCCACCGGCTGGCCGACCCCGGCAAGGGGACCGGTGTGGCCATGCTCTGCACCTTCGGCGACCCCACCGACCTGATCTGGTGGCGCGACCTGGGCCTGCCCATGCGGCCGGTGCTGGCCCCGGACGGGACCATCCGCCAGCTCGCCTGGGGCTCGCCCGAGTTCCCCTCCGCCGACCCGGCGGCCGCCCAGCGGGTCTCCGACCAGCTGACCGGCCTGCCGGTGGGCCGGGCCAGGGAGCGGATGGCGACGCTGCTGCGCCAGGCCGGCGCCCTGGCCGCGCCGCCGGCCCCGGTCACCCAGACGGTCAAGTTCTACGAGCACGGCAGCCAGCCGGTGGAGATCCTCATCAGCCGCCAGTGGTTCGTCCGCACCCTCAGCCTCAAGGACGCCCTGCTGGCCAGGGGGAGCGAGCTGTCCTGGCACCCGGAGTGGATGCGCAGCCGCTTCTCGAACTGGGTCGATGGGCTGTCGGCCGACTGGTGCATCAGCCGCCAGCGCTTCTTCGGGGTGCCGTTCCCGCTCTGGTACCGGGTCGGCCCCGACGGCCGGGCCGACCACGACCAGCCGCTGGTGCCGGAGGAGGAGCGGCTGCCGGTCGACCCCTCCACCGACGTGCCCACCGGCTGGTCCCAGGCCGACCGCGGCCGGCCCGGCGGCTTCGTGGGCGCCCCCGACGTGATGGACACCTGGGCGACCTCGGCCATCACCCCCGAGATCGCCGGCGGCTGGGTCGATGACCCCGACCTGTTCGCCCGCGTGTTCCCCATGGACCTGCGGCCCCAGGGCCACGACATCATCCGCACCTGGCTGTTCTACTCGCTGACCAGGGCGCATGTGGAGCACGGCACGGTGCCGTGGGCGCACGCGGTCATCGCCGGCTGGGTGGTCGACCCCAACCGGCGCAAGCTGGCCAAGTCCAGCGGGGACGCGCTCACCCCGAGCGACGCCCTGGAGCGCTTCGGCGCCGACGCCCTGCGCTACTGGGCGGCCAGCAAGCGGGCCGGGGTCGACACCAGCCTGGACGAGGGCCAGCTGCGGGTCGGGCGGCGCCTGGCCACCAAGCTGCTGCACGCGGCCCGGTTCGTGCTGGCCCTGAAGGGCCCGGGCTCCGCCGAGGCGGCCGAGGCCCTCGACCGGGCCCTGCTGGCCCGGCTGGCCGGGGTGGTGGACGAGGCCACCCCCGCCTTCGAGGCCTACGAGCCGGCCCGGGCCCTGGAGGCCACCGAGGCCTGCTTCTGGTCGTTCTGCGACCACTACCTGGAGCTGGTCAAGGGCCGGGCCTACGGCGAGGCCGGCCCGGCCGGCCAGGCCTCGGCCGTCGGCACCCTGCGCCTGGCCCTCGACACCCTGGTGCGCCTGCTCGCCCCCGTGCTGCCGTTCGTCACCGAGGAGGTCTGGTCCTGGTGGCGCGACGGCTCGGTCCACACCAGCCCCTGGCCCGAGCCAGGCCCCCTCCGCGCCGCCACCGGCGTCGAGCGCCCCACCCCCCTGCACCTGGACGCCGCCACCGCCGTCCTGACCGAGATCCGCCGCTCCAAGACCGCCGCCAAGCGCTCCCTCCGCACCCCGACGACCCGGGTCGAGGTCGCCGACACCCCCGAGCGCCTCGAGGCCCTGTCCGAGGTCGCCCCCGACCTCCGCCGCGCCGGCGCCATCGGCGACCTGGTCCTCCTCGTCCCCGCCGACGCCCTGTCGGTCCGGGTCCACCTGGACGCCTGACCCGATCCTCAGTCCTCCGGGTCGCGGGGGCGCTCCCGTAGCCGCTTGGTGGCGGAGCGGCGGCGCTTGGACTCGACCCGGCGGGCGGTGGCGGCGCGGGTGGGGCGGGTGGGGTGGCGGGGGCGGGGGCTGGCCAGGGCGGCGGAGAGCAGCTCGGCGAACCGGTCGACGGCGGCGCGGCGGTTGGCGAGCTGGCTGCGCTGGGTCTGGGCGACGACGCGGAGGACGCCGTTGCGGTCCAGGCGCGGGCCCAGGCGGCGCAGGGCACGGGCCTTGGCCTCGGGGGGCAGGGACGGGGAGCCGGCCAGGTCGAAGCGGAGCTCGACCCGGGAGTCGGTGGTGTTGACGGCCTGGCCGCCCGGGCCGGAGGAACGGCTGGCCCGGAACTCCAGCTCGGCCACGGGAATGGCCAGCTCCGGGGTGATCCGGACCGCCTCGGCCACGGTCACTCCCGGTGCCGGGCCCAGGGCGCCGGGCCCTCGGACAGGTAGTTGGCCGTGTTGACGAGGGCCACGTGCGAGAACGCCTGGGGGAAGTTGCCCAGCTGCCGCCCGCTGGACGGCTCGAACTCCTCGGCCAGCAGCCCGACGTCGTTGCGCAGGACGAGCAGCCGCTCGAAGATGGCCAGGGCCTCCTCGCGCCGGCCCATCAGGGCCAGGTTGTCGGCCAGCCAGAAGGAGCAGGCCAGGAACGTCCCCTCGCCGGGGGGCAGGCCGTCCACCGACTGCGACCCCTCGGGCGGGTAGCGGTGGACCAGCCCGTCCACCATCAGCTCGCGCTGGATGGCGGCCACCGTGCCCTTGACCCGCGGGTCGCCGGCGGGCAGGAACCCGACCAGCGGGATCAGCAGCAGGCTGGCGTCCAGGCGGTCGGCCCCGTAGTACTGCACGAAGCTGTCGCGCTCGCTGTCGTAGCCCTCGCGGCAGACCTCGTCGTGGAGCTCGCGGCGCAGCCCCCGCCAGCGGTCCACCGGGCCGTCATGGCCCATCAGCTCGACCGCCTTGATGGCCCGGTCCAGCGCCACCCAGGCCATCACCTTGGAGTGGGTGAAGGGCCGCCGCGGGCCGCGGATCTCCCAGATGCCCTCGTCCGGCTCCTGCCACTCGGACTCGAGGTAGTTGAGCAGGGCCCGCTGCAGGGCCCAGGTCGCCTCGTCGCTCTCCAGGCCGATGTGCCGGCCCAGGTGCAGGGTGTCCATGACCTCGCCGAACACGTCCAGCTGGAACTGGCTCACGGCCGCGTTGCCGACCCGCACCGGCCGCGCCCCCTCGTAGCCGGCCAGCCAGTCCAGCTCCTCCTCGGTCACGCGCCGCTCCCCGGCCACGCCGTACAGGATCTGGATCTGCCGCGGCTGGCCGGCCACGGCCCGCAGCAGCCACTCCCGCCACGCCCTGGCCTCGTCGGTCAGCCCGGCCAGCATCAGCGCCGACAGGGTGAAGGTGGCGTCGCGCAGCCAGCAGTAGCGGTAGTCCCAGTTGCGGACCCCGCCGAGCTGCTCGGGCAGGGAGGTGGTGGGCGCGGCCACGATCCCGCCGGTGGGGGCGTAGGTGAGCGCCTTCAGGGTCAGCAGGGAGCGGATCACCGCGTCCTGCCAGCCGCCGGTGTACTGGATGCCGCTGGCCCACTCGCCCCACCAGGCCTCGGTGTCGCCGAGGGCCCGCACGGGGTCGATGCGCCGCGGCGCCGGCCGGTGCGAGGCGTGCCAGGTGAGCATGAACGGGACCCGCTCGCCCTCGGCCACGGTGAAGTCGGCCAGGGAGCGCCAGTTCTCGCCCCACACCGGCACCGGGGTGCGCAGCCAGACCGAGTCGGGCCCGGCGACCGCGTGCAGGGCCCCCTCGACGTGCCGGACCCAGGGCACGATCGAGCCGTAGTCGAAGCGGATGGTCAGCTCCATCCGCATCCGCACCCGGCCGCGCATGCCCTCCACGACCCGGGCCACGTCCGGGTCCGCCTGGCGCGGGGGCATGCAGTCGACCACCCGGACCACGCCCTCGTCGGTCCGGAACTCGGTCTCCAGGGCCAGGGTGTCGCCCTGGTAGCGGCGGCGGACCTCCCGGACCGGCCCGGCCGGGGCCAGCAGCCAGCGGCCGTTGGAGTGGTCGCCGAGCAGGGCCGCGAAGCAGGCCGGCGAGTCGAAGCGGGGCAGGCACAGCCAGTCGATCGACCCCTCCCGGCTCACCAGCGCGGCCGTGTGGGTGTCGCCGATCAGCGCGTAGTCCTCGATGGGTGCCGCCATGGGACGAAGCTACACTGAGCGCCCTGTGGCCGCCGACCCGAACGCCGACCGGCTCGCGTCGCCGTCCGCGCTGGCGCCGCTGGCTCGGCCGGTGTTCCGGGCCCTGTGGATCGCCGCCCTGGTGTCCAACGTCGGCTACTGGATGCAGAGCGTCGGCGCGGTGTGGCAGGTCGGCACCGTCTCCGGCTCGCCCGCCCTGGTGGCGCTGGTCCAGACGGCCACCAGCCTACCGATCGTGCTGCTGGCCCTGCCCGCCGGGGCGGCCGCCGACGTGCTCGACCGGCGCCGCCTGCTGCTCACCACCCAGAGCTGGATGCTGGTCTCGGCGGCCGCGCTGTGCCTGGCCACCGCGGCCGGGCTGGCCAGCCCGACCGTCGTGCTGACCCTGACCTTCCTGCTCGGGCTGGGCAACGCGGCCAACGCCCCCGCCTGGCAGGCGACCATCCCCGAGCTGGTCGGCGGCCGGGAGCTGCCGGCGGCGGTGGCCCTGAACTCGGCCGGGTTCAACATCGGCCGGGCGGTCGGCCCGGCCATCGGCGGCCTGATCGTGGCCGCCGCCGGCCCGGCGGCCGTGTTCGGGCTCAACGCCGTGTCGTTCCTGGGCGTGCTGGCCGTCCTGTGGCGCTGGCGGCGGCCGCCCCACGACGACCTGGGCGCGGGCGAGCAGGTGCTGGGGGCGATCGGGGCCGGGGTCCGCTACGTGCGCTTCGCCCCCCTGCTGCGGGCCGTGCTGGTCCGCACGGCCCTGTTCATCCTGCCCGCCAGCGCCCTCTGGGCGCTGCTGCCGGTGGTGGCCAGGGGCCGCCTGGGACTGGGCGCGACCGGCTTCGGGCTGCTGCTGGGGGCGCTCGGGATCGGCTCGGTGGCCGGGGCGGTGGCCCTGCCCCGGCTGCGCCGGGCCGTCCCCATCGACCGGCGGGTGGTCGGCGCCACCTGCGTGTTCGCCCTGGCCACGGTGGCCCTGGCCACGCTCGGCTCGCCGCTGCTGGTGGGGCTGGCCATGGTCGCCGCCGGCATGGCCTGGCTGGCCATCCTGACCTCGCTGAACGTGGCCACCCAGACGGCCGTGCCCCGCTGGGTCCGGGCCCGGGCCCTGGCCGTCTACCTGCTGGGGTTCCAGGGTGGGCTGGCCGCCGGCAGCGCCCTGTGGGGCGTGGTCGCCGGTCGCCTGGGCGAGCGGATGGCGCTGCTGGCGGCCGCGGCCAGCTTCGGCCTGGGGCTGCTGGCCGCCCTGCGCTGGCGCCTCCAGGGGATCGGCGCCCTCGACCTGACCCCGTCGGTGCGGCCCGAGCCGGTCACCGCCATCGACCCCGACCCCGACGACGGCCCGGTGCTGGTGCTGGTCCGCTACCGGATCGACCCGGCCCGGGCCGAGGAGTTCGCCACCGCCATGCGGGCCGTGCGCCGGGTGCGCCGGCGCGACGGCGCCTACCGCTGGGGCGTGTTCGAGGACGTGGCCGACCCGGGCTGCTTCGTCGAGACCTACGTGGTCCGCTCCTGGGCCGAGCACCTGCGCCAGCACGAGCGCTTCACCGCCGAGGACCTGTCGGTGCGCGACCGGGTGCGGTCCTTCCACATCGGCGAGGACCCGCCGGCCGTCTCCCACTTCATCCGCCCCGACGCAGCCATCGCCCAGCGCCGCTGGGTCCGCTGGACCCGCCGCCACCAGGGCGAGCCGGCCCAGGCCGACGACGACTAGCCGCTCAGCCGCTCGTGATCAGGTCACCTCGACCCGATCCGAACTCGGGGCGCCCGGTGGCCCGGCACACGGAGATCACCACGCCGGAGGGCGTGGTCCGCGACTCGTCCAGCGCCAGGCCCGTCGCCAGGCCCTGGTCCGGGAAGAGGCGCCTCGTCCGGACCGCCCGGGCCCTGGTAGACGCCGTCGACCGAGAGAAATGTCGTGACGGTGAGCTGCATGTTCGTCTTCGCCTCCCTCACGCCGCGGCGGCCAGGACCTCGCGGAGCTTCGCCGCGAAGGCGTCCGGGGCGCCGCGCTGGCCGTACTCGCCGCCGAGGAAGCCGCCGTGATCGCTCGGGAACAGCACCGGCTTGTCGCCGAGCCGCTCGGCGACGGCGAAGGCGCCACGGTTCGCCATCTGGCCCTCCGACTCCTCGCCGGCGGCCATGACGATCCGTGTCGACGCGGACCGCAGGGCGTCGAAGTCGGGCTCGTAGTGGGTGCCGGTGACGATGTTCTGGCCGAGCAGCGGGTCGGTGCGCGAGCCGTCGTCCTCGGCCGGCATGCCGAACATCGCCGGGTCGGGCGCCGGCTGGCCGGCGATCTCCGCGGTGAACGGTCCCCGATGGCCGACGATGGCGATGAACAGCGCCATCCCGGCGCCCCAGCCGCTGCGCTGGTAGGTCTCATGGACCGCGAGGGTGGCCGCCATCGCGTGCTCGCGGTCGGGCAGGACCGAGGCGAGCGGCGGCTCGTGCGCGACGAGCGTCCGCACGTCCTCGGGGTGCTTGGACACGAGGGCGAGGGCGTTGATCGCGCCACTGCTGCTGGCGAAGAGGTCGACCGGCCCACCGATCGCCTGGATGAGCCGATGGAGGTCGTCGGCATGCACGTCGGGCGTCACCGGGCTGGCTGGGTCGGTCTTGGCGCTGCGCTCGACGCCGCGTGGGTCGTAGGTCACCACGGTGCGGTCGGAGAAGTGCCGTGACAGCGTGCCGAAGCCGGCGGCGCCCATCGGCGAGCCGATCAGCACCAGGACCGGCCCGGTGCTGGCGTCGTTGCGTCGGACGTCGTAGGTCAGCGTGGCCCCGGGGACGTCCAGGGTGTGGGTTGTCATCGTGGTGGCCCTCGACTCGCCGTCCTCGGCCAGGATGGCGTCGATCTGACCGATGGCCTGCTTCAGGCCCTCCTCGGCGCCCAGCGCGAGGATCTGCTCCATCGCCTCGGTGCTGGGGAAGCGGCTCTCGATCGACATCCGCGTCCGTCCGCCGCCGAGGTCCTCGATCCTGACCCGGGCGGTCGTGCGCGGGAGGTCGGTGTTCGGCGAGCCGTCGTCGTTGGCGAAGCCGTCCCGGAACACCAGCGACCGCGGCGGATCGGCCTCGACGATCTCCCAGTAGCCGCGCGGCTGGTCGCCCTCGGGACCGGTCATGTGGTACTCGACGCGGCTGCCCGGCGCCAGGTCGTGGGTGGTGAAGGTGGCCGGGTAGGTCGGTGGGCCCCACCAGCGCTCGAGCTGGCGCGGATCGGCCCAGAGCTGCCACACCCGCTCCGGGGGGGCGTCGAACTCGGCGTCGACGGTCATGGTCAGTGCCCGGGGGTCCTTGCGGACGGCGGTGACGGTCATGGATCGGTCTCCTTGGCGTCGGTGACGAGGGCGGTCATCCGGTCGAGCCGCCCGCGCCACAGCTCCTCGTATCGGTCGAGCAGGCGCCGGGCGCGGCGGAGCCCCTCGAGGTTGGTGCGGACGACCTTGCGGCGCCCGCTGCGCACCTTGGTGACCAGCCCGGCCCGCTCCAGGATGGCGACGTGCTTCTGCACGGCCGCGAAGCTCATGGGGTAGTGCTCGGCCAGCTCGGCGACGCCCTCCTCACCCGCGATGGCCCGACGGACGATGTCGCGCCGGGTGGCGTCGGCCAGCGCCCGGAACACCTGATCGAAGTCGAGGGTCGTCTGCATTCATACAACCATACGGTTGTACGTAGATCGCTGTCAAGAGAGGCGCGCAACGATATCTAAGGCGGCAGCAGATCCGAGTTCAACGCCGGTTCCGCTCCAAGAGCGCTGTACCACGCCGGAGGGCCCTGCGCCGACTCACGGGTCTTAGAGGTTCCGCAGGTAGGTCACGGTCGACGGGCTGGCCGGTCGTCCCAGCGGTGGGTGGTCCAGGCTTCAGTCAGTAGTCGTCGGATCACGATGACGGCGTTGGCGAGAGCGATGAAGGCGTTGATGACGCGGGCGCGTCGTTCGGTGCAGATCGCGAGCTTGCGGAACCCGCGGTTGTGCCAGGAGTTGGTGCGTTCGACGACTCATCGCTTGCCCGCTTGGAGTGGGAAGCCCTTCTGGCTGATCACACCATCGCAGCCGAGTTCGTCGAGCAGGTCACGGGTCTTGGCCGAGTCGTAGCCGGCGTCGAGATGCACTGTGATGTCGTCGGGCAGACCGATGCCCATGCCCTGATCGAACCGGCCGAGATGCTCCAGCGTGGGTCGCAGCAGCGGTGAGTCATTGCGTTGCGCGCCCGCGATCACGCACCCTAGCGGGATGCCAGTGGCTTCGACCAGCAGGGAGCGTTTGGTGCCCTGCTTCCCCCGATCTACCGGGGATCTGCCTGCGGCTTCGCCGCCGCAGGGTGCCTTGACGATGCACCCATCAACGATGACCTCGCTCAGGTCGAGGCCGACGCTCTTGTCGTAGGCCTCCAGACACAGTTGCTCGAGTTGGGTGAAGACCCCAGCCGCGATCCACTCGTCGCGTCGGTTGCGGATGGTGGTCGCCGAACAAGACGAGTCCGCGATCCGCTCATAGGAGGCGCCCAGCACCAGAACCTGGACGAGTTTGTCGAACACGGTCCGGTCGGGGATGCGTGGGTTGTGGCAGCCCAGCGGATGAGTATCGATGTGTTCGGGAATCAGCACGGCGAACTGGTCCCAGACCGGTTCGATCACAGAAGATGGCAGGGCAGGCACGAGCACCTCAGGGGAGAGAAGACGGCGTAGAACACCTCTTCTGTTACCGAGGCTCGTGCCTGTTCTGCATCACCGACACGCACCTACCCGGGCGATCTCTTAGGCACAGCTATTTCTATAGCTCGCTCCGCGCCCGCCGGCCTGGCGGCGGTCCAGACCGGCGGACGGGGCGACGTCACGCAGGGGCGCCGAGCGGCGGGTGCTCGAGCACGCGGGGCTTGTACTCGACCAGCTGGATGCGGCCGTCGAAGGTGCGGTGCTCGATCATCTCGAGGGCGACGTCCGGATAGCCGTCGTAGATGCGTTCTTCGCCCGTGGCCCCGGTGATCACCGGGAACATCACGACCCGGAAGCGGTCGACGAGTCCGGCTCGTAGCAGGGACCGGCACAGGCTGAGGCTGCCGATCGTGCTGAGGAGTCCCGAGCCACTCGACTTCATGGCGCGGACCGCCTCGACGGCGTCGTCGCGGACTAGCGTGGAGTTGGCCCACGTCAGTGGCTCCTCGAGTGAGGAGGAGAACACCACCTTGGACGCTTGCGTGAGCTCGTCGACGGACGCCTCTTCTTCGGGCCTGAACTCGTCTTGGCCATTCGGGACCTCGCCGG
>Ga0307415_100000329_pt1 | contig 20572 bp, 18 predicted proteins | sample DK1Cmetagenome_FD_204524 | JGI IMG/M metagenome (GOLD analysis project Ga0307415, IMG submission 204524) | Maize rhizosphere microbial communities from greenhouse at UC Davis, California, United States - DK15-C-2 | ecosystem: Host-associated > Plants > Roots > Rhizosphere > Soil | place: USA...
CGGAGACGGTCGCGAGCGCGATCCGGATCGGCAACCCGGCGCGCTGGGAGGAGGCGATGGGCGCGATGGCGGCGTCGCACGGCGCGATCCGCGCCGTCTCCGACGCCGAGATCCTCGACGCCTACCGTTTCCTCGCCGCGCACGAGGGCGTCTTCTGCGAGCCGGCGTCGGCGGCCGGCGTGGCGGGCCTGCTCAAGCACGGCGCCGAGGACGCCGGCCGCGTCGTGTGCGTCCTGACGGGACACGGCCTGAAGGACCCGCAGACCGCGCTCGCGCGCGCCGGCTCGGTCGTTCCGTGCGAGCCGGACCTGCCGGCCGTCGAGCAGGCCGTGCTGGGTTGACGCGTGCGGCGCCGGCTCGTCCGCGTCCCGGCCTCCTCGGCCAACCTCGGGCCTGGGTTCGACGTGCTCGCCTGCGCGCTCGCGCTGCACGTCGAGCTCGAGGTCGTCGAGACGGGGCGGTTCCGCGTAGTGACCGACCTGGCGATCGCGCCGGACCGCCGCAACCTCGCGGTGCGGGCGTTCGAGCTGCTGCACCCGGTCGACGGGATCGAGTTCAGGATCCGCTCGAACGCGCCGCTGTCCGGCGGCCTGGGCACGAGCGCGGCGGCGATCGTGGCCGGGCTGCTCGCGGCCGACTCGATGTACGAGCTCGATGCCGGCCTGCTCGCGCTCGCGACGGAGATGGAGGGCCACCCGGACAACGTCGCCGCTGCGCTGCTCGGCGGCTTCGTGCTGTGCGCCGACGGGCGCGCGGAGCGCTTCGAGGCGCCGGACGGGCTGGAGGCCGTCGCGGTCGTGCCGCACGAGCACGTGCGGACCGCGCGCGCCCGGGCCGCGTTGCCGACCGCGGTGCCGCTGGCCGACGCCGTCTTCAACGCCGCCCACACCGGCCTGCTCGTGCTCGGGCTCGTGCGCGGCGACTGGGACCTCGTCGCGCGCGGGCTGCACGATCGCCTGCACCAGCCGTACCGCGAGCACCTCTACCCGCGCTCGCTGGCGCTGGCGCGGCGCGCGCCCGAGCTGGGCGCGCTCGGCGCGACGATCTCCGGCGCGGGGCCCACCGTGCTCGTGTGGTGCACGTTCGAGGCGACCGGAGCGGTGCAGGCCCGGCTCGCCGCCGAGTGCGAGGGCTGGGCCGACGTCCGCCACGTCGCGTTCGAGCCGCGCGGCGGCGACGTGGTGGCGCTGTAACCGCCCGTATCGGCGACGAATGTCGGCTCGTGCTCCCCTGGGGAGGATCAGGCGACATTCGTCGCGTCGGAGGGCGCCAGTACGGACTCACCGAAGTCCGCGCGGAGCGCGTCCATGAGCACGACGTCGGCCCGCTCGCCGCGGCTCATCGCAGCCTCCCTGCGGGTCCCGATGCGGCGGAAGCCGGCCCGCTCGTAGGCGCGGATCGCCGCAGCGTTCCACGCCAGCGCCTCGAGCAGCACGTTGTGCAGCCCGAGCACGTGGAACGCCCAGTCGAGCGTCAGCCGCGTCGCCTCGCCGCCGAGGCCCTGGCCGCGGCGCTCGCCGAGCGAGATGCCGAAGCGCGCGCTGCTCTGCATGTAGGAGATTTCGAACAGGCTGCACGTGCCGACCGGCGTCCCGTCGGTCAGGTCGTAGATCGTGAACGCGACCGCCTCCGGCTCGCGCTTGGCGGCGGCCTTGTTGCTCTCCTCGATCCAGGCTTGTTGCGACTGCGGCGTCGCGATCGCGAGGTACTCGACGCCGAAGCGCACCTCGGGCTGGTTCATCCAGCGCCCGTAGATCTCGGCGAGGTCGGGCCGCAGCGGGCCCAGCGCGACGCGCTCGCCGCTGACGAGCAGATCCGGCTCGGCGCTCACGCCGCCGTCAGCAGCGGCGTGAGCTTCCGCCGCCAGCCGTTCAGCCCGGTGCGGGCGAGCACCTCGCCCGCCAGCTCGAGGTAGTCGCGGCCGAGGTCCGGCCGGTGATCGAGGATCGAGCGGCCCGACTCCGCCGACTCGGCGTACGCGATCGACTGCCGGATCACGGTGTCGAAGACCTTGTCGCCGAAGTGCTCCTTGAGCGCCTTGTACGCGTCGCGCGAGTGCACGGTGCGCATGTCGGCGATGTTCATCACGACCCCGAGGAACTCGAGGTCGTCGTTGTAGAACTCCTTCGCCTGCTCGACCACCTCGAGCGCGCCGTTGACGCCCTGCAGCGCGAAGTACTGGGCCTCGGAGGAGATCAGCGCCCAGTCGGCGGCGACGAGGCCGTTGATCGTCAGCAGCCCGAGCGCCGGCGGGCAGTCGATCAGGATCACGTCGTGCGCCTTGCGCGCGTCCTTGAGCGCCTTGCGCAGCACCAGCTCGCGCCCCAGCTTGCCGCTCAGGCCGCGCTCGACCTCCGCCAGGATCGGCGACGCGGGCACGATCCCGTCGTGCGTAGCGGCCTTCGACTTCGCCGTGCCCGACAGCACGTCGGCGACCGTCGGCGTGGCGTCGGCCGGCACGTCGAAGTAGTCCGACAGGTTGCCCTGCGGGTCGAGGTCGACGCACAGGACGTCGAGCCCGATCCGGCGGAACACGTCCGCCAGCGTGCGAACGGTGGTGGTCTTGCCCGTGCCGCCCTTGAGCGACAGGACGGTGATCGTCTCGGCCATCGAGCGCAGCAGCCTAGCGGCCGCAGCGCTCAGTCCGCGACGGCGGTGGACGCCGGGTCCGGCAGCGACGCGCCGCCGGCCGCGGTGTCCAGGAAATGGATCGTGTGCCGCCCGACGACGATCTCGTCGCCGTCGGCCAGCGGCGACCACTCGACGCGCCGGCCGTTGACGTAGACGCCGTTGAGCGAGCGGTCGTCGAGCACCCGCACGCCGTCGGCTTGGGCCACGATCAGCGCGTGACGACGCGACACGGTGGCGTCGTCGAAGCGCACGTCGGCGGCCAGGGAGCGGCCGATCCGCGTCCACTCGCGCGCGACGGGGACGACGATCCGGCGACCCGAGTCCTCGTACGCCAGGTACTTGCCGGGAAGCGACAGGTTGCCGCGCGCCTCGTCGATCCAGTCCGGCCGGGTCGGGACGACCGCCGGCTCTGAGTCGGGGGTGACGGGGAGCGCTCGCTCGCCCGCCACGGGCAGGGTGCCGGTCGCCTCGATTTCGCCTGGCATGCGTGGATCCATGTACGTCTCTCCTTTTGACACGGGTTCCCGTGCCTTCCCTGCAGACCCCACTCCAAGAAGGGATTGTAGGCAGATGGTCAATGGGGCGAGCGCCCCATTGCAGCCGGGAGGCATCGGCTTCCCGGCGTCGAAGCAGGCGAGACGATGCCCCCGCTGAGTCTCCGCCGCACGGCTCCGGAAACCGGTTCTCCGCCGCTCGGGCGCGTGCTGCTGCGCCGCAGCGTCGGCGAGCTGGACGCGCACCGGCACCGTTGCGCGCACTGCCAGCGCACGCCGCTGACCGGCGAGATCGTGCACGTGTACGCCGTCGCGGCGGGCGAGCGGCTCGTGTGTGAGCTGTGCCGCCCGCTGCGCCGCGAGGCGCCCGCGCGCAGCGAGCTGATGCACGCCCCCGAGCACGCCCGCTCGGTCCGCATCACGCGCCGCGCCGCCTGACGCCGTTGCATTAGGCTTGCGGGCCCCGTGGACCCGGTCACGCTGCACATCAACATCGAGCGGCCGCGCGAGGAGGTCTTCAGCTACCTGTCGGACGTCGCGAACCACCCCGAGTTCACCGACCACTTCCTCAAGGGCTGGCGCCTGACGCGCGAGCACTCCGAGGGTCGCGGGGCCGGCGCACGCTACCGCCAGGACGGCCGCTTCGACCGCTTCGGCTACTACGACCTCAGCCTCGCCGAGCTCGACCCGCCGCGCCGGATCGTCGCCGTCGGCCGCGGCGGCAAGTACAACCGCATCAAGACCTACCACGAGTGGACGCTCGAGCCGAACTCCGGCGGCGGCACGCACGTGGAGTACCTGTACGAGACCGAGCCGGCGCTCCGGACCGACCGCCTCGTGGAGGCGCTGAGCGGGCGCCGCGGGTGGTTCCGGCGCAACTCCGGCAAGGCGCTGCGGCGGCTGCGCAGCATCCTCGAGGAGGACCGCGGTCGCGGCGCGCGGGCGACCATCGCGGGACTAGACTGACGCGCCCGATGGCCCGCCGCCTCCTGATCTGCATCGCCGCGCTGGCCGCGCTCACGGTCGCCGGCTGCGGCAACAAGCAGGACTCGACCAACGTCGGCGACACCGAGGGCATCTACGTCACGGTCGACGACCTCAAGTACCAGATCCAGATCTCGCGCATCCTCAACCCGGCCGACGCCGAGGACCAGGGCTACCTGCGCGGGCTGCCCGAGGGCGAGGAGCCGGCGGCCGACGAGGTCTTGTTCGGCATCTTCATGCGCGTCGAGAACGACACCGACAGGCAGCTGCCCGCGGCCGACCGGTTCAAGATCGTCGACACGCAGCACACCGAGTTCGAGCCGGTCGAGCTCGACCCGGCGGTCAACGTGTTCAGCTACCAGGCGCGCCCGATCCCGCCCGGCGACCTGCTGCCAGAGCTGGACGCGCCCGCGTCCGACAACACGATCGGCGGCGCGCTCCTGCTGTTCAAGGTGAAGGTCGCCTCGCTCTACAACCGGCCGATGGAGCTGGAGATCTCCGGCGCGAGCGACCAGACCGGCGTGATCGACATCGACGTCTAGCGTCTCAGCGCGGCCTCGAGCACGACCTTGGCGACCGGCGCGGCGGTCTCGCCGCCAGCCCCCTGGCCGATCAGCAGCACGGCGGCCGCGACGTGCGGGCGCCGCGCCGGGGCGTAGGCCGCGAACCAGGCGTCCGTGTCCGTGCGGTCGTCGGGCGCGGGAGCGTCCGGGTCGCCGGGGTCGGGGTCGTCGTTGGTCGTGTCGCGCAGCTCGGCGGTGCCCGTCTTGCCGGCGACCCTGACGCCCGGGATCGCGGCGCCGACCCCGGTGCCGTCCGTGACGACGGAGCGCATGAAGCGCCCGATCGCCTTCGCCGTCTGCGGGGTCGTCGCACGCGTGCGCCGCGTCGTCGCACCCTTGCGCAGCGTCGGGCGCACGCGCACGCCGTCCATCGCGATCGCGCCGGCGACGCCGGCGATCGCCAGCGGGGTCGCGAGCACCTTGCCCTGGCCGATCGCCGTCGAGCCGACCGCGAGGTCGTCGCCGATCTCGCTCGCCGCGGGGATCGTCGACCGCAGCGCGCCGGCCAGCCCCGGATCCTCGTTGAAGCCGAACTTCTCGGCCGCCGCGACGAGCCGCCGCGCGCCCAGCTCGGCGCCGATCGGCGCGAACACGGAGTTGCACGAGTGCGCGAACGCCTCGCGGATCGAGCCGCCGCACGACTCGCCGTCCGCGTTCTCCAGCTCGACGCCCTCGAGCGTCGCCGACGTCTGGACCGGATAGCGGCTCGTCGTCGTTACCACGCCGGCCTCGAGCGCCGCGGCCAGCGTGATGATCTTGAACACCGAGCCGGGCGGCTGCGGCGCCGAGTAGGCGATCCCCGCGAGCGCGAGCACCTCGCCGTCGGTCGGGCGGATGACGGCGACGCCGCCGTAGCGCCCGGCGAGCGCCGTCACCGCGGCGCGCTGCACGTCCGGGTCGATCGTGGTGCGCACCGCGCTGCCGCGCCGCGAGGCGACCGAGGCGAGGACGCGGTCGCCCGCGCGCAGCTCGCCGCCGGGCCGGCCCGCAAGCTCCGCGTCGAACTCGCGCTCGAGACCGGTGAGGCCGACCGGCGCGTCGGGCGGCACGCCACGGCGCTCGAGCTCGGCCGCGCGGTCCGGGGGAGCCGGCCCGACGCGGCCCGCGATCTCCGACGCGAGCGCGCCCAGCTCGGACAGCCGTGCCTCGCCCTCGGCCAGCGGCGTGCCGTCGCGCGCCTGGATCGCGGCGCGCGGCGGCATCGCCGTGCGGCGAGAGAGCGTCTCTCCGGGCCGCAGCCCCGGATGCACCAGGTACGGCTTCCACGCGATCGCGGCGCCGTCGTCGCGCTCGACCATCGGCAGCACGATCCGGCCCGACAGCGTGCCGAAGATCCGCGTTCGCAGCGCCACCGGCACGGCTACCGCGCCGTTGCGAGGCTCGCCGACCCGGCCCGTCGACACGGTCGACAGCGTCGCCACCTTGGCCGCGCGGCGATACGCGTCCGCGAAGCGCCGGAGCGACACGCGCCGCTGCGCCTCGGGCGTGATCAGCGTCCGCATCTCGGCGTAGTCGCCGCGCGACCATGCCTCGACGAACGCGCGTGCCGTGGCGCGGCGGGGCTCCTCGCCGCCGCTCCCGACGACCGCCCCGGCGACGAACGCGGCGGCCGCGGCGAGCAGCAGCGGCGCCAGCCGCGTCGTGAGCGCGCGGCGCCTGTCCGGCCGAGCGGGCGATCCAGGTGCGGCGGAGCGCCGGGGCTCGGGACGGATGGACGTCGACATCGCTGCTGCCCTATCTTGACGCGCCCGCGCCCGGGCGACCAGCGCGGCGGCGCGCTCCGGGCCACCGGTACGCTCGGCTTGCGTGACGGGCGTCGACTGGATCATCGTTGGCCTCGTCCTGCTGCTCGCCCTGTTCGGCTGGGCGCAGGGCTTCTTCTCGGGCGTGCTGGCGTTCGCCGGGCTGGCGCTGGGCGCCTGGCTCGGGACGCGGATCGGGCCGCTCCTCGTGTCCGAGGGGTCGCACTCGCCGTGGACGCCGGCGTTCGGGCTGGCGGGCGCGCTGATCGTCGGCGCGGTGCTGGCAGGGCTGTTCGAGGCGTTCGGCGCTCCGGTCCGGCGTACGCTCGGGGCCCTGCCCGGCTTCGCGGTCGCCGACGGCGTGCTCGGCGCGCTGCTCGTCGCGTGCGCCGGCCTCGGCGTCGTCTGGATCCTCGGCGCGCTCGCCGTCCAGAGCGGCGGGTTCCGGATGCGCGAGGAGGTCCGGCGCTCGGAGATCCTTCAGCGGCTGAACACGGTCCTGCCGCCGTCGGGCCCGCTGCTGAACTCGCTCCGCCGGCTCGACCCCTTCCCGCGTATCAGGGGGCCGGCGGCGCGCGTGCCGGCGCCGGCGCGCGGGATCGCCCGCGATCCCGACGTCCAGGAGGCCGCCGCGAGCGTGGTCAAGGTGCTCGGGTCGGCGTGCGGCTTCGGCGTCGAGGGCTCGGGCTGGGTCGCCCGCGACGGGCTCGTCGTCACGAACGCCCACGTCGTCGCGGGCGAGCGCGACACGCGTGTGCTCCCGGGCGGGCGCGAGCCGGGGCGGCGCGCGCAGGCGGTCCACTTCGATCCGCGCAACGACCTCGCCGTGCTGCGCGTCGACGGGCTCGACGCCCGCCCGCTCGATCTCGCCGGCGACACCAGCTCCGGGATCTCCGCCGCGATCCTCGGCTTCCCGCTCAACGGCCCGTTCGACGTGCGCCCGGGCCGCCTGGGCACGACGCGGCGGGTGCGCTCCTCCGACGCCTACGGCCGCGGCCCGGTCGAGCGCTCGATGACCGCGCTCCGGGGCCTGGTCCGGTCGGGCAACTCGGGCGGGCCGATGGTCGACGGCGACGGCCGCGTCGTGACGACGGTCTTCGCCGCGACCACGCAGGGCCTGCGCGGCGGCTACGGCGTGCCGAACTCGGTCGTGCGCCGCGCCCTGTCCGACGCGGGCGGCCCGGTGTCGACCGGCCCGTGCGCACCATGACGTCGCGCGGCGGGCGTAACCCCGATCGCTACCCTCGGGCGGCCATGGGCAAGACACTCGTCATCGCCGAGAAGCCGTCGGTCGGCCGCGACCTCGCGCGCGTCCTCCCCGGCGCCTTCCAGAAGCACGAGGGCTACCTCGAGACCGACGACCACATCATGACGTGGGCCGTCGGCCACCTCGTGCAGCTGGCCGAGCCGGACGAGTACGACCCGAAGTTCAAGAAGTGGCGGATAGCGGACCTGCCGATCGTCCCCGACCGCTTCAGGCTGGTCGTCCGCGACGAGCGCTCGAAGAAGCAGATGAGCGTCATCACCAAGCTGCTCAATCGCGACGACGTCGACCGCGTCGTGAACGCCTGCGACGCCGGGCGCGAGGGCGAGCTGATCTTCGCGTGGACGTACGAGAAGGCGAACGCGCGCAAGCCGGTCGAGCGGCTGTGGCTATCCTCGATGACCACCGCGGCGATCCGCTCGGCGCTCGCCGAGCTGCGTCCGCGCGACGAGTTCGCGCGGCTCGAGCAGGCGGCGCGCTCGCGCTCCGAGGCCGACTGGATCGTCGGCATGAACGCGACGCGCGCGGCGACGATCCGGCTGCGCTCGTCGTTCGACGGCGCCGTCTCGCTCGGGCGCGTGCAGACGCCGACGCTGGCGCTCGTCGCGCGGCGCGAGGAGGAGATCCGCGCGTTCGAGCCGGAGGCGTACTGGCTCGTCGACGCGACGTTCGAGCCGACCGAAGGCGAGCCCGGCCGGCGCTACGCGGGCCGCTTCCACGCCGGGTCGCAGCCGCGCCTCAAGACGGCGGCCGAGGCGGAGGCGATCGTCGCCGCGGTGCGTGGCCGGACGGGCGAGATCACCAAGCTCCAGACGTCGACCAAGCAGGAGCGGGCGCCGCTCCTGTACGACCTGACGTCGCTCCAGCGCGAGGCCAACAACCGCTACGGCTTCTCCGCCCGCCGCACGCTGGCGGCGGCGCAGCGCCTGTACGAGGAGCACAAGGCGCTGACCTACCCGCGCACCAGCTCGCGCTTCCTGACCGGCGACATGGCGGGCGAGATCAAGCCGACCGCCGAGCTGGTCGGCAAGCAGCGCGAGTACGCGCGCGCCGCGGCCTACGTGGCCGGCCTCGACACGCTGCCGCTCGGCAGGGTCGTCAACGACGCCAAGGTGGCCGACCACCACGCGATCATCCCGACGCGCGCCGAGCACCACGTCGACCGCATGTCCGACGACGACAAGCGCGTCTACGACATGGTCGCCCGCCGCTTCCTCGCCGTCTTCCACCCGGACGCGGTGTTCGAGAACACGCGCGTGGAGACGACGGTCGCGGAGCACGTCTTCCGCACGCGCGGCCGGGTGCTGATCGAGCCCGGCTGGCGCGGCGTCTACGGCGAGGGCTTCGAGGACCGGTCGCAGGCGGACGACGACGAGGGCGCCGACCAGGCGCTGCCGAAGGTCGCGGAGGGCGAGCCGGTGCGCCCGCTCGACGTCGGCGCGCAGGAGAAGGAGACCAAGCCGCCGCGGCGCTACTCCGACGCGTCGCTGCTGGCGGCGATGGAGACCGCGGGCAAGCTGGTCGACGACGACGAGCTGCGCGAGGCGATGAAGGACTCCGGCATCGGCACTCCGGCGACGCGCGCGGCGATCATCGAGCGGCTGATCGACGTCGGCTACATCGAGCGCGACGCGCGCTCGCTCGTCTGCACCGAGAAGGGCCTCAACGTGATCCGGCTGCTCGACGGGCACGCGCTGACGTCGCCCGGCTTGACGGGCGACTGGGAGCACCGGCTCGGGCGGATCGAGCACGGCGAGGAGACGCGTGACGGCTTCATGCGCGACATCGCCGAGTTCGCGCGCGGCACCGTGACGGAGCTAGACGCGAAGCTCAAGGAGGTGCGGATCCCGCGCGCGAACCTCGGGCCCTGCCCGGTCTGCGGCCGCGACATCGTCGAGAACCGCAAGGGCTTCTCGTGCTGGTCGCGCGAGGACCCCGGCTGCGGCTTCGTGATCTGGAAGAGCAAGGCCGGCAAGACGCTGCCGATGGCGGTCGCGAAGGAGCTGATCGCCACTGGTCGGACCGCCAGGGCTGTCACCGGCTTCAAGGGGCGCTCGGGCAAGTCGTTCCGCGCGCGGCTGGCGCTGCAGCAGTCCGATGACGGCAAGTGGCGCGTCGAGTTCGACGAGCCGTGGGCGCGCGAGGGCGCCAAGCCGCCCGAGGGCGAGGACTCCGGGGGCGAGGCAGAGACGCCCGCGACGGCCGCCCAGGCCGAGGCTGCCTGAGAGAGCGCCGCTCAGGCCTGCGCTTCGCCCGCGGCCGGCTTCGGCGACGCGGCGTGCTCGCCGGCCCGCGGAGGCGGGAGCCGCGTCCCCCGCGGCTCGCGGCCGACCAGCGCCGTCCACAGCTCGCGCAGGGCCTCGAACACCAGCGTGAGCGTTCCGGTCCAGCCTGCCTCGAGCGCGCGCAGCTCGGCGACGACCGCGGGTGCGGAGCGACCGTGCTCGGGGGTCCAGGCGACGTAGAGCTCGCCGCTGTCGATCCACTCCGCGATCTGTCCGGCGAGGACGAGGTCGGCTTCGGTGTGCGCGGCGGGAAGGTACAGCTGGGCCATCGGGTCTCCCTGGAAGTGCTCCTTGAACGGATAACGGCTTCCCGCCGCTGGGGCTTTAGGCCCGCGCATCGGAAATGTGTCGAATTTGCGACTTTTCGTCAGGTCGTCCACCCCGCGCGCGACCCTTAGCGGTCCGATGCCGCTCACGCTGATCACCGGCCCGGCCAACGCGGCCAAGGCGGGCGCCGTGCTCGAGCGCCTCCGTGCGGCGCTGCCGCGCGACCCGCTGCTCGTGGTCCCGACGGCCGCCGACGTCGAGCACTACCAGCGCGAGCTGGCTGCGTCCGGGATCGTGTTCGGCGCCGAGGTGCTGACTTTCTCCCGGCTGGTGCGCGAGATCGCCGGGAAGGTGGGGCTCGAGGCTCGCCCGCTCGGACGCGTCGCCCGCGACCGCGTGGTGCGCGCCGCGATCGCGGACGTCCCGCTGCGGGTGCTGGCCCGCTCGGCTGCGACGCCCGGATTCGCGCACGCGGCCGCCTCCCTGTTCGCCGAGCTCCAGCGCTCGCTCGTCACGCCGGCTCGGTTCACGTCCGCGCTGCGGACGTGGGCCGCGGCGAGCGGCCGCGCCGCCTACGCGGACGAGCTCGGTGCGCTGTATTCCGCCTACCGGCGCCGGCTGGAGCGGCTCGGCCGGCCCGATCAGGAGGGCTACGCCTGGGCCGCGCTCGACGCGCTGCGCGCGGCTCCCGCGTCATGGGGCAGCCGTCCCGTGTTCCTCTACGGCTTCGACGACCTGACGCCGATCCAGCGCGATGCCGTCGAGTCGCTCGTGCGTCACGCCGGCGCGGACGTGCTCGTCGCGCTGCCCTACGAGCCCGGCCGGGTCGCGTTCGCGGGCCGCGCGGCCACCGTGGAGGAGCTCCGCCCGCTGGCGGACGTCGTCGCGCTGCCGGAGCGGTCGGAGCACTACGCCGCCGCCGCACGGCCGGCGCTGCACCATCTAGAGCGGTCGCTGTTCGAGCCCGACCCGGTCCGGCGCCCTCCGAACGGCGCCGTGCGACTGCTCGAGGCGGGCGGCGAGCGCGCCGAGGCGGAGCTCGTCGGCGCGGCCGTGCTGGAGCTGATGCGCCAGGGCATCGAGCCGCCGGAGATCGCCGTCCTGCTGCGCGGCGACGCCGCTACGACCGCGCTGTTCGCGCAGGTGCTGGCCGGCTACGGGATCCCGGTGAGCCACGACCGGCGCGTCCCGCTCGCGCGGACGCGGCTCGGCGCCGGAGTGCTCGCCGGCGCGCGCGCCGCGCTGCCGGGCGGCACGGCGGCCGACCTGCTGACGTGGCTGCGCACTCCCGGCCGGCTCGCCGAGACGGCGCCGACCGATGACCTCGAGGTGCTCGTGCGGCGCGGCGAGCTGCGCGACGCGCACGCGGCGCGCCGTGCCTGGGAGTCGCGCCTCGGCGGCCCGCCGCTCGTGCGGCTCGACGCGCTGGCCGAGGCCGCCGCGGACGGCCCGGCGCCGCTGCTGCGCGCGCTCGAGGCCGAGGCGGAGGCGACCTGGACCGCCCCGCACTTCCGCCACGCGGACGTGCTGGCGGCGGAGGACCTGGCCGACGCGCGCGTCGCGGCCGACCTGCGCGCCGCCGCGGCGGAGCTGCGCGGCCTGGCCGATGCCGACGGGGGCCTGCTCGCCGGCGCGGACGACGTGCTCGAGGCGCTCGCCGCGGTGGAGGTCCGCGAGCCGTCCGCGATCGCCGGCGCCGCGCTGGGAACGCCCGCCGAGACGGTCTACGCGAGCGCCGGGCCGCGCGCCGAGCGGTCCGGGCCCGACTTCGCCGCGCCGGCCGCCGGCGTGCTGCTCGCCGACCCGCTCGCGATCCGGGCGCGGCGGTTCCGCGCCGTCTTCGCGTGCGGCCTGCAGGACGGCGAGTTCCCGCGCCGCCCGGTGCCCGAGCCGTTCCTCTCCGACGACGATCGCCGCGGGCTCGCGGCCACCGCCGGGCTGCGGCTGCCGCTGCACGAGGACGTGCTCGACCGCGAGCGGTCGCTGTTCTACGCCGCGGTGTCGCGGCCCGAGGACGTGCTGTTCCTGTCCTGGCGCTCGTCCGACGAGGAGGGCGACCCACTCGCGGCGTCGGTGTTCCTCGACGACGTGCGAGAGCTGTTCACCGACGAGCTGTGGGACCAGCGCGGCACGCGGCTGCTGGCGGACGTCACGTGGGCGCCGCGCGACGCGCCGACGCCGCACGAGCTGCGGCGCGCGTACGCGGCGGCCGAGGACGCGCCGGAGCCGGCGCCGCTGGGAGCGCCCGCGACGGCCGCGGTGCTCCAGCTGCTGGCGGCGCGCGAGACCGAGCCCGCGCGCGGGCTCGAGGCGTTCGCGGGGTGCGGCGTGCGCTGGCTGGTGGAGCAGCTGCTGCGGCCCGGCCGCACGGAGCCGGATCCCGAGCCGCTGCGGCGCGGCGCGCTGGCGCATTCCGTGCTCGAGCGCACGCTCGAGCTGCTGCGCGAGCGCACGGGCTCGGCACGCATCGCTCCGGAGCGGCTCGACGCCGCGTTCGCCGCGCTGCGCGACGCGCTCGCCGAGCCGCGCCGCGGGCCGGAGCCCGCGCGCCGGCGCGCGCTGCTGCGCGGGCTGGAGGCGGACCTCGAGCGCTATCTGCGCACCGAGGCCGAGTGCGGCGCGGGCTACGAGCCGGCCGAGCTCGAGTGGTCGTTCGGCGGCGCGGGCGACGCGCACGGGCCGCTCGCGCTGGGCGGCGACGGCGGGTCCGTCACCGGCCGCGTCGACCGCGTCGACGTCGGCCCCGGCGGCGCTGCGATCGTGCGCGACTACAAGGGCCGCAGCGTCGTCGGCGGCGTGAAGTGGGCCGACGAGCTGCAGCTGCAGGTCGCGCTCTACCTGCTCGCGGTGCGCGACCTGCTCGGGCTCGAGCCGGTCGCCGGCCTCTACCAGCCACTGGCGGGGCGCAAGCTGGCCCCGCGCGGGCTCGTCCGCGACGACGTGCCCGGCGCCTACACGCGGACCGACGTCGTCGACCCCGGCGCGTTCGAGGCGGCGCTGGACGAGGCGCGCGAGCTCGCTGTGCGCACCGCCGTCGACCTCCACTCCGGCCGCATCGAGCCGTGCCCGGAGCGCTGCTCGAGCCGCGGCTGCCGCTACCCGGGCATCTGCCGCGCCGGCGAGCCCAAGCCGGAGGCGGCGGCGTGACGCCCGCGCTCGTCGAGTCGCGCGCCAAGGCGCGCGCATGGACAGCCGAGCAACACGCCGCGATCGCGGATCGCGAGCGGTCGTCGCTGCTCGCCGCCGGCGCCGGCTCCGGCAAGACGGCGGTGATGGTCGAGCGCTTCGCCGAGGCGGTCCTGAACGACGGCGTCGCGGTCGGCGCGATCCTCACGCTGACGTTCACCGAGAAGGCCGCCGCCGAGCTGCGCGAGCGGATCCGGCGGCGCTTCGCCGAGCTCGCCGAGCCGGAGCACGCGCGCGCGGTCGACGCCGCCTGGATCGGCACGATCCACGGGTTCTGCGCGCGCGTGCTGCGGAGCCAGCCGCTCGCTGCCGGCCTCGACCCGCGCTTCACGGTGCTCGACGAGGCGGCGGCGCGGCGGCTCGCCGCCGCGGCGTTCGAGACCGCGCTGGAGCAGTGGAGCACCGCATGCGGCGCGCCCGCGATCGATCTCGCCGCCGCCTACGGGCGCGATCTCGAGCCGATGATCGCGCGCGCGCACGCGACGCTGCGCAGCCGCGGCGCCACGCACCCGCGGCTCCAGCTCCCCGACGCGGCGCCCGCGCCCGACCCTGCGGCGCTCGCCGCGGCGGCGGCGCGCGCGATCGCGGCGCTGCGGGCGGCGCCGAACAACGGCGCGCGCGTCGACGCGGCGCTCGTGGCGCTCGAGCGCTGCGAGCGGCTCGCCGCCGCCGGCGGGGAGCCGCCGCTGCCGGCGGCGCTCGACGCGGTCCGGCTCCCGGCCGGCGCGAGGGCGCTCGAGCACGACGCCTGCGCCGCCTACCGCACGGCGTGGCAGGCGTACCGCGCCGCCTGCGCCGACCACCACGCGCGCCCCGCGCTCGCCCTCCTCGACGCCCTGCTGGACCGCTTCGGCGCGGCCTACGCGGAGGCGAAGGCGGCCCGCGCGGGCGTCGACTTCGAGGACCTCGAGCTGCGCGTGCGCGACCTGCTGGCGGGCGACGCCGGGCTGCGCACCGGCTGGGCGGAGCGCTTCGAGCTGATCATGGTCGACGAGTTCCAGGACACGAACCGGCTGCAGCTCGACGTGGTCGAGGCGCTCGAGCGCGGCAACCTCTTCGCGGTCGGCGACGAGTCGCAGTCGATCTACGGCTTCCGGCACGCCGACATCGAGATCTTCCGCGCTCGGCGCGCGGCGCTCGGCCACGACGCGGTGTGCGGCCTGACCGTCAACTTCCGCTCCCAGCCGGAGATCCTCGACGTCGTCAACGCCGCGTTCGCGCCGCTGCTCGGTCCCGGCTTCACGCCGCTCGTGGCCGGCCGCGCGCCGGAGGAGCTGCGGCTGTTCGCGCCCGACCCGCCCGGCGCGCCGCGCGTCGAGCTGCTCGTCTGCGAGCCGACCGGGTGGGAGGAGCGCGAGGCCGAGCTCGGGCTGGCGGGCATGGCGAACCAGCCGTGGCGCCGCGCCGAGGCGCGCGCGGTCGCGGCCCGACTGCGCTCCGAGGTCGACGACGCCGGCCGCGCCCTGCGCGAGCTGGTCGTGCTCGTGCGCGCGACCGGCTCGCTGCGCCTGTACGAGCAGGCCCTGGAGGAGCAGGGGCTGCCGACCTACGTCGTCGGCGGCCGCGGCTACTGGTCGCAGGAGCAGGTTCGCGACGGCCTGGCTTACCTGTCGCTGCTCGCCAACCCGCGCGACGAGGCGGCGCTCTACGCGGCGCTGTCGTCGCCGTTCTGCGGCGCGGGCAGCGACGCGCTGATCCTGCTCGCCGAGGCGGGCCGCAACGAGGGGGATGGGACGTGGGCGGCGCTCCGGCGCGCCGGCTCCGGCATCCCCCCGGGCCGCCCGCGCGACGGGCTCGACGCGGACGGAGCGGTCGTGCCGTCCCACCCGCCGGCCGCCGCAGCGTGGCTCGCCGCCCTGCCGCCCGAGCAGGCACGGCGGCTCGTGGCGTTCGCCCGCTTCGTCGCCGGCGAGCGGCTGCGCGCCGAGCGGCTCCCGGTCGAGGTGCTGCTCGAGCGCGCGATCGCGGCGACCGGCTACGACCTTGCGATCCTCGCGCGCGCCGGTGGGGAGCGCCGGCTCGCGAACCTGCGCAAGCTGATGCGCCTCGCGCGCGAATACGAGCGCGCCGAGGGGCGCGACCTGCGCGGCTTCCTCGCGTACGCCGCCGGCCAGGACCTGGCCGAGGCGCGCGAGGGCGAGGCGGCGCTCGAGTCCGAGGGGCTCGACGCCGTGCGCCTGATGACGATCCACCGCGCGAAGGGACTCGAGTTCCCCGTCGTCTGCGTCGCCGACCTCGGCCGCCAGGGCGCGACCAACCGCGGGCGGCTCCTGATCGGCCGCGACGGGGGCGCGGGGCTGAAGCTGGCGACGCTGGCGGGCGGCGACCCCGTCCCCGCGCTCGGCTACGACGCGATCGCGGAGTCGCTCGCCACCGCCGAGGCGGCGGAGGAGCGCAGGCTGCTCTACGTCGCCGCGACGCGCGCGCGGGAGCGGCTGATCCTGTCCGGCGGCGTCGACACCCGGAAGTGGCCCGAGCCACGCCCGGGCGGCCCGCCGCTCGCCTGGCTGGCGCCCGCGCTGCTCGGCGACCCGGGCGTCGCGCTGCGCGAGGAGCCGAGCGTGGCCGCCTGCGGCGACGGCACGCTCTCCGTCCGGCTCGTCACGCCCGCCAACCTGCCGGCGGACGCCGCCAAGCCGGTCCCGCGCAGGCGCAGCGCCGGGCCCGGAACCGCGCTGCCGGCCGAGCCGCGCGTGATCCCGCCGGCCGGCCGCGCCGAGCCGGTCCAGCGCCGGCTGTCGTACTCGTCGCTGCAGGACTACGCGCGCTGCCCCTACCGGTTCTATCTGTCCAGGGTCCTCGGGATGCCGGCGGTCGCGCCGCCGCCCGTGGACGAGGGAGGCGCCGACGCCGCGGCGGTCGAGCCCGCGGCGCTGGAGGGCCGGATCCGCGGCACCCTCGTCCATCAGCTGCTCGAGCGGCTCGACTTCGCGCGCCCCGACGCGCCGGACGCCGAGCGGGTCCGCGCGCTCGGCGCCGCGCACGGGCTCGAGCTCGCGCCGGAGCACGTCGAGGACATCCGCGCGCAGGTCGCAGCGTTCGCGCGCTCCCCGCTGTGCGGACGGCTCGCCGTCGCCGGCGGCGTGCGGCGCGAGGCCGGCTTCGCGTTCGCCCTCTCACTCGACGGCGGTGGCCCGCTCGTCACCGGCGTCGTCGACGTGATGGCGCGCGAGCGCGACGGCGGCGTGCTGATCGTCGACTACAAGACCGACCGGCTCGGCGACGAGAGCCCGGAGCAGCTCGTCGAGCGCGACTACGCGACCCAGCGCAAGGTCTACGCGCTGGCCGCGCTGCACGCCGGCGCGCGGCGCGTCGAGGTCGCCTACAGCGTGCTCGAGCGCCCGGCCGACCCGGTCGCGCTGGCGTTCACGGACGCCGACGCGCCGGCGCTCACCGATGCGCTGCTGAGGCTCGCCGAGGGTGTGCTGGCCGAGGCCTGGCCGGTCGCCGAGCGCCCGCACCGCGAGCTGTGCGGCGACTGCCCCGGGCGGCGCGCGCTCTGCTCGTGGTCCGAGGCGATGACGCTGCGCCCGGCCGCGGCGGCCTACGAGGACTCGGCGGGCTCCTTCGACGGCAGCGGTGGCCCGTCGTAGCCCGGTGGCAGCTCGGGCGACCGGCGCAGGTCGATCACCGCGTTCAGCTCGGCCCCGAACAGCAGCACGACGTTCGCCAGCCACAGCCACACGAGCAGGATCACGGCACCGGCGAACGCGCCGTAGGTCGCCGAATAGGACGAGAAGTGCGAGACGTAGACGAAGAACAGCGCCGATGCCACGATCGAGGTGATGACGCCGAACAGCGCACCGGGCGTGATCCAGCGGAACCGCCGCACCGCGACGTTCGGCGCGGCGAAGTAGACGATCGCGTAGAGCAGCGTCGCCGAGGCGAGCGCGGCCGGCCAGCGCGCGAAGCGCCAGACGTCGGCGACGCTCTCGCCGAGCCCGAGCCGGCCGAGGACGTCGGAAGCCAGCCCGCCGCCGAGGAAGATCAGCACGAACGTGATCAGCACGAGCACGAGCACGACCAGGGTCCAGAGCACGTCGTTGAGCTTGCGACGTACCAGTCCGCGGCCCTCCTCGACGCGCCAGACGCGGTTGAGCGCCCGGCCGACCGCCCCGAACGCGCCGGAGGCGCTGTAGAGCGACAGCAGCAGGCCGAGCACGAGCGCCGTGATCGCCGTGCTGCGCTGCGACTGGGCGGACTCCAGCGCCGAGGTGACCGCGTTGACCGTCTCGGCCGGCGCGCCCCCCGACTTCAGGTAGTCGGCCGTCTCGGCGATCAGCCCCTCCTGCCCGAACGCGCCGAGCATCGCGACGGCGACCAGCAGCGCCGGGAACAGCGACAGCAGGGAGTAGTACGTCAGCCCCGCCGCGCTGTCGATCATCTCGTCAGCCTGGAACCGCCGGAACGCCGCCTTGAGGTCGGAGATGACGAACGACCTCCCCGGGCGACCGTCCTGCACGATCGCGCGCAGCGAGTTCCCGCTCCTCGGCTCCGTCAGAGCCGGGACCCGCCGAAGCGGCCGCCGATACCGTAGCCGCCGGTCGGGATGCCGGCGAGCAGCACGAGCACCGCTGCGATGATCGCGACGATGGACGGGAGGCCGAGCGCCATGCACAGGAAGTACACGAGCGCCGCCAGCAGGACGGCGATCAGGATGCCGATCATGAGTTGACACGCTCCTTGGTCGATCGGTGTGCTGCCCCAGAGCGTTCCCGGCCGGTACCCCGCGGTAACAAGTCACGTCCGCTTGGGAAGCAACGCGTGGCCCTCGGTCACGGCGAGCGCGACGTCGACGACGCGCCGGCTCTGCCCGCGCGCGTGGTCGCGGATCAGCTCGAATGCGGCGCGCTCGTCGAGCCCATGGCGCTCCATCAGGATGCCCTTGGCGCGCTCGATCACCGCGCGGCGGTCGAGCGCGGACTCGAGCTGGTCGACCTTGACCTGCAGCCGGTCGGTCTCCTCGTAGCGCCGCATCGCCACCTCGATCGCGCCCTGGACGACCTCTGGCGACGTCGACTCGATCCAGGCCGCGATGCCGTGGTCGGCGGCGCGCGCGACGAACTCGACGTCGCCGTTGCGCGTCTGGGCGATCACCGGGCCGGCCGCGTACTCGACCGTCTCCTCGATCAGTGCAAGCGCGTGCTCGTCGTCGCGGTGCACGACGACGATCGCGAGATCGGGGTCCTCGGTGCCGATCAGCTCGATCGCCTCCGCGACGGACACGACGTAGGGGGTGACCTCGTGGCCGAGCCCTTCCAGCACCGACGCGAGCTGGTGCAGCGCCTCCTTGTCCTCGTCGGCGATCAGCACGCGGAGATGGCGGCCTGGGCCCGAGGCTCGCTTCGCCGCCATCACCGCGCCACGGTAGACTGGCAACCGGCTTGGCCGAGCACCCCGTCAAGCCACACTTCCGCGCCCCTGCGCCCCGGCGCGCACATCTCGGACCTGCTGCGTTGTGGGGGCATGGAAAGCATCGTCGATCGAGCCGACAAGAGCCGCATGAGCGGCCCATCACGATACCCGCCGTCGGACGACCGCGCCGCCCGCGCGAAGGAGGACCGGCGGCTGCTGGTCCGCTACCACGACGAGGGCGACCCGGTCGCGCGCGAGCAGCTCGTCGAGCGCTTCCTGCCCCTGGCGCGCCAGCTCGCGCGCCGCTACCAGCGCGGCGGCGAGCAGCTCGACGACCTCGTCCAGGTCGCCTCGCTCGGCCTGCTGAAGGCGATCGACCGCTTCGACCCCGAGCGCGAGACGGCGTTCTCGTCGTTCGCCGTGCCGACGATCCTGGGCGAGCTCAAGCGGCACTTCCGCGACAAGGGTTGGTCGGTCCGGGTCCCGCGCGACCTGCAGGAGATGGCGGTCAAGGTCGACCGGGTGGCGGACGACATGTCGCGCGAGCTCGGGCGCGCGCCCACGCCCGCCGAGATCGCGGAGCGCACCGGCACGACGCAGGAGCAGGTACTCGAGGCGCGCGAGGCGTCGGCGGCCTACCGGGCGGTCTCGCTCGACCGCCCCCGCTCGGAGGAGGAGGAGGACGGCGACTCCTACGCCGACGCCGTCGGCGCAGAGGATCCCGGGTTCGGGCTCGCCGAGGACTCCGCGACGGTCTACCGCCTGATGCGCGTCCTGTCAGAGCGCGAACGCGAGGTGCTGCGGCTGCGCTTCGAGGAGGACCTGACGCAGTCGGAGATCGGCCAGCGCGTCGGCGTGTCGCAGATGCACGTGTCGCGCCTGATCCGCCAGTCGATCGCGCGGCTGCGCGAGGAGGCCGAGCAGCCCGAGTAGGGCGGAGCCCGGTCAAGCCCGGACCGAGGCGAAGCCGGCGAGGCGACAGCCGATGGCGAGGCCCCGGCCGCGACAGGTAGGCCGCAGGCCAGGGCAGCGGCGGAGCTATACAGTCCGGCCATGGAGCACTGGGACCTGCGCACGCTCGACGTGCAGCCGCATCAGCCGCAGATCCTGCACTCGTCGCGCGGCGAGTCGCGGACGATCGCAATCCATCTGCCCGCCGGCGAGCGCCTCCAGGACCACGAGGTGCACGAGCGCGCGCACCTCGTCGTGATCGACGGCGAGGTGGAGGTCGAGGGCGACGGCGGCAGCGTGCGCGGCGGCCGCGGGTTCGCGGCGGTGTTCGACCCGCAGGAGCGCCACGAGGTGCGCGCCGCGCAGGATGCGCGCCTGCTGCTCGTGCTCGCCCCCTGGCCCGGCGAGGGCCACCCCGGCGCCCGCGATTAGCGAGCGCGCGCGGCGGCCATTCCGGGGACGATTCCTACGTTGACCCCGATTACTGGGGTCAACGTAGGATTCGTGCGCCGCGGCTTCGCCCTATTGACGGCGCCCGCGCAGCCGCGAGCGCCTGCGGCGCTCGACCCCCTGCAGGCGGTCGAGGATCTCGCCGCTCCACTCGTGCGTGCGCAGCAGCTCGTAGCGGGCCGTGACCACGCGCATGTAGGCGTCGCCCTCCGTTTCGGACCCCCCGATGAACGCGCCCTCGCGCAGCGTCTCGACGATCGGCAGGAAGTCCTCCTCGTACCACAGCCGCGCGACCTCCTCCCGGTCCATGTACTCGCGCCGCTCCTGCATGACGCGGTAGCCCCACGCCTCGACGCCCTCGGCCAGGCGGCCGAAGTCCCACGGATCCGACGGGCGCACG
>Ga0307415_100000330_pt1 | contig 20482 bp, 18 predicted proteins | sample DK1Cmetagenome_FD_204524 | JGI IMG/M metagenome (GOLD analysis project Ga0307415, IMG submission 204524) | Maize rhizosphere microbial communities from greenhouse at UC Davis, California, United States - DK15-C-2 | ecosystem: Host-associated > Plants > Roots > Rhizosphere > Soil | place: USA...
CGCGTCGTGGCCGAGCGAGTCGTTGATGAACTTGAACCGGTCCAGGTCCAGGAACAGCACGGCCACCGAGGAGCGGCTGCGCTGGGTGCGGGCCAGGGCGAGGGCGATGCGGTCCAGGAAGAAGATCCGGTTGGGCAGGCCGGTGAGGGCGTCGTGGGCGGCCTGGTGGGCCAGCTGGGCCTGGGCGTGGCTGCGCTCGAGGGCGATGTCGGCCAGGTGGGCGGCCAGCTCCAGCAGGCCGTGCTCGGCCGGGCCGGGCCGGCGGGGCTCGTCGAAGTAGACGGTGAGCACGCCCAGCACGGCGCCGCCGTCGGCGGGGATGATCGGGGTCGACCAGGCGGCCCGGATGCCCCGGGCCAGGGCGACCTGGCGCGACTCCCGCCACAGGGGGTCGCGGGCCACGTCGGCGGAGATCACCGGCTCGCGCCGGAAGGCGGCGGTGCCGCTGGCCCCGGCCTCGGGCCCGATGATCAGGCCGTCGGCCTCGTGCAGGCCCACGTCGATCAGGCTGGGCGCGGCGGCCACGGTCAGCGTCTCGGAGCTGTCGTCCAGCAACAGGATGGCGCAGCGGGCGCCCGAGGCCTCGGCCTCGATCACCTTGGCCAGGGCGTCCAGGGTCTCCATCAGCGGCGCGTCCCGGGCGATCAGGTCCAGCACCTGGGCCTGCCCGGCCAGCTGGCCCTCGGCCCGCGCGCGCTCGGTCACGTCCCGGCAGTTGAACACCACTCCGCCCACGGCCGGGTCGTCGAGCAGGTTGTTGGCCAGGGCCTCGATGCTGCGCCAGGACCCGTCGGCGGCCAGGAACCGGAACCCGAGCCCGGCGCTGTGGGCCAGCCCGGCCAGGTGCTCGCCGAAGCGGGCGTGGACGTCGCCGACGTCGTCGGGGTGGATCAGCTCGAACACGTTCTGGCCGACCCGGGCGTCCTCGCGGTAGCCGAGCATGCGCCGGAAGGCGGGGCTGGCGTAGGTGATGCCGCCGCCGCCGTCGAGCACGATCACCATGTGGGAGGAGTTCTGGACCAGGGCCCGGAAGCGGGCCGCCGAGTCCCGCAGGGCCTTCTCGGCCCGCTTGAGCTCCAGCTCCTTGGTGATGTCGCGGGAGGTGAGGATGAGCCGGCGGGGGCGGCCGTCGACCGCCGGCACCCGGGTCCAGGAGCAGGCCAGCCAGCAGGCCTCGCCGGAGGGGCGCAGCACCTCGACCACCTGGGGCAGCGGCCCCTCCTCGTCGGCCCAGCGGTCGAGCTGGACCTCGCGGCCGGCCACGTCGCGGGGTCGCAGCCGGGCCAGGCCGCGGGAGCCGACCATGTCGGCCGCCCGGTAGCCGGTGATCTCCTCGAAGCCCGGGTTCCAGCTGGAGACGGTGCCGTCGGGGTCGAGGGCGGCGATGCCGTCGGAGGTGTGCTCGACGATCTCCGACAGCTTGGTCCGCTCCTCGAGGATGGCCTCGAGCAGCTCGCCCTTCTCGATGGCCGTGCCCACCTCGGCGGCCAGGGCGTCCAGGACGGCCAGCTCGCCCTCCTCGAAGCCGTCGAGGCCGGTCCGGTTGTAGGTGCTCAGCACCCCGATGATCTTGCCCCCCATGCGCACCGGGGCGGCCAGGCAGTCACGCCAGCCCTCGTGGCGCAGCCGGGCGGCCAGGCCGTGGTCGCCGTCGCTGGCCGCCACCCGGACCGCCTGGCCGGTGCGCATCATGGCCGCGGCCAGCGTCTCCTGGCCGGCCTCCTCGACCCGCCGCTGGTCGCCGCGGGCGTCGGCGTGGCTGCGGTGGACCACCCGGGAGCCCTCCAGGACGATGACCAGCTCGGCCGCCTCGGACTCGAAGCAGCGCCGCACCTCGGCCAGGTACTCGGGAACGCCGTCGCGGGGGTTGATGGGCACGGCCAGGGCGTGGGTGGCCCGCTGCATGCCGGCCAGCCGGGCCCGGTCGGCCCGCAGGCTGCCGTAGGCGCGGGTGGCCCAGTGGAGCATGGCCAGGGGGACGATGAACAGCGGGGTGGCCGCCGGCATCCACATGTAGGTGGCCACGAACAGCACGCCGAAGGCGACGTTGACCCCCGCCATGATGCTGCCGAAGACCACCCCGGAACCGGTCGAGGCGATCACCTGGCGGACCGGCTGCCGCTGGTCGAGCCAGAACACGCCGATCAGCGTGGCGTGGCTGAGCAGCGAGATGACCAGCAGGGCGGCGATCAGGGCGGGAAGGTCCCGTGGGGTCGCCGTTCCCGGGCGCAGCTCGGCGAAGACCACGCTGCCCACGGCGGTGGCGAACATCAACTGGGCGACGTTGAAGGTTGCCTTGACCGGATGCCGGCGCAGCAGCGTCTCGGCCACCGTCTGGGCCACGGCAATCACCGCCACCGCGCCCAGTGGGGGCAGGACGAAGATGACCGGGGCCAGCACCGCCTCGGACAGGTCGAACGACTCGCCCTCATTCCCGTACCAGAACTCAAGCTGGAGGAACCCGGCGGCCGACAGCGCGAATGTGAGGGCCAGGACGCTCAGCCAGGCGCCGTCGAACGGGTCGGCGATGTCGTCGGTGGCCAGGATGCCGATGGCCACCCCGGCGGCGGCCAGGAAGGCGGTATAGGCCAATACCCACACCACGGGGGCGGCCCCGACCGGCGCCGCCCTCGTGGAGCTCGGCATTGGTTGAGCCAAGTTGCTACTCCCAGGCTCCGTACCAGGCCGAGCCGGACAGGCTGGAGCCGTAGCTCTCGTCCTGCGCCTGACCATACCAGCTGGAGCCGGCCCATTTGCTGGCCGGCCAGTCGTTGCCGTACCAGCTCACCCGGTACCAGCGGTTGACCTCCCAGGTGGACAGGTACCAGTCGGAGGGGACCCAGCGGGCGCCGGTGTAGCCGCCGGGGTTCCAGAGCAGCAGCTGGGCGGTGAGGGTGGCCCCGAGGACCGGGCCGAGGACGGTGCCCAGCGGGTCGTCGGCCTTGACCTGCACCGACCCGCGGCTGAGGGCGAGGCTGCCCTGGCCGTTGGAGCGGGCCAGGCCCTGGTTGGCCAGGCCTGCCGGGGCCGAGAAGGCGGCGGCGTTGGCGTCGATCACGCCGGCCCCGACGGCCATGCGGTCGTCGGAGGCGGCGCCCCTGGCCGTGGCGACCAGGGCCCGCTTGACCCGGTCGGGGGTGAAGCGCGGGTTGGCCTGGAGCATCAGGGCGGCCGCGCCGGAGACCACTCCGGTGGCCATGGAGGTGCCGCTGCCCTGCCGGTAGGCGCCGTCGATGTAGTTGGGGAAGCGGCTGTCGATGGTGCTGCCGGGCGCCCGCAGGGAGACGACGTGGGCGCCGGGGGCGGCCAGGTCGGGCTTGGCCAGCCCGTGGGCGGTCGGCCCGCGGCCCGAGAAGTCGGGCAGCCAGTCGTCGCCGAGGCCGGCGGTGCCGCGGTCGTCGGTGGCTCCGACGGTGACCACCCAGGGGTCGTCGGCCGGCTTGGTGATGGTGCCGGCGGCGGGGCCGTTGTTGCTGGCCGCCACGACCACGGTCATGCCGGCCGCCCAGGCCCGCTCGACGGCGTAGTTGAGCGGGTCGACCCGCCAGTCCTGGGTGGAGTCGGTGCCGAGGCTGAGGTTGAGCACGCGGATGTTGTAGCGGTCCTTGAAGGAGACGACCCACTGGATGGCGGCCAGGATGTTGCTGACGTCCGCGGAGCCGTCGGCCCCGGCGGCCTTGACCGACAGGATGCTGGCCTCAGGGGCGACGCCCTTCCACTTGCCGCCCGAGCTGGCCCCGTTGCCGGCGACCAGCCCGGCGATGAAGGTGCCGTGCCCGTAGCGGTCGTTGCAGTCCAGCTCGCCCGAGAGGTTCTTGCAGGGCGTGGTCTGGCCGGTGAGGTCGTTGCGGACCTGGACGAGGCGGCCGGCCAGGTCGGGCACGCTGGCGACCCCGGTGTCGAGCACGGCCACGGTGACGCCGCGGCCGGTGATGCCGCGCTTCCAGACGGCGTCGGCCTTGATGGTCTTGGGGTAGACGGAGCGGATGCCGCTGCCGGCGGCCTCGGCCTGGACCCGGACCCGGCTGTCGGGGGTGACGGCCCGGACCCCGGCCAGGCGGGCCAGCTGGTCGACGGCCGCCGCCGGCAGGGTGGCGGCGAACCCGGCGACGATCGGCAGGGCGGCGGTGACCTGCCCGCCCAGCCGCCGAGCGGCCAGCTCCGGGGCCGGGTCGGCGGCGTCGGTCTTCTGCACGATGACCTTGATGGAGTCTCCGACCTGCGGCTGGGCCGACGCGTCCCGCGGGACGGCCCCCAGCGTGGCCAGCACCAGCATTGCCAGCACGGCGATGAGCAGCGCCCTCCCGCGCTGCAGCGAACCGACGATCACCACTGCCCTCCCCTGGATTTGATGCCCATATTTGATGGCCACCCTGAAGCGACCAGGACATACTGTGCGTTTGACCTAGTTGGCTTAAACATCGTCCCGGAAAAGGTACTGGCAACTACGCACGTAGCTGACAACGGTTCTCGCAAAGCCTCGTGATAGGGCCGCGCCGGCGCTGGTGCCGTAGGCTTCGCCCATGGCGAGCCTGACCGGGGATGCTGCCGACCTCCGGCGTGAGGACCCGCCCCTGGTCACCGGGGCGGCGCGCTACACCGACGACCTGCATCCGCCGGGGGCGCTGCACGCGGCGTTCGTCCGGGCGCCGCTGGCCCACGGCCGCATCCTGGCCCTCGACCCGGCGCCGGCCCTGGGGCTGCCGGGGGTGGTGGGGGTGTTCGGCGCCGCCGACCTGGACCTGCCGCCGTTGCCGGCCGGCGAGGCGCCGGACGACATGGCCTGGCCGGTGCTGGCCGGCGACGTGGTCCGGTTCCTGGGCGAGGCGGTGGCGGTGGTGGTGGCCGAGACCAGGGCCCAGGCGCTGGACGCCGTGGAGAGCGTGGAGGTCGACTACGACCCGCTGCCGGTGGTCACCGACCCGGTGGCGGCGCTGGCCGCCGACGCCCCGCGGCTGTTCGACGGGGCCGCCAACCTGGCCAAGGAGCGGCGCTGGCCGGAGCCGTCGCGGGCCCTGGAGGGGGCCGAGGTGGTGGTCCGGGCCCGCTTCGTCAACCAGCGGCTGGCCGCGGTCCCGCTCGAGCCCGTGGCCAACCTGGCCATGCCCGACCCCGAGCGCGACGGCGTCCTCCTCTACACCCCATGCCAGGCGCCGTTCTGGGTGCGCGACACCGTGGCCGATATCCTCGGCCTGGCCCCGGAGCGGGTCCGGGTGGTGGTCCCGGCGGTCGGCGGGGCGTTCGGGGCCCGGATCGTCACCTATCCCGAGCAGGTGGTGGTGGCCGCGCTGGCCCTGCGGCTGGGCCGTCCGGTCCGCCACGTCGAGGGCCGCTCGGAGACGATGCTGGCCATGACCCACGGCCGGGCCCAGGTCCAGGAGGTCGAGGTCGCCTCGACCCGCGACGGGCGCATCACCGGCCTGCGGGCCCGGCTGGTCGCCGACGGCGGCGCCTATCCGGGGGAGGCGACCTCGATGCCGTCCTCGACCCGCTACATGGCCTCGGGCGTGTACCGGATCCCCCGGGTCGAGGTCGCCTGGGCGTGCGCGGCCACCAACACCACCCCGGTGGCCGCCTACCGGGGGGCGGGCCGTCCCGAGGCCACGGCCATGGTCGAGCGGGTGGTCGACCTGCTGGCGGCCCGGCTGCGCCTGGACCCGGTCGAGCTGCGCCGGCGCAACCTGATCCCGGCCCGGGCGTTCCCCTACACCACGGCCACCCGGGCCCGCTACGACTCGGGGGACTACACGGGCGCGCTGGACCGGGTCCTGGAGGCGGCCGGCTACGACGCCCTCCGGGCCGAGCAGGCCGTCCGCCGGGAGCGCGGCCAGGTCCGCCAGCTCGGCATCGGCCTGTCGGTCTACGTGGAGGTGACCGGGTTCGGCTCCGAATACGGCGAGGTGGTGGTCGAGCCCGACGGCCGGGTCACGGCCCGGACCGGCGTGTCCCCCCACGGCCAGGGCCACGAGACGGCCTTCGCCCGGCTGGTCGGCGGCGCCCTCGGGATCGAGCCCGACCTGGTCACCGTGGTCCACTCCGACACCGCGGCGGTGCCTCGGGGCGAGGGGACCATGGGGTCGCGGTCGCTCCAGGTCGGCGGCAGCGCCCTGGCCGAGGCGGCGGCCGCGGTCCTGGAGAAGGCGACCGCCCTGGCCGCCCACCTGCTGGAGGCCCAGGCCGGCGACGTGGCCGTGTTCCCCGGCGAGGGGCTGGGCGTCGCCGGCGCCCCCGCGACCGCCCTGGCCTGGGCCGAGCTGGCCGCGGCGGCCGCCGACCCGGCCCGCCGGCCGCCGGGCATGAACGGCGGGCTGGAGGCGGCGGTCGACTTCGAGCCCGAGCGCAGCACCTTCCCGTTCGGCGCCCACCTGGCCGTGTGCGAGGTCGACACCGAGACCGGCCTGGCGCGGCTGCTGCGACACGTGGCCGTGGACGACTCCGGGCGCATCCTCAACCCGGTGCTGGCCGAGGGGCAGGTGCACGGCGGCATCGCCCAGGGGGTCGCCCAGGCGCTGTTCGAGGAGGTCCGCTACGACGAGGACGGCAACTGCCTGAACGGCAACCTGGCCACCTACGCGATGCCGTCCGCGGCCGAGCTGCCGGCCTTCGAGACCCAACGGACCGAGACCCCGACCCCGCTGAACCCGCTGGGGGTCAAGGGGATCGGCGAGTCGGGCACGATCGGGGCCACCCCGGCGGTCCAGAACGCGGTCATCGACGCCGTGGCCCATCTGGGCGTGATCCACATCGACATGCCACTCACACCAGAGCGGGTGTGGCGCGCCATCCGGGACGCCAGGGCGGCCAAGAGCCTTGGTGTCGGCCTTCGGCCGACGATCGACTGATTCTGACCGGCAGATTCGCCGGTCAGCGCTGACGGCCGACCTCGGTGGCGGAGGGGCGGCGGGTGGCCAGCTCGTGTTGCATGGCGAAGGTGGCCGCCTCGAGCTTGGAGTGCATCTCCAGCTTCTGGAGGATGTTCTGCACGTGGGTGCGGACGGTGTGCGGGCTGATGTAGAGCTCGCGGCCGATCTGGGCGTTGCTCCAGCCGCGGCCGAGCAGGGCCAGCACCTCCCGCTCCCGCGGCGACAGCCGGTTCAGGGGGGCGTCGGTGGCCCGGTCGCCCATGTCCAGCAGCCGCCGGAACAGCTGGGGCAGCATCGCCCTGGGCACCACGCCCTCGCCGTCCAGCACGGCCTGAACGGCCCGCAGGACGGTCTGGGTGCCGGACTTCTTGCCGACCACGCCCACCGCTCCGGCCCGGATGGCGTTCAGCAGCAGGTCGATGTCACTGTCCTGGGCGAGCAGGATGACCTTGGTGTCTGGCAGCTCGGCCAGGATCGTCTCGACCAGGGTGGGCCGGCTGCTCAGGGCCAGGCCGGCGTCGATCACGAACAGGTCGGGCTTGAGCTGGGGCACCGAGGCCACGATCTGGGGCACGGCCGATGCCTGGCCGACCACCTCGTTGGTGCCGTCACGAGTGATGAGAGCTTCCAGCGCCTCGTTGAACAGCGGCTGGCAGTCGGCGAGGAACACGCGAGCCATCGACTTCCCTCCGGAGTCCGGCGAACGGCGCCGGCCAAGACGGCGTCCGTGATCGCGGTCAACAGCTTGCCGCACCGCCACGCTGCGCGGATACGAGTGTTGCAGTGCGCGATCTTACGGTAATCGACGCAACTTCTCCTACGTTGCACCTCCACAAGCTGCCATCCACGCTGCTCAGGCTGTGGAGATGGCGACCCGCGGGGGGACCGGCGACCTCGGCCACGGAGCTACTGACTTCTCCGGACGAGGAGCATGCGACGACCGCCGTACCTCCGCAAATCATCACGTACCGATCACGGGTCGGTCACGTACTAGGTCCCGGCCGTACCGTTTGCGGCTCCGGCGGCGCCTTACAAGACGGTCGCACAAACGGGCCGATGCGACTGTGGCACGCGCCGGGGGAGGCCGAAACGTGGGGGAGGCCGAAACGTGACGAACATGATTGGACTGGTTCTGGCGGACGACCATCGGGTCTTCGCCGAGGGCCTCGGAATGATGCTGGACGCCCAGGACGACCTGGCCGTCCTCGGGGTGGCGCACGACAGCCACCAGGCCATCGAGCTGGCGGCCAGGCGCGAGCCGACGGTGCTGCTGCTCGACGCCCACATGCCAGGCCCCGACCTGGCCACCACCCTGCGGGCGGTGCGGGCCTCCTCGCCCGCCACCAAGGTGCTGATGCTGTCGGCCGACACCCGCCAGGAGATGATCGCCGAGGCCCTGGAGGCCGGAGCCGACGGCTTCCTGGCCAAGGACGCCTCCAGCCGCCAGGTCGCCGGGGCCATCCGCTCCCTGGTCGAGGGCAAGGGCAGCGTGGTCGCGGCCGCCGAGCCGCCCTCCCGCCCGGCCCGCGACCCCAGCGTCGACCTGCGGGTCCGGACCCTGTCCGGCCGCGAGCGGGAGATCCTCGGCCTGCTGGCCAACGGCTGGTCCAACCGGCGCATCGCCGAGGAGTGCTACCTGTCGCTCAACACCGTCCGCACCCACGTGCAGAACGTGCTGGTCAAGCTGGGCGTCCACTCCAAGCTGGAGGCGGTCGCGTTCGCCCTCGAGCACCAGGTCGTGACCGCCGGCACCGGCGCCCCCGCCTGGGCCGGCACCACCCGGTCCGCCTGAGCGAGGGCCACGTCGCCTAAGCTTGAAGAGTTCAACCTTCTGTGCTGTCATCTACCGATTGACGGCAGAGGAGGCACATGAGCGACGCAGCCATCATCACCCAGGGCCTGCGCCGATCCTTCGGGCCCATCAAGGCGGTCGACGGGGTCGACCTCAACGCGCCGGCCGGGACCGTGCTCGGCCTGCTCGGGCCCAACGGCGCCGGCAAGACCACCATCGTCCGCATCCTGACCACCCTGCTCACCCCGGACGCGGGCACGGCCCGGGTGGCCGGCTACGACGTCGTCCGCGACGCCGAGGCCCTGCGCTCGGTCATCGGGCTGGCCGGCCAGTACGCGGCCGTCGACGAGAACCTCACCGGCCGCGAGAACCTCGACCTGGTCGGCCGCCTCTACCACCTGGGCCGGAGCGAGGCCCGGCGCCGGGCCGAGGAGATGCTGGAGCGCTTCGAGCTCACCGACGCCGCCAACCGCACCGCCAAGACCTACTCGGGCGGGATGCGGCGCCGCCTCGATCTGGGGGCCAGCCTGGTCGGCCGCCCCCAGGTGCTGTTCCTCGACGAGCCCACCACCGGACTCGACCCGCGCAGCCGCTTCTCGCTCTGGGACGTCATCCGCGAGCTGGTCAGCGACGGCACCACCCTGCTGCTGACCACCCAGTACCTGGAGGAGGCCGACCGGCTGGCCGACCACATCGCGGTCATCGACGGCGGCCGGGTGATCGCCGAGGGCACCACCGACCAGCTCAAGTCGCGGGTCGGGGGCGACCTGCTGGCCCTGCGGGTGGTCGACCGGGCCCGGACGGCCGAGGCCGCCGCGGCCGTGGCCGACCTCGGCTCGGGCGCGCCCCAGGTGGTGGCCGAGGCCGGCGAGGTCTCGCTGCCGGTGCGCGAGGGCGCCGCCCTCCTGGCCGAGGTGGTGCGCCGCCTGGACGCGGCCGGGCTGGAGATCTCCGACCTGGCCCTGCGCCGCCCGACCCTGGACGACGTGTTCCTCGCCCTCACCGGCCACCTCGCCGAGGCGGCCGCTGACGACGGCGAGAGCCCCGAGAGCCGCCCCCGCGGCCGGGCAGCGCGGCCGGCGAAGATGAGGAGCAGCGCATGAGCATCGCCGCCCACCGCCCCCTCCCCCGCCGCCGCCTCTGGTGGACGGTGGCCGACGCCGCCGCGGTCGCCAAGCGCAACCTCTACCGCTACATCCGTGTGCCGCCGCTGCTGCTGTTCTCGACCATCCAGCCGGTCATGTTCGTGCTGCTGTTCACCTACGTGTTCGGCGGCGCCATCCAGGTCCCGGGGGTGGACAACTACGTCGACTACCTGATGGCCGGGATCCTCGCCCAGACGGTGATCTTCGGCTCCACCCAGACCGGGGTCGGCCTGGCCGAGGACATGACCAAGGGCATGGTCGACCGCTTCCGCTCCCTGCCCATGGCCCGCTCGGCCGTGCTCGCCGGCCGCACCCTGTCCGACACCGCCCGCAACCTGTTCGTGGTCTGCCTCATGCTGGTGGTGGGCTTCCTGGTCGGCTTCCGCATCCACACCGGGGTGGTCCCGGCGCTGGGGGCGGTGGCCCTGGCCCTGGCCTTCGGGCTGGCCTTCTCCTGGATCTCGGCCTTCATCGGCCTGTCGGTGCGCGACGTCGAGTCGGCCCAGGCGGCCGGGTTCGTCTGGGTGTTCCCGCTGGTCTTCGCCTCCTCGGCCTTCGTCCCGGTCGACAGCATGCCCGGCTGGCTGCAGGCCTTCGCCCAGGTCAACCCGGTCACCATCACCGTCAACGCCCTGCGGGCCCTCACCTACGGCGGGCCCACCACCCGGGTGGTGCTGGAGTCGCTGGCCTGGATCGTCGGGATCCTGGTGGTGTTCGTGCCCCTGGCCGTCAGGCGCTACCGACGCGCCGCCGGGTAGGTAGGCTAGAGGGAAACCGCCAACCACCCGGAAAGGGCAGGGATCGATCCATGAAGGGCAAGCTCGGCATCGCCGTCGGCCTGGCGGCCGGATACGTCCTCGGCACCCGCGCCGGCCGCGAGCGCTACCAGCAGCTCACCGCGTCGGCCAAGCGGCTCGCGGACGAGCCAAGCCTGCAGCGGCTCCAGGAGGAGCTGAACGGCCTGTTCAAGTCCGACGACCAGACCACCGGCGGCTCCTCGGGCACCACCGTCCAGCGCGTCTGACCGTTGCCTTCCCGACGCGAATTCCTGCGGCTCGCCGGGGCCGGCGGCAGCGCCCTCGCCCTGGCGGCCGTGGCCGCCGCCTGCGGCGGCGACGAGCCGGGCGGACCGGCCGGGTCGGCCCCGGCCGGTTCGCTGCAGGCCCTCAAGGCCGACGCCACCCAGCTGTCCCTGCTCGGAGCCCAGAGCCAGCTCCAGGTCGGGACCGGCCTCTACACCTTCGGCCTCGCCACCCCCGACAACCGTCTGGTCCAGGGGGGCTCGCCCCAGGTCTGGGTGGCCATGAACGACACCGGCCGGGCGGCCGGGCCGTTCCCGACCCGCTGGCTCGAGCTGAAGGCCTACGAGCAGACCAGGGACAAGTCGCCCCGCAGCCCCCTCACCGGGTTCTACGGGGCCGAGGTCGAGTTCCCCGAGGCCGGCAACTGGATGGTCGCGGCCACCCTGGACCTGGACGGCCGCAAGGCCGTCGGCCAGGGCGCCGTGCCCGTGGCCACCGACGTCCCCGCGGCCGTCGGCAGCAAGGCCAAGCCGGTAGCCACTCCCGTGGCGAAGAGCGCCGCCGGGCGCGAGAAGATCTGCACCCGCGAGCCGGCCTGCCCGCTGCACGAGATCTCGCTGGACGACGCCCTGGCCGCCGGCAAGCCGACGGTGGTCAACTTCGCCACGCCGCTGCTGTGCACCAGCCAGATGTGCGGCCCGGTGGTCGACGAGCAGATGGTGGCGGCGGACAAGCTGGGCGGCAAGGCGAGCTTCATCCACGTCGAGATCTACCCCAGCCGCTCCACGGCCAAGCCGGTGAGGGCCCTCACCGAGTACGGGTTCAGCACCGAGCCGTGGCTGCTGGTGGTCGACCGCGACGGGGTGATCCAGGCCCGCTTCGAGGGCCCGGTCACCGCCGGCCAGATCGAGAGCGCCCTCCGGCCCCTGCTGGCCTGAGGTGGCGGCCGCGCCGCCCAGGCTCCGCTGGGCCCAGGTGATGTCCTCGGCCGAGCTGACCCTGGCCGCCCGGGTCGAGGGCCTGGGGCCCGACGATGTCGGCCGCGCCCTCTGGGAGGAGCGCAGCCTGGTCAAGACCTGGGCCATGCGCGGCACCCTGCACCTGCTGCCGGCGGCCGAGTTCCCGTTGTGGCAGGCCGCCCTCGCCACCCGCCGCGGCTGGGAGGCCGGGGCCTGGCAGCGCGCCTTCGCCAGCCGCGAGGAGCTGGAGCGGATCAACCAGGCCGTGGCCGAGGCCCTCGACGGCCGGCTGAGCCGCGAGGAGCTGGCCGCCGAGGTCGCCCGGCGGACCGGGTCCGAGCAGCTCGGCGACAAGCTGCGCGAGAGCTGGGGGGCGCTGCTCAAGCCGGCCGCCGCCCTCGGCCTGCTCTGCTTCGCCCCAGCCAGGGCCAGCAGGTCCGCTTCACCCGGCCCGACACCTGGCTGGACGGCTGGGACGAGCACGACCCGGACGCGGCCATGGCCGAGGTCACCCGCCGGTTCCTGGCCGCCTCCGGCCCGGTGACCCGGGAGGACTTCGCCCGCTGGTTGGGCCGGCGCCTGCTGGTCACCATCGAGCCGTTCGCCGGGCCGCTGCCCGCCCGGGCCCGGCGGGCCGCCGAGGCCGAGGCCGAGCGGCTGGCCGCCTTCGCCGGCGGCGAGCTGGAGCTGACCTGGGCCGACGCCTAGCGCCGGGTCGAGGCGGTGAAGGCGCCGCCGGCAACCACCTTGCGGTAGAGGCCGGGCAGCAGCGTCCGGGCCACCGGGACCAGGCCGTAGGGGCGGGGCACGTAGCGCTCGGGCCTGCGCTCCCGCCAGGCCTCCAGGATCGCCTCGGCCACCCGGTCCTCGGTGGTGACCATCCAGCGGGTCCAGGGCCGGGCCAGCAGCTCCCGCTGCGGGAAGCCCTCGGTGTGCACGAACCCGGGCTGGACCAGGGTGACGTGCACGCCGTGGCGGGCCTCCTCCATCTGCAGGGCCTCGGTCCAGCCGGCCAGGGCGAACTTGCTGGCCGAGTACGCCCCGGCCCGGGGCCGCGACACCCGCCCGGCCACGCTGCCCATGAAGACCACCCCGCTGGGGGCCGAGCGACGCAGCAGCGGCAGCAGCGCCTCGGTGAGGCGCGCCTGGGCGTCGAAGTTGATCGCCATGGTCCGGTCGAGCTGGGCCCAGCCGCCCTCGGCGAAGGTCCCCCGGCCGCCGATGCCGGCGCTGTTGACCAGCAGGTCCAGGCGGCCGTGCTCGTCGGCGACCCGCTCGGCGACCAGCGCCGGGGTCGCCTCCTCGAGCAGGTCGGCGGCGATGACGGTGGCCCCGCCTAGTTCGGCGGCGAGCGCGTCCAGCCGGTCGCGGCGCCGGGCCACCAGCACCACGTGGGCGCCCGGCTCGGCGGCCAGGCGCCGGGCCGTGGCCGCCCCGATCCCGCTGGAGGCGCCGGTGACCAGCGCGATCACGCCGCCCCCTCGCGGCCGCCGCGGCCGCTGTCGCCGTCCCGGTCCTCCAGGGCGGCGGCGATGCGGTCGGTCACCTGGTCAGGGTCGCCGGCGGCGTCGACCCTGACCAGCAGCCCCTTGCCGTCGTAGAAGTCGAGCAGGGGCCCGGTCTCGCGGTCGAACAGGGCCAGCCGGCGGCGGATGGCGCCCTCGTCCTCGTCCTCGGCCCGGTCCTGCTCCTCGGCCCGCCCGGCCAGCCGGTCGCGCAGCTCGTCCTCGGAGATCTCGAAGCCGACCACCGCGTCCAGCGGGCGGCCCAGCTCCTCCAGCCGCCGCTCCAGCGCTTCGGCCTGGGGGACGGTGCGGGGGAACCCGTCGAGCACGAAGCCGTCGGCGCAGTCGCCCTCCCCCACCCGGTCCAGCACCATGTCGATGATGACCTCGTCGGGCACCAGGTCGCCCCGGTCCATGTACTCCTGGGCGGCCCGGCCCAGCTCGGTCCCCCGCTCGGCGTTGGAGCGCAGGATGTCGCCGGTGGCGATGTGGACGCCGCCGAACCGGTCGACGATCCGGCCGGCCTGGGTCCCCTTGCCGGCCCCGGGCGGGCCGACCAGGACGATGCGCATCCCGAGCGCTCCCTTCTGGCTGCTGGCGGCTGCGGCGGGTGGGCATGCAACCACGCCGCGGCCGGGCCGCTCAAGGCACCCGGTAGAAGCGCAGCTGCTCGCTCTTGTCGTACAGCCGCATCCCGGCCCGCTCCATCACCCGCTGCGAGGGCAGGTTGGCATGGGTGGTGTCGGCCTCGACCGCCGCCACCTGCGGCTGGGCCAGCGCCCAGGCCACCACCGCCCGCAGCGCCTCGGTCGCATACCCCTGCCCCCGCGCCCCGGGGGCCAGCCCATACCCGACCGTCACCGACCCCCCGCGGTTCGGCGGGCCGTGGAAGCCGATGTCCCCCACCACCACCGCGTCGCTGGACCGCACCAGCTGGTACACCCCGTACGCCCCCGGGTCGGCCCCGTTCTCGACCGCCCGCAGGAACGCCTCGACCGCGATCAGCGTCCCCTGCATCGGATACCCGGCCATCCACGGCCGCCCCGGGTCCGCCTCCCCCCGCAGCAGCGCCCGCGCCTCCGCAGCGTCCAGCTGCCGAAGGCACAACCGCTCGCTCAGGATCCGGTGCCCCATGCCCCAACGATACCCACCGCAGCCTGCTGGCCACACCCGGGCCGCCCCCGGTATCCTTCCCTCGCTCGTGGTGATCGTAGCTCAGTTGGTTAGAGCGTCGGGTTGTGGTCCCGAAGGTCGCGGGTTCAAGTCCCGTCGGTCACCCCACCGCTGACCAGGTGCTTCGCCCTTCACCTCCTTTCGCCTGCGGGCGGCCCGACGGCCGCGTGTCAGCGCCTTGTCATCGGAGGCCTTCTGGCGGCGTGGCTTGCCGAGGATTAGCTGGGCCACGGTGCCGGCCGCCTGCTCGTCCAGGCTGGGCAGCACGTGACTATAGGTGTCCATGGTGATGGCGATGTTGGCGTGCCCGAGCCGCTCGCTGACGATCTTGGCCGGGATCCCGGCCGCCAGGGCAGCGGTGGCGTAGCTGTGCCGGACGTCATGCAGGCGGATCTTGGGCAGCCCGGCGGCGCGGGCATGCTGCTCGAACCACTTGGAGAACCGCTCGGGGTGCAGCGGCCGCCCGTCTGGCCAGGTGAACACCAACCCTGAGTCCTCCCAGCCCGGGCCGACCGCGAGCCGGTCCTCGAGCTGCCAGCGCCGGTGGTCACGGAGGGCGGCCACGGTGGCCGGGTCGAGGGCGATCGAACGTCGGCCCTTGGCCGTCTTCGGCTCAGAGACGAGCACCTCGTGGTTGACGACCACCCGAGGGCGCCGGGGTGAAGCTCGGCCGGCGTCCAGGTCGACATCGACCCAGCGAAGCCCGGCCACCTCTCCCCTGCGCATGCCGGTGGTGGCCAGCAGCAACCAGGCGGCGTATAGCCGGTCGCCTCGGACGTGGTCAAGGAAGGCGCGGAGCTGCTCCGGGCTCCAGACGCGCATCTCCGGCGCCATGCTCTTCGGGAGATCGGCCGCCACAGCGACGTTGCGGGCGACATAGCCCCAACGAACCGCGTCGCGGAGCGCAGCGTGCAGGGCGCCATGGACGTTGCGGACCGTCTTCGGAGCAAGGCCGCCGCTTCCCTTCCGATGCCCGGTCTCGAGCAGTCCTCTATAGAAGGCAGTGAGCTGAGCCGGGATAAGCCGTTGGAGCGGGAGATGCCCTAGGGCGGGAACGATGTGCCGCTCGACGTTCCGCTGGTAGCTGAGCCAGGTGGAAGGCCGAACCCGCGGAGGGCGCATGGCGGGCAGCCACTCCCCCACCAGGAACCCGGCGACGGTTCGCTGGGAGGGCTCGACGAAGGTGCCGGTCCGAAGCGCCGCGAGGGCCTCGTTCAGGGCCTGTTGGCACTCCTTCTTGGTCCGAAATCCGCCCTTGCTGTACTGCCGGCGCTTGCCCGTGACCGGGTCAGGCACATCGAAGTACCAGGTATAAGTGTTGCCACGCTTGCGAACGAAGCCCCGCATCAGCGTTGCTCCTTGACCGATAGGCCGAGCATCTCGAGCAGGCGACGAGTAGGTACAAGCCGCCGACGCCCAAATGCGATGGTTGGAAGCTCACCCCTTGCGGCCGCGCGGTAGGCCGCACTACGGCTCACGCCAAGGAGCTTCGCTGCCTGCTCCACGCTGATAGTAGGCGGGAGATCGGTCGCGTCAGCATGAGTCCCTGCAGCGTCTGCGACGACCTCAGGGTGAGACGAAGGGTGGCTCCGACCGGCGCTACGGGATGGTCCCACTCCGCGTTCCCTTTTCGGTGGCCTGGAGTGGGGCCAATGCAGCCGACGTCTCGGTTGGCGCTTTCACAACTGAGCTCCTAGACCTGCTGTAAGTGGACGATTGTGGTCAAGGGGACGGCTCGTATGGACGTTTATACCAGTTTCCCAGACCGACCGCTAGCGAGTGATGAAGGGCGCCTTACCGAGCAGGAAGCTCGTAGGACAGGACGTAGCGATCAGCGGCCATCACCGTGTCGCAGACCTCGACCGGCCTATCTCCAGCGTCGTAAGCGACGCGGATCAGGACGAAGACTGGTACGCCGGCTGGAAGCCGCAAGGCTCGGACCTCCTCAGGCAGTGGCATCCGTGCCCGTACATCCTCGGTGAACCGCTTGAGCTGGTAACCCATCTCCTCGAGGCGAGCGTAGATGCCACCCGGTCCAGTATCCGTCTCGGTCATCTTGGTACCCTGCGCCAAGTCCCATGGCAGGTAGGATGTGGCTAGCTCCATCGGCTGCCCATCCGCCAGATACCGACGTCGTCGCATCAGCACCTCGCTTCCCTCGGGCACTCGGAGCAACCGGGCTATTTCTACCGGAGCCGGGGCTGGCGCGATCTCCAGGACCTGGACCTCGGGGCGGCGGCCTTCCTCCTCGAGCTCGGCGAGATAGGCAGCCTTTCCAGCATCACGGTGCCGGCGGGCGAAGCGGTCATAGGCCTTGCGTTGTACGGGCGGCCGACGCCGCACAAATGCCCCTCGACCGTGCTCGATGTCGACTAGTCCCTCGGTCCGTAGGGTGGCGATCGCCTGCCGCACTGTGCCCCGAGCTGCCTCATAGATGTCCATGAGTGCTCGCTCTGATGGGAGCTGTGCGCCAGCGCCGAGCTGGCCACTGAGGATGGCAGCTCGCAGATGGTCCGCGATCTGCCGGTATGCCGGCCGGTCGCTGGTAGGGTCGATGCCGCTCGACAAGGACGGTACCCTTCGACTGGTCTACTGGTCTAAACCACTTGTAACACTACTGGAGGAGGAAGGCGATGGCCGAATCGAGCCCCCGACATTCGGTAAGCGTGGCGGCGGCCATCGTGGATGAGAGCGGGCAGCTCTTAGCCGTCCGTCGGCGCGACAACGGCCATTGGGAGCCACCAGGCGGCATACTCGAACTCCACGAGACGATCCCGGCCGGCTTGGTCCGTGAAGTTCGGGAAGAGACCGGCCTAGAGGTCGAGCCACAAGCGCTCAGCGGTGTGTACAAGAACATGCGTCGTGGGATCGTCGCCTTGGTGTTCCGCTGCCGAATCATCGGTGGCGAGCCACGCCCCACTCGAGAGGCCGAGCAGGTCTCCTGGCTCAGCCCTCACGAGGTCCGCAACCTGATGGATGAGGCCTACGCCACTCGACTCCTAGATGCCTTACAACCTGGACCAGCTGCCATCCGAGCCCATGACGGCCTATCGCTGTTGCCGACCTAGTGTGTATGGGCCATCGCCGCTATGAGCCCGTTAGAAGTTTCTCTACAGCTTCAAGGCCGGCCTGCGGGCGGCCGCCTGCGGCGGCCGCCCTCGGCCGGCTTCATCGGGATCCGGAAAGCGATCGCGCGATGTCGCATGCGCAAACCTTCCTGGGTGCATCAATTGTTGAGACGCATCGTGGACGTCGATCAGCTCGCATCCCAGGGAAGGCGAAGCAGACCGATCGAACGGCGCAGCCATAGGCGTGTCGCCTATCGAATCAAGGAGTCGGCCATGACAGATGACAACGTTACGGATGGACTAGGCGGAGTTGCCAAGTTTCTTGGCGGCGGTTTGACCGCGCTCGTCGCAATGGCAACTGCGATTGGGGCGTCCACTGGCGCCCTGCCGCGGCTTTTTCTCAACCACGGAGTAGCTACTGCCTTCGCGTTCCTACTAGCCATTATTGCGGTTGCCTGCGGGTTACTTGCTGCAGCCGTGGGCAGCATCACTACTAGCCAGGATCGCAGGCGTGTTATGTTCTTGGTATTGGGGATCGTTGCCTTCTCCGCGAGCTTAGTGGCCATTGTGGGAGCACAGGTGATAATGGCAAGGCAGGAAGTAGACCGACCGATCATCACCGGATCCTGGAAACAGATTGAGAAGCGCCTTATTTTCGAGATTACGACTAAGGCGAGCGGAGTTAGAGCCGGAAAGAATATGCAAACTAGGGTTAGGGGGTCAGTCATCGATCCAACGCAACCACCAGGAGAGAGAGCGGGCACCGTCACGCTTTACTACGGGTCGACAGGGCCTGACCCAGAAGGTCGAGCCGAACAGACTGCTCAAATCCTAGTTCCTCGAGAGCTTACCAGTATTGATGTCGCATCAACAGTGGGCGGCAGACTGGAAGAGGGGTGTAAAGAGCCAAGCGAATTGGACACCCGTCCTCGTAGGTATGGTTGTATGACAATCGACGTGCCGGAGCAGATCGAACCCGTAGGGTGAAGGCAGCTCGTCAGCAGTCATCGGCCCTGCCGTGTCCGACCGGTCCGGCCCCGGTCGCGGAGGACTGGAGCGCTGGAGGCGTCGCGACCACGCGGGACCGGAACCTGTCGTCGGTCCGTGCTGGGCCGCAGCCACCGGCGAGCCACAGACAATAGCGGGCAGGAGCAGTCACTGAGTGCTCTCGAAATTGCAGATCGCTCCCCCCAGAGCCCGTGACCAGCGGCGAAGGGGATAGGCGACGTGGAGTTCGAGCCTCCCCACTCGGCTGCCGCGAGCCCTCCGGGCTCTTGCCAACGATGCAGGGGTCACCCGGGACGGGCCTCACCCCTCGGGCCCAGCTGGAGCCGTCGCCGCCAGGGGCGTTAGCATAGTGTTCATGCGGCCGTGCCACCAACGTGCCATAAGCAGCGGTCACCAGCAGTGTCTAACGGACACCAACGGTCACTTCGGAGAGGGCCGTGACGCTGGGCACATCCCGCTGACCTGGACTACCTGAGCCGCCCGAAACTGCATGGCATGCAAGCGCTCATGTCGCAGCGGGTGGCGTGAGAGCACTTATGTCCGATGCAGCTCGTGTGGCCAGGGGCCGTCGCCGCGTTCGAGGATACGACGGTTACCCACATCAAGACGATACCGTCTTCCACACAAGCTCGTGGAACGACGGGAGGCACCTCAATGGCCCGACCTCAGCCCGACGTTTTGTTTGACGATCTAAGACGGCTGCCCGTGACAGAACTACGGTCTGTACTAAGCGACGTATTCTGGGTGAAACGATTTGAAGAGGGAAGGACTATAGAATACCTTAACGAAGAAGGCTTGGCGCTTTCGCTCTCTTATAGCGCAAGAGGACTGGTAAGGGAACTCCTTCCGGGGCCGGCGTTAAGGCCAGATGACCGTGCGAAGTTGCGGGAAGCACTTCTTGACCGCGCCGGAGAGCAAACGAATGGGTTCATTAACCACTTCCTGTTTTCGGAACGTCCCCTAAACGGCTGGTGGAGATATCGCGACAGGTTCCAGATTCTTCCTCCACCCATCAACGCACCGACGCCGAATGAGCTGCTTGGCGATTGGCCGTTTTTGCTGGAGGCCATTTTCACATCGTCACCTCGCCCCAACGCGACGATTTCCGCACGAATGCGAGAAGGCAATACGCTTCGTCTTCTGTTGCCCGTCCTCATCCGCGGCCCACGATTCCAACCAAACTTCTACTCACCGCTGAAGCATTGGGTAATCCCGACCCAGGTAGACGTAACTCAGCCGTGGTGGCCCCTCTACGCTCAGGAATACTACGAGGTTCCTGGCCGCACCGTTGGAGATCCGACTCTAACCGATATGTCTCCGAGGGAAGCCGCTCGTCTTGTTCCTCCACAGGACTACTATATTCTTAAGGGTAGGACAGGCGACGAAGTCGTTGAAATCCCGAGCAACCTGGAGTCGCTATTCGATGCATTTTATGCGCTGGCGCCTGAGTTACAGGCTATCTACCTGCGGTCCTGCTATTGGTTCAACCTCGGCAGATTCGTCTTCCACTACTCTGCCTCCATGAGTTTCCTTGCCCTGGTCGTAGCCATTGAGTCGCTTATTGCGAAGGAAGCGCCGCACGCCTGCAACGTCTGCGAGAAGGACCACTACCCATCGATAACTGCTGCTTTTAGGCGGTTCCTAAACAAGTATGTGCCAGAGAGTCCGGAGAGGGAACAGTTTTATGCCACGCGCTCTTCAATAGCTCATGGGGCGACGTTGCTGTCCTTCGACATGCGAAACGAGTGGGGACCTGAGGGATTCCATCCAGCGGCTATCGAAGAACGGCAGCAGCAGGATGCACTATGGCAAGTTACACAACTACAGAGGCTCGTAGAATGAAGTGATTCCAATGTCGGGACGTGCTGTGCGTGGATGTGATGCTCATGGCGACAAGCGCAGCGAGCACCGCCGGAACCCGTCGAGGCACATCGCCCTCCAGTGCTC
>Ga0307415_100000332_pt1 | contig 20394 bp, 23 predicted proteins | sample DK1Cmetagenome_FD_204524 | JGI IMG/M metagenome (GOLD analysis project Ga0307415, IMG submission 204524) | Maize rhizosphere microbial communities from greenhouse at UC Davis, California, United States - DK15-C-2 | ecosystem: Host-associated > Plants > Roots > Rhizosphere > Soil | place: USA...
CGTCGTCGCCGGCCTCGGTCTCCAGCACAGTCCCGCCGCCGGTGGCGGCCAGGGCGGCCGCGACCGCCCGGTCGCGGGTCGCTCCGGTCAGCTCCTGGTCGTCGTCCCCGCCGGCGGCCGCGGCCGCGGTCCCGGCGGCGATGGCCGCGGCCAGTCCGGCCCCGACGATCCATCTGGTCCTGGGCTGCATCGGTGCTCCTCCTCGATCGACCGGTGGGTCGCGGGCAGCATGCCCGAGCGCGCCTGATCGGAGCCTGAACGCGGCTGAAGGCCCGTTCAGCCGCCGGGCCGAGGGTCCCGAGCGACCCCTGCCGTTCGCCCCTACCGGCGCCGGCGGTCGACGACTACTACTGATCTCAGGAGCACGAGAAAGAGGTAGGCCATGACGACAACCATCCAGGACCAGCAGGCGAGCGTCGCCACCGAGCAGGTCTGGCGCGCGCTCGCCAAGGCGTCGTTCGCGGTCCTCAGCCAGGTCACGCCGGCGGGGGAGCCCCGGTCGAGCGGCGTCCTCTACAAGGCCATCGGGCGGCGGCTGTACGTGGCCGTCGGCGCCGACAGCTGGAAGGCCAGGCACATCGCGGCCAACCGGCGGGTCGCGGTCACCGTGCCGGTTCGCCGCGGCGGGGTTCTGTCGCTGCTGGCGCCGATCCCGCCCGCGACCATCAGCTTCCACGGCGCCGCGACCGTCCACCCGGCCGACTCGCCGGCCGCCCGGTCGCTGACCGAGGAGCTGGCCTCCCTGCTGCCGCCCGAGCGGCGGGCCTCGGCCTGCATCGTCGAGGTCATCCCCGAAGGCGCCTTCCTGACCTACGGCCTGGGCGTCCCCCTGCTGAAGATGCGCGACCCGGCCGCGTCTCGCGGCCACGTGCCGGTGGCGTAGGCAGGAGGCGAGACGACGAGCGACGACGGGGAGGGAGGTGACGCCATGGCCGAGCGGCGCCGCCTGGAGCGGCTGACCGCCCAGGACCTCCTGATGCTGGTGGCGGACGACTTCGGCTGGTCCGAGGACATCGGCGTGCTCGCCATCCTGGACGGAACCCGCCTGCTGAGCCCCGACGGCCGCGTCCGGGTCGACGAGGTCCGCCGGCGCCTGGAGCCGAGGCTGCACCTGGTCCCACGCTTCCGGCAGCTGCTGCACCGGCCCCGCCGGGGCCTGGGCTGGCCGCTGTGGGTCGACGCCCCCGCCTTCGACATCGCCGACCACGTCCGGGGCAACCCGTTGCCGGGGCCCGGCGACGAGGCCGGGCTGCTGGCGGCGTGCGCCCGACTGTACCGGCGGCGGCTGGACCCGACCCGGCCGCTGTGGGAGGCCTGGCTCCTGCCCGGCCTACCGGGGCGGCGGCTGGGCCTGTTCCTGCGCGTCCACCACACCATGGTGGACGGCGTGGCCGGGATGGCGGCCCTGGAGGCGCTGCTGGACCTGGATGCCGACGCGCCCATCCCGGTCGCGCCGCCGTGGACCCCGGCGCCGATCCCGGCCGCCGGCGAGCTGTTCCGCGACAACCTGCGCCGCCGCCTGCGGGGGCTGAGCCGCGGGCTGTCGGGCCTGGCCCATCCGCGCCGGCGGCGGGGCGGCTCGCCGGGGGTGTGGCGCGAGTTCCTCGCCGAGCGCGCCCCCCGGACCAGCCTCAACCGCCCGATCGGGGCGGAGCGCCGGCTGGCGGTCGTCCGCGGCCGCCTGGAGGTCGCCAAGCAGGTCGCCCACGCCCACCAGGCCAAGGTCAACGACGTGGTCCTGGCCGCCGTGGCCGGGGGCCTGCGCCAGCTGCTGGCGACCCGCGGCGAGGACGTCCAGGACCTGGTCCTGCGGGTGATGGTGCCGGTCTCGCTCCATCACGAGCCGCCGGGGTCGGCGCGGGGCAACCAGGGCTCGGTGATGCTGGTCCCGCTGCCGCTGGGCGAGCCCGACCCGGTGCGCCGGCTCGAGCTGGTCGCCGCCGAGACCGCCGGCCGCAAGAACAGGACCCGCCCCCAGACCGGCAGCGGGATCCTCGGGGTGGCGGCCGTCCAACGCGCCTGGCATCGGTTCCTGGCCCGCCAGCGGACGATCAACCTCGTCGTCACCAACGTCCCCGGCCCGCCGGTGCCGCTCTACCTGGCCGGGGCGCGGCTGCTGGAGCTATTCCCGGTGGCCGCGATCATGGGCAACATCACGCTCGCGGTGGCGGTGTTCTCCTACGACGGGCAGCTCAACCTCACCGCGATCGCCGACCGGGACACCTGCCCCGACGTCGAGGTGTTCGCCCAGGGCGTCCGCGGCGCCCTCGACGAGCTCGCGCGGTCGGCGCTGGTGGCCGCTCCCTGAGAAGGCCCGCGTTCGCGGGCGCGATCAGCCCTCGGGGTCGGCCAGCCGGGGGAGGGTGACCCCGACCCGGGCCCCGCCGAGGGGGCCGGCGGCGGCCACGACCGTGCCGCCGTGGGCGGCGACCAGCTCGGCCACGATGGCCAGGCCGAGGCCGCCGCCGCCGTCGTCGCGGGCCCGGGCGCCATCGAGGCGGACGAACCGCTCGAACACCCGCTCCCGGTCGGCGTCGGGGATCCCGGGGCCGTCGTCGTCGACCGCCAGCACCACGGTGGCGTCGCGCTCGGCGACCGAGAGCGCCAGCCGCTCACGGGCGTGGCGGCTGGCGTTGTCGCCGAGGTTGCGCAGCACCCGCCGCAGCCCGGCGGCGTCGCCGGCGACCCGGCCGGCCGAGACCCCGGTGGTGTCGACCCGGAGCCCGGTCGCGTCCCGCAGCCGCTCGGCCTCCTCGAACACGAGGTCGTCGAGGTCGACGGGGCGGCGGCGCAGGGCCAGGGACTGCTCGTCGGCCCGGGTGAGCAGCAGCAGGTCCTCGGTCAGGCGCTGGAGCCGCAGGTCCTCGGCGAGCACGGTGGAGGCCAGCTCCGCCGCGCTGGTCCGGCCGGGGTGGGCCAGGGCGACCTCGGCGTGCTGGCGGATGGTGGCGACGGGGGAGCGGAGCTCATGGGAGGCGTCGGCGACCAGCCGCCGCTGGCGGACCTGGGCCTGCTCGAGCCGGCCGAGCATCCGGTTCATGGTCCTGGCGAGGCGCCCGATCTCGTCGTCGGCCGGTGGGTCGGGCACCCGCCGGTGCAGCGCGGCCGCGGAGATCTCGTCCACCTCGGCCCGCATCGCCTCCACCGGGGCCAGCGCCCGCCCGACCACGACCCAGGTCGTCACCGCCACCACCGCCAGCAGCAGCGGCAGCCCGACCGCCAGCAGCCCGCTGACCGCCGCCACCGCCTCGCCGACCGCTTCGGTCGACCGGGCGACCAGCACCGTCCGCTGGCCCCGTGGGGTGTCGGCGCCGGTGGCCACGGCCAGGAATACGCCGCTCTCGTCCATCGGTCCTCCGGCCGGGACCTCGACCTCGGCCGACGAGCCGGGGCGCAGCCGAGCCACCGGGGGCCGGCCTTCGGCGTTGGGGCTGGCCGCGACCACGCGCCCGCCCCCGTCCAGCACCTGGATCAGCAGCTCGTCGGCCTCGTCGACCGCCAGCGTCCCGGGACCGGCGGCGCCCGAGCCCGCGCCCGCGGCCAGCACCGCGGCCACGTCCTCGGCGCGCAGCCGGGCCGCCGCCCGCACCTCCCGGGTCAGCGTGCTCCGCAGCACCACCACCAGCACCACGGCGCCGACGACCATCGCCACCCCGACCACGGCCACCGCGGCCACCGTGGTCCGCAGCCGCACCGACCCCGGCACCACGCGAAGGCGCTCAGCCGCCATCGGGCACCAGCCGGTAGCCGCTTCCGCGAACCGTCTGGATGGCCGCCCGGCCGAAGGGCCGGTCGAGCTTGTTGCGGAGGTGACGGACGTAGACCTCGACGATGTTGGGGTCGCCCTCGAACTGGTCGTCCCAGACGTGGGCGAGGATCTCCCGCTTGGGGACGGCCTCGCCGCGGCGGCGGAGGAGGAACTCCAGCAGAGCGAGCTCGCGGGCGGTGAGCTCGACCTCGGCGTCGCCGCGCCAGGCGCGCTTGGCGGCAGGGTCCAGGCGCAGATCGCCGGCCTCGAGCACGGCCGGGCGCTCCCGGGCGCCGCGGCGCAGCAGGGCCCGCAGCCGGGCCAGGAGCACCGCGTACGAGAACGGCTTGGTGAGGTAATCGTCGGCGCCGCTGTCGAGCGCCTCGACCTCGTCCCACTCGCCGTCCTTGGCCGTCAGCATGAGGATCGGGGTCCAGTTGCCCTCGTGGCGCAGGGTCGAGCATAGCCGGTAGCCGTTGACGCCGGGCAGCATGATGTCGAGGACGATCGCGTCGTAGGCGTGCTCGCGGGCCATCCACAACCCGTCGGTGCCGTCCAGGGCCACGTCGACCGCGAACCCCTCGGCGGCCAGCCCGCTGCGGAGCCCGGCGGCCAGCCGCCGCTCGTCCTCCACCACCAGCACCCGCATGCTCGGTCCTTTCGTCGCCTGACGATCCTCGCTCGCGAGACCTGAACGTCAGCTGAACCGCCGGTGGCGGGACCGCGCGCCCTCCCGGCTGGGCCGTCGTCAGGGGAACGGATCGCGGTCGGGCGGCGGGACGGGGCGGTCGGCGACCTCGGCCGGCCCCCAGGTGACCCGGGTCGAGCCGGCCGGCCGGGAGGTGCCGTCGACCACGACCCGGCGGACGCCCCGGCGGCGCAGGCGACGCTCGGCCAGGCGGGGCGCCAGCCGCCGGGCCATGGCCCGGGTCGGGGGCAGCAGCAGCAGGACGCCCACCACGTCGGTGAGGAACCCGGGGGTGAGCAGCAGCGCCCCGGCCAGCAGGATCATGGCCCCGTCGGCCACCTCGACCGTCGGCATCCGATTCTCGGCCAGGGCGCGCTGGAACCGCGCCCAGGCGGCCAGTCCCTCCCGCTTGGCCAGCCAGGCCCCGGCCACGCTGACCACCAGCAGCAGGATCAGCGTGGGCGCCAGCCCGATCCAGTCGCCGACGGCGATCAGCACCGCCAGCTCGGCCAGCGGGACCAGGATGAACGCGATGACCAGGATCGGGACCATGGTCCCAGTATGCCGTTACCAGATCCGTAAGTGCTGATAAGCACTCGCCAGCTGGTATCCCTCTCCGGGATTCCTCCCCCCATGGCGGGGTTCGGTTCTGGTGTCACAGGCCCCCGCCACCTCGCGGTGGTCTTGCAGGGCCTTGCGAGCCCACGCCTTCACGTGAGCCCGCCCGCCGTGGGTCGCCCGCTTGGGCGACCACGTGCGGCACCGGGGCGGCAACTCCACCCCGCTGGACATCCCCGGTCCAGTCACGGAGGTTCAACGCCGCGTTGGCGTTGCGGTCCACAAGCCGCCCACACCTTGGACAGCTCCAGACCCGGTTACCGAGCTTGAGATCAGCCCGGTAGCCGCCGCAGCCATGATGCGACTTGGATGACCCAAACCAGCGATCAGCGACAACCAGCTCGGCGCCCATCGCCGAGCACTTGTAGGCGAGCGTCGGGCGGACTCGGCCGATGCCGGCCTGGCTGACGGTGCGGCGGAAGGCCCGTCGTCTCATGCTCCGCTGCATCGCGGCCACGTCAAGGTCCTCGACCACCACTGTGCCGTAGCGGCGAGCCAGCCGAGTTGTCAAGACATGGATGGCCTGGCGGCGGAGATTCGCCGCCCGCCGATCTAGCGCCGCACGCTTGGTTTTCGCGTGACGGTGGGCTCGCGAGCCGACGATGCGACGGGACACGTGCCAGGCGGCGCTGCTGCTGATGGACCTCCTTCCAGGGGGCAGCATGCGCCACCCGTTCGATCCTTCCGTCATGGTGGGCGATGACCGCCCACTCTCGGCCGATGCCAAGGTCGACGCCGCAGCGCCCGTCCGGCTCGGCCGGGCGGCGGGACTGCTGGGCGACGACCGCCTGCACCGCCACGACCAGCCGGCCGCCGCGCTGGCTCAGGGTCATCGACAGGATGCGCGCCCGGCCCTTGACGACCAGCCGCTCCAGCCTTCGCGTATTCTCCTTGGATCGGAGCTTCCCGATCACCGGCACGGTGAGATGACGGCGATCTGGTTCCAGGCGCATCGCGCCGGTGGTGAACCGCACCCGGCCGCGATCCCGATGGCGGGCCTTGAAGTGTGGGAATCCGACCCTTGCGCCCTTGCGGCGGCCCGCCTTGGCGTCCGACCAGTTATGGAGCGCCTTTACCAGGTCGGCGATCCCCGATGCGTAAGCTTCCTTGGATGTGCAGCGCCACCAGGGCGCCACTTCGTGCTTGGCCTGGTTCCACGCCTTGCGAAGCTCGTAGAAGTTCCAGGCCAGCGGCGGGACCGTCGGATCGGCGGTGCGAGCTTCGAGGTTGGCCTTCGCCTGGCCGAGCGCCCAGTTGTAGGCATAGCCTCTCGCCCCGAAGGCCTGCGCGATCTGGGCTGGCTGTTCGAGGCTGGTTGTCTCTACCTCGAACACAAACCCGCGAGCGACCCAGCCGGGAGGGATCTGCATCCGGTTAGGGTGCGGACTCGATCAGCTTCATGCCAGGATACTCGCACATACGTTCGATCTGGGATAGCTACCCTCCTAGCAGGCCCCGCGGCCCCCCCGCCGGGCCCGCTCCGGGTGGCATACTGGCCTGGCAGGGGGAGCCGGCTGGGCGGCCGCGGTCCCGGTTCGCCGGGATCGAGGAAAGTCCGGCCTCCGCAGGGCAGGGTGCTGGCCAACCGCCAGTCGGGGCGACCCGCAGGACAGTGCCACAGAGAACAGACCGCCGAACGGCCCGGGGCGCCCGGGCGCGTGGCAAGGGTGAAACGGTGCGGTAAGAGCGCACCAGCGGCCGGGTGACCGGCCGGCTCGGTAAACCCCACCCGGAGCAAGGTCGAATAGGGGACGCACCGGCCGCGGCGACGCGGCCGTGGAGGCTGGCCCGGCCGAGTCCCCTGGTGGACCGCACGAGGCCGGCGGCGACGCCGGTCCCAGATGGATGGCCGCCACCCCGGGACCTCCCGGGGCACAGAAGCCGGCTTACAGGCCGGCTCCCCCTGCATCACCGCCCTGACCTGCGCCGCTCCGGCGGCCAGGGCCGACCAGGGCACAACGGGGCACATGCGCTCACCGGACCGCCTCCGCGTCGGCGCCGCCGGCGGAGCACGGCGAGGGCGCGGAGCTGGTCGCGGCCGATGGTCATGCCGCGTCGCGCTCGGCGGCGGCGATCACGGCCTCCATCGGCATCCGGAGGTCGTCGGCCGCCAGGTAGCGGCTTGGGATGGCCCTCGGCGACGGCCGCGGCGTCTCCGCCAGCCAGGCCAGCCGCCCCGATGCCCGCATCGCCTGCAGGGTCCGCGGGACGAACCAGAGCGCGCGAACACCTCGGCGACCACGGTCCAGGCGGGACCGACCGGCAGGTAGTAGCCGATGACCGACAGCACCGTCCAGGTGGCGATCGTCCGTCCCCGGAGCCGCCGCAGCCGCCGGCGCGTGGCGATCATCTGTCCTCTGATGGTCATGCCACCTCCACGCACACCGGGCAGCTGGTCCGGGCGGCCTTGCGCTCGACCTTGGCCTGGTTGCGACCCTCGACCAGGACGGGGCCGCACGAAGGGCAGGCGGCCTGCCACCAGCCGGCGTGGAGGAACAGGTTCGGCTCGGGGGCGGGGTCGAGGCCGACCCGGTTTAGGCCCGGCGGGGTGGTGATGGGATGATGCTTGGTGGCCATGAGGTGTCCCCCTCGTGGTCCGGCCCCGGGCAGTCAGCGGCCGCGCCGGGGCATCTACGTGGTCAGGCAGGGTGGAGCGGCACCACCCCTCGGGGTTGTGCGGTCGGCTGGCGGGTGCTCCTCGCCCGCCCCGGGCGGCCGGTAGCACCGGACCCAAGGGCTACCCCACCGCGTAGCTGGCTTGCCGTTCTCTCGAACGAGTGTTCGAGCATGAGAGGGTACGCCTCCCCCTGGCGCATCCCGGTCCCGGCGGCGAGGACGACCAGCGCCCGATACCGCTCGGGCATCGCGGCAATGAGGGCCTCGACCCGCTCGGTGGCGAGCGGCTCGACCCGCTTGGGCTCCGGCTTGGGCAGCCGGACGTCCGCGCATGGGGTCAGGGTGATCCGGTCGCGTACCGCGGCCCGGAACACGCCGGCCACGAACGAGTAGACGATTCCGATCGTCGACGGGGCGAGGTCCCGTTCCAGGCTCCGCACCCATGCCTGCACCTCGGACGGGCGGATGGACCCGAGCGGCTGGCCCCCGAACGTCGGGTACACGTGGCGACGCAGGTGGGTCTCGACCTGGGCCACGGTGGTCGCCCGGTGGGCGCCGTGCGCCACTGCTCGGCGTAGGTCTCGAACGCCACCCGCCCGCCCCTGGGGTCGATAATAGCTGCCGTGCGCCAGGTCAGCCTTGACCTCGGCGAGGAACTGCTCGGCGTCGCGTTGCTATACGAACCTGCGGGCGCGCTGGCCAACCATGCCGGCATGGGCAGCCGGTGAGCCAGTCCGCTGCCCCAGGACACCGCCACCGTCGGCCGTCGACCTCGAGGAGAGCACCATCGCCCGGGATCGCGCGGACCAGCTCCACACCACCACGCAGGCGGCGGCCGACCGACCTGCCCCCAGACCCTTGCCTCCCTCAGCCGGCGGCCAGGCCCAGGCGACGATGGTGGTCATGACAGGCTTGGGGCCGTCGCAGCTGGCCGCGATGATCTCCGCGCCGGGCGTCAACTGCGGCAGCTTCACGGTGGCTGGGGACGGCGGCTGGTTGGGGGTGATTGAACCTGCCGAGCAACTGCTCCTATGAGGTAGGCAGGCGTTAGTCCTGCCCCGGTGGTCCCGAACAGTCCTGAACCGCCTGGTCCCCGAACCTCTTGCGACCCGGCCTGGCGGGTCTTGCGCGGACTGCGCCGCTGCCCGCTGGCCTTCTGCTGGTCCGGTTCCCCCACGGCCCTGAGCCTGATGCTTGGCCTGGCCGGTAGCTCTCCTGCCACGATCCTCCGGTCGTGACCGGTCACACCTGGCCGTCGCCGGGCATTGTGGCCAAGGCCGCGTCTGCCAATAACCACGGCGGCCGCATGGTGCACTGTGGCGGTTGCCGGGCTAGTACGGCGCAGGGGTGCAAGCCAATGCTGGCGCCCCCACTTGGAGGTGTAGGCGGGGTCAACCGCGACCACCCACAGGCCGGCGTTGGTGGCCATGCCGACCAGCAGGTCACGGAACCGCCCAGTCGGGATACCAGCGATCGTGCGCCGAAAGCTCTTTCCCCGCCGACCGTGGCCGAGAGTCTCCCGGCCCGCCCACCGAATGTCGGTGAAGTTGAGGTCCTCGACCATGATCGACTTACAGCCGTGACCGTTGGCGAGGGCGATGAGCTGGCTGATGGCCGCCCGCAGCCGTCCGTCACGGCAGGCGGTCACCTGCCCGTCCAGATCCAGGGGAATGGTAGTCGGCTCCCCGACTGGATTGCCGGCGGAATCCAATACGCCACAGGCCACATGGTCGGCGTTGAGATCCACGGCCAGCGTCCGCTCTTGCCGCAGCTCCTCCAGCGATGGCGGCTCGGCCGCGGGGAGCCGCCAGGAGGCGTCCAGGTACCAGCGACATCGATCGGGCTGGTAGGTGACGTCGTATCGGACCGCACCGGTGGCGGCCTGCGCGGCCCACTGATCTGCGCGGTAGTTGAATACGACCGGGGCTGATAGCCGGTAGGTGGCCACTCGGCCCAACGTGTTGGATAGGGGCGCCAGTGGGGTCGGCAGGCGCAGCTCCAGCCACTGCTCGTCGGGGTGGACGCGAATGGTCAGGTTGCCCCAGCCGGCCTCGGCCTCCCCGTCGGCGGTGAGGAATAGCCGCTCAGCCTGCCAGCGGCCTCGCCACTCGGAGGCGGGTAGCCCGGCCGTATCGGGGTGGTGACGGAGCCTGGCGACCCGCCGGCCACCACGGCACACCGACACCCTTCCCTCGGCCAGCCGCCGTTCAACCTCGGCCAGCTTGGCTTGTAGGTGCTGGAGACGACGCTGCTTCTGGTATCGCTCGACCCGACTTGCATAGCCCCGCGTCCTCCCGTGTCGCCCTTTAATCGGTCCCGCCAGTCGCCGATCGATCGCGAAGGTCGCACGGCGGAGGCCGGTGCGGGCATCCAGCAGGTTCCTGTAACCCCGCTTCCACTGATCATTGGCGGTGCGGGTGATCGTCCCCGCCCAGCGCGAGGACGACGCCGCGGTTAGACGGCGCTTGCGTTCGGTGCGCTGGTCGGCATGCAAACCGCGCCTACAGCGCCAGGCGAGATCCTGGCCAGCCAGCGTCGCCAGATGCCGCCCGACTGCAGTCACTACCTGCTCGTCGGCAGGGGTGAGCCGCAGGCGCGTGCGGATACGCGTACCTGTCGGTGGCGCGACCACGTAGGGCATGCGGATCGAACGCATGTTCGTACTCTACAGGTCGACGGCACTCATGTCACCGAGCCGGCCGGGTCACCTTAGGTAGCCCGTTGGAGGGTGTGGCAAGCTGGCGGTCATGGATCTGCCAAGCAACCCGCCGGTGTCGCCGGCGGTTCGCATCACCGTCCTGCTCCGCCTGGCCAGCGAGGGGTTCCAGGACGCCTTCGACGCCCGCCCGGAGTGGCTGGAGGCGCCGCCGGTCGACCTGGCCGAGCTGCGCGAGGTCGTGGGGGTCGAGCGCATCGGCCAGCTGCGGGAGGCCACCGGGCTTCGGGAGGGCGAGGGGTACGCGGCCGGCGGCCCGGCCGGGGTCGTGCGGCTGGCCGCGGCCGCCCACGAGGGCGTGCTCGGGCTGCTCGGGGTGGCGGCGCTGCCGCCGGACGTGATCATCGAGCAGACCGACGAGGGGCCGCGCTACCACGTTCCCGAGGACTGGTTCCTCACCACGCCGGCCGGCGGTCCCGGGCGCGGCTGAGCGGCGTGCTCCTGCTGCTCGGCGACGGCGGCCAGGTCGGGGTCAGCGAGCTCCCCGGCGACGGGCCCTGGACCTTCCTGCTGCTCCAGCCCGACCCGGAGGACGCGGGCCTCGCCGGCCACCTCACCCGGTTCGGGCGGGTGGTGATCCCCGACCTGCGGGGCCGGCCGGGATGGGGCGAGCCGCCCGACGGGCCGGGGTTCCTCGACCTGGTCGACGACCTCGACCAGGTCCGCACCCGGGCCGGCCTCGGCCGCCCGGTCCTGGTCGGCCTGGGCGGCCTGGCCCCGGTGGCCGCCCGCGCCGCCACCGACCAGCCCTGGGCCTGGCGGGCCCTGCTCCTCGCCCCACCATCCCCCGCCGACCTGGACCACCTCGACCTGCCGGTCGCGGTCGTGGACCTCGCCCAGGAGGAGCCAGCCCTGGCGGAGGCCGTCGAGCCGCTGCTGGACCGGCTCGGCGTCGGACCGGGCTGGGGCGGGATCGCGCCGGACGCGCCGCCGCGGTGATCGGGTTCTGTCTGGCCGCCGGGGCGGGGACCCGGCTGCTGCCGGTGACCCGGACCCTGCCCAAGCCGCTGCTGGCCCCCGCGGGGCGGCCGCTGGTCGACCTGGCGGTGGAGGCGCTGGAGACGGCGGGGGCGACCCGCGTGGTGGTCAACGCCCACCACGGCTCCGAGCTGCTGGTGGACGCGCTCGCCGGGCGGGACAGGGTCGAGGTGGTGGTCGAGCCGGTGCTGCTCGGCACCGGCGGGGGGCTGGTCAATGCCGCCCGGCTGGGGCTGCTGGGGGACGGCGACGACCCGGTGCTGGTGACCGCGGCCGACCACGTGGTCGACCCCGCCGACCTGGTCGCCCTGGCCGGCTCGCTGGAGCGGTCGGGGGTGCCCATGGTGGCCGGGCTGGTCCGGGCAGGGCCGGGGGCCTTCGGCCTCCGCCTGGAGGGGGCGGACGGCGGGCGGGTGGCCCGCGACCCGCAGGGGCCGTGGGACTCGGCCGGGGCGTACGCGGTCCGGGCTGGGCTGCTGTGCGACCTGGAGCCGGGGCCGGCCAGCCTGGTCGAGCGGGTGCTGGGGCCGCTGCTGGACCGGGGGCGCCTGGCCGGGTGGCCGTTCCGGGGGCCGATGGCCGACGCCGGGACCCTGCGCCGGCTGCTCCACGTCTCGGCCGGGCTGCTCGCCGGCCACTGGCCCTACGCCCTGCCCCCGGGCGAGGTCCACCGCGGCGTCGGCACCGCCCCGGTGTTCGTGGCCTGGGGGGCCGAGGTCGACCCGGCGGCCGTCCTGGCCGGGCCGGCGCTGCTCGACACCGGCAGCCGGGTCGGGGCCGGCGCGGCGGTGACCCGGGCGATCGTCGGCCGGGACGCGGTCGTCGGCTCCGGCGCCCGCGTGGTCGGCTCCCTCCTCGCCCCCGCCGCCCGCGTCGCCGCCGGCGCCACCGTCACCGCCGCCCTGGTCCCCGCGGCCGAGCGCGGGAACGACCGGGCGGGGTAGCCTCGCGCGGATGGCCGCGCCCGGCGCGGCGCCACGACCCGACCAGGAGGTGTCCTTGCCCGACCAGCTGACGATCGGCCTGCTCGGCGGGACCGGCCCCCAGGGGCGGGGGCTGGCCCTGCGGCTGGCCCTGGCCGGGCACCGGGTGCTGCTGGGGTCGCGCGACCCGGCGCGGGCCGCCGGGATCGTGGCCGACCTGCTCGGCGGGCGCGACCTGCCGGTCGAGGGGGTGGGCAACCCGGACGCGGCCGCCCGGGCCGACGTCATCTTCCTGGTGTTCCCGTACGCCGGCCAGGCCGAGGTGCTGCCCGACCTGGCCGGGCCGATCGGCGACAAGGTGGTGGTCGACGTCATCAACCCGCTGGGCTGGGACGGCCAGGGGCCGTACCTGCTGAAGGTGCCCGAGGGCAGCGCCGCCGAGCAGGCCGCCGCCCTCCTGCCCCGGGCCAGGGTGGCCGCCGCCTTCCACCACGCCGCCCCCAGGCTGCTGGCCGACCCCGAGCGGCTGGTCGAGACCGATGTGCTGGTCGCCAGCGACGACCCCGCCGCCAAGGGCCTGGTGCTGGAGCTGGCCGACCAGATCCCCGGCTGCCGCGGGGTCGACGCCGGGCCGCTGCGGCTGGCCCGTCAGCTGGAGGGGTTCACGGCCGTGATCGTCGGGATCAACCGCCGCCACAGGATCCACGCCGGCCTGCGCATCACCCGGCTCGGCGACGACAAGCGCCGGCGCCTGAACGCCGAGCTGCGGCCGGCGAATCGGGACCGCGAGGAGGGCCCGTGAGGATCTACACCCGCCGCGGGGACGACGGCACCACCGGCCTGCTGTACGGCGGCCGGGTCGACAAGAGCGACCAGCGCACCGAGGCCTACGGCACCACCGACGAGGCCGTCGCCGCCCTCGGCATGGCCAGGGTGTTCATCGCCGACAGCATCCTGGCCGACCTGGTCCTGCGCCTCCAGCGCGAGCTGTTCGTGGTCGGGGCCGAGCTGGCCACGGCCACCGAGAACCACCACAAGCTGCGTCCCGGCGAGACCAAGGTGACCGCGGCCATGGTCGACGACCTGGAGGTGGCCGTGGACGAGTACGTGGCCCGGACCCACATGCCGGAGCAGTTCATCGTCCCCGGCGAGTCGCGGGGCTCGGCCTTCCTCGACTTCGCCCGCACCGTGATCCGCCGGGCCGAGCGCCAGACCGTGGCCATGGACCGGGCCGGGATGCTGGCCGACGGCGAGGCCGTCCGCTACCTCAACCGCCTGGCCGACCTGGTGTTCGTCCTCGCCCGCTACGAGGAGGGCGACTTCCGCACCCTCCGCACCGGCTGACCGTGCGCCAGGTCGTCGACGCCCGCGGCGCCTCGGTCGCCCTGCCCGACCGGGTCGAGCGGGTGGTCAGCCTGGTCCCGTCGCTGACCGAGTGGCTGGTGGTCGCCGGGGTGGGGGAGCGGCTGGTCGGGGTGACCGACTGGTGCGTGGAGCCGGCCGGGGCCCTGGAGGGGCTGGCCCGGGTGCGGGGCACCAAGAACCCCGACCTGGCCGCGGTCCGGCGCCTCGAGCCGGACCTGATCGTCGCCAACGCCGAGGAGAACCGCAAGCTGGACGTGCAGCGGCTGGAGGCGGGCGGGCTGGCCGTGTTCGTGACCATGCCGACCACCGTCGCCGGGGCCGTGGCCGAGCTGCGCGACCTGGCCGCGGCCGTCGGCGACCTGCCGGGCGCGGCCGCCCTCGACGCCGACCTGGTCGCCGCCGTCGGCGACGCCTACCATCACCGGCCGGCCCGCCGCCGCCGCTACGCCTGCGCCATCTGGCGCGATCCCTGGATGTGGCTGGGCCGCCGGACCTATGCGGCCGACCTGCTGGGGCTGGCCGGCGGCCAGCCGGTGCTGGACGACCCGGCCACCCGCTACCCCAAGCTCGACCCGGCGGCGCTGGCCGCCCTGGCCCCCGAGCTGGTGCTGCTGCCGTCGGAGCCGTACGCCTTCGCCGAGGCCGACGCCGGCGAGGTGGCCGCCGGCTTCCCCGGCGCCCGGGTCGAGCTGGTCGACGGGCGCGCCCTCACCTGGTACGGGCCACGCATCCCGGCCGCCCTGGCCAGCTTCCGCGAGCTGCTGGGCGCGGCCGCGTGAGCGAGGAGCACCTCACCGACGGCTGGGAGCCGGACCTGCCGGTCTCGGACACGCTGCTGCGGCGGTTCCTGTTCAACCTGGCCGCCTTCCACGAGGTCCCGGCGGCGGCCGGGGCCAGGACCCTGCGCCGCGACGACTTCACCGCGGCCGACCTGGGCCGGCCGGCGGCCATGCACAACGCGGCCACGCTGCTGCGGCCGCTGCCCTTCGACCGGCCCGGCGACACCCTGGACGCGGTCGAGGAGTTCTTCGGCGGCGGCCGCGGCGAGGCCTACCTGTGGAGCGCCTGGCCCACCCCGGACCTGCGAACCCGCGGCTGGGTGCTGGAGGGCCACCCGCCGCTGCTGCTGCGGTCGCCGGGGAGCGGGCCGCCGCCACCCGGCGCCCCGCCCGGCCTGCGGGTCGAGCGCGTCACCGGCGTCGCCGGGCTGCGCGACTGGGAGCGGGTGGCGGTCGACGGCTTCCCCTACCGCGAGCTCCAGCCGTACCGCCCGGGGGCGCTGCTGGAGGAGCCGGTCCTGGGCGACCAGCGGCTGCGGCTGTGGGTCGGCTACGAGGGCGAGCGGCCGGTCTGTGTGGGCAGCCTGTTCGTGGCCTTCGGGGTGGCCGCGTTCTCGCTCGGGGTGACCCTGCCCGAGGCCCGGCGGCGCGGCTACTGGGCGGCCATGGCCGGGGTGCGGCTGCTGGAGGAGCCCGGCCTGCCGGCCGTGGGAATCTTCAGCGACATGAGCCGCCCCAGCGCCGAGGCGCTGGGGTTCCTGCCGATCACCCGCTTCGCCCTCTGGCACCGCCCCCGGCCCGCCCGGTGACGCTCAGCCCTTCTTGACCAACTCGGCCTCGATCTCCAGGCGCACGGTGTTGGAGAGCAGGAACCCGCCCGTCTCCAGGGGGGCGTTCCAGACCAGGCCCCACTCCCGGCGGTCGACCTCGGGCACCACGCCCGAGAAGCCGATGCGCTGGTTGCCCCAGGGGTCGATGGCGCCACCGAGGAACTCGACGTCGACGGTGATCGGCCGGGTGGTGCCCTTGATGGTGAGGTCGCCGTCGACCCTCCACTCGCTCTCGCCGGCCCCGGGCCGCACCCCGGTGCTGCGGAAGCTGATCGTGGGGTGGTCCTCGACGCCGAAGAAGTCGTTGGAGCGCATGTGGGCGTCGCGGGTCTCGTCCTTGGTGTCGATGCTGGAGGCGTCGATCTCGATCTCCAGGGTGGAGTCCTCGGGCCGCTCGGCGATCTGGGCCACGCCCTGGGCGGCCGGGAAGCGGCCGCGCACCTTGGCCATCAGGTGGCGGGCGATGAACTCGAACGACTGGTGCGACGGGTCGATCTCCCAGGTGCCGACCTCGGGCACCTGGCGGCCGTCGACGCTGCGGGTTCCGGGGGTCGTGCCGACTCCCTCACTCATGCTGCTGTCCTCCCTTGCGATGGATGGCTCGCTTGCCCCATTGACCGGGGGCAACGCTCCTCCAAACCTAGTTGTTCATACAACTATTCCGGACCCGAGAGATTTCAGTGATATTCGTGCTCGGGGCCCGGATAGTGGCCCTCGGCGACGTCCTTGGCGAAGCGGCCGGCCGCCTCGGTGATGATGGCCCGCAGGTCGGCGTAGCGCTTGACGAAGCGCGGGGTCGGGTCGGGGGTGAGCCCGAGCAGGTCGGTGATCACCAGCACCTGGGCGTCGACGGCGGGACCGGCGCCGATCCCGATGGTGGGCACGTCCACCGCCTCGGTGATCCGCGCCCCCAGCTCGGCCGGGATCGCCTCCAGCACGATGGCGAAGGCACCAGCCTCCTGGAGGGCCCGGGCGTCGGCCAGCAGCTCGTCGCCCTCCTGGCCGCGGCCCCTGACCACCTTGCGGCCGAAGGCGTTGGCCGACTGGGGGGTGTAGCCGAGGTGGCCCATCACCGGGATGCCGGCCTCGGTCATCTTCCGCGCCGCCTTGGCCGAGCGGCGCCCGCCCTCCAGCTTGACGGCGTTGGCGCCCGCCTTGACCAGCCGGGTGGCGTTGGTCACGGCCTGGGCGGCCGACGCCTGGTAGGACCCGAACGGCAGGTCGGCCACGACCAGGGCGTTGGGCGCCCCGCGGGCCACCGCCGCGGTGAACACCAGCGCCTCCTCCATGGTCACCGGGATGGTGGTCTCATAGCCGAGCACGTTGTTGCCGACCGAGTCACCCACCAGCAGCAGGGGGATCCCCGCCTCGTCGAGCACGCGCGCGGTCAGCGCGTCGTAGGCGGTGAGCATGACGAACCGCTCCCGCCGCTGCTTCCAGACGGCGAGGTCGGCAGGGGTCACCGGCATGGCGGCCTCCTCCATGAGCTCCTCGGAGCCCGCCCCGGCGGGTCTCCTGGACGGCCTAAGTGTGCCACGGCGCCCGGTCCGGCGGGCGCCGCTTGCTCGACTTTCGATAAACAGTTATTGTTTATCATAACGACTGACCTCGGCCCGCCGAACCGGGGAGGGCAGGATGAACCCGTTCCGGACCATGCAAACCGCCATCCGGCTCGCCGAGTCAAGGTTCGTGGCCTGGCGCTTCCAGCGGCCCGGGCTGCAGCTGTGGGTCCAGGTCGACCGACCCTTCGCCGCCTCTTCGTGGGGGTCGCCCTGCTGGTCGCCGCCGAGGCGTTCCGGCGCGGCGCCCAGCTCGAGGAGGAGCAGGCGCTGACCGTCTGAGGAGCGGCCGTGCCGATCGTCAGCCACCTGGACCGGCTGCTGCTGGACCGCCAGATGACCCTGACCGAGCTGGCCGAGCGGGTCGGGGTGACCATCGTCAACCTGTCCATCCTCAAGACCAACAAGGCGCGGGCGGTCCGCTTCTCGACCCTGGAGGCGATCTGCCGGGAGCTCGGCTGCCAGCCCGGCGACCTGCTGGCCTACGTGCCCGCCGAGGGGCCGGTCTCGGAGGCGGTGTAGCCCCGGAAGCGGTTGGTGATGGGCAGGCGGCGGTCCTTGCCGAAGGAGCGGCCGGTGATCTTGGGGCCGGGCGGGGCCTGGCGGCGCTTGTACTCGGCCCCGTCGACCAGGCGGACGACCTCAGCCGCGGTGTCGCGGTCGAAGCCCTTGGCCACCAGCTCGTCGAGGCTGGCGTCGTCCTCGACGTAGGCCTCCAGGATCGGGTCCAGCAGCTCGTACGGCGGCAGTGAGTCGGTGTCCAGCTGGCCGGGGCGCAGCTCGGCCGAGGGCGGCTTGTCCAGCACCGACTGGGGGATCACCACCCCGGCGCCGTTGCGCCAGCGGGCCAGGGCGTAGACCAGGGTCTTGGGCACGTCCCGGATGACCGCGAACCCGCCGGCCATGTCGCCGTACAGGGTGCAGTAGCCGACCGCCAGCTCCGACTTGTTGCCGGTGGTCAGGACCAGGCTGCCGGTCTTGTTGGACAGGCTCATCAGCAGCGTACCCCGCACCCGGGCCTGGAGGTTCTCCTCGGCCAGGCCGGGCTCGGTGCCGGCGAACGGCTCCTTGAGCACCCCCAGGAGGGCCTCGGTCGGCTCGGCGATCGGCAGCACCAGCAGCCGGATGCCCAGGTTGTTGGCCAGGGCCCGGGCGTCGGCCAGGCTGTCCTCGGAGGAGAAGCTGGACGGCATGGCCACCCCGACGACCCGGTCGCGGCCCAGGGCGTCGGCGGCCACGGCCGCGACCAGGCTGGAGTCGATGCCCCCGGAGAGGGCGATGTGGACGGTGTCGAAGCCGTTCTTGGTCACGTAGTCGCGGGTGGCGCGGACCAGCGCCCGGTACACCTCCTCCTCGGTCGCCAGCGGCCGGGTGAGGCGGGGCTCGACCGGCGGGCCGGGGTCGGCCAGCCGGTCGCTGACCCGCACCCGGCGCACCGCCAGGGCCGGCCGCGGGTCGGTGGCCGGGGCGCGCCGGGGCCGCTCCGACAGCCGGGCCGTGGCCCCCTCCTCCAGGGCCAGGTCGACCACCAGCAGCTCCTCGTCGAACGCGCCCGCCCGGGCCAGCAGCCGCCCCTGGGGGTCGATCCAGGCGCTCTGGCCGTCGAAGACCAGCTCGTCCTGGCCGCCCACCTGGGCGACGTAGAACAGGTGGGCGCCGTGGTCGGCGGCCCGGGTGGCCAGCATGGGCAGCAGCCGCTCACCCTTCTCCAGCCGGTAGGGGCTGGCGTTGAGGCTGACCACCACCTCGGCCCCGGCGGCCACCGAGGTGGCCATCGGCCCCCACGGGAACCACAGGTCCTCGCAGATGGTCACCGCCACCTCGACCCGGCCGAAGCTGGCCAGCAGCACCTCGGTCCCGGGGACGAAGTAGCGCTCCTCGTCGAACACCCCGTAGTTGGGCAGCAGCACCTTGCGATAGACGCCCAGCACCTGGCCGCGGGCGCAGAGGGCGGCGGCGTTGGCCGGGCCGGCGTGGGTCGGGTCGACGAACCCGACCACGGCCGCGGCCTCGCCGACCCGGGCCGCGACCCGCTCCACGGCGGCCCGGGAGGCGGCCAGGAACGACGGCTTGAAGACCAGGTCCTCGGGCGGGTAGCCACACACGGCGAGCTCGGGGAACACCACCAGGTGGGCGCCGGCGCCGGCGGCCTCCTCGTAGGCGGCCAGCACCCGCCCGACGTTGCCGTCGAGGTCCCCGACGACCGGGTTGATCTGCGCCCCCGCGAGCCGCAGCCGCTCCATGACCTCAGGTTAGCAGTGCCCTCCGGCGGTGGCTGATAGCATCGCCGCACTATGGACAAGCAGCAGGAATACGTGCTCCGGACGGTCGAGGACCGCGACGTCCGCTTCATCCGCCTCTGGTTCACCGACGTGCTCGGGTTCCTGAAGTCGTTCGCCATCACCCCGGCCGAGCTCGAGGACGCCTTCGAGCGGGGCATGGAGTTCGACGGCTCGGCCATCGAGGGCTACGCCCGCGTCCAGGAGGCCGACATGGTGGCCAAGCCCGACCCGGGCACCTTCCAGGTGCTGCCGGGCCGCGGCGACGGCGGGGTGGCCCGGATGTTCTGCGACGTGCTCACCCCCGAGGGGGAGCCGTTCGACGGCGACCCCCGCTGGGTGCTGCGGCGCAACCTGGAGCGGACCGCCAACCGCGGCTTCACCGTGTACGTGTCCCCGGAGCTGGAGTTCTTCCTGTTCGCCGACGCCGACACGGGCCGGCCCCTTGACATCGGGTCGTACTTCGACCAGACCGCCCTCGACCTGTCGCAGGACTTCCGCCGCATCGCCATCGCCATGCTGGAGCGGATGGGCATCTCGGTGATGCAGTCCCACCACGAGATCGCCCCCAGCCAGCACGAGATCGACCTGCGCGAGGCCGACGCCCTGACCATGGCCGACAACGTCATGAGCGCCCGCCTGGTGGTCAAGGAGGCGGCCCTGGAGCAGGGCCTGCACGCCACCTTCATGCCCAAGCCGCGCGAGGGCGTGGCCGGGTCGGGCATGGACACCCACCTGTCGCTGTACGAGGGCGACCGCAACGCCTTCTACGACCCAGGGCAGGAGGCGAACCTGTCCAAGACGGCCCGCAGCTTCATCGCCGGCCTGCTGACCCACGCGAACGAGTACACCGCCGTGACCAACCAGTGGATCAACTCCTACAAGCGGCTGGTGCCCGGCTACGACGCCCCCACCTACGTGTGCTGGGCCCAGCGCAACCGGTCGGCCATGGTCCGGGTGGGCGGCTACCGCTCCGACCGGGTCGACGTCGAGGTCCGCTCGCCCGACCCGGCGGCCAACCCCTACCTGGCCTTCGCGGTCATGCTGGCCGCCGGCGTGAAGGGGATCGAGGAGGAGTACGAGCTGCCCCCGGAGGCGGGCGACAACCTCCAGGAGATGACCGAGGCCGAGCGCCGGGCCGCCGGGATCCGCTCGCTCCCGGTCGACCTGCACGAGGCCCTCAGCGCCATGGAGCAGTCCGAGCTGGTCGCCGAGGCCCTGGGCGAGCACGTCTTCGAGTACTTCCTGCGCAACAAGCACCGCGACTGGGACAGCTACCAGCGCTACGTCTCCCC
>Ga0307415_100000333_pt1 | contig 20354 bp, 17 predicted proteins | sample DK1Cmetagenome_FD_204524 | JGI IMG/M metagenome (GOLD analysis project Ga0307415, IMG submission 204524) | Maize rhizosphere microbial communities from greenhouse at UC Davis, California, United States - DK15-C-2 | ecosystem: Host-associated > Plants > Roots > Rhizosphere > Soil | place: USA...
GCGTCCAGCGACCCGGCGTTGACGCCGATGCGGATCGGCACGCCGGCCTCGGACGCCGCCTTGGCGATCTCGCCCACCTTGTCGTCGAACTTCTTGATGTTGCCCGGGTTGACCCGAACGGCGGCGCAGCCGGCCTCGATGGCGGCGAACACGTACCTCGGCTGGAAGTGGATGTCCGCGATCACCGGGATCTGCGACTTGTGGGCGATGGCCGGCAGGGCCTCCACGTCGTCCTGGGACGGCACCGCGACCCGCACGATCTGGCACCCGGCCGCGGTGAGCTCGGCGATCTGCTGCAGCGTGGCGTTGACGTCCGCGGTGACCGTCGTCGTCATCGACTGCACCGACACGGGGGAGCCACCGCCGACCGGCACCGATCCCACCATGATCTGGCGGCTCTTGCGCCGCTCGGCCAGCGGTGGCGGCGGCATTGCCGGGGTACCGAGGTTGATCGCGGTCACGGGTCCTACTCGCTTCAGAAGAGGGTGATGGGATTGACGATATCGGCCGCGAGCGTCAGCAGCGTAAACCCGCCGAACACGAGGATCACGGCGTAGGTGACCGGCATCAGCCGCATGTAGTCGACGCGCCCGGGATCGGGCCGGCCGAGGCGGGCGTACAGCCAGGACCGCGCCTTCTCGAACCAGGCGATCGCGATGTGCCCGCCGTCCAGCGGCAACAGCGGCAGCAGGTTGAAGATGCCGACGAAGAAGTTGAGCGCGGCCAGCATCAGCAGGAACATCGGGATCTCGCCCTCGCGGAACAGCTCGCCGCCGATGCGGGTGGCGCCGACCACGCTGATGGGCGTCTCCGGGTCCCGCTCATCGCCGGTGACGGCGGACCACAACTTCGGAATCTTCTCCGGGAACTTCTTCATCGCCGCGACCGTGCCCTCGAACATCGCGAGGGTCTGGTGGCCGGTGTCACCGAAGGCGCGACCGGGACCGTGCGGCGTCATGGCGACGACCGGGGTGATGCCGAGCTGGCCGACCTTCTCCAGGTCAGCGTCCGTGATCTCGTCGAGCGGCTTCTGGGGGTCGACGCCCTCCTTGATCCGCTCCGCCTCCGGGATCAGCACCGGGGCGGTCGTGACGGTGGCGCCGCCCCGCTCGTACGTGATCGTGATCTGCTGGCCGGCCGATGCCCGGACCCGCTCGGTCATCGTGGTCCACGACGGGATGGCCTGGCCGTCGATCGCCGTGATCTTGTCGCCGGCCTGGAGGCCGATGGTCTTGGCCGCGCTCGCCGGAGCCGACGAGGATTCGCACGTGGCCTGCTGCCCGGTCTTCGGGTCGATCTTGAACTCGGCTTGGACGCAGGGCAGCACCCGTTCCACCACCGGCGGAGAAGCGTCGGTTCTGTCGGGATCGGGCAGCGGCACGAACGCGTACGTGATCCAGAGGATCCCGATGCCGATGGCGAAATGGGCGGCCGACCCGGCACCCATCACGATGGTCCGCTTCCACACCGCGTAGCGCCACATGGCCCGCGGCTCGTCGCGCGGGTCGACATCGTCGTCCTGCGGGGTCATGCCGACGATCTTGACGAAGCCGCCGAGCGGCACGGCCTTGACGCCGTACTCGGTCTCGCCCCGGCGGATCGACCACAGCGTCGGACCGAACCCGACGAAGTACCGGGTGACCTTCATGCCGAAGGCCTTCGCCGTACCCATATGCCCGGCTTCGTGCAGGCACACGGACAGGAGGATGCCCAGGGCGAACACCACGATCCCGATGGCCTCCATCAAGCTCCTTCGTCCAGGCGCCGCTTACCCCTCGGCGGCGATCAACTCACGGGCCCGGGCCCGGGACCACGACTCGGCCGCGAGCACGTCCTCGACGGTACCCGGTTCGGCGAAGTCGGGTGCCTCGGCGAGTACCCGGGCCACGGTGTCCACGATGGCCAGGAACCGGACCTGCCCCCGCATGAATCCGGCCACACACTCCTCGTTCGCGGCGTTGTAGACCGCCGGGCGGCACCGCCCGACCCGGCCGGCCTCCTTGGCCAGCCGGATCGCCGGGAACGCCTCCTCGTCGAGCGGGTGCAGCTCCCAGGTGTGGGCCCGGGTCCAGTCCACGGCCGGCGCGGCGTCGGCCACCCGATCGGGCCACCCCAGGGCGAGCGCGATGGGCAGGCGCATATCGGGCGGGCTGCACTGGGCCATCGTCGACCCGTCGGTGAACTCCACCATCGAGTGGATCACGGATGGCGGATGGACGACCACCTCGATCGCGTCGTACGGGATGTCGTACAGCTCGTGTGCCTCGATCACCTCGAGCGCCTTGTTCACCAGGGTGGCCGAGTTGATGGTGATGACGGGGCCCATGTTCCAGGTGGGGTGGGCCAGCGCCTGTTCCGGGGTCACGTCGGCCATCTCCTCGCGGCGGCGCCCCCGGAACGGCCCGCCGCTGGCGGTGATCACCAGTCGCCGGACCTCGCTGAGCTGGCCCGACCGCAGGCACTGGGCCAGGGCGGAGTGCTCCGAGTCGACGGCGACGATCTGCCCGGGCCGGGTGATGGCGGCCCGCACCAGCGGGCCCCCGGCGACCAGGGACTCCTTGTTGGCCAGCGCGAGCGTGCGCCCGGCCCGCAGGGCGGCCAGGGTCGGCGCCAGCCCGAGCGACCCGACCACGCCGTTGAGCACGACGTCGCACGGCCACTCGGCCAACTCGGCCATGGCCGCCGGACCGGTCAGGATCTTGGGGATGCGGAACCCGCCGCTGGTGAAGCCCCGCCGGGCCGCCTCGGCGTAGAAGGCCAGCTGGAGGTCCTGGGCCGCCGTCGCCTTGGCCACGCCGACCACGTCGACGCCCAGCTCCAGGGCCTGCGCGGCCAGCGCCGCGACGTTGCCCCCGCCGGCCCCCAGACCGACGATCCGGAAGCGGTCCGGATTGCGGCGCACGATGTCGACCGCCTGGGTACCGATCGAACCCGTCGACCCGAGCAGCACGACCTCGCGGGGGCTCACGCGTTCATTGTGCCCGGATGCGGAACAGCTCGAGCGTCTGCCCGTACCAGCGGTCGGTGCGCCCGAGGTGAGTCAGGCCGAGCCGGCGGCAGACCGCCAGCGAGCGCTCGTTGTCCGGCCGGACCACGGCGTGGACCTCGCTCAGCCCTTCCGCGAAGCCCTTGGCGATCGCGCCCCTCGCCGCCTCGGTGGCGTATCCCTGCCCCCAGGAGTCGGGATGCAGGTGCCAACCCACCTCGACCTCCTCCGACTCGGGCAGCTCGACCAGGAGCACGGTGCCGGCCACCGCACCGGTGGCACGCACCTCGATCGCCCAGACCCCCAACCGCCCGTCCGCGCTGGCCCGGTCGGCCCACCGGTCGACCGTCGCGGCGGCCTGCTCCCGGGACGCGAGCACCCGCGGCGTCGCCCCGAGCCAGCCCGACACCTCCCAGCGCGAGTACATGTCGAAGATCCGGTCCACATCGGACTCGTCGTGCGTCCACGGTCTGACGATCAGGCGCTCGGTCTCGTACACCGCCACAATGGGCGACGCTACCGGGTGGCGGCCAGCTCGGGCACCGCCGACGGCTCGTCCTCGCGCAGGCCGTAGCGCCGGTAGACGCGGGCCAGCGGGCCGGGCGCCCACCAGTTCCACCGGCCCAGCAGCCGCATGGTGGCCGGCACCAGCAGCGTGCGGACCAGGGTGGCGTCGACGGCGACGGCCACTACGGTGCCGATGCCCAGCATCTTGATGGTCGCCGCGCCACCGGTGGCGAAGCCGCCGACGACGATGATCAGCAGCAGCGCGGCGGCGGTGATGATCCCACCCGTACGCTGCAGGCCGGCGGCCACCGCGTCGGTGTTGCGCCCGGTGCGGTCCCACTCCTCGCGGATCCGGGACAGCAGGAACACCTCGTAGTCCGTCGACAGTCCAAACAGGATTGCCAACATCAGGATGAGATTGGTCGGCTCCAGGAAACCGGTCGGGGTGAAGCCGAGCCAGTCGGCCAGGTGTCCATCTTGGAAGATCCACACGACAACGCCGAACGAGGCGCCGATCGAGATGGCGTTCATCACCACGGCCTTGATGGGCAGGACCACCGAGCCGAACGCGAAGAACAGCAACAGGATCGTGACGACCCCGGCGTACAGGGCCATCCATGGCAGGCGTTCGCCCAGGCTGGCCAGCGTGTCCAGATCGGACGCCGGCCGCCCGCCGACGAGCGCCTCCGTCCCGTCCGGCGCCGGGGTGGCCCGCACGGCTCGCACCACGTCCCGGGCGCGTTCCGAGCTCGCCTCGCCCGGATAGGACACCGAGACCAGGTACGACGACCCGTGGTTGGCCACGACCTGCGCACCGGTCACGTCGGTCAGGGTGCCCAGCCGTACGGCGTAGGCCCGCGCCTGGTCCGCGGTGGCCCCCGAGACGAGGACGACGATGGGCTCCAGGCTGCCGCCGGGGAAATCGGCGGCGATGCGCTCGGCCACCGTCCGGCTGGGCGTGCCCTCGGGCAGGACGCGCTCGTCGAAGCCGCCGAAGCTGGCCCGCAGGAACGGCGACGCGATGGCGAGCAGCACCGCGGTCACGCCCAGCAGGTACAGCGCGGGACGCCGCATGACGCTGTGCGCGATCGCGGCCCAGGCCCGGCCCGGCTCTCGCCGCGACCGCCGCCGCCGCCGGAGCAGTGGTACCCGCAGGGCGTTGACCCGGTGGCCGAGGATCACCAGCAGCGCCGGCAGTGAGGTCAGCGACGCCAGCATGGCCACCAGGACGGCGGCCATCCCGCCGTACGCCATGGACTTGAGGAACGCGAACGGGAACAGCAGGAGGCTCGACAGGGCCAGGGCGACGGTGATCCCGGAGATCGCCACGGTACGACCGGCGGTGGCCAGCGTCCGCTCGATGGCGGTGGCCGGATCGCGCCCGGCGGCCAGCTCCTCGCGGTACCGGCTGACCACGAACAGCGCGTAGTCGATGGCCATGGCCAGGCCGAGCATCGTGATGACGTTCGCGGCGAAGATGGATACCTCGGTGACGCCGGCGATGACCCGGGTGACCGTCAGCGCGCCGAGGATCGCCACGCCACCGACGAGCAGCGGCGTGAGGGCGGCGATGAGGCCGCGGAAGATGATGATCGTGAGCAGCAGCACGATGGGCAGGGAGAGCGTCTCGGCCCGGATGATGTCGGCCTCGATCTGGTCGTTGGCGTCGCGCAGGAAGGCGAAGCCGCCGCCGAACGTGGTTTCGACGCCACCGCCGGCGGCGGCGTCGCGTTGGCCGGCTCCGCCGGCGATGAGTAGCGGCCGCAGCGCCTCCAGGTCGGCCACCTTGGCGTTCTCGTTCCCGTCGCGGAGCTGGATCGCGATGTACGTGGCATGCCGGTCGGACGAGACGAACGCGGGCGAGCCCGTGCCGTAGTACGACTGCAGGCGGTGCACCTCGGGCCGGCCCGCGACCCGGGCCGCGGCGGCCTCGACCGGACCGCGCAGCCCGGCCTCGTCCACGGTGGCCGTGGTCGAGGAGTAGAGCACGATGACGTCCTCGCCCTGCCGGCCCAGCTCCTCGGTGATCCGGGCGTAGGCCTGGTTGGACGGGCTGGACGGGTCGTCGTAGCCACCACCGCTCAGCGTTCCGAAGACCCCCGTACCCCAGACGCCGCCGACCGCGACGAGCGCGACCGTCGCCGCGATCACCCACCAGCGAGCCCGAACCAGCATGCGCCCCCACCACGCGAACATGTCGCCTCCTGTTTCACCGGGCCGTCGGGCCGTTCACGCCGTACCATGTACACGGTACATAGTTGAGTGAACGCCGTTTACTATTCCAACGCCGTTTGCTCACGTCAAGGGGGTTCACGCGTTATGACAATCACACCGCGCCGGGAGCGCATCCGCAGCGCGACCGTCGCCGAGATCAAGAATCTCGCGCGCCAACTCCTCGTGGCCGGTGGACCGCCGGCCATCTCCCTGCGGGCCATCGCGCGGGACATGGGCATGACCGCACCCGCCATCTACCGGTACTTCCCGAGCCTCGACGCGTTGGTGGGGGACCTGTGTGAGGACCTCTTCGACGAGCTGCGCGAATGGGTGGAGGCCGCCCGCGACGCCTGCCCGGCCGACGAGCCGCTGCCGCGCCTGACCGAGATGGCCCGCGCCTTCCGCCGCTGGTCGGTGGCCCACCCGGCCGAGTTCGGGCTGATGTTCGGCAGCCCCGTGCCCGGCGTGACCCGGTACGAGGCCGACTGCGTCGGCCCGGATCACGCCGGAGCCCGCTTCGGCGCGCCGTTCCTGCAGGCGTTCGCCGAGGTATGGCACACATCCCGGTTCCCGACCCCGCCGGTCGAACTGATCGAGGAGAAGCTCGGGCGCTACATCGCGCCGCACGAGGTGTCGCACGGGGCGGGCCTGCCGGTCGAGGTCGTGTACGCGTATCTCTCGGGCTGGACGCGCCTGTACGGGCTGGTGGCGATGGAGGTCTTCGGCCACCTGGGATGGGCCGTCACCGAGGTGGAGCCGCTGTTCGAGCTGGAGCTGGCCGCCTTCGTGGCCCAGATGTCGGCCTAGTCTCTGGCGGGCTCTGGCGCGTCGGCCCGGCGGGCCCGGATCTCGTGGCCGGCGCTGGTCAGGCACTTGCCGCTGGCCAGGTCGAAGCGCCAGCCGTGCAGCTGGCAGGTGAGCGTGGTGCCGTCGATGATGCCGAACCGGGTCAGGTCCGCCTTCAGGTGCGGGCAGCGCCGCTGGACCAACCAACCGTCCAATGTGACGTCTTCCGCGTCCGGCTTCTGCTCGGCGTACCAGCCCTCGGCGTACTGCAACCGCTCCTCGGACAGGCACTTGAAGAACGAGTAGACGAACTCGTTGTACTGGCCGATCCGGGCCGCCGAAAAGCGGCAGGACAGGAACAGCGAGTTGACCCAGTCAACCTCCTCAATGGACAGCAGGTGCTGCACGAGGGGGCGGCGGGTACGGAAGCGGTAGCGGACCTTCTCGTCGGCGTAGCGGCGGACCTGGCGACCGGGGAAGTCCACGACGATCGACTCGACGACCTCACCGTCCCCCTCCCCGTCGACCAGGTCGAAGCGGACCGGCCCACCCACGCCCTGGGCGAGATAGGTCGACTCGTCCAGCAGCGGTTCGATGCGGTGCTTCATCTCCTTGAGTACATCGATCTCGGGATGCCGCCACGACGCCTTGGCCGCCTCGATGACCGGCCGCTTGCGGCGGGCGTACTCGACGAGGTGCTCCTCCTTGGCCGCGAAGAACGCGGGTACGTCCTCGACGGGCTGCCGGGTGACGCAGGTGTCGGCGCCGATGGTGGCCACCGTGCCCGGCAGCAGCACCACGGCGTTGTTCCCGCCGATCTTGCGGTACTCGTCGACGAACGCCTGCTGGTCGGGGAAGATGTTGCCCTCGTCGCCGAAGATGTCGTTGAGGTGCCACAGCTCCTCGTCCAGGAAGCACGGCGGACCGGCGATCGGGAACACCCAGTCCGCCCGCAGGTCGTCGATGTAGCGGAACGTCCGGTCGAACTGGCGGTCGCGCTTCTGCTTGCCGAACGCGCGCTTGGCCGTCTCGGGTAGCTCGTAGACCATCGGGTACCAGATCGCGCCGGAGAACTGGAGCAGGTGCGCGTGCACGGGGCCCAGCTCCTTGAAGACGCTCAGGTCGGTGGGGCGGGCGTCGTTCTGGTTGAGCAGGCGTACGCCGTCGTGTTCGACCCAGAGCGACGAGTCGCCGATCGGGCCGTCGGTCGGGCTGGTCAGCGCCTGGATCATGACCCGGAGCCCACCGTCGAGCTCGACGACCTCGTTCGTGGTCGTGGCCAGGAAGCGGGTGAAGCCCAGCTCGCGCAGCTGGTCCTCCAGCTCACTGGTCGGGTACTCGGGCAGCAGCACGGTCGCCGACTTGCTCACGAAGGTTCGCAGGTGCGCGGCGTCGAAGTGGTCCCGGTGCAGATGGGAGACGTACAGGTAGTCGGTCCGGCCGAGCGAGGGCCAGTCCAGCTCCGAGTTGTCGGGGAACGGGAACCACGACGCGAAGTAGGCCGGGTTGACCCACGGGTCGCACAGGATGCTCCCGGCGGCCGTGTCGATCCGCATGCTCGCGTGACCCGTACCGGTGATCCGCAACTGCCCCTCCTCGGCCCGCTCCGGCCCTCGGCCCGCTCCCGCCGTCGGCACCAGGTGCCGACGCTACCAACCTGCGTCCGGGCCCCCCGTCGCCTGTGCCAAACTGTGGTCGTCGTCGTCGTCGACCCGATGGAGGGAGCAGACGTGTCAGGCGAGGAACCGGTCACCTCACCGGATCAGCACAAGCCCATGGTGAGCCCTCGACTGGCCCGCCTGGGCGCCGTGCTCGGCGCTCTGGCCCTGCTGGCCATGCTGTTCGGCAACCACCAGGGCCGGGTCGAGGACATCTTCCTGATCGTGACCGCCGGGATCCTGCTGCTGATCCCGATCGTCGATTTCGTCCTCCGTCGCAACGGCCTCAAATCGGACTGACCTCCGACCCCGCCGCCGCCAACCCCTGCCCCTCGGCGTCGAGCCGACCTGGATCGCCCAGTTTGGGGGTCACTTCCGGTGGCTCGACCAGGCGGATCCGCCCCTGCCGATCCACCGTCGATCATGGAGTTAGGGGCACCAAAACGCGCCGATCATGGACCTAAGTCCATGATCGACGCGGATGAAAGGTCGACGCGGATGAAAGGTCGGCGGGGCGGCGGACGAGGGCGGCGGCGGACGAGGGTCAGCGATCGACCAAGGTTCAGCGGCGGACGAGTTCGCGGATCTCGCGGAGGGCCTGGTTGACCTCGGCCTCGAAGTAGCCGCCGGGGACGAGGCTGAACTGGTTCGGGTCCAGCTCGGACTCGCTGACCGGCATGCCGGACCGGCCGGACAGCGACGCGATGATGGCGTCGAAGAGCCGGTTGACCTGGATCGCGTCGTACCCGCTGCCGAACCGGCGCGCGGTGAACGTCCGCCGCATGGCGTCGATGCGCTGCAGTTCCGAGGGGCTCACGCCGCTCATCGCGCCGTTGAGGTCGAAGCGCATCTCGTGGGTCATGTCGGTGCGACCACGCCGTCCACCGAAGTCGGCGCCGAACCCGGTCGCGGCCGGGTACTCCGACTCGTCGAAGCGGGGGTAGCTCGGCGGCGCCGACATGGGCCGCGGGGCCGACATGGGCGGGCCCGACATCGGCGGGCCAGACATGGGCGGGGCCGACATCGGCCGCGGCGGCAGGGGCGGCGGCGCCGACAGGGGCGGCATCGGCGGCATCGGCGGACCCGACATGGGCGGCGCGGACATCGGCGGCGCCATGCCGCCCATCATCGGCGGCCCCGACATCTGGGGTGCCGGCATCGGCCGCATCGGCATGGGCGGCGGCGCCATGCTCGGCCGGCGCGGCTCCAGCGGCTCGTCGCGCAGCGCCGAGAGCCGGTCGGAGCGCCCCATGCCGGAGTCGGACTGGCGCACGAACGCTCCGCCGCGCTCCTCCATGTCGCCGAGCTGGCGCTCGACCCGGTCCAGGTGCAGGTCCACCTGCCACTCGTCGTACCCGCCGAACCGCACGCGGAACACGACGTCGTGGACCTCCTGCGCGGTGACGGGCGCACCGATGGGGTCGCCCGCCAGGGTCGCTTCCACCCGGTCGAGGAAGGCGTCGACCTCATCGACCTTGTAACCGCGCCGGAGCGCGCGTCGCCTGAACCGCTGACCCTGACTCGTCACTGCTCTGCCTTTCGTCCGCGACTACCTGAGCGCACCAGGTCGTCGTTCGCGCTCTTGCGCTCCCCTTCCGAAGCCGCGAGTTGGCCGCACGCACCGTCAATCTCTCGTCCCCGCGTGTCCCGTACGGTAGTCGGCACACCCGCCGCGCGCAGCCTGCGCGCGAACTCCTGCTCCACCGGCTTCGCGCTGGCGTTCCACCGCGATCCCGGGGTCGGGTTGAGGGGAATGAGGTTGACGTGCGCGAGCCTGGGCGCAAGCAACCGACCCAGGAGATCCGCTCGCCATCCCTGGTCGTTAACGTCCTTGATCAAGGCATACTCGACGGACACGCGTCGTCCCGTGCGCGCGGCATAGTCCCACGCAGCCTGGAGCACCTCGGCGACCTTCCATCGTTGGTTTACGGGTACAAGCTCGTCGCGCAGATCATCATCGGGCGCGTGCAACGACAGCGCAAGAGTCACCGCAAGATCCTCGTCAGCCAGGCGACGCATCGCCGGCACGATCCCGACCGTGGACACGGTGATGTGGCGCTGGGACAGGCCAAGACCCTCCGGTGCCGGGCTGGTCAACCGCCGTACCGCCTCGATCACCCGGGCGTAGTTGGCCAGCGGCTCGCCCATACCCATGAAGACCACACGCGACAGGCGATCCGGTGAGCCGGGCAGACCGCCGCGGGCGGCGACACCGGCGAACGACACGACCTGGTCCACGATCTCCGCGGTCGACAGGTTCCGCGTCAGGCCCGCCTGCCCGGTAGCGCAGAACGGGCAACCCATCCCGCACCCCGCCTGGCTGCTCACGCACGCGGTCACGCGGTCGGCGTACCCCATCAGCACGCTTTCAACCAGGGCGCCGTCGTGCAGGCGCCACAGGGTCTTGCGGGTCGCGCCACCGTCGCAGGCCAATTCCCGTACCGGATCCAGCAACTTCGGCAGGAGCGCGGCGGCGAGGCGCTCGCGGGCGGCGGCGGGCACATCGGTCATGCGGGCCGGGTCCCGCTCCAGCCGCCCGAAGTAATGCTGGGACAGCTGCACGGCCCGGAAGTCGCGCTCCCCCAAAGCCGCGACGGCCTCGCGCCGTGCGGACACGTCGAGGTCGGCCAGGTGCCGGGGCGGCCGCGGGGGGCGGCGACCCGGTTCGGGCAGGGCCTCGGTCGGTGCGATGGTGGGGAGCATCGTCATGACTGAATCCAAGGTGAGTTGCCTCCGCCTCGCTAGCTGGCGCTCGCTCAGTCGTCGGCTCGCACACCAGTGTCCCATGTCCGCCCGTACGGCCACGTCGGCGGATCGGTCCGGCATGCAGTTTACGACCCCGGCCCCCGAAACGCCCAGACTCCCAGTTCAGGGGCCATGTGCGCCCATCGCCCGAGGGGTGCTCACAAGGGTGGCGCGAGCACCAGCAGCAGCACGTACGCGGTGGGCGCCGCCAGCACGATCGAGTCCAGCCGGTCCATGATCCCGCCGTGTCCGGGCAGCAACCGGCTCATGTCCTTGACGCCCAGGTCCCGCTTGATGAGGGACTCTCCGAGGTCGCCCAGAACCGCGGCCGCCGCGACGGCCGCGCCGAAGACGGCGCCCCACCACACGCTGACGTCGAACAGGATCCACAGCAGCACCGCCCCGCCCACCGCCGCCGCGACCAGCGAGCCGAGCAGGCCCTCCCACGACTTCTTCGGGCTGACGCTGGGCGCCATCGGATGCCGACCGAAGATGCTGCCGGCGACATACCCCCCGGTATCCGACAGCACGACCCCGGCCAGGGTGACCAGCACCCGAAGGTCTCCGTCCTCCGGGCCGGCCAGCAGGACGGCGAAACCGATGAGGAACGGCAGGTAGGCGGCGATCAGGGTGGCCGCCGTCACGTCCTTGCCGTACCCGTCGGCCCCGTCGGCGAGGCGCCAGATCATGGCCGCGATCACCGTCACGATGAGGCCGAACGTGAGCGCGTCGGCCTGCCCCCACCAGGCGAGGCCGGTCATGAGTACCCCGCCCGCGATGAGCGGGATCATCGGCGGGTTGGCTCCGGTGTTGCGGATGGCCCGCACCAGCTCCCACACGCCCGCGCCGACCACGAGCACGATCACGCCCAGGAAGGCCGGGCGCCACACGAACAGGGAGGCGAGCACGGCGGCGAGGAGGACCACGCCGACGCCGATGGCCGCCGGCAGGTTGCGCCCGCCGCGCCCGGGGTCGGGGGCCGGCTGGTGGTCGGCCTCCGGGTCACCGCCGGGGTACGAGGTCAGGGTGCCGACAGCGCTGTACCGGTCGTCCTGGGGGGCCGCCGAGTACCCGTCGTAGGCCGAGGGGCCGCTGGCCGCCGGGTAGGCGTCGACGGACTTCGGCTCGGGCGCGTACGGGTAGGTGTCGCCGCCGTATTGCTCGGCGGCGTACGGCTCGGCGGCGTACGGCTCGGAGGCGTACGGCTCGGCGGCGTACGGGTCCGCCGCGTAGGAGGCCGGCGAATAGGACTCGGCGGGGTAGGACTCGCTCGGGTACGGCTCGCTCGGGTACGGCTCGGCCGGTGGGGCCGGCGGGTACGGCTCGGCCGGCGGGTACGGCTCGGCCGGCGTGTACGGCTCGGCGGCGTACGCGTAGGAGTCGGCGGCGACCGCGTCGCGGGCGGCCCGGCGTCCTCGCGACCGGGGCTTGTCCTCGGACTTCGACCGTGACTTCGATCGGGACTTCCGCGGCGGTGGCTCGGGTGGCGGTGGCGGAGCCTGCGACTGCGGCGGGTGGACCCATCGGGTGTCGTCGGTGCGGCCGTAGGTGCCCGCGTCCCAGGCCGGCCGGGTGGGCGGCGTCGGGCGACCGGATTCCCGCGCCCGGTCGTCGTCGTCCAACCCGTCCAGGTAAGCCATCAGACCTCGAGCAGCTCGGCTTCCTTGTGCTTGAGGATCTCGTCCACGTTGGCGACGTACTTGTGGGTCAGCTCGTCCAGCTCCTTCTCGGCCCGACGCCCGTCGTCCTCGCCTACCTCGCCGTCGCGGACCAGCCGGTCCAGCTCGTCCTTGGCCTTGCGGCGCACGTTGCGGATGGCCACCTTGGCCTCCTCGCCCTTGTGCCGAGCCACTTTGATCATCTCGCGCCGGCGCTCCTCGGTCATGGGCGGGAGGATCAACCGTAGCTGCGTACCCTCATTGTTGGGGTTCACGCCCAGATCCGAGTCTCGAACGGCCTTCTCCATGGCCTTGAGCTGCGACGGGTCGTGCGGCTTGACGATGACCATGCGGGGCTCGGGAATGGCGAACGAGGCCAGCTGGGGCAGCGGTGTCTGGGCGCCGTAGTAGTCGATCATGATTCGGGCGAACATGGCCGGCGTGGCCCGGCCGGTGCGGATGGTGGCGAACTCCTCCTTCGCGTGGTCGACGGCCCGCTCCATCCTCTCCTCGGCATCGAAGAGGGTCTCCTCAATCATCTCGTCCGCCTCCTTCGGCGCTGTTGTGAACCTCCGCGCCGCGCGCCAGAGAGATGGGCAGCACCAAAGTGCCGATCTTGTCGCCGCGCAGCGCCTGGAGGATGGTGTCCTCGCCCTCGGCGGCGAAGACGAGCATGGGCAGGCCATTCTCCATGCACAGGCTAAACGCGGCGGCATCGACGACCTTCAGCCCCCGGCGCAGGGCCTCGTCGAACGTCACCATGTCCAACTTGCGGGCCGTGGCGTCGGTACGTGGATCGGCCGTGTAGACGCCGTCGACGCCGTTCTTGCTCATGAGCACGAGGTCGGCGTGGATCTCGAGTGCCCGCTGGGCGGCGACCGTGTCGCTGGTGAAGTAGGGCATACCGGCGCCGGCGCCGAAGATGACGACCCGACCCTTCTCCAGATGCCGTATGGCCCGCCGGGGGATGTACGGCTCGGCCACCTGCGCCATCGAGATGGCCGTCTGCACCCGGGTGTCGATGCCCTCCTTCTCCAGGAAGTCCTGCAGCGCCAGGCAGTTCATCACGGTGCCGAGCATGCCCATGTAGTCCGCGCGCGGGCGGTCCATGCCGCGCTCCTGCAACTCGGCGCCCCGGAAGAAGTTGCCACCACCCACGACGACGGCGACCTGCAGGCCGCGGCGCACCACGCCGGCGATCTGCCGGGCCAGGGCCACGACCACATCCGGGTCGACACCGATGGCCCCGCCGCCGAAGGCCTCCCCGGACAGCTTGAGCACGACCCGCCGTACCCGCAGCGAGCCGTCGAACGGCACGCTCAGAGCGCTTATCGGCGCTCGCTCCGGTTCCACCCCAGCCTCGATGTCGGCCACCGTACGCGTCACCCTCCGCCCCCCACCTCTGGACCCATTCCGTTCGCCTTCGCCTCGCTCGTTCCTGGCTCGGACGTCGGCTCACCGGGTTCCATTCAACCCCCTGCCAGCCAACCTTGCCGTGTCGTGCCGGGCGAGTCGAGTCACACTCCCGTTACGTACGCCATGAGGGCCGCCGGCCGGGTTCTCCGGTCGACGGCCCTCATGCCTATGTTCGGTGTGTCAGGCCTGGCCCACCTCGAAGCGGACAAACTTCGCCACCTCGATACCGGCGTCGGCCAGCACCTGCTTGACGGTCTTCTTCTGGTCGGTCACCGCCGCCTGCTCCACCAGGACAAAGTCCTTGTAGAAGGCGTTGACCCGACCGTCGACGATCCGCGGGAGCGCGGCCTCCGGCTTGCCCTCCTCGCGGGCGGTCTCCTCGGCGATGCGCCGCTCGGTCGCCACGACGTCCGCGGGCACCTCGTCGCGAGTGACCCACTTGGGGCGCATCGCCGCGATCTGCATGGCGATACCCCGAGCGTCCGACTCGCCGGCCTCGTCAGACTTTCCGGAGTACTGCACGGCCACGCCGACCTGCGGGGGCAGGTCCGGGGTCTTGCGGTGCATGTACACGGCGACCTGGCCGTCCAGTACGGCGAAGCGGTTCACGACCAGCTTCTCGCCGATCTTGGCGGAGGCCGACTCGACCGTCTCGGCCACGGTGCGCCCGTCGTCGAGCTTGGAGCCCAGCAGCGCGTCGAGGTCGGCCGGCCTGGCCCCCGCCACGAACTCGACCAGCATCTGGGCCAGGGCGATGAAGTCGGCGTTCTTGGCCACGAAGTCGGTCTCGCAGTTCAGCTCCAGCAGCGCGGTGCCGGAGTGGGCGACGAGGCCGTTGGCGGTGGTACGGCCCGCGCGCTTGCCCACGTCCTTCGCGCCCTTGATGCGCAGGATCTCTACGGCCTTGTCGAAGTCGCCCTCGGACTCCTCGAGCGCCTTCTTACAGTCCATCATCCCCGCGCCGGTGAGGTCACGGAGCCGCTTGACGTCCGCTGCAGTGATGTTCGACATTGCTCTCTCTCGATCGCTTGCGTTTGACTGGGGTACGAGATCAGCTCTCGACCGCGACTTCCTCGGCCTTCTTCTTGCCGCCCTCGAGAAGCTCGCGCTCCCACTCGGCGAGCGGTTCGTCGCTGGCCACCGTGCCGGGCTCGGGCTTCTCCTCGCCACCGCGCAGACCCTTGCCGGAGCGGGCGATGAGACCGTCGGCCACCGCGTCGGCGACCACGCGCGTCAGCAGCGCGGCCGACCGGATCGCGTCGTCGTTGCCCGGGATTGGGAAGTCGACCTCGTCGGGGTCGCAGTTCGTGTCGAGCACCGCGATCACCGGAACGCCCAACTTGCGGGCCTCATCGACGGCGATGTGCTCCTTCTTGGTGTCCACGATCCAGACCGCGGCCGGCAGGCGCTGCATGTCCCGGAGCCCTCCGAGGGTACGGGTCAGCTTGTCCTTCTCCCGCTGCAGCTGCAGGGCCTCCTTTTTGGTCAGTCCCTGGGCCGCGCCGGTCTGCTCGAGCGACTCGAGTTCCTTCATCCGCTGCAGGCGCTTGAACACGGTCTGGAAGTTGGTGAGCATCCCGCCCAGCCAGCGGTGGTTGACGTACGGCATGCCCACGCGCGAGGCCTGCTCGGCGATCGCCTCCTGGGCCTGCTTCTTCGTACCGACGAAGAGGATGCTGCCGCCGCCGGCGACCGTGGTGCGGATGTAGTCGTACGCCTTGTCGATGTAGTCGAGGGTCTGGCGCAGGTCGATGATGTAGATACCGTTGCGCTCGGTGAAGATGTAGCGCTTCATCTTCGGGTTCCAGCGGCGGGTCTGGTGCCCGAAGTGGACACCGCTCTCCAGCAGCTGGCGCATGGTCACGACGGCCATGGCGTTGTCTTCTCCTTGCGGTCCCTGGTTGTCGCGGCGGACCGGGTGGCCCGCTGCCCTGGCGCCCGGCCGCCGGCCACGGAGGCGCTCGGAGCTTGCCAGCCACGAGACCAGGGAGGCCGCCGCCCGCGGATCCAAAAGACGGATCCGGGGAAGGGCGCGCGAGGTCGATCACACGAGGTGATCGCCGGCACTCAGTCTACACATCCGCCACGGGCGGCTTGACTACGGCTCCGGGGCCGGCGTCGCCTGGACTGAGGAGTCGATCGACGAGGGACCGGCCGATGGCGCCGCTCGCAAGCTCGCGTCGGCCCGACGCGGCAGGGCCCGGGGCCCACGCGAGCGGAGCGAGCGCCACGTTGGCACGGTCAGCTGATGGCCAGGCCGGCGGCCACCAGGAACGCGATCCCCACCAGTAGGTACGCCAGCGGGGGCCGTGCCCAGACCCGGAAGCCCCACTGCTCGGCACCGTGCGCGGCGCCCGTTACCAGCCCGTACAGCCCGCTGACCAGCAGCGGCAGGGAGGCCAGCGCCAGCGAGCTGGCGATGACGCCGTCGATGAGGAACGTCCGGCCGAACGCCGAGATGGCCAGCGCCCGGATCAGGAGCAGGCCGGCCACGATCGCCGGGACGATGAGCAGGACGGCGACCCCGGGGCGCCGCGCCCGGTAGATGTTGCTCGGCATCGTCGGTCCGGCTCCCACGCCGAAGCCGATCGTCGGACGAGGATCGGTCGGACCGGTCGTGAGCCCGAGCGGGGTATCGCCGGTCTCGGCCGCGGGTGCCCCCGTCGCCGCGGGTGCCCCCGTCGCCGCGGGCGCCCCCGTCGCCGTCGGCGGGTCGGCGGCCGGCGGACCGGCGTCGGCCGGCGCGGCGGGCGCGGCCGGTGTTTCGGCGGTCGCGGCGGCCGTGCTCAGGTCGACGGTGCTCGAGCCCGACCGCCGCGGATGGGCCGGACGGGGAGCGGGCGGCCGGCGCTCGCCGGACCGGGACGACCGTGTGCTGACCGGGGCCTCGTCGTCCTGTGCCTCGGGTGTGCTGTCTGTCTCCACGACCCCGCACGCTAGGCGAGGAGCCGATTCACCGCCAGCAATGCGCCGGCATGTCGCGTCCGACGCGCGGTCATTCCCCCGCAAAGGCCACCTTGACCGGCTGGCGGCCGTCCGTCCGCTTTCCGACTGTGTGTGGGGGGGTTCTACGGTGCCTCTTGCTCCCGGAACTCCTCCCGGGCGAATGGAGGTGGCGCGATGACGACAAAGCACAAGGGACTGTGGCGGGCCGCGATGGCCGCGGTGACCGCCGTCGCGGCGGCACTTTCCGGGTGCGCCTCCGGCCCGGCCGCGACCGCCCCGGTTCCGACGACCGCGCAGCCCGGCGCGGTGGCTCCCACGACCCGGCCGGCCGCCGATCTCGTCGCGCCCACGTACGCGCTGCCGACGTTTCCCCTCGTGGCGCGGGATGTCCCGACCGGCCTCGGGCGACCGTGGGTGGGCCTGTCCTGGGGTAGGCCGAGTCTGGGCTTCACCGCCGGCCGCGGCACGGTGACGGTGGTGATCTTCGCCTCGCGACCGGACGACGACCCGCGGACGCAGGGGATGCGACGCCTGGACACGAAGGTCGGCGGCGCCGGCGCCGTGGTGTCCGGCGGCGACTACGCCGACGCCAAGGACGTGACACGCCTGGTGGTGGCGACGTGTCGGCCCCGCCCGGATCAATGGGTGCGGATCACCAGCACGGACGCCCTCATCCGCGACGGCGTTCTCCGCCTCGGGCGGGGCCTTCGGCCGGGTACGACGCCGGGCACCGCGCCGCCGGTGACCCTTTCGTTGGTGCCGGCCGGTCAGGAGCTCGTGTCGCTGAGCGACTCGTCGCTGTGCCTGGCCCCGCGGGGCGCTCTCGACCAGGTCACCACCAGCCTGTGCGTCTCGTGGGGCGACCTCGGCCTTCGGGGGGCGCAGTCGCTGACGGTGCGGGGACAGCGGGCCGAGCTGCTGGCGTACGACAACGTTCACGAGCTGCGGACGGTGGTACGGCCGAAACTGATCCTTCAGGTCACGACGAACGACCTCACCCGGCAGGACACGATCCGGATCGCCGAGGGCATCACGTTCGGCGGGTAGCCAACTGTCCACTGTGGTCTATGGCGGGCCGGTCCGGAGGGTACCAGCCTTATGGACCCTCACTTCGGTTGTCCACAGGGTTCTTCGTTGTCCACAGATGCGTCGACTCGCCTTGGCGGAGGACGTGTCACGCACCAGGCTCGGGCCATGACCAGAGCCAGCGACGCCGTTGGTGCGTACGGCGAGCGGGTCGCCGCACGGACCCTCGCCGACGCCGGCATGCGGATCATCGACCGCAACTGGCGTTGTCCCGCCGGCGAGATCGACCTCGTGGCGCTGGACGGGGCGACGGTCGTCTTCTGCGAGGTCAAGACCAGGCGGAGCGACGGTTTCGGCACGCCGGCGGAGGCCGTTGGTCCGGCCAAGGTGCGCCGCCTGCGCGGGCTGGCCGCCCGATGGCTGGCCGACCATCCCGGTATCCGGGGGGAGGTGCGCTTCGATGTCATAGCCGTGTGGCCGCGACGGGCCGGACCGGCCGGTGTCGAACACCTGCGCGCCGCCTTCTGAGCTTCTTTTGCGCTCGCTCCGCTCGCGCGGGATCAGGAGCCTCTGGCCCTCGTCTTCCCTCGTCGCTCGCTCCTTCGTCGCTCGACTCCTCAGTCCAGACGAGGCCGCTCCGGATCCGCGTCGCTCGACTCCTCTAGCCAGACGACGCCGGCCCTGCGCTCGCTTCTCAGCTGGGTGAGGCGAAGGCCGCGCTCGGGTCGTCCGCTTGACGCAGCCGTACCCGCACCCGGTCGGCGTCGGCGTGCCCGAGCTGGTCGAGCAGCTCCATCGACCCCTCCCACGCCCCGCGGGCGGCGTCGGCGTGGCCGGCCGCGAGGTACGTGTCGCCGAGGTGGGCCAGCGCGTCAGCCTCGTAGTAACGGTCGCCGACCTCGCGGAACAGGTCGACGGCCCGGCGGTAGCGGGCGATCGCCTGGTCGTAGCGCCCGAGCTGGTGGTAGATGTAGCCGAGACTGTCGCACGTGTTGGCCTCGCCGTGCCGGTTGCCCAGGTCCAGGTGCAGGTGCAGCGCCTGCTGGCAGTGGCTCAGGCCGGACTCGTAGTCGCCGAGCTGGGCACTGTGCCAGCCGATGTTGTTCAGCGCCCGGGCCTGACCGGCGCGATGGCCGACGCCGTGGTAGAGCTCGAGGGCCCGGTGGGAGTGCGACAACGCGGCCCGGTAGTCGCCCTCCAGCTCGGCGACGCGGGTCAGTTCGAGGCTGACGTGGGCCTGCCCCGTGTCGTTGTTCAGCCGGGCGTAGAGGGCCAGGGCGCGGCCGAAGTGGCCCCGCGCCTCGTGGTGGCGGCCGAGGCGCATGTGGGCGCGCCCGATGCAACGCTCGGCGTGGGCCCTCGCCGCCGGGTCGGCCCGCCGTTGGGCGGCGGCCAGGGCCGCCTCCTCCATCGCGATCAGCTCATGCCAGTACCCCCGGCGGTCGAAGAACGTCTCCAGGGTCCAGGCGAGCCGCGGCGGGTACGCGTCGAGGCCTCGGGCCGCCGTCTCGTGCACCAGGCCGACGATCACCGCCCGCTCCGCGGTGAACCAGGCCATCGCCTGCGCGTGGTCGCCGATGTACTCCGGCGTCACGCCGGGTCGGGGCTGCTCCGGTTCGATCGCGTCGCGCAGCGGATCCAGGTACATCGACGCGGCCAGGCCGGTCTGCCAGTAGTGGTCGATCAGCCGCTCCAGCGCCTCGTCCGCCTCATCCGCCTTGTGCGGCTCGTCGTGCGCGTTCGCCTGCTCGGCGGCGTAGGCGCGTAGCAGGTCGTGCATGGCGAACCGGCCGCGGCCGGACCGGTCGGCGCCGGATCCGCCCCCGGGGGCGTGCTCCGTCAACAGGTGCGCGCCCGTCAGCTCGGCCAGCAGGGGGCGGACCCGGGCCGGCGGTACCCCGGCCAGGCTGGCCGCCGCCGGCGCGGCGATGTCGGGGCCGGGGTTCTGCCCGAGCAACCGGAACAGCCGGGCGGCCCCGGCCGACAGCGATCGGTACGACCACGAGAACACCGCCCGCACGTCCGTGGCGGCGTCGCCGCTGGCGAACGCGTCCAGGCCGGGTCCGGCACCGCTCAGCTCGGCGGCCAGCGCGGACAGCGGAAGATCGGGGTACGTGGCGGCCCGGGCGGCGACGACCGCCAGCGCGAGCGGCAGGCGGGCGCACGCGGTCAGGATCCGGTCCACGGCGCCAGGCTCGGCGGCGACTCGATCGGCGCCCAGCCGGTGGGCCAGCAGGCCTCGGGCCTCATCGGTGGAGAGCAGGTCCAGCGTGACCGGATGGGCACCCTCGGCGGTGACCAGCCCGGCGAGCTGGCTGCGGCTGGTGACCACCACCAGGCAGCCCGGCGAGCCGGGCAGCAGCGGCCGCACGTGCTGCGCGTCGCGGGCGTTGTCGGCCACGACCAGCATCC
>Ga0307415_100000334_pt1 | contig 20322 bp, 17 predicted proteins | sample DK1Cmetagenome_FD_204524 | JGI IMG/M metagenome (GOLD analysis project Ga0307415, IMG submission 204524) | Maize rhizosphere microbial communities from greenhouse at UC Davis, California, United States - DK15-C-2 | ecosystem: Host-associated > Plants > Roots > Rhizosphere > Soil | place: USA...
GCGAGCCGCGCACCCCAGACCGAGCGAGGTCCGCCGTACTCCTCGGACCGACCATCCCCGACACAGGCGACACACAGCGCATCCGTTGCCGTACCGGTCGCTTCCCCTCCATAAGCCCATAATGCCTGCGCCTTCGCCTCGGTGATCGTGGAAACCCCATTCACCAGGGCGCCCGGACCGAGCCGGACCGGGACCCAGGCGACGATGTTGATCGTTCCCGGGTACGGGTCGCGCATGTCGCCGTCGGGCGCGGCGGCCCAGGTGGGATGGCCCAGGCCGACCGTGGCCACCACATGGACGCCGCCATCCTCCGCGGCCACCGCCTGGCGTACATCGACGGCCGTGAGCATGCCGACGCCCGGTCCAGCCAGTTCGAGGTCTCGAGCCATGTCGAGTAGGTGGATATCGGGGTCCAACCTCGCGTAAGCCCTGTCCACCGTCGCGTTGATTACCCAGTTGCGTTCGGCGAGGCCACCACCGAGCGGGCCACTCGCGACGCACATCGCGGGCCGGGGGAATCGCCATATGTGCACCGGCAGCCGGCGCCCATCTTCGTTCCGGTACACCAATGCGGCGGTCGGTGCCAACACGTTCGTGCAGCCTACGCATCGTGGGAAGGTCCCCTCACGGCCCCGTGTGCCTAGACTGGCGATGAAGGTCCGGCTGTCGGCTTGACTTCCGGTCAGAAAAGAAGGTAGGCGATGGACGAGGTGTTGGCCCGCAGCGGGATTTTTCAGGGAGTCGACCCTGACGCCGCCGAGGCCCTGGCCAAGGAAATGGAGACCTTCGACGTACGCAAGGGCGAGGTCGTCTTCAGCGAGGGTGAACCGGGCGACAGCCTCTACATCGTCCTCAGTGGGAAGATCAAGGTGGGCCGGCGCGCGACCGACGGCCGCCAGAACCTGATCGCGGTGATGGGCCCGTCCGACATGGTCGGCGAACTGTCGCTCTTCGATCCCGGCCCCCGTACGGCGACCGCGACCGCCGTGGTCGACACCCGGCTGGCCCGGCTGCGCAAGCAGGCGCTGCGACCCTGGCTGAGCGACCGGCCCGAGATCGCCGAGCAGCTGCTCCGGGTGCTGGCCCGCCGGCTGCGACGGACCAACGACGCCCTGGCCGACCTGATCTTCACGGACGTACCCGGACGGGTGGCGAAGAACCTGCTGCAGATGGCCAGCCGGTTCGGTACCCGCGAGGGCGGCGTCCTGCGGGTGACGCACGACCTCACGCAGGAGGAGCTGGCCCAGCTCGTCGGCGCCTCGCGGGAGACGGTGAACAAGGCGCTGGCCGACTTCGCCGCCCGCGGTTGGCTCAGGCTCGACGGCAAGTCCGTGATCATCCTCGACCCGGAACGCCTGGCCCGTCGCGCCCGCGTCTAGCCCGCACCGCCCGCCTTCTCCGCCGATCATGGACTAAGGTCCATGATCGGCACTGTTTGGCGTCCCCAACTCCATGATCAACGCAGTTATGGGGCGGAAAAGAGCAGGCTTGACTGTTTGTTTGGGGGGCGGCAGGCTGGCGCCATGACGGCACCGGCGCGGACGCCCCGGCAGGACCGGGCCCGGGCCACCCAGCGTCGGCTGATGGAGGCGACCGTCGCGTGCCTGGTCGAGCACGGCTGGGCCGGGACGACCACGACGCTGGTCGCGCAGCGGGCCGGCGTCTCCCGTGGCGGCCAGCTCTTCCACTTCCCCACCAAGGCGGCGCTGGTGCTGGCCGCCGTCACACACCTGGCCGAACGGCGGGCGGAGGAGTTGCGGGCCGAGGCGTCGGCACTGGGCGTGCGCACGCCGGAGGGCCGCGTGAACCGGGTGGTGGACCTGCTCGCCGCCGCGTTCACCGGACCGCTGTTCGTGGCCGCGCTCGAGTTGTGGGTCGCCGCCCGCACCGACGCCGACCTGCGCCGGGCCCTGGTACCGCTGGAGACGCGCCTCGGCCGCGACATGCACCGGCTGGCTGTGTCCCTGCTCGGGGCGGACGAGACCCGCCCGGGGGTACGGGAGGCGGTGCAGGCGACGCTCGACCTGCTCCGCGGGCTGGGCGTGGCGAACCTGCTCACCGATGACACCCGCCGGCGCGACGCCGTGCTGGCCGAATGGAAGCACCGACTCGTGGGCCAGTTGAGGAGTGACGATGGTTGAGATCGCCGAGATGCTGGCCGATCTGGAGGCGGAATCGGCCGACCTGGACCGACTCGTCGCCGACCTGCCACCGGACGGGTGGGAGCGGCCCACTCCCTCACCGGGGTGGACGATCGCGCACCAGATCGCGCACTTGGCTTGGACGGACAGCGCATCGCTACTGGCGGTAACCGACGCCGACGCCTACGGCGAACACCTGGCGCAGGCGATGGCCGACCCGTCGGCCTTTGTGGACAGGGGGGCGCGGGAATGGTTGGCCCCGCCCGAGGAACTGCTGGCCCGGTGGCGGGACGGCCGGGCCGCCCTGGCCGCCGCGTTGGCGCAGGTCCCCCCGGGCGCGCGCGTGTTCTGGTACGGCAACGTGATGACCGCTCCATCCATGGCGACCGCTCGCATCATGGAGACCTGGGCCCATGGCCTGGACGTGGCCGACGCGCTCGGCGTCACCCGCGAGCCGACGGCTCGGCTCCGCCACATCGCGTACCTGGGGTACCGCACGGTGGGGCATTCCTTCCTCGCCCACGACCGGCCCGCACCGACCGAGCCGATCGCGTTCGTCCTGACGGCGCCAGACGGTTCACTGTGGACATACGGCGATCCGTCGGTCGACAACCGGGTCACCGGTCCGGCCCTCGACCTGTGCCTGCTGGTCACCCAGCGCCGGCACCGGGACGACCTCGCGTTGACGGCGACCGGGCTGATCGCCGACCAGTGGCTCGACGTCGCCCAGGCCTTCGCCGGCCCGCCGGGGTCGGGCCGGGCGCCGAAGGACGGCCATGCCTGAGACCCTGCGCGTCGGGTGCGCGTCCGGTTTCTACGGCGACCGGTTCGACGCGTGGCGGGAGATGCTCACCGGCGGGCCGCTGGACGTCCTGGTCGGGGACTACCTGGCCGAACTGACCATGCTCATCCTGGGCCGGGACAGACTGGCCGACCCGTCGAAGGGGTACGCCAAGACTTTCCCGCGGCAGATGCGCCAGTGCCTTGCCCTCGCCCGCGAGTCGGGCGTGGGCATCGTCACCAACGCCGGCGGGCTCAACCCGGCCGGGCTCGCGGCCGAACTGCGGGCCATCGCCGGGTCGCTGGGCGTCGACGCCACCGTGGCGCACGTGGAGGGCGACGCGGTGGACGTGCCCGACGCGCTGACCGCGAACGCGTACCTCGGCGCCTTCGGCATCGCCGAGTGCCTCCGCCGTGGCGCGGACATCGTGGTCACCGGCCGCGTGACCGACGCGTCGCTGGTGGTGGGGGCGGCGGCGGCCCACTTCGGTTGGCAGCCGGGCGACCTGGACGCGCTGGCCGGCGCGACCGTCGCCGGGCACATCCTCGAGTGCGGCGCGCAGGCGACCGGCGGCAACTTCGCGTACTTCACCGAGCTGGCCGACGAGGGCCGGCGGCCCGGCTTCCCGATCGCCGAGATCGAGGCCGACGGGTCGTGCGTCATCACCAAGCATCCGGACACCGGCGGCGGCGTCACCGTGGAGACCGTCACCGCCCAACTGCTGTACGAGATCGGAGCGCCCGACTATCTCGGACCGGACGTGGTCGCCCGCTTCGACACCATCCGGCTCGAGCCGGTGGGGCCGGACCGGGTGATGGTGTCCGGGGTACGGGGCAGCCCGCCACCGGAGACGGTCAAGGTGGGCGTGAACACGCTCGGCGGGTACCGCAACGCGATGACGTTCGTCCTCTGTGGACTTGACATCGACGCCAAGGCGGCCCTGGCCCGCGAGCAACTCGAGGCGGCGGTCGGACCGGACGGGCTGACCTGGCGGCTGGCCCGCACCGACCATGCCGACGCCGACACCGAGGAGGCAGCCTCGGCGCTGCTGACCGTCCACATTCACGACCCCGATCCGGCGCGGGCCGGCCGGGCGTTCTCGCAGGCCGCGGTGGAGCTGGCCCTCGCCTCGTACCCGGGATTCACCCTCACCACGGCGCCCGGTGACGCCAGTCCGTACGGGGTGTTCCGCGCCGAGTTTCTGCCCCAGACCAAGGTGGCCCACACCGCCGTCCTGGCGACGGGCGAGCGGGTACCCATCCCGGCCCCCGAGGCGACGACCGCGCCCACCCTGACCGCACCGGTGGACCGGCCGATGTCCTTTGTGTCCGGTGCGGCGCGTCGGGTCCCGCTCGGACGGATTGTGGGGGCCCGGTCGGGCGACAAGGGTGGCGACGCCAACCTCGGCGTGTGGGCCCGCACCGACCCCGGCTACGAGTGGCTGCGCGATTTCCTCACCGTGGCGGAACTGGGCCGGCTCCTGCCCGAGTGCGCGCCGCTCGCGGTCGACCGGTACGAGCTGCCGAACCTGCGGGCCCTCAACTTCGTCATCCACGGTCTGCTCGGCGAGGGCGTCGCCGCGTCGACCCGGTTCGACCCGCAGGCCAAGGCGCTCGGCGAGTGGTTGCGCTCCCGCCTGGTCGACGTACCCGAGGAGTTGGCGTGAACGAACTTTCCGATCTCGTTCGGCGGTTCACGGTACGGGAGATCGTGCCCCACCTGCCCGGGTGGGAGCGGGCCGGCGAGGTGCCGCGGTCGCTGCACGCGGCGGCGGCCAAGGTCGGGCTGCTCGGCGTCGGATGGCCGGAGGAGGTCGGCGGCGGCGGAGGCGACCTGCTCGACACCTTGACCGTCGCCGAGGAGATCATCCTCGCCGGTGGATCGTCGGGCCTGATCGCCGCGCTGTTCACCCACGGCATCGCCCTGCCGCACGTGGTGGCGACCGGCGACTCCCGGCTCATCGACCGGTACGTGCGGCCCACGCTGGCCGGCGAGACGATCGGGTCGCTGGCCGTGACCGAGCCCGACGGCGGTTCGGACGTGGCCGGCCTGCGAACCACCGCCCGCCGCGACGGCGACGACTATGTGGTCAACGGTGGCAAGACGTTCATCACCAGCGGGGTCCGGGCCGACTTCGTGACCACGGCCGTGCGCACCGGCCCGCCCGGCTCCGGCTACGGCGGCGTGTCGCTGCTCGTGGTGGATACGACGAGCCCGGGCTTCACCGTCACCCGGTCGCTGGAGAAGATGGGTTGGCACTGCTCCGATACGGCCGAACTGTCCTTTGTCGACGTACGGGTGCCGGCGGCCAACCTGGTCGGTCCCGAGGGCTCCGGGTTCGTCCAGATCATGCGGCACTTCGCCGGCGAACGGCTGTCCATGGCCGTTCAGGCCTGCGCCACCGCCCGGCGCTGCCTGGAGCTGTCCATCGAATGGTGCCACCGGCGGCACACCTTCGGCGCGCCGTTGGCCCATCGGCAGGTCGTGCGCCACCGGCTGGCCGAGATGGCCCGGATCACCGAGGTGGCCCGGGCCTACGTCTGGGGGCTGGCCGCGAAACGGGCGGCCGGCCAGCCGGTGACCCGTGCACAGGTGGCCATGGCCAAGAACACGGCCGTGGCCGCGTGCGACCACGTGGTCGACGCCGCGGTGCAACTGCACGGCGGGGCCGGCTACCTGCGAGACTCCGAAGTGGAGCGTCACTACCGGGATGCACGGATCATGGGAATCGGCGGAGGCACGACGGAGATCATGAACGAGATCATCGCCAAGGAGCTGCTCGATGCCGGCGCTGGCTGACGGCCTCGACGTCCGCGGCGAGGCGTACGCGGGCAACCGGGCGGCGATGCTGGAGCGCCTGGCCGAGCTGGACGCCGCCCTCGATCAGGCTCGGGCCGGCGGCGGTGAGAAGTACACGACCCGCCACCACGCCCGCGGCAAGCTGTTGCCCCGGGAACGGATCGAGCTGCTCGTCGACCCGGACGCTCCGCTGCTGGAACTGATGCCGGTGGCCGCGTACGGCTCGGACTTCGCGGTCGGCGCGAGCGTGGTCACCTGCATCGGCTTCGTCTCCGGTACACCGTGCGTGATCATCGCGAACGACCCGACCGTCCGCGGTGGCTCGGTGAACCCGTACTCGCTCAAGAAGACCCAGCGCGCCGGCGAGATCGCCTGGGTCAACCGCCTGCCGATGGTCAACCTCGTCGAGTCCGGCGGCGCCGACCTGCCCACCCAGGCGGAGATCTTCATACCCGGCGGGCGGGCCTTCCGGGACCTGACCCGGTTTTCGGCCGCCGGCATCCCCACGCTCGCCATCGTGTTCGGCAACGCCACCGCCGGCGGCGCCTACATCCCCGGCATGTCGGACTACACCATCCTGGTCCGGGACCGGGCCAAGGTCTTTCTCGGCGGCCCGCCGCTGGTGAAGATGGCCACCGGCGAGGAGAGCGACGACGAGACCCTCGGCGGGGCGCAGATGCACGCCACCCGGTCCGGCCTGGCCGACTTCGTCGCCGCCGACGAGCACGACGCCCTGCGCCTGGCCCGCATGGTCCTGGCCCGGGTGGGCGGCGCCACCGCCGTCGGCGGTCCCCCGCCCGACCCGTCGGCGCCGCCGCCCCGGTACGACGCGGACGAGCTGCTCGGCGTGCCCAGCGCCGATCTGCGCGTCCCGTACGACCCGCGGCACGTGCTGGCGCGAATCGTCGACGGTTCCGAGTTCGACGAGTTCAAGCCGCGGTACGGCACGGCGCTCGTCACGGGGTGGGCCCACGTCCACTCCTACCCGCTCGGCGTCCTGGCCAACGCCCGGGGCGTGCTGTACTCCGAGGAGGCCCAGAAGGCGGCCCAGTTCATCCAGCTGGCCAACGCCGCCCGGGTACCGCTGCTGTTCCTACAGAACACGACCGGGTATATGGTCGGAGCCCGCTACGAGCAGCAGGGCATCATCAAGCACGGCGCGTTGATGATCAACGCCGTGTCGAACTCGCGGGTGCCCCACCTGACCGTCAACATTGGAGCGTCGTACGGGGCCGGCAACTACGGCATGTGCGGCCGAGCCTACGACCCGCGGTTCCTCTTCGCCTGGCCCAACGCCAAGTCGGCCGTGATGGGGCCGCAGCAGCTGGCCGGCGTCATGTCCATTGTGGCCCGTCAGGCCGCCGCCGCCAAGGGCACCGAGTACGACGAGGAGGCCGACGCCTCGATGCGGGCCATGGTGGAGCACCAGATCGAAGCCCAGTCGGCCGCGCTGGCCATGTCGGGCCGGCTCTACGACGACGGGGTCATCGATCCGCGGGACACCCGGACCGTGCTCGGCCTGTGCCTGTGGCTGGTGTCGCGGCGACCGCCCGACGAGGCCGGGGCCCGCTTCGGGGTCTTCCGGATGTGATGACGATGATCCGTAGACTGATGGTGGCGAACCGGGGCGAGATCGCGCGGCGGATCTTCGCCACCTGCCGCGCCATGGGCATCGAGACCGTCGCCGTGTATTCCGACGCCGACGCCGGGGCGCCCCACGCCGCCGAGGCGACGCACGCCGTCCGGCTGCCCGGCAACGCCGCGGCCGAGACGTACCTGCGGGCCGACCTTCTGGTCGACGCCGCCCGGCGCGCGGGAGCCGACGCCGTTCACCCCGGATACGGCTTCCTGTCGGAGAACGCCGACTTCGCCGCCGCGGTGCTCGACGCCGGCCTGACCTGGATCGGCCCCCCACCCAAGGCCATCGCCGCCATGGGGTCCAAACTGGAGGCCAAGGCGCTGCTGGCCCGGGCCGGCGTGCTCATGCTGGCGTCCTGGACCGAGCCGGACGAGGTGACCGAGTTCCCCGTGCTGGTCAAGGCGTCCGCCGGCGGCGGCGGGCGGGGCATGCGGATCGCCCGCACCGCCGGCGACCTGGCCGAGGCCATGACGGCCGCCCGGGGCGAGGCGGCCGCCGCGTTCGGCGACGACACGGTCTTCTGCGAGCGGTTCGTCGAGGCCGGCCGCCACGTCGAGGTGCAGATCGTGGCCGACGCCCACGGAGGCGTGGTCGCGCTCGGGGAACGGGAGTGCTCCATCCAGCGGCGCCATCAGAAGATCGTCGAGGAGTCACCATCGCCGGCCGTGGACGAGGACCTCCGCGCCGCCCTGTGCGACGCGGCCGTGGCCGCCGCCCGCGCCGTCGGCTATGTCGGCGCCGGCACCGTCGAGTTCCTGCTCGCGCCGGACGGACGGTTCGCGTTCCTGGAGATGAACACCCGCCTGCAGGTGGAGCACCCGGTCACCGAGTGCGTCACCGGGCTGGACCTGGTCCGGCTGCAGATCACGATCGCGGAGGGAGCGCGGCTGCCGTTCGAGGAGCCGCCGCCGGCCCGCGGCCACGCGATCGAGGCGCGGCTGTACGCCGAGGATCCGTCGCACGACTGGCGTCCGTCGGCCGGTGTCGTTCACCGCTTCGACATCCCGACGCTCGCTCAAGGCGACTCGGCGCTACGGGTCGATGCCGGGGTGGTGGACGGATCGGTCGTGGGGGTGCACTACGACCCGCTGCTGGCCAAGGTGATCGCGTGGGCCCCGACGCGCCCCGAGGCGGCCCGGATCCTCGCCGCCGCGCTGGCCGGCGCCCGGGTGCACGGGGTGCTCACCAACCGCGACCTGCTCACCCGCGTCCTGCGCCACCCGGACTTCCTGGCCGGCGACACCGACACCGGATTCCTGGACCGGCACCCGGACGTGTTCGCACCGCTGCTGGGGGGAGAGGACCGCCGGCTCGCCGGCCTGGCCGCCGCGCTGGCCGGCGTGGCCGCCCGGCGCTCGGCCGCGCCCTGGGGGGCGCTGCCGCCGGCCTGGCGCAACGTGCCGTCCGGCCCGAGCCGGGTCGCGTTCGACGCGCCCTGGGGCCGGGCGGAGGTGGCCTACACCCTGGACCGCTCCGGCGCGCTGGCGCCCGACGGCCCGGACGACATCGTGGTCGTGGCGGTCACGCCCGACCGGGCCATCTTCGACGTCGCCGGCCTGCGCCGCACCTTCGAGGTGCACCGCGTCGGCGATATCTCCTATGTGGACAGTCCGGCCGGGTCGGCGGCGCTGATCGAGGTGCCCCGCTTCACCGAGGAGGCCGAGGAGCGGGTCGCCGGGTCCCTGGTGGCGCCGACGCCGGGCACGGTCGGCCGGGTGGCGGTGGTCCGCGGCCAGCGGGTGAGCACCGGCGACCTGATGCTCACGCTGGAGGCGATGAAGCTCGAGCACGCCGTGCTGGCCCCCGAGGCCGGCGTCGTGGCCGAGCTGTACGTGGAGCCCGGCACCCAGGTCGAGGCCGGCACGCCCCTGGCCCTCATCACCCCCGACGGAGGCGATCAGTGATGAACTTCGACTACACCCACGAGCAGGAGCAGTTGCGCGACGCCGTGGCGGCGCTGGGCAGGCGTTACGGCCACCGGTACTTCGTGGACAAGGCCAAATCGGGCGGCCACACGGACGAGCTGTGGACCGAGGCCGGCAAGCTGGGCTACCTGGGCGTCAACGTGCCGACCGAGTACGGCGGCGGGGGTGCCGGGATCACCGAGCTGGCCATCGTCTGCGAGGAGCTGGCCGCGGCCGGCTGCCCGCTGCTGCTGCTCGTCGTCTCGCCGGCCATCGTCGCCACCATCCTGGCCCGGCACGGCACGCCGGCCCAGAGGCAGCGCCACCTGCCGGCGATCGCGGCCGGCACCGAAAAGGTCGTCTTCGCCATCACCGAGCCGGAGGCCGGCTCGAACTTCCACCGCCTGGCCACCGTGGCGCACCGCGACGGCGACGAGTGGGTCGTCAGCGGGCGCAAGTGTTTCATCTCCGGCGTGGACCAGGCCGGCCATGTCATGGTCGTGGCCCGTACCACCGACGCCGCCACCGGAAAGCTCAAGCCGGCGCTGTTCCTGGTACCCACGGACGCGGCCGGATTCACCGCGTCCAAACTGGACATGGAGATCGTCTCGCCGGAGAGCCAGTGGCTGCTCTACCTGGACGAGGTACGGGTCCCGGCCGACGCGCTCGTCGGCCAGGACACCGAGGTCGGGCTGCCGGCCCTGTTCGCCGGACTCAACCCGGAGCGGATCACGGTCGCGGCGATGGGCGTCGGCACGGCGCGGTACGCGCTGGATCGGGCATCGTCCTATGTGTCCACCCGCTCGGTGTGGGGGCGGCCGATCGGCACCCACCAGGGCATCGCGCACCCGCTGGCCCACGCCGCGATCCAGGTCGAGCTGGCCCGCCTGATGGTCACCAAGGCGGCGGTCCTCTACGACGCCGGGCGTGACCTCGAGGCGGGCGTCGCGGCCAACCTGGCCAAGTACGCCTCGTCGGAGGCGGCCACGCAGGCGGTCGACGCGGCGATCCAGGCCCACGGCGGCAACGGGATGACCACCGAGTACGGCGTGGCCACGCTGCTCGGCGGCGTGCGGGCCGGCCGGATCGCCCCCGTCAGCCGCGAGATGATCCTGAACTTCGTGGCCCAGCACGTGCTCGGGCAGGAGAAGTCCTACTGAGTCGGATTGCGCTCGCTCCGCTGGCGCGGGTCGCGGGCCCTCAGGGTGTGGTCAGTGGGCTGGGTGACCGAGTGGTCGCTCGCCTGCGTCGTCTCGTCCTCGGCGTCGGCGCGCCCGACGGGCCAACGCTGACGGGGCGGCATCACCGGACGCATGACCATGGTCGGATCGGGATCGCGGTAGGGACCGGCGAGCTCGTCGCGCAGCTCACCGGCGTCCGGGCGGGAGACCGGGTCGTTGGCCATGCCCCGCCGCAGCACCGCGGTGAGGTCGGCCGGCACATCGGGCAGGTCGGGCACCGGCTCAGCGAACATGTCTACAAGGGACGCCAGCGTCGGGTCGTGCCCCTCCTGCCACCGCGGCGGCCGTCCCCGCAGCAGCGCGTAGAGGGTGGCGCTGAGCGCGTACACGTCCGAGGCCGGCTGGGGCCGCCCGTGGTGGAACATCTCGGGTGCGGCGTAGGCCGGCGTCAGCTCGATCGTGATCGATGACTCCCGCGTCTCGGCCAGCACGGCCAGCCCGAAGTCGGCCAGGGCGGGCTCGCCGAACCGGGTGATGAGGATGTTCGCCGGCTTGACGTCGCGGTGCAGCACGCCGAGGGCGTGGGCGTCGGCCAGAGCGTCGGCGATCTTCGATCCCATGCTGCGGACCTCGGCCGGCGACGACGGGCCCTGCCGCATACGGTCCGCGAACGTGCCGTCACACAATTCCATGATCATATATGGATGGCCGTCGTCGGTCACGCCGACGTCGAATAGGTCCACCACGTGCGGGTGACTGGACATGCGGCCGGCCGCGCGGGCCTCACGGACGAAGCGGCGCTGATCCTTGTCGCTCTCCAACCGCCGGTTCTCGACCTTGACGGCGACCTCACGGCCCACGGACGGCTGGGTGGCCCGGAACACGGTCGCGTATCCGCCCCGCGCGAGCAGGGTCAGCCCGGTGAGACCGGGCACGACCGGCAGCACGACGGGTGCGGACTCGTTCACGCGCTTCCTTCCGTATCCTCGCCGCCGCCGTCGCCCGCTCGGACGTCGGCCAAAATTGAAGTGTCGCCTCCGCCTCACTCGCTGGCGCTCGTTCGGACGTCGGCTCGGGACTCGAAGTGTCGCCTCCGCCTCACTCGCTGGCGCTCGCTCGGACGTCGGCTCGGGACTCGAAGTGTCGCCTCCGCCTCACTCGCTGGCGCTCGCTCGGACGTCGGCTCCGAAATTGCACGGTACGCCACGCATCGTCCGGTCGGCTTCCTCCGAGCCGTCAATCCAACAGTGCACGTGTCGGTAGGGTGACCCGCTTATACAAAAAGTGTTTGTAGGGGGTCCCTGCATTCACCGCAGCGAGGCCAGGGTCGCCTCGGCGGCCGCCCGCTCGCCCCGCTGCTGCGTCGCGTGGGCCGTCCGTACGGCGCGGAGGGCCGCCGCCCGGGCCTGGTCCGGCTCGCCGGCCGCGGCCAGCGCCTGGGCCAGCACTCGAGAGCTCAAGACCCGGCTGCGCACGTCTTCGGCGGGCAGCTCGGCCGCCCTACGCGCCGCGGCCACCGCCTCGGGCACGCGATCGGCCACCAGCAGGGCCGACGCGTACACGGCCAGGGCGTGCCGGCGCGGCACGAGCAGGGAGGCCGCGGCATCGGACCGGGCGATGTCGGCCAGCGCAGCCAGCGCGGCCTCGGCGTCGCCAACCGCCAGCCGGGCCGAGGCCAGCAGGACCTTCGGGCCGACCCGGGCGGCCTCGACCACGTCGTGAGGCTTGATCACGGCGAGGCTGGCGTGGGCGTCGGCTTCGGCCGAGAGGGGGTCGCCGGCGTCGAGCAGGGCGAAGCCCCGGACCGCGCAGGCGACGCCGTGCAGCAGCGGATGGCCGGTGCGCTCGCCGAGCTGGCACGCGTCGGAGAGCAGGTCCACGGCGTGGGCCGGTTCGTCGAGCCCGCGGGCCACCACACCCCGTACCACCAGGGCCAGGCCGCGTCCCCAGTCGTCGTCGATGGTCTCGAACTGCCGGTACGCGCGGCGGGCCTCCTGGTCGGCCGTGGCGAGGTCGCCCAGCTCGGCCGCGGCGAAGGCGCCGACGGCCCGCAGGGTACCCACGGCCCAGTGCTCGCCGACCCGCTCGCCGAACGGGAGGAACGCCCCGGCCAGCCGTCGCGCCTCGACCAGGCGCCCGGCCAGCAGCCGGGCGAACGCGGTCGTGCCCCGCAGCCAGGCCCGCCCGCTGGTGTCGCCGAGCTCGGCGAAGAGCCGGGCCGCGCGGGCCAGGGTCGAATCCGCGGCGGTGAAGTCACCGAGCGTGGTCGCCACCCAGGCCAGGTTCTGCAGGGCCCAGGCCTGTCCGCGCGCGTCGCCGGCCTCCTCGGCGATGCCGAGCGCGAACCGGAACCGCTCGTCAGCCTCCCGCAGCCGCCCCTCCAGGTAGTCATTCATGCCGATGCGCCGAAAGGCCTCCGCCCGTACCTCGGGAAGGTCGGCCTGGGTGGCCAGGTCAATCGCCTCGCGCCAGGCGGCGTCGGCGCGGGCGCCCTCGCCCAGGCGCCGGTGCGCCCGGCCGGCCAGCAGCAGGGCGCGGGCCTTGCTCTCGGGATCGGCGCCGGCATCGACGGCGATGGTGCGGACCGTGGCCAGGGCGTCGTCCGCCCGTCCGAGCTGGAGTTGGGCGCTGGCGTGCACCACCCGATCCCCGGCCGGCAGCGGACCGCGGGCCAGCGCCGCGGCGCGGCCGGCGAAGTGGTCGGCCTGACCGGGCTCGCCGGCCCGGATGGCCCGGCAGGCCAGCCGGCCCAGCGCCGCCACCCCCAGGTCGGCCACTGACCTCGGCGCCGCGTCCACGCGCAGGTTCACCGCGTCGGCCAGGGCGGCGGCCCGCTCGGCCTGCTCGGCGATGAAGGCGTCGCGCACATCCATGCTCCATGGCGCTCGCTCCGCCCGCGCGGGCCCCGGGGCCGACGCCCAGCGGGCCAGGTGGGCGTGGCGCTCGGCCCGGTCGGCCTTGCCCACCCCGGCGTAGGCCGCCTCCCGCAGCAGCGGAGTGGCGAACACGTAGCCGTCCCGCGTGGGCAGGAACATGCGGCGGTGCAACAGTTCGTCCAGCGACCGCTCCAGGTCGACCGCGGCCACCGCGGCCGGGCGGGCCGGGCTGCGGTGCTCACGGACCGCGAGCAGCGCCGCGGCCGGCACCGTGTCGCCGACGACCGACGCGTCCCGCAACACCGAGCGCGAGTCGGGCGGCAGCGCGTCGATGCGGGCCGCGAGGACGGCGGCGAGATCGCGGCTGAGCAGTCGACCGGACAACGACCCCGGGGCGAGCTGCCAGTCGGCGCCCACGCGGGTCAGCACGCCCCGCTCCATCAGCAGGGTGGCCAGCTCCGACAGGTAGAACGGGTTGCCCTGAGCGGTGGCCAGCAGGCGGTCGGTGTCCGAGGGAGGCAGGCGGCCGCCGCCGAGGTAGGCGGTCAGGAGCCGGGCCGCGTCCGCGCCGCGCAGCGGCGGCAGCCCGTGCACCTCGGCGTCGGCCAGGCGGGTCAGCGCGCCCGCGGTCCGGGTCATCTCCGGCCGGCCCAGCAGGACGACCAGCACCGGCCCGGTCACGCGGCTCAGCATGGCCCCGAGGGCATCCACCGTCTGCGGGCTCGCGTCGTGCAGGTCATCCACCGCCACGACCAGCGGCGTCTCCACGGCCAGGGCGGTGAGCAGCTCGGCCACCGCCGCCGGGGTCGTCTCGGCCGCGGCCCGATCCGTGCCCGGCCGCTCCGGCGCGAGCTCCGTCTCGGCGTACCCGAGCAGGGCGAGCAGGGGTTCGACCGGCAGCGTGGGTTGGCGACCGGTGCGCCGGGCAACGACCCGGACGACCCGCCGCAGCTTCTCCTCCACCACCGCCCGGGTGACCGTCGCGGCCGCCTGGTCCTCGACACCGATGGCCGTGCGGACGAGGTCGGCCAGCGGGCCGAGCAGGCGCCGTTCCCCGTAGGCCGCGCAGCGCACGGACAGCACCCGGGCCCCGCCATGGTCGACGCCATGGTCGGGTTGCAGGGCGGCGTCGGACGCGCCGAGCCAGCCATGGCGCAGGTCCGCGGCCAACCGGGCCACCTCGGCGCCCAGGCGGGTCTTGCCCAGCCCGGCCTCGGCGATGAACACCAGCGCCCGCATCTCGCGCCGGTCGACCACCTCGCCGAGGCGGCTCGCGATCAGGGCCAGCTCCGTCTGCCGGCCGACGAAGGGACCCTCGTCGCCGAGGCCGGACCGGGTGCCGGGCGCGTCGAGCGGGCCGAGCAGTTCGTACGCCTCGACGGCCTGCCGCTTTCCCTTGAGCCGCAACGGAAGCAGGCGGCGCCATCCGGCGACGTGCCGGGTCGCGGTGCTGGTGGCGGCGCCGGCGTAGACCGTGCCCAGCCGGGCCGCGTCGGCCAGCCGGGCGGCCGTGTTCACCGTGTCGCCGATGACGGTGTACTCGAGAGCGGCCTGCACCCCGGCCACGACCTCGCCGGTGTTGAGCCCGATCCGCAGGCCGGCCGGTGCGCCACCGCCGCGCTCCTCGTCCAGCACGCGGCGCACCGCGCGCTGCATGGCCAGGGCGGCGCGCACGGCCCGCTCCGGGTCGTCCTCGTGCGCCACCGGTGCCCCGAAGACCGCCATGATCCCGTCGCCGGTCAACTTGTCGACGTGGCCACCGAACGTGCGGACCGCCGCCGCCAGGGCGGCGAGCACCCGGTCGGTGACCGCGCCGACGCGCTCCGGGTCCACGCCCTCGGCCCAGGCCGTGAAGTCGGAGAGATCGCCGAAGAGGACGGTGACCACACGGCGTTCGGCGGTCGGCACGGCGGTGACGTCGGAGAGCGCGGCGCCGCAGGCGTGGCAGAAACGCGCACCGGGGACCGGCACCGTCCCGCACACCGGACACGTCACGCGGTGTCCAACCTCACAGGGCCGCTCGACGATTCCCCGCCGCCCCGCTCGAGGTAGGCGAGCTGGGCCAGAACGGAGCTCCGCGCGGCCGGCCAGAGCGCGGGGTCGGTGTCCGCGTACACCACCGCGACCACATCGTCGGCCGTCCGTGCACCGGCGCCCACGGCCGAACGCACCTGGTCGAGCCGGGTGAGCCGGTGCCTGCGGTAGTACCGCGCGGCGACGGCACAGTCGGCCAGCGCCGGCCCATGACCCGGCAGTACGGGGATCGGTCCGAGCGCCTCCAGCCGGGTCAGGCTGGTCAGGTAGTCACCCAGGTCGCCGTCGGGATGGGCGACCACGGTCGTGCCCCGGCCGAGGATCGTGTCGCCGGTCAGGGCGGCCCGCTCGTCGCCGTACCCGGCCACCAGCGTGACCGAATCGGCGGTGTGACCCGGCGTCGGTATGACGGTCACGCTCAGTCCCGAAGCCATCGTGAACCCCTCGCGGACCAGGCGGGCGTCCGGGCAGAGCCGCAGGAAGCGGTCGAGCCCCTCGACGTGGTCGGGATGCGAGTGGGTGACGACGACCGTGGTGACCCGCCCCTGACCGGCCACCGCAGCCAGGTGCCCCTCGTCCAGCGGCCCGGGGTCGACGACCACGACCTCGTCGGTGTCGCCCGTCCGCAGTACCCAGGTGTTGGTGCCCTCGAGCGTCATCGGACCCGGGTTGGGGGCCCGCACCATGGTCACCCACCGCGGCAGCCGCTCGAGCACGGCCGCCGAGGTCGTCGTCGCCCCGATAAGCCCACCATCGCTCACCCAGCGATTGTGACCTACGGGGCTACCTCCACGATGACCTCGACCTCGACCGGAGCGCCCAGGGGCAGCTCGGCCACGCCCACCGCGCTGCGGGCGTGCCGGCCGCTGTCGCCGAAGACCTGGCCGAACAGCTCGCTGGCACCGTTGATCACGCCGGGTTGCCCGGTGAAGCCGGGTGCCGACGCCACGAAGCCGACCACCTTGACGACCCGCACCACCCGGTCCAGGCCGACCAGGGAATCGATGGCGGCGAGCGCGTTGAGCGCGCACCGGGCCGCGAGTTCCTTGGCCCGCTCCGGCGTGATCTCGGAGCCGACCTTGCCGGTGTCCAGAAGTTGGCCGTCGGCCATCGGAACCTGGCCCGAGACATACACGTGCCGTCCCGACTGGACCGCCGGCACGTACGCGGCCAGCGGTGGGGTCAGCGGCGGCAGCTCCAGGCCCAGTTCGGCCAGGCGTTCCCGCGGGCCGGTCACGTCACGGCCTTGGGCCGTTTAAGGTACGCGACCAGCTGTTCGGTGTTCGGGCCGGGCACGACGGTCACCAGCTCCCACCCGTCCTCGCCCCAGTTGTCGAGGATCTGCTTGGTGGCGTGCACGAGCAGCGGCACCGTGGCGTACTCCCACCGGGACTGAGTTGGCTGCATACGGCGCACCCTAGCGGGATAACTTTGTCTCGTGACCGAGGGGTACCAGCCACCACCTCCACCGATGCCGCCGCCGTTCCCGCCGGGGGCCGCGCGGGCCAGGTCGGCGCCGTCGGCCGCGGTCGTGACCGTCGTGTTCGCGGTGCTGCTGATGCTGTGCCTGGCCGGCGGCACGGTCTCGTTCCTGGTGGTGCAGAGCCTGGAACCTCGCGGCACCTCCACGCCCGAGGCCGCGCTGGAGGGATTCCTGCAGGCCGTGTTCGTCGACCGCGACGCCGACCGGGCCGCGGACTTCGTCTGCGCCGACACCCGCGACGACAAGCAGCTCGCCCGCCTCGTGTTCGAGGTGCGCGCCTTCTCCAGCCAGAACGAGTCGGCGAGCACCCGGTGGTCGTACCCGGGCGTCGAGCGCACCGGAAGGCGGGAGGCGAGCGCCGACGTGACGCTGAGCCTGAGCACCTCCGACGAGCAGGTGACCGAGAAGAAGGTACGCCTGCTGCTGGTCGACGACCGCGGTTGGTGGGTGTGCGAGGCCAAGGAAACCGGGTAATGGCCGGCCGCACCAAGGACCACTCTCGCTCGCGGTGGCCGCAGCGTCTACACGTGGTGACCGGCAAGGGCGGCACCGGCAAGACGACCGTGGCCGCCGCGCTCGCGCTGGCCCTGGCCACCGAGGGCCGCCGGGTGCTGCTGGTCGAGGTCGAGCAGCGTCAGGGCATCGCCCAGGTCTTCGACCGGGCCCCGCTGCCCTACGCCGAGCGGGCGATCGCGACCGGGTACCCGGGAACGGCGTCCGGTGGCGGCGGTGAGGTCTTCGCCCTCGCGGTGGACGTCGAGGAGGCCCTGCTGGAGTACCTCGACATGTTCTACAAGCTCGGTCGGGCCGGGCGCGCGCTGAAGAAGTTCGGGGCCATCGACTTCGCCACCACGATCGCGCCCGGCGTACGCGACGTACTGCTCACCGGCAAGGTCAAGGAGGCCGTGACCCGCACCTCGGACGGCCGCCGGGTGTACGACGCGGTGGTGCTGGACGCGCCGCCGACCGGGCGCATCGGGCGGTTCCTCAACGTCGCCGCGGAGACGGCCCGGCTGGCGAAGATGGGGCCGATCAAGAGCCAGAGCGAGGGCGTGGCCGCCGTCCTGCGATCCCCGGTCACGACCGTGCACGTGGTCACGCTGCTGGAGGAGATGCCGGTACAGGAGACCGCGGACACCGTGGCCGAGCTGCGCCGGCTGGACCTGCCGGTGGGCACGATCATCATCAACAGCGCCCAGCCGCCGCTCCTGGCCGGCGGCCGGGTCACCGCGGCCGAGGTCCGCCGCGGGCTGGTGGCGGCCGGGCTGCCCGCCGATCGGGATGTCGTGTCCGGGCTCCTCGCCGAGGCGCGCGGGCATCTGTCCCGGCGCGAGGTCGAGGTGGCGCTGCGGGAGGAGCTGGCCGGGCTGGGCCGGCCTATGGTGGAGCTTCCCGAGCTGCCGGGCGGCGTCGACCTGGCCGGCCTCCACCACCTGGCCGGCGTGCTGGCCGGCTGAGTTGCGTTGGTCACCTCCGCCTCGCTCGGCGCTCGCTCGGAGATCGGCTCCGGGAGATCCCGGCTATTAGAGTTGGGCGGGTGACGGCGGCGGTGCTGGAAGAGATCGAGGCCGCCGAGCACCTCGACATCGACGACCTTCTGGGTGACCCCGGCATCCGGGTCGTCGTTTGCTGCGGCTCCGGCGGCGTCGGCAAGACCACCACGGCCGCGGCGCTGGCTCTGCGGGCCGCGGAGGAGCACGGCCGGCGTACCGTCGTCCTCACCATCGACCCGGCCCGCCGCCTGGCCCAGTCCCTGGGCCTGTCCGATCTGGACAACACACCGCGCCCCGTGACGGGAATCAAGACCCGCAACGGCGGCGAGCTGCACGCCATGATGCTGGACATGAAGCGGACCTTCGACGACATCGTGGCCGCGCACACCGACCCGCGCCGAGCCGAGGAGATCTTCGTCAACCCCTTCTATCAGGCCATGAGCTCCACGTTCGCGGGCACCCAGGAGTACATGGCGATGGAGAAGCTCAGCCAGCTCCGGGCCCGTGACGACTGGGACCTGATCATCGTCGACACGCCGCCGTCCCGGTCCGCGCTGGACTTTCTCGACGCGCCGGCCCGGCTCGGCCGCTTCCTCGACGGCCGGATGCTGCGGCTGCTGCTGGCGCCGGCGCGGGCCGGAGGGCGCAGCGTCTTCAGCCTCGTGACCGCCTCGTTCGGGCTGTTTTCCAAGCTCATGGACAAGATCCTGGGCGCTCAGTTGATCACTGATCTGTCCGGGTTCGTCGGCGCGCTCGATTCGATGTTCGGCGGCTTCCGCGAGCGGGCCGAGCAGACGTTCCGGGTCCTCCAGGCCCCGGAGACCGCGTTCCTGATCGTCGCCGCGCCCGAGCCGGACGCGATCCGGGAGGCGGACTTCTTCGCCGGCCGCCTGGAGGACGAGCGCATGCCGCTGGCCGGGCTGATCCTCAACCGGGTACACGAGGTGGCGGCGGCCGAGATCGGCGTGGCCGAGGCGTCCGACGCGGGCGCCGCCCTACGGGAGGAGAACCCGGCCGCCGCGGACGTGCTGCTGATCCACGCGGCGCTGCTGGCCCGGGCCGAGCGGGAGCGGTCCGTCGCCCGGCGCTTCACGACGGCCCACGCCGGCGTACCGGTGGCCACCATCGCGGCGCAGCCCGTCGACGTCCACGACATCGACGGGCTGCGCGCGATCGGCTCTGCCCTCGCGCTCGGCCGCTGATTGCGCTCTACGCGCCCACGAGCTCCCTCGTGGACTCCCGCTGCTTCATGGCGGCCTCGAACACGCGACGCCAACTCTCCACGGCGGGATGCCGTCGCAACAGCGCCCGGCGCTCCCGCTCTGTCATTCCACCCCACACGCCGAACTCGATCCGGTTGTCGAGCGCATCGGCGAGGCACTCATACCGGACCGGACAGCCCCGGCAGATCCGCTTCGCCACATTCTGTTCCGCCCCCTGGACGAACAGCGCGTCCGGATCGCCGGTCCGGCACGCCGCCAAGCTGGGCCAGTCGGTGATCAAACTCATGTGTTGATGTCCCCCTTTCATCACCACCCGGCACGGCGTCGACGCGGCCCCCCTGGCGTCATACAAGATCAGATCCGTCCGGCTGCGGTGCTGGAGCTCGGCAGAAAGCCCCGCCGACCATCATGCTCCGTAGTTGCACGATTACGCAACGTTGTCGGAGGAAATCCTCAAAACAGGACACACTATATCGCTTCATCCGGCCGATCGACCCGGCGCGCCCAACGCGGCGGGGTAGCGGCATCCTCTGCCGAAATCCGACAGAGTCCCGGGGAAACGCGAGATCGTCGAGCGGCGTCTTCCTAGGCACGGACGCGTGCGGCACGCGGCGTTGGACCGTGCCCAGATGACCCACGGTGAACCTGCGCCACGGCCGCACCAGGCGTCGGAGTCCTTTACCCTGTGGCGGTGACCTGGATGCGCAAGCGAGACAGAAGCCTGATCGCGAATGCCGCGTCACTCCTGATCTGCGGTGTGCTGGCCGG
>Ga0307415_100000335_pt1 | contig 20304 bp, 15 predicted proteins | sample DK1Cmetagenome_FD_204524 | JGI IMG/M metagenome (GOLD analysis project Ga0307415, IMG submission 204524) | Maize rhizosphere microbial communities from greenhouse at UC Davis, California, United States - DK15-C-2 | ecosystem: Host-associated > Plants > Roots > Rhizosphere > Soil | place: USA...
GCGGCGAAGGCGGCCGCTCAGCGTCGCGAAACTAAAACCAGCAAGCAGCCGCGCGGGACGATCTACGATAGGAATGGCCGCGTGTTGGCGATGAGCGTCAACGTACAAACGCTTTACGCCGACGCGTCAGAGATAGACGACGTGCGCGGCACTGCCAAAAAGCTGGCGAAGGTGCTTTCGACCAACGAATCGAAACTCGCGCGTCAGCTTAACGAAGCCAAAGACCTGCAGCGGCGGTACGTTCCGATCGTTAAGAACATCGAGGGCGACGAATTCATTCGGATCAACAAGGCCCTCGAGAACACCGAGTCGGCCAAGGCGACGCTTCCGCGGTTCACCGGCCTTTACTGGCGCGCGGAGCAGAAGCGCAAGTATCCGCAGCAGGCGTTGGCCGCGCACGTGATAGGGTTCAGCAACGCCGACGGCATCGGCCAGGCCGGTATCGAGCAGTCACAAAACGACGAGCTTTACGGTGCGATCATCAAGAAAACCCAGGAACGAGACCGCCTGGGCCGCATTTACGACGAGACGGTCTCGGAAAAAGAACCGCCGAAGGACGTGGTGCTCACCATCAGTGTGCCCGTCCAGTTCGCGGTCGACGAGGCGCTGGCACGCGGAGTTAAGGCGGCCGGCGCCAAGGGCGGCATGGCGGTTGTCATTGACAATAAAACCGGCGAGATACTGGCGCTTTCAAACTATCCGACCTTTGACCCCAATCGTCTCGACGCGATCAATTCTGAAAACTTGACCGACAGCGTTGTGCAGAGCGTTTATTCGCCAGGTTCGGTGTTCAAGCTGATCACTTACGGGGCCGCCCTCGAGAACAAACTCATCACTCCGGACCAGGAGATCGATGCCGGCAACGGCACTATCGAGATCGCGAAGCACAAGTTCCGCGACTCTCACGCGGTGGGGCGGGTCACGTATTCGAAGGCGTTAGCACATTCGAGCAACGTTTGCGCGATCAAGACGAGCATGCGGGTCGGCAAAGAGAATTTCTATTCCCTGGTCAAGCAGATGGGTTTCGGCAAGGCCACCGGCATCGAACTTCCCGCGGAAACGGGCGGCATCGTTAGGCCTGTCGAACGTTGGAACGGCGACTCCCTCGCCTCGATGTCTATAGGCTACGAAATTGGCGTGTCTGCGTTGCAAATGGCTACTGCTTTTGCGACGATAGCGAATGACGGCGTTCGGATCCAGCCCCATATAATCAAGGAAATACGGCAGTCGGATGAGACCGTCACCGGTCGGCCCGAGCCGCGGAAAACGACGGTCGTTAGCCCGGAAACCGCCAGGGACCTGCGGTCGATGCTTCGCGAAGTCGTGCTTTCAGGCACGGGCAGACGGGCCCAACTCAACGGGTATACTTCGGCCGGTAAAACGGGTACGGCATGGAAGTTCAACCCTAAGCTGAAAAAGGTGGACGCGGGCAAGTATATGTCGTCGTTCATTGGGTTCGCACCCGCGACCCAGCCGGCCGTGACGATCGCGGTCGTGATGGACGAGCCGAAGGTCGGGGGAAGGGATGGCGGAACGGTTTCCGCACCGGTGTTCAAGGAGATCGCCGAGGCGATCCTTCCGGAACTCGGCATCGCGCGCGACGCCCCAACTAACTCGCCCGCCGATGCGCAAGTGGCTGAGGAGATACCCGAAACACCCGACGAAAACGATGCCCCGAAAGCAGTCACGGTTCCGGCTGAAAAGAGCGTGGCCGATACCACTGGAACGCATCACGACCGAATCGACGTTATGGAGCGTCCTGCTGAGAAACATCGCGGTGAGCCGAAACGGGTAAACCCCTCTATTGATAGAAAATCCGGCGAGAATGAGGGCGCCGCAGGCAGTATTCGCGTGAAGGAAAAGGAGAAAGAAAAAAGCCTAAAAGGAAAAACGTGAAACTTGCGGAGGCGATCACATACATGGGGGCCGCGGCTCCCGACATCGACCCCGCCCTCGCTCAGCGTGAAGTAAGCTCTTTTGTCGTCGATTCACGCGAAGTAAAGGCGGGCGATGTCTTTTTTGCGCTTTCGCAGCCCGAGTACCGCAATAACGGCTTCAACGGTGATTTCGACGATGCGACCGTCTTTGCGGCGGGAGCATTGGAGAATGGTGCCGTGATTACCGTTCTAAGGCCTGACCGGTTCGAGGAGCATCGTACCGAACTCGATCGTTTTCGTCCGCAGCTAGCTTATTCTTCGGATGTGATCGGTTCGATGCAGGCTCTCGCTCGCGAGGTCTATTCGCGGTGGGGAAAACCGGTGATCGCGATCACCGGAAGTGCCGGAAAGACGACCGCTAAGGAAATAACCGCTCACATACTCGAGCACGGCGGTCGAAAGGTACTCCGAAATATAAAGAATTATAACAACGGTATCGGCCACCCGCTGACGGTTTTGGAGATCGCGAAAAACGACTCATACGACGTCGCCGTTCTTGAGATGGGAATGTCGACGCCGATGAACGAGATCGCGAGGCTGTGCAGCATCACTCCTCCCGATGTCGCTGTCGAGTTGAACGTTTTGCCGGTTCATTTGGAGCATCTCGGCTCGATCGAGAATATCGCCAAAGCGAAAGGCGAGCTAGTCGAAGGGATGAAACCCGGCGGCACGGCCGTGTTGAACTCCGACGATCCCCACGTGTTGGCCATGAGATCGCTCGCGAGCGGCGACACGATCACTTACGGACTCGGAACCGCGGCCGACGTGATGGCGGAAAATGTGGAATTCCGTGGATTCGGCGAGACGTTCTTCGACCTGAGGACGCCCTCGGGTTCGGCCTCGCTTCGTTTTCCGTTGAACGGGCGGCACAACATTATGAACGCGCTGGCCGCGGCTGGGGCCGCGCTTTCTGTAGGCATGAGATCTGCAGAGATCGCCGCGGCCTTGGAAACCGTCCCGACACCGGCGCAGCGTGGTGAGATCGTTCGTTTTGCACAAGGGTTCACTGTTATTAACGATTCCTACAACTCCAATCCCACGGCGCTGATCTCGATGGTTGAAACCGTGGCCGCCGGCCGTGGAAAAGCGAACCGATTAATCGTCGTCGCCGGGGAAATGTTGGAGTTAGGTGAAACCGCGGCCGCCTCCCATCGCGAAACGGGTGCCGCCATCGCCGGCAAAGGAATCGATCTTCTGATCGGCGTGCGGGGGAATGCGGATGCGCTGGTCGAGGGTGCCCGCGAGGCCGGATTGGCCGCGGCCCGGTTCGTCGAAGATTCCGCGGCGGCGGGCCGGGTGCTGGTCGATGAGGTCCGCCCAGGCGACATCGTGCTTATCAAAGGGTCTCGCGGAGTACGGACCGAAAAGGTGCTTGAGACGTTAATGGAAAAATATGAACCGGAGGCGAAAGGAGCGGCAAACGGTTGATTTTCGCAATGACGGCGTTCGTGCCCGGCACATTGTTTTGAACACCGGTTCCGACAAACACGGTCGATGCTTTACTACTTCCTTTATCAACTGATCTTCAGGCAGTACGGCGCGGCCAGCGAATCCTATTTCTACAAGGGCCTCAACGTTTTCCAATACGTGACCTTCCGCACGGCGTGGTCGACCATCACGGCCCTGATACTCACGCTGTTGTTAGGGAAACGGGTCATCAGAAAACTGTCAGATCTAAAGTTCGGTCAGGAGATCCGGGAAGAAGGGCCGGCTTCGCATCAGGAAAAGCGCGGCACCCCGACGATGGGCGGCATCCTGATAATCGGGTCGGTGTTTATCTCTTCCGTCTTGTGGGCCCGACTCGACAGCCTGTTTCTGTGGCTCGCGCTTGGAGCCACGACACTTTTCGCTCTGGTCGGTTTCGCGGACGACTACATAAAGATCGTCAAAAAGAGAAGCCTCGGCCTTACGGGGAAGCAGAAACTCGCGGGACAGCTGCTCACCGCAGCGGCCGTATGGGGAGCGCTTTATTTCTTCACGAATTATTCGTGGAACCTGAGCGTGCCGTTTTTCAAGGCCACAGCCGAAACGAACCCGGCGATCAGTATCAGTTACGTCGGCCCCTTTGTTTATTTGTTCTTTATCATTTTTGTGTTGCTTGGTTCGTCCAACGCCGTCAACCTGACGGACGGCTTGGATGGTCTCGCGACGAGCGTCACGTTCATAGCGATGGCCGCGCTGACGGGTTTGACCTATGTCGGCAGCGATCGCCGCTGGGCCGACTATCTCGATATCACGCACAATCCGGCCGCTTCCGAACTGACGGTCTTCTGTGGGGCCCTGGTCGGGGCAAGCCTCGGATTCTTGTGGTACAACTCGCCGCCGGCCGAGGTTTTTATGGGCGACGTCGGGTCGCTGGCCATCGGCGGTGCACTCGGGACCGTCGCGATCCTCACGAAACAGGAATTCTTGTTGCCGTTTATCGGCGGCGTGTTCATTCTTGAGGCCCTTTCGGTGATGCTGCAGGTCTCAGTCTTCAAGCTCACGAAGCGGGGCGGGCAGCCCGGACGCCGCATCTTCAAAATGACACCCCTGCATCACCATTTTGAAATGACCGGGTGGAAAGAACCGAAGATCGTTTTCCGCTTCGTTATCATAGCGGTACTTTTCGCGCTGTTGAGCTTATCCACGTTGAAATTGAGGTAGTAAGGTTCGATTGGTCGATGCAGATCGAGGGAAGAAAGGCTTTGGTTCTTGGGGCGGCGAGATCCGGCATCGCGTCGGCTCAATTTTTGGCCGAGCGAGGGGCGGTGGTCGCCCTGCATGACAAGAAACCGGTCGAAGACTGGTCCGAAGAAGCTCGATCTTTGAAACCGAAATACAACGTCGGCCTTCTCTCCGGCGATATCCCGTCATGGCTGCTCGATCAGATCGATCTTGTCGTGATCTCACCCGGGGTGCCAAGCAAGGTAGTGCCCGCTCGTTACGTCGACCGTAAAGACGGCGAAGTGATCGGGGAGGTGGAGCTGGCCTACAGGTTTCTGAAAGGCCGATTGGTCGGCATAACGGGCTCGAACGGGAAGACCACTACTACGACGCTTGTCGGTGAGATCCTGAAGGACGGCGGTTTACATACTCAGGTCGGTGGAAATATCGGCCTGCCGCTTTTGGAACTCGCTGCTTCGTCGACCGACGACGGTTGGACCGTGGCCGAGCTCTCCAGCTTTCAGTTGGAAACTATAAAGGACCTGCGGCCAAACGTTGCCGTTTGTTTGAACGTCACGCCGAACCACCTTGATCGCTACGTAGGGTTTCAGGATTATGCCGCCGCGAAGCACCGCATCTTTATGAATCAGGGCCCCGACGACCTTGCCGTTCTAAGTGCGGACAACGACGTCACGTATAGTTGGCGCAACGGTCTGCGGGCGACGGTGAGCCTTTTCAGCGTGACCCGCGAACTGGAAGATGGGTTGTTTTTGCGCGGCCGGGATCTGGTCTGCCGAAGCGGTGGGAAAGAAAGGGTTTTGACGACCCGCAATGAGATCTTTCTCCGCGGGCTGCACAACGTTGAGAACGTGCTCGCAGCGTTGGCGGTCGGTTTGGCGTGTGGCGTTTCGCCGGACTCGATGCGAGAAACCGTTCGAGATTTCAAAGGCGTGGAACACCGGATCGAGTTCGTCGACGAGATCGACGGCGTTCGTTTCTATAACGATTCGAAGGCCACGTCGGTGGACGCCGCGGTCAAGGCGATGGAGGCCGTCGGCGGCAGCGAGGGAAAGGTCATCTTGATCTTGGGCGGCAGAGGAAAGAATGCGCCGTACTCACCGCTAGCTTCGCTGCTGGAAGAGCACGGAAAGGCGATCGTATTGATCGGTGAGGACGCCGACAATATTGAAAAGCAGCTTGGCTCGTTTGCGGACGTCATTCGGGCTGCGTCAATGCAGGACGCGGTCGAGAGGTCGTTCGAGGCGGCCCGTAGGGGCGATACGGTTTTGCTGGCTCCCGCATGCGCGAGCTTCGACATGTTCACGAGTTTCGAGGAAAGAGGAAGGGTATTCAAGGATGCCGTGCGGCGGCTCGGCGCCGAGCGCTCGGCAGCCGCCTGATCAAGTGTTTAGATGACCGACCGACTTCGCATAGACTGGATGCTGTTCTTGATCGCGGCAGCGCTGGCGCTGTTCGGCGCCGCGATGGTGTATAGCGCGTCCGCGATGATCTCGATGAAGGAGACGCAGTCGGCGACCCAGTTTTCATATTTTTACAAACAGTTTGCTTTCACGCTCGTCGGTCTTGGAATCATGTACGCGGGAAGCCGCATCGATTATCGACGTTATGCCACGCCGCGATTCGTTTACGGTTTGATGGCGGTCACGGTCGCCTTGCTCTTTTGCGTTTTTCTGTTTCCGGCGATAAACGGCGCCAGCCGGTGGATACGTGCCGGCGGTATCTCATTCCAACCCTCCGAGGTCGCCAAAGTCAGCTTGCCGATTTTTCTAGCCTATTACTTGTCGCGCGACGGGGCTGATGCCGCCGATTTCAAACGCGGTGTGCTGCCGTGCATAGCTGGTTTGGCCATATTGGCGTTTCCGGTCCTGCTTGAACCCGACCTCGGAACGACGATCGTCCTGTGCGCGATATTCGCGAGCATCTACTTTGCCGCCGGGGCCCGAAGCCTTCATCTTTTTCCGGTCGCCGCCGGGATGTTGATACTGGGTATTGCGGCTTTGGTCTTCGCCCCATGGCGGTTGCGCAGGATCGCAGCATTCCTCGATCCGTGCAGCCCCGAAAATGCGGCCGATACGGGATACCAGGTCTGCCAATCCCTTTACGCTATCGGGACCGGCGGCGTCTTCGGCGAAGGATTTGGGAAAGGCGAACAGAAACTGTTTTATCTCCCGTACCCGTATTCCGATTTTATTTTTTCGGTCGTTGGGGAAGAACTCGGCCTGATCGGAACTTTAGCGGTCGTGCTGGCGTTCGGTTTCATACTTTGGCGCGGTACGCGGGCGGCGTTGAACGCGGCAGATCGATTCGGGATGTTATTGGGATTCGGATTGGTAACCGGCGTAGTTGTTCAGGCCCTATTTAACATAAGTGTCGTAACCTCGATCTTGCCCGCCAAGGGAATTCCGCTGCCGTTCATTTCGTACGGCGGCTCGTCGGTGCTGGTGACGCTGTTTGCGGTCGGCATTCTTCTAAATATTTCGGAAGCTCGGGGAAAAACAAGCCCGACCACGGTGTCCGCGGGGTCGCCATTCGGCCGCAGACGAAAAGCGCGGGTCTGAGTATGAAGGTTTTGATCGCAGCGGCCGGTACGGGCGGCCATATTTATCCGGGCATCGCCGTCGCAGGCGAAGTATGCCGGCGCGATCCGTCGTCCGAGGTCCTTTTTGTCGGAACGGCCAGAGGTCTGGAAACCAAGATCATTCCCGCGGCTGGTTATCAATTGTCGCTGATCCATAGCGCGGGCCTCAAGAATGTCGGGCTGAAGAGCCTTGTAAAAGGGCTTGCGGTGCTGCCGAAGAGCTTTATCGAGGCACGCCAGATAATCAGGAATTTCAGGCCGGATGTGGCAGTCGGCGCGGGCGGGTACGTCTCGGGTCCCACGCTGCTCGCGGCCGCTGTGATGGGCGTGCCGACGCTCATTATGGACTCCAATGCGCTCCCCGGGTTTACGAACCGGCGTCTCGCGAGGTTCGTGGATAAGGCCGCGCTCTCGTTCGAGGAAGCACTTCCGTACTTTGGCGGCAAAGGCGAGGTCACGGGCAACCCGGTCCGTTATGAGTTTTTTGAGATCGACCGCAAGGAGCGAGACGGGAACCTACGAATTCTGATCTTTGGCGGTTCACAAGGGGCCCGGGCGATAAACAACGCGATGTGCGACGCACTGCTTCACATTGAAGATCGGCGCGAAAGGATCTACGTAACACACCAGACGGGCGAGGCCGATTTTCAAAGCGTCGTCGACCGGTACGCCGGGACCGCGTTTGATAATTCCGACATTCGCCCGTTCATCAGCGACATTTTTTTAGAGTTTGCGAGAGCGGACCTTGTCATCTCCCGTGCCGGTGCGACCACCTGCGCGGAACTCGCGGCATCCGGAAAAGCATCGATCATGGTCCCGCTGCCGACCGCCGCCGACGATCATCAGCGGAAAAATGCGGAGGCTTTCAAGCGAGCGGGAGCGGCCGAAATGCTGCTTCAAGAGGATCTAAGCGGCGAACGGCTGGCGAAAGATATTTTGTCGATGCTTGAAGATCCGGCGAGGATCACCCGGATGGAGGACGCCGCGAGGCGGCTGGGGCGGCGGGATGCAGCCGAAAAAACGGTCGATATTATCCAGCGGCTCGCCGAAAGCGAGGGAAAATTGGCCCAAAAGGGTGGAAATACGGCGAGCACGCCCGCGTAAAATGTTCAGACACGTCAAGAAGATACATTTTATAGGGATCGGCGGTATCGGCATGAGCGGCATCGCCGAGGTGCTTTGCAATCTCGGCTTTAGTGTCACCGGCTCTGACGTTAAGCGATCGAAGAACACCGACAGGTTGGAACAACTGCACGGGATTACGATTTCCGAAGGCCACGATTCGGCCAACGTCGGCGACGCCCAGGTGGTCGTGTATTCATCGGCGGTAAAGGACGACAACCCCGAGGTGGTCGAGGCGAGAAATCGGAAGATACCGGTCATCCCGCGCGCCGAGATGCTCGCCGAGCTGATGACCCTTAAACCCTACTCGATAGCTATTTCCGGGACGCACGGCAAGACCTCGACCACCACGATGGTCTCGACCCTGCTCGGTCACGCCGGCATTGACCCGACGACCGTGGTCGGCGGCGTGGTGGAAACGATGGGTTCGAACGCCCGGCTCGGAGCGTCCGAATGGTTCGTCACCGAGGCCGACGAAAGCGACAGGTCGTTCTTGATGCTTTACCCGACCATCGCGGTCGTGACGAACATCGACAAGGAGCACATGGAGTCGTACAAGGGGATGGACGACGTGGTGCAGTGCTTCACCGATTTCGTCAATAAGGTGCCTTTTTTCGGTGCGGCCATCATTTGCCTTGACGACCCGAACGTACAGCTTATAATTCCGAACATAAAGCGCCGTCGCGTGACCTACGGCCTCACGGCTCAGGCCGACATCTCAGCACACGACATTCAATACACCGACGCTTTCGGGTCGAGCTTTTCAGTTTGGCGCGGCTCTTCGGTGCTTGGCCGCATCGAGCTACCGGTCCCCGGCAAGCACAACATTTACAACGCTCTCGCCGCCACCGCGGTGGCCCTGGAACTGGATGTCCCGTTTGAAAAGATAGTCGAAGCCTTCGCCACGTTCAGGAACGCCAACAGGCGATTCCAGTTCAAGGGCGAATCGGCCGGCGTCACGGTCATCGACGACTACGGCCACCACCCGACTGAGATCCTCGCGACGCTCGCCGCTGCGAAGAACAGTTCCCGCGGTCGCCGGACGGTAGTATTGTTCCAGCCGCACCGATATACGCGCACGCAGGAATTGATGGACGAGTTTGCCCTGGCCTTCAACAACGCGGACATGCTTTTTGTTCTGGACATTTACGCCGCCAGCGAGCCACCGCTCGAAGGCATAACGGCCGAAGTGCTTACAGATAATATTCGGCGGTATGGGCACAAGAATGCCGTTTATATCGGTGACATTGAAACCGCGGCTGAAAGGGCTTGTCAGGAGCTTGAAGAAGGCGACATCGTCATCACGCTGGGGGCGGGAAACGTAACAAGATTGTCGGATGAGATCCTTGATCGGCTCTCGGCGCAGGGCCGTACGGGGGCCGACGCGGCGCACGCAAACTAGACCGAAACCTTAAAACCAAAAGAAGCGGTTCGAAATATGGCAACCAGAAAAAGATCGAAGACCCTCGCCCCAAAGGCCGCGAAACGGTCAAAGGCAGCGAAGCGCTCGGGTTCCTCTGGCGGTTCGGGAAAACTCAAAGGCTTTTTCCTGCCGCTCTTTCTGAGCTTTTGTATCCTTGTGTGCCTTTCCGCGCTCGGCTTTCTCGGCTATCGAACCGTCACCGCGTCGGACTTTTTCGGCATCGCGCGCGTAACGGTCGTATCGACCGAACGTGCCTCAAAACACGACATCGAACGTATCGTCTCGACGCAGGCCGAGAAAAGCGGCGTGTGGAATGCGGACCTCGCGGAGATGAAAGCTCGACTCGAAAAGCTCGCGTTCGTTAGGTCTGCCTCGGTCTCGCGTGCCTTGCCGAACGAGCTGAGGGTATCGATCCAGGAGCAGGAGCCCGTCGCGGTGATAAAGACCGCGGAAGGGAAGTTTCTCGTGAATGAAGAGGCTAGCATCCTGGCTCCCGTCACCGCCGAAGAGCCGTCGATGCCGTTCGCGATGACCGGATGGGACGAGACGAAATCCGAAAAGGCTGCGAAAGACAACGCGCATCGCATCAAGATGTACAGAAAAATGCTGATCGAATGGCGGGAATTTGACCTGGCTTCGCGAGTAGCTCTCGTCGACCTCGCCGACATCCGCGATCCGCGGGCTTTTACGGAAGATTCCGGCCTGACGGTCTCGATCGCCGTCGGGCAAGAGAACTTCGCCGACCATTTAAAAAAGGGCATTAGCGCGATCGTGGGGAAGGGCGGCACATTCGAAGGCGTCGAGTTGGTTGGCGCAAATATGATCCTGACGCCGCGCAAGAGGACACAGTAACTTTCGGAAGTTTTTGGAAAGTATGAATCAAGAGATCCAGGCTGTTGGGTTGGATATTGGCACCGGCACCGTTCGCTGTGTCGTCGGGGAGCCCGCCGACGACGGCCGGATGAATATCGTCGGCATCGGCTCGTGCGAATCAAGGGGCCTCAGGCGCGGCATCGTCACGAGCGCCGAGGCCGTGTCGGAGGCGGTCAAGCGTGCGGTCGGCGAGGCGGAGCGTGTAAGCGGGCTCGAGATCGACGCCGCGGTCGTCAATCTATCTGGCGAACATTACCGGGGCGAGAACAAGAACGGCGTGGTCGCCGTCGCCGGTGTCGGCCGCGAGATCAGCGAGGAAGATGTCGAGCGAGCGATCGAATCCGCGAGTGCCTTACCGTTGCCCGCAGGGTGGGAGATCTTCAACAGCCTTCCGCAGGAATTCATCATCGACGGCCAGGACGGCATAACCGAGCCCCTCGGGATGAGCGGGGCCCGCCTGGAGTCGCTCGTACACATCGTCACCGGCCCAAGTGCGGGTCGGCAGAATCTGGAAAAGGCTGTCCGGCGAGCGGGGATCGAGGTCGAGCGGATGATGCTGGAGCCGCTCGCGGCCGCCGAGAGCACTCTGACCGAGGATGACCGCGAATATGGCTGTGCGGTCGTGAATATTGGCTCCGAGATCACAAGCCTTATGATCTTCGGCAGGGGCGCGGTCCAGCATACCGCCGTGTTCCCCTTCGGCAGCATGCATTTTACGAAGGACATCGCCGTCGGACTTCGCGTCTCGATCCAGGAAGCGAACAAGATCAAGCACCGGTTCGGATGCGTGGCATCGTATTTGATGAGTGACGATGAGAAGGCCGAGATGATCGAGATCACTCCGGTCGGCCGCAACGAGACCCGCGGCCTTTCGCGCGAGCTGCTTTGCGACATCATGCAGCCGCGTGCCCTGGAACTTTTGCAGCACATCGCGCAGGAAACGGCCCGGACCCGTGCCCAGATCTCGAGCGGCGTAGTGCTTACAGGCGGCGGATCGATGGCTCGAGGAATGGTCGATGTCGCGGAACAGGTCTTCGATGCCCCGACGCGTCTCGGCTTTCTCGATACGGCATACTTCGGCGGCCTGTACGGCGAGGTGCAAACACCGGAGTGGGCGGTGGCGTGCGGCCTGGCGCTCTCGTCGATGAAAAGTCAGCTTCGCGAGTTCAGCAACGGCGCGCGATCTTCGAGGAACCGAGTCGCCGAATGGCTCGGAAGTTTTCGTGAGAAATTGCGATGAATCGATTTCGGTGACTAGATTTTTGCCACAAATCGTTGTATGCTTTTTCGCCGTTGGCACTATATATTGTTGAAATCGAAAAAGCCGCCTTATCGCTTCACCGGCTTTTCGCAACCCGACCCCGCAGGACAAGACACATAGATTTACGGAAGGTCTTCAAATGAATAATAACGGGATAAAAATGTTCATCGACGAGCCGCCCATCACCGGCGCGAGGATAAAGGTCATCGGCGTCGGCGGGGGCGGCGGCAACGCGGTCAACCGAATGATCGATGCGGGGATCAACGGTGTCGAGTTCATTGTCGCTAATACCGACCTTCAGGCGCTCAACGCCTCAAAGGCACCGCTCAAGATCCAATTGGGCAGCCGCTCGACCCGCGGGCTCGGTGCCGGGTCTAATCCGGAGGTCGGCCGCGAAGCGGCGCTCGAGGACCACGAAAAGCTGCTCGACGTTTTGGAAGGCTCCGACATGGTGTTTGTGACGGCGGGTCTTGGCGGCGGCACCGGGACCGGTGCCGCACCGGTAGTGGCGTCCCTCGCGATCGAGCTCGGTGCATTGACCGTGGCGGTGGTCACAAAGCCGTTCAATGTTGAGGGCAAAAAGCGCATGTCGCAGGCTGAGCAGGGGCTTGCCGAGCTTCGCGGCTGTGTCGACACGATCATCACCATCCCCAATTCGAAACTCCGCGAGGTCGAGGAACGCATTACGTTGATGGACGCCTTCCGGCGGGCCGATGACGTGCTTCTCCAGGCGGTCCAGGGCATTACCGACCTGATCACGACGCCGGGCATCATCAATCTCGACTTCGCCGACGTCAAGACCGTCATGCGCGGCCGAGGCGTAGCCTTGATGGGCATCGGCAAAGCGAGCGGCGAAGATGCCGCCTCAAAGGCGATGCGCGCCGCACTCGACTACAAACTTCTCGAGGAAAACTCGATCACCGGTGCCAAGGCCGCGCTTATCAACGTCACCGGTGGCCCGGAAATGCCGCTCGGAGAGATGGAAGACGCCATCGGCATGATCGAGGGTGAGGCCGACGACAGCGCCGACATCATTTGGGGCAGCGTCATTAAGCCCGACATGGGTGACGAGATAAAGGTCACGGTCATCGCGACCGGTTTCGAAAGCCAGGTACAGGTGCTCGGACGCCCGTCCCGGCCGTTGGAAGCTCAGGCGGCGGTCGGCGGCATTCTTCCGAATCCGTTCGGCGTCGATCCGAAAAAGGAAGAGGATCTCGACGTGCCAACGTTCATCCGCAGACAGGCGGATTAAGCTCCGCCCCGGCGGAACCGAGTTCGAAATATGAGAAACCCCCCGAAACAAGGCGCAGATCCCCGCAAAAAGCCGCCTCCTATCGAGACGTTCGCGGAGGTTTTCTATTACCGCAAGCAGATCGACGCCCGCACCGAGATGGTCGTCGTGCTCCAGGACGGCGAGGAGATTCGGGGCACCATCGAGTGGTACGACATCGAGGCCCTGAAGATCAACCGCACCGACAAGGCCAATATTCTTTTACCGAAGCATAGTATAAAATATATGTTCAAAGCCGATGACCGTCAGGGTTAGCGGTGTTGGACATAGATGCACCTCGTTTCTCACGCTCGCACGCACCCGCGCACTGCTAATAAGCCCCGCATTGGAATCACTATGGGCGATGCCGCCGGCATCGGCCCTGAAATAATCGTCAAAGCGCTCGCCGACAAACAGGTTGTCGCCGGGTTTGAGCCCGTGGTCGTCGGTGACGTTGACGTGCTGCGGAACGTGGCCGCGAAGCTGGGGACAAACATCACTTTTGCGAAAGATTCAACGCGGACATCGGACGACATAACCGTCGCCGGTGCCGGTGAACCTGTCTCCGGAATCGAGATAGGTAAGCTGTCCGCCGCCGCCGGCCGGGCGTCGGGTAAATATATTGAAAAGGCGGTTCACCTCTGGCGGGCAGGCGAGATCGACGCGGTCGCGACCGCTCCGATAAACAAAGAGGCGCTCGGGATGGGAGGTTACAATTTCCCGGGGCATACCGAGTTCCTCGCCGAACTTACCGGCACGACCCGCTTCGCGATGAGCTTCTTCGCCGGCGACCTTAGGGTCGTGCTTTTGTCGACGCATTTGTCGCTGCTAGAGGCGGTCGAGGTCGTGAGGAAAGAGCGTTTGGAACAACTGATCGTTTTCGCGGACTCTGCGCTTTCGCACCTTCTCGGCCGATCTGTAAAGCTCGCTGTGGCGGGCCTTAATCCGCATGCGTCCGAGAATGGGATGTTCGGATCGGAAGAAGCGGACGAGATCGAGCCGGCCGTCCGGTCCTGCGTTTCGCGCGGGATCGACGTATGGGGCCCGTATTCGCCGGATACAATATTCCTTCGCGGCTTTCGTGGCGAATTCGACGCCGTCGTTGCTTGTTACCATGATCAGGCGACGATTCCCGTCAAGGCGTTTTCGTTCGGTTCGGCGGTCAACGTCACCCTGGGCCTGCCGTTCGTGAGGACGTCCGTCGATCACGGGACGGCGTTCGATATCGCCGGCCAAGGGGTCGCGGACGCGTCCAGCATGAAGGCTGCTATGAAACTGGCCGCGGAGCTTGCCCGCATCTCGCTGGCAATGACCGATTCGGTCAGCGGCTAGCCTCGGACTTTATCTGATTAATGTCACCCGTAATTTCTCCCAATCTAAAGGTCCTCGTCGCGGATGACGACCCGTCCCTCCTTCGCCTCGTGACCACGATCGTCGAATCGGAGGGTCTGATCCCGATCGCCGCGGTCGACGGCAGAGACGCCTATCGCCTTCTCAAGTCGAGCACCGGCCTGGGAGCGGTCATCGTGGATATAAAAATGCCTTACATAAAAGGCTCCGATCTCGTAAAATTTATGAGGTCGAATCCGCGATTCGCTAACATTCCGGTTATCGTGATGACCGGCGAGGTTGAGGCGAATAGGTCGGCAAAGAGCATGGCGGCCGGGGCCGTGGCGTTTCTGCCCAAACCCTTCAAGAATTCCCAACTACGTGTTATTTTGCGGACATTTTTCAATCGAAACCCGCCAAAGTGAAGCATTTCGATCAAGCGAGACCTCGACAGTAGCTTCCTCGAATTAGGACAAGGAGTAAACAAACGTGCCCAGACATAAATTGCTGCTAGCTGACGATTCAGTGACGATCCAAAAAGTGATCAATCTGACCTTTGCCGACGAAGGCATCGAAGTGATCACCGTGGGTGACGGCGACACCGCCTGGCAGCAGATAACGACCGATCGACCCGACATCGTACTCGCAGACGTACATATGCCCGGGATCGGAGGCTATGAGCTGTGTGAAAAGATACGTGCGGACGCGAGCACGAAGGACATTCCGGTCATGCTGCTGGTGGGTTCGTTCGAGCCATTCGACGAAGCCGTGGCGGAAAAAGTCGCCGCCAATATTCACCTGACGAAGCCGTTTCAGTCGATCAAACAACTAATTTCTCAGGTGAAAGAGCTGCTGGCTCCGCCGAACGACTCGTTCTCCTTCGAAGAAACGCTCGCTAACGATACGATGCCCGGAGGATCGGCTGACATGGAAGCCCCCGAACCGGAGATAGAGCCGATCGAGATCGCCGCCGATCAGCCAGTGAATGGGCAGGTAGACGTCACCGACATCGACTCTCTTTACAATCAGAGCCTCGAAGAGACTGTAGAGATCCCGCACAGCTTCGACAACACCGAAGGCTTTAGCGACCTCAGCTCCGACGATGAACTGATCGAGACGCGGAACGCGGCCACGGGCTTCGAAGAAACGATACCGGCCATGACGCCCGAGAGCTCCGAACCGACGCCAGGGCATTCGCAAGCCCGGGAAACGACGACGGAAAACGAAGATCCTATCGAAGTGGATAATTCGTACGGGGGCCATAGCCCGGTAATCGGCGATTCGAGCCGCTCGCCGTTCGACTCGACCGTTCCGACCTTCGATGACAGTGAACTTTTGGACATACCCGGGGTTACGGTGACCCCCGGCGGCCGGTCGGCACCTGCAGCCGGAACGACTGCCGCATCGCCCGCCGTCGATATCAGCCCGGAATTGCTGGAATTGATCGTCCAAAAGGTGATCGAAAGGCTCGAGGAAAAACGCGGCCCATCTACGGATTCCATATTTAGCTGATGTAAAAAACTTAAACCTGTCGAAAGCAGCGACCGTCGATTTTCGCAAAGTGTGAAAACGGCGGTTTTTGCTTTAGAATGTAGTTTTTATCTCCGACCGCCCACGGGCGATCTGTTGCTGGATCTTATGGAATTGCCGAAGGCCTACGACCCAAAAGAGGCCGAAAAAACTCATTATCAGGTCTGGGAAGCAAATGGTTATTTCGCGCCCGAGGTCAACAAAGACCCGAACGCCGAGCCCTACTGCATCGTCATCCCGCCCCCGAACGTGACCGGAAGCCTGCACATGGGGCACGCGCTGCAGCACACGATAATGGACGTGCTGACCCGCTGGAAACGAATGCTCGGGTATCGGACCCTTTTCCTCATCGGCGTCGACCACGCCGGCATCTCCACGCAGCTGATGGTCACGCGGCAGCTAAAAAAAGAGGAACACAAGTCGCCACAGGACATCGGTCGCGAAGCGTTCACCGAAAAGGTCTGGGAGTGGAAGAACCGATACGGCGGCGAGATAACCCGACAGATCCGTCGCGAAGGCCTGTCGGTCGATTGGGCCCGCGAGCGGTTCACCATGGATCCGCAGCTTTCCAAAGCCGTTCGTGAAGTTTTTGTCCGTCTCTACGAGGAAAGCTGGATATACCGCGGCACCCGCATCGTAAATTGGTGCCCCCGCGACAAAACCGTCTTGTCCGACCTCGAAGTAAAAGAAGAAAAGGCCAAGGACGGAAGGCTTTTTTATCTAAGGTATCCAATTTCTCCCTCTTTTTCATCTTCTTCGGTGCTCCCGTCAACTTCGCGGTCGGCTGGCTCAATTACCGCAGAAAAGGTTCACGACGATGAAGTAAATGAAGAAACGAAAAGGCACGAGGGACTAAAATTCGTTGTCGTTGCGACCACCCGCCCGGAAACGATGCTGGGCGACACGGCGGTCGCTGTGAATCCGAACGACGACCGTTATAAGAACCTGATCGGTCAGACGGTTGATTTGCCCCTGACCGGGCGCACGATCCCGATCATCGCCGACGAATACGTCGAGTCGGAGTTTGGCACCGGCGCGGTTAAGATCACGCCCGCCCACGACGCGAACGATTGGGAGATCGGCGAACGCCACGATCTCGAAAAGCTTGTCGTGATGAACGACGATGCCACAATGAACGAGAACGCCGGGGCCGACTTCGCCGGGCTCGACCGTTTCGACGCTCGAGCGAAAGTGGTCGAGCGGTTCGAAGAGCTTGGTCTGCTCGAAAAGATCGAAGATTACGAGGTGACGCTGCCCCATTGCGAGCGTTGCAAGACCATCATTGAGCCGCTCTTGTCCGAACAATGGTTCGTGAAGATGGACGAGATGCGCGATCTCGCCCTCGAACTGATGCTCGAGAAGGGCCTGCCGCATTTCTATCCCGAAGTCCCTCACAAAAAAGTCTACACGACGTGGCTCGAAAATCTCCGCGATTGGACCATCTCGCGGCAGCTCTGGTGGGGCCACCAGATCCCGGCATGGTACGACGGCGACGGAAACGTCTACGTCGCCCGAACAGCCGATGAAGCCTACGAACAGGCCGGTACAAACGACCTGCGTCAGGACGAAGACGTCCTAGACACCTGGTTCTCCTCCGCCCTCTGGCCGTTCTCGACCCTCGGGTGGACCGGGGAAGAGGTGAAAGGTCCAAAGTCCAAAGCCCAAAGTGTCGGCGTTCCCTCTGACGCGTCATCGAGCTTGGACCTTGGACCTTGGGCCTTGGATTTACAAACGTTCTACCCCACAAACGTCCTCGTCACTGGGCGCGACATTCTTTTTCTCTGGGTGTCGCGGATGGTGATGAGCGGGCTGAAGTTCATCGGCGAACGGCCGTTCGACGATGTGGTCATACACGGCACTGTGCTCGACAAAAACGGCCAGCGAATGTCGAAAACCAAAGCCAACGGCATCGACCCGCTCGACGTTTTCGAAAAATACGGTGTCGACGCGACCCGCATAACCCTCGCCGGCTCCGCCACCGGCGTCGATTTCGCCTGGCGGGACGAACGCGTCGAATCATTCCGCAACTTCGCCAACAAGATCTGGAACGCCACACGGTTCTGTTTGATGAACTCGGAGGGAGCCTCCGTCTTCACTTCCGTCTTTTCCTCTTCTTCTGTGATAAATAACAACGCAGGTGCTGCGGTACTTGGGACCACAGACGAAAATGAAATAAATGAAAAGGCCGGAAAAGAGGAAAAAGTTGGCCCGTCTCTGGCGGACCGTTGGATAACCTCACGCCTAAACAAGACCGCAAAAGCAGTAAACCGCGCCCTCGAAACCTACCAGTTCCACGAAGCCGTCCAGCTTCTCTACCACTTCTTTTGGGACGACTTCTGCGACTGGTACATCGAGCTCGTCAAAGACGAGATCACCGGTGCGGACGTCGCCGACTTACCCGGCAGAAACGCGACCGCAAGGGAGAGTGCCGATGCCCAACGCGAATCACGGACTCGTATCCTTACGGTATTGGAACAGTCTCTGCGGCTGCTTCACCCCTTCATGCCGTACCTCACCGAAGAGCTCTGGCAGAAGCTGCCGGGCACCTCAAACGCGCTCCACAACACGGCGTACGCCGTGGCCGACGCTACGATCATGCTCGCCGATTTTCCGAAGGGAATTGACGCGTTGATCGACGAAGAGGCGGAATCGGAAATGTCCGCCGTCATCGAACTTATCACCAAGGTCCGTAATATCCGCTCCGAGATGAATATCAAGCCCGCGGAGAGAGTGACCATCCACGTCGCCGGCCCGACCGATATCCAAAAGATCTTCAGCGAAAACAACCCCCAGATCCTAAAGCTTGCGCGTGCTGATAAGATCGTCCTATCCGAAAAACTCGACGTGCCGAAGGCATCCGCTAAAGCCGTACTGACCGGCGGCGCCGAAGTGGCACTCCCACTCGAAGGCCTTATCGATTTCAACAAGGAACGTGAGAGGTTAGGAAACCAACTTGAAAAGCTCGATGTGGAGTTGCAAAGATTGAACGGTCAGCTTTCCAATCAAAACTTTGTGGAACGCGCCCCTTCGGAGAAAGTTCAGGATCTCAAGGATCGACAGGCCGAACTTCAAACTCAAATGAATGCTTTGAAACAAAACCTGGAGGCCATCTCAATCCGATGAACTGGCTTGAAAGCGGCGGCATCATGGCGGCGATCGGTGATTTTCTTGCTGAGGACATCGGGCGCGGCGACATCACCACGCACGCGACGGTCGATCGCGAGACGCGCGCACAGGGGCGTTTTCACGCGAAGGAAAACATCGTCATCTGCGGCATCGAGGTGGCGGAGGGCGTTTTCGTGCATCTCGACCCCGAGATCCCCGAGATCGAGACCGGTTACGCCGACGGCGACGAAATCGAGCAGGGCACCATCTTCGCGACCCTCAAAGGCTACGCCGACGTGCTTCTCACCGGCGAACGCGTCGCGCTCAATCTAATTCAACGTATGTCGGGCATCGCGACGCTGACGCGGCAGTACGTAAAAGCCGTCGAGGGAACGAATGCCGCCGTTGTCGACACGCGAAAGACGACGCCCGGATTGCGGCTACTGGAAAAATACGCGGTCACGATCGGTGGCGGCAAAAACCATCGGATGGGCCTTGACGACGGGGTTCTGATCAAGGACAACCACATCGCCCTCGCCGGCGGTGTCAAATCGGCGGTCACCGCCGCGAAAAAGACCGCCGGGCACCTGCACAAGATCGAGGTCGAGGTGACCAACTGGGCCCAACTCCGCGAAGCCCTGCAGGCCGGAGCAGACATCCTTCTCCTCGACAACCAGTCTCCGGAAGAGACCGCCAAACTCGTCCAGATGGCCCGCGATATCAATTCTTCGGTGATCATCGAGGCCTCGGGCGGTATGGACCTCGACCGCGTCCGCTCCTACGCTGAGGCCGGTGTGGATCTCATTTCGGTCGGCCGTCTCACCCATTCAGCCCGGGCGGTAGACATCTCATTCAAAATTCAGTCAATTTAAGCGAAGGCGTTAAATCGAACTGCCACAGCGTTTAAGCTTAATTCTTTCAAGTCGATTCTCGAAACTGTTTCATGGATCGGCCGAAGGCCCTAAAACCGTTATCCTCGGCTCAAGTGATTCGGTGCTCGACAAGGCAAGAAGGTCCTCATCGGCCTTCAGCCACGGTCCCGCGTAGATCACCAGCGTCGATATCAGCAGAGCGATCGTGCAAGCGATACCTCCTTCGAGGCCGTAATCGCCGCCTGTAAGCCAAGCCGGCCCGCTGTCGATCTCCTTCATCAGCGGTGCCGGGATGAGCCCCGTCATCCCGCTCACCTCGACCCCGAACACCGCGCCC
>Ga0307415_100000336_pt1 | contig 20277 bp, 20 predicted proteins | sample DK1Cmetagenome_FD_204524 | JGI IMG/M metagenome (GOLD analysis project Ga0307415, IMG submission 204524) | Maize rhizosphere microbial communities from greenhouse at UC Davis, California, United States - DK15-C-2 | ecosystem: Host-associated > Plants > Roots > Rhizosphere > Soil | place: USA...
GGTCTTCGACCAGACCCTGGGCAGCCGCCCTGCGCCGTTCCTGAAGTGGACCGGCACGGACGCGCCCGCCGGCTACCTGGGCGACCCCACGGTCGACCACACGGTCACCGGCAGCCCGTTCGGAACGAACTTCTTCCGGATCGAGGGGCCGGCCGGCTCCTTCACCGGCTCGACGCAGCTGTGCGCCGACCCCGCACTCGGGAACTCGCCCACCGCCACCGACGACTGCATCCAGTCCAACGAGTTCGCGGTCCAGGGCAAGATCGCGACCCGCATGGGCGTGCAGGCCACCACGGCCTACTACGCCGAGTCCGGTGCCGGGCACATGATGGACCTGTTCGCGAAGTCCGAGCCCGGCCAGAACCTCGTCGTCAAGGGCACCGGCATCGCGCAGACCAAGATGCGTGAGGACGCCAGCCAGCCCGGCCGCTACTACGTGCGTGTCTTCGCCGAAGGCGCCCCGCCGGCCGACCTGTCGGTCACGAACCTCACTGACACGCCGGACACCGTCGACCACATCGAGCTGTCCATGTTCGGCGACAAGGTGCATATCGGCAGCGCCGTCTACAGCAACGACGCGAGGACCCTCACGGTCTCCGCGCAGTCCGGCGACAGCGCCGCGGTGCTGAAGCTGGACGGCTTCGAGAACGTCGAGCCGACCGTCGCGAACGGCGTCACCACGTGGACCGTTCCCGCGCTGGACGTGCCGCCGGCCGACGTCCTCGTGACGTCCGACAAGGGCGGGGTCGACACGGAGGACGTCGTCATCACCGGCGCCGAGGACGCCTCGGTGGGGGTCGTGGCCGCCATCCAGGGTGACCTCAGCCAAGTCCAGATCGGCCAGACCGTGACGCTGGACGGCCTCGCCTCGACCGGCACCATCACCGGCTACGCCTGGTCGGTCAGCCCGGCCGGCGCAACGGTCACCAAGGTTGCCACGGACGGTTCCTCCGTGACGTTCAAGGCGAGCGCCGCGGGCGACTACATCGTGAAGCTCATCGTCACCGGCAAGAACAACACCAGCACCGCGACGTACCCGATCGAGGTCCTGTCGGGCAACGCGGAGCCGGTGGCGAACGCCGGGCCCGACCAGGCGGGTGTCATCCCGACCTCCACGGTCACGCTCGACGGCACGGCGTCGAAGTTCGCCTCGAGCTACAGCTGGACGCAGGACCCGACCGACAAGGTCCAGCTCGGCCTGAACCTGAAGAACGCGACGAGCGCCAACCCGACCTTCGTGGTCCCGGCCTCCAGCGCCCCGCTGACGTTCAACTTCACGCTGACCATCAAGGACGTCAACGGCACCGCGTCGACCGACACGGTGCAGGTCGTTACCGACCCGGGCATCGTCACGGTGACCAGCGCGTTCTACAAGCGCGGCGACCTGCAGTGGCGGGTGGCGGGGGACGCGAAGTACTGCTCCGCCAACAACCTGGTCTCCGTCTACTGGAACAAGCCGGTGACCGGCGGCGGCACCACCCCGGTGCTGGTCGGGACGACCACCCCGACGCTGACGCTCGGCGTCTGCAGCTGGGAGTTCCGGGTGAAGAACGTGGTCGCGAACCTGCGGCCCACGGCAGCCGGCACCATCACGGTCCGCTCCGCCTACGGCGGGGAGGCCCTCGAGCGGCCGTTCCAGTTCCTCTGAGGTAACGGCTCGACAACCAACCGGTGCCCGGTGGTCCTCCTGGACCACCGGGCACCGGTGCGTGCGGGTCGCTGCGTCGCCTCGTCGGACCCGGGGACGGACGCTGACAGTGCTTCTGGCACGATGGCGCCGCTCATCGCGAACCCCACACCCCCGAGTGGGCGCAAGTGAAGGTGGCGGCATGCCGAAAGAACGAGAGCTCCGCGCACGGTTCCTCGACGTGGTCCGGGAGATGGAGGCGGAGCTGGACGACTTCGTCGAGCTCTCCACCCGAGCCGACCTGATGCCCGAGGCGGACGCGATCGAGTACCTGATCCGGACGAACGACCGGCTGGTCGCGAAGCAGCGGCACCTCCTGCAGCTGGTGTGCCTGCTGGTCGAGATCACGGATCCCGCCGACCTCGATCCGGCTCCGCACCTGACGCTCGTCGAGCCGCACCAGGACTAGCCCGTCACAGCGTGAGCAGCCTGACCACGAGGTAGGTCACGGCGACGGCCGCGAGAATGCCAAGGACGACGATCCCGAGAATTGCCTTCACGGGAGCCTCGTACCCCGTCGCGCCGGTCACGCACGGGCGCGGGAGCCCGTACCTCCCGGTCGCCGCCGGCCGCCGACCGTCGAACCACCGCCGAACGGCGTGATCACACCGCGTCAGCGGCTGGCCGGCACCCGGACGACCTCGACCTCGCTGCGCTGGCGCCCCGGGCGCCAGTCGGCGGTGTAGGCCAGGCCGACGGCGGCGATCTGCGAGGACACCTCCAGCTTGGTGAGCACGGACCTCACTTGGGTGCGTACGGTGGCCTCGGACACCACGGAGGACCGGGCGATGTCGTTCACCGTGCGCCCCGCCATCAGGTGGCCCAGGACCTCGCCCTCGCGGATGGACAGCCGGGCGAGACGGGCGCGCAGCATCGAGCGCTGCGACCGCTCCTGGCGGTAGGCCCGCACGAGCTCCTCACGCTGCTCGGGAGCCATGGCCGGCGACTGCTTGTCGATCCGCCGGATCGCGGACGTGACCGCGCTCAGGGGACTGCTCTTGGGCACCACCGTCCGGGCGCCGCGCAACAGGGACTCGCCCCAGCGGGACCGGTCGGGATCGGCGGTGACGACGACGACCGCGGTGCCCGAGGAGGCGATGGGCTCGATCAGGCACTCCCCGCTGCGGCCGGTGACCAGATCGATGTCCATGATGACCACGCCGGCGCGGGCCCGCAGGATGTTGCTCAGCAGTGCCACTGGCGCTCCCGAGTTGGAGGCGACCGGGATCAGGCGACAGTCGTCGTACCCGGCCGCGTTCAGGGCCACCTGAAGACATTCCGCGAAGAGCACGTGATCGTCCACGATCGCGACCCGCGTCTTCACTCCCGCACGTTCCACAGCTTCCCCCCGGAAACACTGCCTCCCAGACCCGAGAGCCGCCTCTGAGGAACAGGGGCGGCGGGCCCGCCACGACGGTCGTCTCGAGGGCCCGCAGCAATTACACGTCGTTCCGGGAGCGTTCGTGGCCGTTTCGCCCACATGTCCCGCACTGAGGACACCCGGCTCCCCGGATGACCGGAATCCGCATACTGCGGCGTCAGGCACCCCGCAGACGCCGGGCGGGCTCCTCCTCGTCGGGGCGTACGTCGCTCGGCGCGCTGGCCACCAGGCGCCAGATGCTGGTGAGCCCGTCCGGGCCGCGGAGCTGCCCCCCGGCCAGCGCCGCGTCGATGCGCGAGCGCACGTCGGGGACCCGGGACGGGTCCGCGGCGAACAGGATCCGGAGCACCACGTGGTCCTCCGCGCGCTCGGCCTGCGTGTGGTGCGGGGCCAGGGGGCAGGGCGGCTCGTGCTCCCAGTGCCCGCACAGCGCCACCGTCACCGCCGCGCCCGGCCCCCGCAGATCGGCGTCGGGGTCCATCACGAGCGTGGCGTCATGGGCGAAGGATTCGAGCACCTGCTCATTCTCGCCGCACGATCGGTGCCGGGCGCACGTCGGTTTGAAAGGTCGCACGTCGGGTACCTCGACGGGATGAAGGTGGTCGTGACGGGAGCTTCCGGCAACATCGGCTCGGCGGTGCTCCGCGAGCTCACCTCGGCGGGTGAGCACGACGTGCTCGGGGTGGCCCGCCGCAAGCCGTTCGTCCCGCGCGAGTCGGCCTTCGCCTCGGTGCGCTGGCAGGCGGTAGACGTCGCCCACGACGACCTCGACGAGGTCCTGGCCGGTGCGGACGCCGTGGTTCACCTCGCCTGGATGTTCCAGCCGACCCGCCGGCCGACCGTCACCTGGACCACGAACGTCGTCGGCACCCGCCGCGTGCTGGAAGCTGCCAGCAGGCAGGGCGTCGGGGCGGTGGTGTGCGCGTCGTCCGTGGCCGCCTACTCCCCCGTCGACCACGACGAGCAGGTCGACGAGGGCTGGTCGACCGACGGCGCGTCCGACGCGGCGTACGCCCGGGAGAAGGCGTACGTCGAGCGGATGCTGGACGCGTTCGAGGCGACCCACGCCGAGACCCGGGTGGTGCGGATCCGTCCCGCGTTCGTCTTCCAGCGCTCGGCGGCGAGCGAACAACGGCGGATCTTCGGCGGGACGCTCGCGCGCCCCACGTTCTTCGACCCCCGGCACATCCCGGTGCTGCCGGTGCCGCACGGGCTCCGGTTGCAGGCGGTGCACGCCGGCGACGTGGCCCGCGCCTTCTCCGCCGCCGTCCACCGCCCCGTCACCGGCGCGTTCAACCTCGCGGGCGACGGAGTCATGCGGCGCGAGGAGCTGGGCGAGCTCCTCCACGCCCGCACGATCGACGTCCCCGCGGGCGCCGTCCACGCGGCGCTGGCCGCCGCCTGGCGGGCCCGCCTCGCCCCGGTGCCCGCCGAGCTCTTCGACGCCCTCCTGCACCTGCCGGTCATGAACAGCGACCGGGCGCGCGACGAGCTCGACTGGAAGCCCCGGCACTCCGGCGCCGACGCGCTCGCGGCCCTGTTCTCGGGGGCCCAGATGCGGGCCGGCAGCACGCTCCCGCCGCTGCACCCGTGAGTGGGGGCTGGTCGAGCTGCGGTTGAGCGGGCCCCGGGCACTGGCCGCTGGCCGCTCGGGGCGGTCGAGCAGGCCTGCGCGCGGGTCGGGGCGCGGGCCGGCGGCCCGACCGGCGACCGCCCGCTATTCGGCGTACCACCGGTCCCTCCCGCACCACCACCTCGAGGAACTCACGCTTCTGGCATGAAGGTTCGTGCTGGAGGCGTGAGTTTCACCGCCTGGGCGGTGAATCTGGCGCATGGAGCGTCCCGTTGGCCCAGGTGGATGGTGGAGCTGGAGTGCGCCGTACCACCGACCCCACCGGCAACACCGATGGCGAGAAACTCACGCCGATGGCATGAAGTTTCACGCCATCAGCGTGAGTTTCACCGCCCAGGCGGTGAATCTGTCCCACTCCCCGCACCCACCCACCGTCCCGGGTCCTAGCACCTACGTACGAGTGCATCCAGCGGGGAGCCGGGCGCAGAATGGCCGTGACACCGCCGACCAGACGGAGCCCTGCCATGCCTGTCCTTCGCACCGACCACCTCGCGCGCTGCGTGCGCCTCTCGTCGAGGGCGGCGTAACGGTGGCCAGGCCCGAGAAGGTCCGGGAGCTGGGTCCGCGCCTGCGCGAGGTCCTGCGCTACTTCTGGCCGTACACCCGCCCGCACCGCCGGCTGATGGCCGGCTCCCTGCTCGCGATCGTCGCCGAGGTCTTCCTGCGGCTGCTCGAGCCGTGGATGCTGGCGCTGGTCCTCGACTACGTGATCGTCCCCCAGCAGGGCGCCCAGGCGCCGCTGCCGGTCCTCGGCTCGCTGGAGCCCATGACGCTGCTGCTGATCGCCAGCATCGGGACCGTGCTCGCGGTGGGCCTGCGGGCGCTCGCGGTGTACTCCAGCACCGTCGGCTTCGCCCTGATCGGGAACCGGGTGCTGACCGACGTACGCGCGGACCTGTACCGCCACCTGCACAGCCTGTCGCTGAACTACCACAACAAGGCGCGCAAGGGTGACCTCACCGTTCGGGTCATCGGTGACATCGGGCTGCTCAAGGACGTGATCGTGACGGCCGTGCTTCCCATGCTCGGCAACCTGTTCGTCCTCGTCGGCATGGTGGCCGTGCTGTTCTGGCTGAACTGGCAGCTGGCGCTGCTCTCCATGATCACCGTGCCGCTGTTCTGGCTCTCCACCGTGCGGATCTCGGAGAAGATCCACAAGGTCTCCGGCGACCAGCGCCGCCGCGAGGGGAACATGGCCTCCAGCGCCTCCGAGGCCCTGGGCGCCATGCAGATCGTCCAGGCGCTGTCCCTGGAGCGGTCCTTCGTGGACTCCTTCTCGGGGCACAACAAGAAGAGCCTCAAGCAGGGCGTCAAGGGCACCCGGCTCGCGGCCCAGCTGGAGCGCACCGTCGACCTGCTGATCGCCATCTCGACTGCCGTCGTCCTCTACTTCGGTGCCAAGCTGGTGCTCGGCGGCGACCTCACCGCGGGAGCGCTCGTCGTCTTCCTCACCTACCAGAAGAATGCGCTCAAGCCGGTGCGCGACTTCGCCAAGTACACGGGTCGGCTGGCCAAGGCGGTGGCGGCTGGTGAGCGCGTGCTCGACGTGTTCCAGCACCAGCCCGACATCAAGGACTCCCCCGACGCCGTGCCGGCCCCGCCGCTGCGCGGAGAGGTGCGCTTCGAGCGCGTGCACTTCGCCTACGAGCCCGGCCACCCGATCCTCCGGGGCGTCTCCTTCGAGGCGATGCCCGGGCAGCGCATCGCCGTCGTCGGCCGCTCGGGCAACGGGAAGTCCACGATCGCGAACCTGCTGCTGCGGCTCTACGACCCGCGGCGGGGGCGGGTTCTCGTGGACGGTCGCGACCTGTGCGACTACACGCTGGAGAGCTACCGGGCCCAGATCGGGGTCGTCCTCCAGGACACGCTGTTGTTCGCGGCCACGATCCGGGAGAACATCGGGTACGGCGCCCCGGGCGCTACGCCCGAGGACATCGAGGCCGCTGCGCGGCTGGCCAACGCCCACGACTTCATCATGGCCATGCCCGAGGGCTACGACACCGTGGTCGGCGAGCGCGGCGTCACCCTCTCCGGTGGCCAGCGGCAGCGCATCTCCATCGCCCGGACCGCGATCCGGAACGCCCCCATCCTCATCCTGGACGAGCCGACCACCGGCCTCGACGGGGAGAACGCCCGGCTCGTGAGCGAGGCGCTGCTCCGGCTCGCGGAGGGACGTACGACGTTCCTGATCACCCATGACCTGCGCCAGGTCGCCGCTGCGGACCAGATCCTCTACGTGGAGGAGGGCGACGTGGTGGAGCGCGGCACGCACGCCCAGCTGCTCGGCGCGGGCGGCAGGTACACCCAGCTGCAGCTGATCGCGGAGGACGAGCACGCCCGGTCCTCGGCGTCCCAGTCCTGACCCGACGGGATTCCCCGCCCGGCCTAGGCCGCCGCCTCCTCCAGGGCCTCCGTCAGCAGCGCCACGAGTGCCTCGAGCTGGATGTCGGCCGAGGACGAGATCTCCTCGTCCGACCCGTCGAGCGCCCGGGCCGCCAGGCTCGCCTTGCTGTCGATCAGCTCCGCGATCTTCGTGTCGATGGTCTGCGCGGCGATGATGCGCCAGGCGGTGACGGGTTCCTCCTGACCGATCCGGTGGATCCGGTCGATGGCCTGGGTCTGCTCTGCGGCGGTCCAGGAGAGCTCGGCGAGCACGGTGTTCGACGCGACCTGCAGGTTGAGGCCCACCCCGGCGGCGGTCAGCGAGCAGACGACGACGGCGACCTCGGGGTCGTTCACGAACGCGTCGATGTTCTTCTGCCGCGCCGTGGGGGTCTGGTCACCCCGGATCGAGGAGTAGCGGATCCCGCGCTTGGCGAAGGTGTCCTCGGCCACGTCCATCACGTCGACGTGCTTGGCGAAGAACACGACCTTGCCGACGCTGCGCGCGAGCTGGGCCGTGTAGTCGGCCGCGAGGCCGGCCTTCGCCTGGCCGATCCGCCGCATCATGCTGAACACGTTCTCGTCGGTCTTGCTCGACGCCGTGTCCTCGCGCTCCCAGGTGGCGACGCGGCGGACCAGCTCGTGGTCGATGCCGTCGACGACGGGGCCGGAGGTGCGCCGTTCCAGCGCGGTCTCGTAGCGCTCCACCATGCGGCGCGCCAGCTCGTGCTCCGCCTCGCGGATGGATCGGCCGATCTCGTCGTCGAGCTCGACGGGCAGGTCGGCGACGCGGCGGGCAGGGATGTCCGCGGCCACGTCGACCTTGCGCCGACGGACGATGCCGAGGTCGACCACGGAGTTGCGGGCCGCCGGGTAGAACCCGAAGTCGGCCGGCGTCAGGCCGGTGTCCTCGAGGGCGTCCATGAGCTCGCCGAGCGGCTTCTTGTCGTCGATCCAGCCGAGGAACTGCCAGATCGCCCGGAAGTCCTCGATGTCGTTGATCAGCGGCGTCCCGGTCAGCGCCATCAGCAGCGGCCGGGCGGTGCGGGCGCGGATCCGCTCGGAGAGCTCCAGCGCGTGCCGGGAGCGCTGCGAGGTCTTGTTCTTGATGAAGTGCGCCTCGTCGACCACCATGCCGCGGAACCCGAAGTCACCGAGCCAGCCGACGTGCCGGTCCAGCACCTCGTAGTTGACGACCACGATGTCGGCGAAGCCGTCGATCGTGTGACCGTCCCCGTGGATGACGGTGGCGGGGCGGTTGGGCGTCCAGAGCGCCGCCTCGCGCGCCCAGTTGGTCTTGACGACGTTCGGTACGACGACCAGCAGCGGGTAGGCGTCCGCCGCCTGGGCCGCGAGCAGCGCCTGGGCGGTCTTGCCCAGGCCGGGCTCGTCGGCGAGCAGGAAGGTGCGGTGACCGGCGGCGGCGGCAGCGACCACCTGCGCCTGGTGCGGCATCAGCTCGAGGTCTCCCGGGACCGGCACGGCCGTGGGCTCCGGCAGCTGCATGCACGACGACTCGCCGCCGTACTCGAACGACCGGAAGAGCGGCCCGAGCAGCTCCCAGGTGGCCAGCCGGCGGGGAGTTGACCGGCGCTGCGCGGCGGAGAAGTCGGGGACGAGGAAGGGGTTGGCGAGCTGGCGGGAGATGACCGACTGCGGCACGACCCGCCGCTCGCTCGAGGCGAGCGGGTCGGCGGGCTGCTCCGGAGCGGTCTCCTCGGGGGCGACCTCCACCCCGGCGGCCTGCATCATCTCCCGCTTGAGCGCCTTGGCCGCGTCGGAGACCGGCGCGTCCTCCGCGAGCAGGGCCAGCAGCGAGGTGTCGCGGGCGGCGCTCTTGGCGAGGATCGTCGCGACCCCGTCGAGGCGCTTGAGCTGTTCGGCACGGTGGGCCTCGGTGCTGCTCGCGTCCGCCTTCACGTGGGCGCGCTCGTCGCGCACCAGCAGGGCCACGACCTGGAACTTCGTGCGCACCGAGGACGCCACCGGCCCACGCTGGACCGCGGTCTCGATCTCGCGCACCGCGCGGGCGAGCACCGGGATGATGCCCTCGTTGTCGAGGTCGCGGGCGCGACGCTGTCGCGGCGCCGTACGCCGAGCGCTCGGTTGGCGCTGGCCTCGTCGAGCCAAGGACTCCTCCTCCGTAGTGCCTGACCCGCTCGGCTGCGGCGGAGAACAGCATCCGCACGCAACTCCGCGACCGAGGCGTTGGTACGTCGAGCCGAGCGGTCCTGGCTGGCCGCTCCGCGACGCAACTCGGTCCCACGAACCTCCGAGAGGCCACGTGCGGGACCGGACGGCCCGCCCACGGTGTGGAACCGACGACCATCCGTTCGATGGTCACAGCCTCCGCCGGCCGAGGTCGTCCCGGAACGAGACGTGCCGACGGTTGCTGCTCCTCCCATGGTACCGCCCACCGGCCGGCACGGGGCCACCGGGCGAGGTCACGCTGGACGACCTGCGCCGGGGGTCACCCGGGGACGGCCGGGCCGACGGTGCCGGGCGGGGGGCCGACCGGCGGTCCCGCGCGGTGGGCGAGCCCCCGGAGTGCCAGTCCGGCGCTCACCCCCAGCAGCACCAGGCCGGTCACGGCGAGCGCGCTCGACGTCAGCGTGAGGTCCAGCGGCGCCTGACCCGCGTAGGTCTGGGCCAGGGTGGAGGCGATGACGACGGCGTAGCCGAGGGCGCCGAGACCGACGATCTCCATCCTCCGGCGCTCGGTGTGCTTCGAGACGAGCACCAGGAGGGCCAGCGCCGGCAGGAGCTGGGCCGCGTGGAGCGTGAGAGCGTGCGGCACCTTGAGCGCGCCCGCACTGCCGTACGTGTGGCCACCCTCCGCGATCATCTGCACGCCGACGGCCTGGCTGACCAGCATCAGGACCAGGCCGAGCCGGATGGCGAGCCGGAGGCTGGGCGGCGCGTCGATCCGCACGAACGCCCAGAGCGTGATCACGACCGTCATGACGCCCAGGATCGTCACCAGAAAGCCCATCAGGCCGAACACGGCGCTGTCGAAGGGCGTGGACTCGTTGAAGTGCGACGGCACCCGGCGCCACGTCTGCATCGAGATCAGGAGGACCTCACCGAGCGACGCGACGCTCAGGATGCCGACGACGACCCAGCCCGCCCGGCGGGCCGGTCTCAGGAAGCCGAGGATCCAGCTGAAGGTGGCCAGCGTGATCCCGAACGAGAGCCCGAAGACCGTGGGCTTGCGCCAGGACAGCGGACCTTGCCAACCGCCGCCGTCGAGGAGGAAGACGACGGCGTGGAACACGCCGCTCAGCGCCAGCAGCGCCGCACACAGGTAGCCGAATCGTTGGTAGGCGGTGACGGGGACGAGTCGTCCGGTCCGCACCGCGTCGTGCAGCAGTTGTCTCATGAGGCACCCCGATTCCTCGGCGGCCAGCGCCACACCGGGGACGTCAGCCTGGGTGGCGGTGCACGGATCCCCGGCACCGTCTCGACGCTACGCGGGCCCGCGGCCGGTGGCAACGGCCGCGGGCGGCGCCGGGGTCAGACCCCGGCGGTCGTGAACCGCTTGCCGCGGTGCCCTGCCGCCGCCGTCGGCGGCAGCGCGGGCGGTCCGGAGTCCCCGCCCAGGTCCGGGGTGAACCAGCCGATCCCGGCCGGGACGTGCTGGACCGAGCCGTCCTTGGTGACGTAGCCCAGCGCACCGGCCGCGTAGGCCGCCTGCAGGGTCGCCTCGCGGGCCTCGGAGACGAGCACGACCACCTGCGTGCCCGGCACGGCGTACTTGATGGCGGCGATGAGCGCGACGCCGCCCAGCGGGGGCATGAACAGGTCCACGAGGACGACGTCGGGCCGCGTGCGCCGCACCAGCTCGAGGGTGCTCGAGCAGTCGCCCGCCGTTCCGATCACCTCGAGGCCGTGCGCCCGGGACACCAGTCCGCTCATGCGGAGGCTCAACAGCTCGTCGGGGTCTGCGATGACTATGCGCAACATGGGCTTCCTGCCTTCATTGACGAACGAGCGAAAACCCCACGTGTCAACGATGGCGCGGGCGGCCGGACCCCAGCCAGTTGTACGAAGGTCCTAGGACCATGCGCGGGCAGGCGCGCCGACCCGCGGACCCGAGCCCGGACTCGGCGTGCGGACCTACCCGACGTCGGCGTTCCCGGCGCGCTTCAGCTCGCGGAGCCGGGCGATCACGAGGCTGACGGGTTCGCCCCCGCGCAGCCGTTCGCTGGCCCGGACGCCGTCCAGCCGGAGCAGCAGGTCGCCGGGGGTGAAGCCCCGGTCCCTGAGCCGCCCGGCGATGCGCCCGTCGTCGGGACCCAGCCCCGCCGCGATCCACTCGCGTCGCTCCCGCTCCTCGATCCAGTAGTCCTGCCACGCCGTGCTGCGCCGACGCGACTCGGCGAGGACCCGCGACCAGGTGCGGCCGGACCGCGGGCGGACCGAACCCTCACCGGAGGGGGACGGTGTCGGAGGTGTCGGAGGTGTCGGAGGTGTCGGGGGTGTCGCCTCCGCGCCGAGCAGGCCGGCGGCGTGCGCCGTACGCAGGCGCAGCGCGGCGTCGAGCGGCACGACCGAGGCGTCCGAGCCGACGGCGACCCCGCTCTCCCGGAGCCAGGCCAGAACGAGGGCGCTGTCGACGCCCAGCTCCTGCGCGAGCTCGTGCACCCGGGTTGGCGCCACGGTGAGGATCCACTTCTGTGTGACCGGTGGAGGAACGCGCCCGAGAAGGGCGACTGTTCGGAGTCGCAGCGAGATGTCCTCGCCAGCAGCCTAGGCGATGGGCGTCGAGAGCCCGGCACGCCACCCCGGGAGCCCCGGAGCTCCTGACCCTGCCGTCAGCCGCGAGCCGCCACCCAGTCGTCCCAGCTGACAGGCTCGGCGGCGCGCTCGACCTGGTCCGTGACCTGCTCGGTCATCCAGTCGCGCAGCGCCCGCAGGTCCGCCGAGGAGGTCAGGGTGAGCAGCCGCATGTCCTCGCATAACACGTCGGCGGCCTCGACCGCGCGCTGCAGCTTGCGCACCTCCCCGCTGAACTCGGTCGGCATCGCCATCTCCACGTCGACGCGCAGCAGGCCCGCAGCTGCGGCCTGCTGCGCCATCCGACGCCCCGTGTGCCGCGCGTGCGCGGGACCGCTCAGGAGGTCCTGGAGCTCCAGCGCGAGGGCCGCGGAGCGGGGGTTCCCCCGGTCCGCGCCGAGAAGCTGCAGCTCCCGGATGAGCTCGTCGAGGTGCTCGTCCTGGCGCAGGCTGAGCCGCACGGGACAGCCGACCAGCCGCACCAGCACCCAGCCGGCCGGCAGGCCGGCGGAGACCGGGGCGGCGGGGGCCGGCTCGGCCGGCGTCCTGGGCGGCCGCACGCGGTGTCCGCCGGCGCCGTCGTCGATGTCGGCCCACACCCGCTTGCCCCGCTCGCTCTCGTCCACGCCCCACTCGCGCGCGAGGATGGAGACGATCGCGAGACCGCGGCCCGTCGTGGCCTCGTCGACGAGCAGCAGGTCCCCCGGGTCGTCGGGGTCGGGGAAGCTCGGGCGGGGCAGCACCGCCTCGGCGGGCACGTCGCCGTCGTCCTCGACGCTGATCCGGACCGCGTCGCCGATCCGACGTACCGCCACGTGCATGAACGTGGCGGTGCTGTGCAGGGCCGCGTTGCCGGCCAGCTCGCTCACGCAGAGCGTCGCGTCGTCCACGAGCCGGTCGAGCTCCCAGGCCAGCAGCCCGTCCGTGACGAACCTGCGCGCGGCGGACACGCTGACGGGTTCCGCTGCCAGCCGGATCCGCAGCTCGGGGTGGTCCCCTTCGGAGGGGTGGACGCGCACCCGTCGATGATGCCCCAGGACCGCGCCGCCCGGGCCGGAAACCAGCCAAGGCGCGCGACGCCGGTCCTCCTCCACCTCGCCCGGGATCAGTCCAGGACCCCCAGCACCCTCCCGGTGACCGCGTCGAGCGGGACCGGGCCGTACACCCGGGAGTCGATCGACCCGAACCGGTTGTCGCCGAGGACGAACACGTGGCCGGCAGGGACGGTGACCGGGCCGAAGTAGGTGCCGTCGATCCGGCTGTGGTCGACGTACGGCTCGCTCACCGGTCGACCGTTGACGACGAGGACCGCGTACTCGAGGGCGACCCTGTCGCCGCCCACCGCGACCACCCGTTTGACCAGTCGGTCGACGACCGCCTACAGCTCGGAGAAGAGGTCGGGCTCGTCGAGCACCTGACCGGCGCGAGCGTCCGGGTGCCGCACGCGCGCCCCGGCGAAGCCGGGGCCGGGGTCGGGAGGCGTCCCTTCCTTCCAGCACGCGGCCGCGGTCGTGGCGAGGCGGTCGGCGTGCTCGTTGAGCTCGTGCCCGGCGTGGCCCTTCACCCACACGAACCGCACCCGTCGCCCGGCCATCGCCTCGTCGAGGGCCTTCATGATCTCGACGTTGAGGACCGGCTTGCCGTCGCCCTTCTTCCAGCCCCGGCGCTTCCAGCCCGGCATCCACTTGGTGATCGAGTTGATGACGTAGGTGCTGTCGCAGTAGACGAGCAGGTCGTCGGGCAGGTGTGCGGTCTGCTGGAGCAGGTCGAGCACGGCGGTCAGCTCCCCCATGTTGTTCGTCCCGTGCGGCCAGCCTCCCGCGGCCCAGCAGGTGTCGTCGACGTACCACCCCCAGCCGGCCGGGCCGGGGTTGCCGAGGGCCGAGCCGTCCGCCGCCGCGATGATCGTCACGCGTCACCCCCCCGGGGTCCGGGGAAAGGCGGGAGGTAGTCGTCGATGCGCATGGTCCGATCGAACCATGCACGGCAGGCCGAGCTCACCGCGGCACCCGGTCGTGGAGGAGTGCGCCGCAGCTCTGCAACCCCTGGTCCGATCGGGCCATCCCACGCCCCTCGCAAATGAGCCGAACGGGCTACTAACCCGCCCGCGGCGACCGTCGTTGTCCCCATGCCGACCGAGGAGGCTCCATGACCAACCGGCTTGACGTCGACCTGGACGATCACGAGCTCACCGCGGAGATCGTCCTGCTCACCAACCTGATGGTCGCCGCCGCGCAGTCGCCGCGGCCGTTGAGCCAGGCCGTGATCGACGCCTGCCTGGCGGACTCCGCGTAGCCGGCGACTGGCCTACGATGCGGCCATGGGCCCCCAGGACGAGCGGTCGGCACCGGGCCCGGCCCGCGAGGTCGGCGACGGCGGACCGGGCCGCTCGACGACCCTGAACCGGGCCGAGCAGGCGGTCGACGACCTGCTGCGTCGGGCGCACCTGGCCGGGGGCCACGACCTCCCTGACCTGCTGGCCCGGTACGCCGAGACGCTCGGCTGTCACGACGCGCTCACCTACCTCACCGACCTCCAGCAGCGGGTGCTCGTGCCGTTCCTGCCGCCGCGTCCGGCCCACGAGGAGCACCACCCCGCGCTCGGCGTCGACTCGACGGTCGCCGGACGCGCGTTCCAGCTGCTGCAGATCCAGACCCAGGACGTCGGCGAGAACGCCGGACACGAGGGGTGGACCCGGGTGTGGCTGCCGCTGCTGGACGGCACGGAACGGCTCGGCGTGCTCGGAGTCACCGTCGAGGACGCCTCGGCCCTGGAGGCCGAGGACGGCCTGCTCACCGTGCGGCTGCAGCGCCTCGCGTCCCTGGCCGGTGAGCTCGTGATGGCCAAGATGCAGTACGGCGACATGATCGTCCGGATGCGCCGTACCGCCCCGATGGGCCTGGCCGCCGAGATGCAGTGGTCCCTGCTCCCACCCATCACGTACGCCGACGACAACGTCTCGGTGGCCGGTGGGCTGGAGCCGGCCTACGAGGTCGCCGGCGACTCGCTCGACTACGCCGTGGACGCCGACCTGGCCCGGTTCGCGGTCTTCGACGGGATGGGACACGGACTTCGCAGCGCGCTGCTCACGAGCCTGGCGGTCGCGGCGTACCGCAACGCGCGGCGGTCCGGACTGTCCCTGGTCGAGACCGCCGGGCACGTGGACGCGGCCGTCGCCGAGATCTTCCAGGCGGAGGCCTTCGCCACCGGCCTCCTCGGCGAGCTCGACACCGTCACCGGACACTTCGCCTGGCTCAGCGCCGGGCACCTGGAGCCCCTCGTCCTGCGCGAGGGTCGCGCAGTGCGGATCCTGCAGGTGGCGCCGACGCTGCCGTTCGGGCTGGGCACCGACTTCGCGACGGCCGACACGGCGGCCACGGTGGGCTTCGAACAGCTCCAGCCCGGCGACCTGCTGCTGCTCTACACCGACGGGGTCACCGAGGCCCGCTCACCGGACGGCGACTTCTTCGGGCTGGATCGTCTCGTGGACATGGTGGTCCGCAACCTGGCGGCCGGCCTGCCCGCGCCCGAGACCATGCGGCGGGTCGTGCGGGCGCTGCTCGAGCACCAGTCCGGGGACCTCAACGACGACGCCACCATCGTGCTCGTCCAGTGGCACGGCAACCCCAAGGGCCTGCTCCGGAACTGAGCCCGGCCGCGAGTGCGATCGCCCTTGATCTCAAGTGCACTTGAACTTGCACCATGGGGTGAGGAAGTCCCACACCAGGAGCGTTCACATGGCCGTCGCCGTCATCACCGGAGCCTCGCAGGGCCTGGGCCGCGCGCTCGCCGCCGCGCTGGCCGCGGAGGGCTGGTCCGTGGTGGGCGATGCCCGCGACGAGGGGGCGCTGGCCGAGGCCTTCGCCGGTCTTCCCTCGACGGGGCATGTCGCCCTGGCCGGCGACGTCACCGACCCGGACCATCGGCGACGCCTCGCCGACGCGGCCGCCCGGCTCGGTGGCGCGGACCTGCTCGTCAACAACGCGAGCACCCTCGGCGCGAGCCCGCTGCCGGCGTTCGCCGACCTGGATCCCGGGACCTACCTACGCGTGCTCGAGGTCAACGTGGTCGCGCCGCTCGCCCTGGTCCGTGAGCTCCTCCCCCAGCTGCGCGGGCGGCACGGCGCCGTGCTCAATCTCAGCTCGGACGCGTCGGTAGAGGCCTACGAGACCTGGGGCGGCTACGGGTCGTCGAAGGCGGCCCTCGACCACGCCAGCCGGGTGCTCGCCGCGGAGGAGCCGGCGCTGCGCGTGTACGCCGTCGACCCCGGGGACATGCGCACCGCCCTGCACCAGGCCGCGTTCCCCGGCGAGGACATCTCCGACCGCCCGCCACCCGCGAGCGTCGTGCCCCGGTTGCTCGAGCTGCTGCGCACCGGCCCCCCGTCGGGGCGCTACCGCGCGGCGGACCTCGGCGACGTGGAGGTGGCGACGTGAGCAGCGACCCCGGCTTCGGGTTCCGGCTGCCCCCGGCGGGCGAGGCCGCCGTCCCGCCGGAGGCCCGCGGCCTGGCCCGGGACGAGGTGCGGCTGGCCGTCGCGCGGCCGTCCGGGGTCACGCACGTCCGCGTGCGCGACCTGCCCGCGCACCTGCATCCCGGCGACCTGCTGGTCGTGAACACGAGCGCCACGCTGCCCGCGGCCGTCGACGTCGTCCGGCACGGTTGCCCGACGGTGCTGCACTTCTCCACCGAGCTCGACGACGGCTCCTGGGTGCTGGAGCTGCGGCTCCCGGACGGCTCCGGGCCGGCGCTCCCCCGGGTCGGTGAGGTGCTGCGGCTGCCCGATGGCCTGCGCCTGCGGCTCGACCGACCCCACCCGGCCGGCCAGACGCGGCTCTGGCGGGCCGTCCCGCTGCCGGCGGTGAGCCCGGCGGCGTACTTCGCCGACCACGGTCGCCCGATCCGCTACCCCTACGTCGACGGCGACTGGCCGCTCGCGTCGGTGCAGAACGTGTACGCCGACCGACCCGGCAGCGCCGAGATGCCCAGCGCCGGTCGCCCGCTGACCGAGGCCCTGCTGACCCGGCTGATCGCTCTCGGGATCCCGGTTGCTCCGGTCGTCCTGGACACCGGCGTGTCGAGCCAGGAGGTGCACGAGCCGCCCCAGCCGGAGCGCTTCACGGTCCCCGAGGTGACGGCGCGCCTGGTGAGCTCCACGCTCCGCGCGGGCCGCCGCGTCGTGGCGGTCGGGACCACGGTGGTCCGGGCGCTGGAGTCCGCGCGGGCGGGGGCGTCGGTCGTCCCGACCGCGGGCTGGACCTCGCTGGTCCTCGGACCCAGCCACCCCGCCCGGGTCGTGGGCGGCCTGCTGACCGGACTGCACGAGCCCGGGGCCAGCCACCTGCAGCTGCTGGAGGCGGTCGCGGGCCGCGCCCTGGTCGACCGGGCCTACGCCGAGGTGACCGGGGCGACGGGGCCGTCGTACCTCTGGCACGAGTTCGGCGACTCGATGCTCCTGCTGCCCTGAGTCGGCGCGGTTTGCCCCTGTGGCCGGGCGGCACCGGGTCCTACGGTGGGCGTCATGAGCCAGAACGACGACCCACCGTGGGAACCGCCCCTCGCCGGCACCGAGGCCGAGCAGCTCCTCGGTGCGCTCGACGGGCGGGCTCGACCAGCTGATCCACGCCGCCGCGCCCGACGGGCGCCGGGCCAACCTCCGCCGACTGCTCTGTCACCTGATCGAGGAGTACGGGCGGCACACCGGGCGCGCCGACCTTCTCCGCGAGGCCGTGGACGGTCGCGTCGGTGAGGATCCGCCCGCCGACTGGCGGGCGGTCGGCGCGGCCGGGACCAGCTGAGCGCGGCCCGCGGCCGCCGGGCCCCTCACGGTCGCCCACGTAGGCTCGACGGCGTGAGCGTTGCACCCGCACCGACCGTCGCCCTCAGCAATCACTTCGCGCGCGAGCTCCCGGAGCTGGCCGTGTCCTGGCGGGCCGAGGAGGTTCCGGACCCGCAGCTGCTCGTGCTGAACGAGCCGCTGGCCGGCGACCTGGGCATCGATCCGGCCTCCCTGCGGAGCCCCGAGGGCCTGCGACTGTTGGTCGGCAACCTCGTCCCCGACGGCGCCACCCCGGTGGCCCAGGCCTACGCCGGGCACCAGTTCGGCGGCTACGCTCCGCGGCTCGGCGACGGGCGGGCCCTCCTGCTGGGTGAGCTCTTCGACGGCGCGGGCCGCCTGCGCGACCTGCACCTCAAGGGCTCCGGGCGTACCCCGTTCGCGCGCGGCGGCGACGGCCTGGCGGCGGTCGGCCCGATGCTGCGGGAGTACGTCGTCAGCGAGGCCATGCACGCGCTCGGGATCCCCACGACCCGCTCGCTCGCCGTGGTGGCCACCGGGCGCCCGGTCCGTCGCGAGACCCTGCTGCCCGGAGCGGTGCTGACCCGGGTCGCCAGCAGCCACCTGCGCGTGGGCAGCTTCCAGTACGCCCGTGCGACCGGCGACGTCGACCTCCTGCGCCGTCTGGCCGACCACGCGATCGACCGCCACCATCCCGGCGCCGCGGAGGCCGACCACCGCTATCGCGCCCTGTTCGAGGCGGTCGTGGCCGCCCAGGCGTCGCTGGTGGCGCAGTGGATGCTGGTGGGCTTCGTCCACGGCGTGATGAACACCGACAACATGACGATCTCGGGCGAGACCATCGACTACGGCCCCTGCGCGTTCATGGAGGCGTTCGACCCGGCGGCGGTCTACAGCTCCATCGACGCGGGCGGGCGCTACGCCTACGGCAACCAGCCCATCGTGGCGGAGTGGAACCTCGCCCGCCTCGCCGAGGCGCTCCTCCCCCTGCTCGACGACGACCAAGAGCAGGCCGTCGCCCTCGCGGTCGACTCGCTCGGCGGGTTCCGCCGGCAGTACAGCGCCGCCTGGTCGGCCGGCATCCGGACGAAGCTCGGGCTGAGCGCCGACCTCGACGACGCGGTCGTGTCGCCCCTGGTCGAGGAGCTGCTCACCCTGCTCCAGCAGAGCCGCGTCGACCACACGTCGTACTTCCGCGCCCTCGGCGCCGCCGCCCGTGGCGACGCCGAGGCCGCGCGTGGGCTCTTCCTCGACCTCGCGGCGTACGACGCGTGGGCGGAGCGCTGGCGCGGCCTCGGTCCGGACGCCGACCTGATGGACCGGGTCAACCCCGTCTACCTCCCCCGCAACCACCTCGTGGAGGAGGCCCTGGCCGCCGGGACCGCCGGCGACCTCGGCCCGCTCGAGCGGCTGCTCGCCGCGGTCACCGCCCCGTTCGACGAACGGCCCGGGCTCGAGCGGTACGCCGCTCCCGCGCCGCCGGACTTCGGCGCCTACCGGACCTTCTGCGGGACCTGACGACGCCACCCCAGGACCAGGCCGGCAACGGCGCCGCCGAGGGTGCCCAGCGCCTCGTCCCCGAGGGTGTCGGTGTACGCGGTGCCCAGCTCGGTGCCGTGCCGGATGAAGGTGTACCACTCCGCGAGCTCCCACAGGACGGCGAGGATCGCCCCGATGCCGGCCACCAGCGCCGCGAGCGCCCACCGCTGGCGCAGCGAGGTCCGGGTGAGCATCAGCCCGATGCCGGAGCACAGCAGCAGCCAGTTGACGAAGTGGTTGAGGTCGTCCCACCAGACGACGGCGTCGTACAGGTCGAGCGTGTTGCCGGTGGTGTCGACGAAGAACGGCGCACAGATGCAGGCGAACGCGGGCCACGGCAGCGGTTCCGGCGAGCGCCGCCGCCGGGCGACGACCCACCACACGAGCACGGGCGCGGTCATCAGCAGCGGGTAGAACACCAGCCGGGACCCGAAGGCCTTGCCCTCGAACTGCGGCAGCCCGGTCGCGAGCGTCGCCACCGCGAGCTGGCCGGTGGTCGCCACCACGAGCAGGACGGTGGTGGGCAGGGCCCACGCGGTGGGCGGGGCCGGGTCGGGTGCGGGTCGCTGCTCGGACGCGAAGGCCATGGTCAGCATCGTGCCCTGTCCGGGTCGCGCAGCAGCGTCAGCGAGCCGGGCGGGTCACGGCGAGCCACGCCCGGAAGCCGCCCTCGAGGTCCGTGGCGTTCGGCAGCCCGAGTCGACGCAGGGTGTGGGCGGCGAGGCTGGAGCTGTACCCGTCGGTGCACACGACGATGACCCGGCGGTTCGCATCGTCCGACTCGGGGATGCGGTGCGGGCTCGTCGGATCGAGGCGCCACTCCAGGACGTTGCGGTCGACCACGACCGCCCCCGGCAGCTCGCCGTCGCGGTTGCGCTGGTCCACCGGCCGGGTGTCGACCACCAGCGCGCCCGCGGCCACCTCCTCCGCGAGGTGCTCGGGCCGGACCCGGTCGACGTCGCGACGGCACTCGGCGAGCAGCCGGTCGATGGCCGAGCCCTGGGTCTCAGGAGACGACATGCCCCGACCCTAGGACACGGCCGGCGGCTCGGGAGTGGCTGCGCGCGGACGAATCGCCGAGA
>Ga0307415_100000337_pt1 | contig 20222 bp, 24 predicted proteins | sample DK1Cmetagenome_FD_204524 | JGI IMG/M metagenome (GOLD analysis project Ga0307415, IMG submission 204524) | Maize rhizosphere microbial communities from greenhouse at UC Davis, California, United States - DK15-C-2 | ecosystem: Host-associated > Plants > Roots > Rhizosphere > Soil | place: USA...
AGAAAGATGTCGAGTTCTCGGCAAGCTTGCGCCTCTGAATAGGCGCGCGGCAGTTGAACTTCAAGGTCGTGAGCGTGGCAGCGCCCAACCGTGCATTCCGCGCGCTCGAGAAAGGCGCGTAGGTCGTACCGTAGCGCTGGATGGCTGATAAAGACGTGCAAGGCCGCGGATGCCTCCCCTGAGTTGCCGCAGCGGGGGCCGTACCTCTCACTGATCGTGAGAATGAGGCATCCGTCAAGGGGTAGGTACGCCAGATGAGGCGTTAGCTTCGGACGAGCACGACCTCGCTGTGCGGCGCTGTACGGCGGGCGCTGATGGCTTTGCGACCTGGTCCGGGCTCAGTCAGTTCTTGAACTGTGAGCGAAGACCGGCCATTGCGACCATTCCCCAACCAAGGCACCACATTGCGACCTGTGATCCAAGCGGGCGGCGGGGCTAGGTCTTCGGGCTCACCAGCACGATCTGTTCGTAGCGAACGAAGAGCTCTCTGCCCGACTTCTCGAGCGGAACCCACTCGGAGGCGTAGCGACCTTCCCTGTTTAGGAACAGCTCCATCTCTTGCTCCAGAGAGTGGTCCTTCTCGACCGGGATCGAGTAGTTCTGCCCGTTGATCAGCGTGACTTCGAGGTACACCGGTTCGCCACGGTTACACGCGCGACCGCGTGCGGATGCTTGCGATCAGCGTTTCCGATCATGTCATTCGCAGATCATGGCTTGCCTGCCCGGGCTCCGCTTCGCGCACAACTCGGTCGAAAGGGTCCTCTCCCCGTAGTTTCGTCACGAGCCAGCCGCTCACGGCGGCGATGAGGTCTCCTAGGGTCACGACGATTCCTTCAACCGTCGCCCACATGGTCCCATGATAGGCCGCGCGTCGGCGTCAGGGCCTGACTTAGCGGCTTCATCAGAGAAGCTCTAGAGGAAGAAGGGCTTTCCTATCGTGGCAGCCGCGCCCAGAAGGGCGCGACCAGCGCGGTCACGAGCACGACCAAGGCGCTGAAACCGCGCTCCGGGAAGCTGACGACGGCCTGGACGATGCACGCGACGGTGGGCACGTCGCCCGGCCGACCGCGCCCGACTCGAAGCGGGCGAGCAGCCCGCCGACGACGATCCGCCCACGACGATCCGCCCGACCCGCCCGGCTCGACTCCGTCTAGTCGGTTCTCCCTAGCCTCCGCTCTTCATCCATCGCCCGCGATTCCTCCTCGAAGGCATCGAGGAGGGGGTCCACCAGTGACTCGGCGGCCGACGCGGCCTCGCGCGCCAGGGCCCTTCTAGCCCGCCGTTGCCTTCCGCAAGCGTTCCGACTCCGCTCAGTCCACGACGTGTGGGAGCGCACAGGCCGTCGCGTCGGCGCCTCGCGATCTAGCTGCCGAGCTCGCCATAGAGGGCGTCGCGGACCGCGTCGAGCTCGTCGTCCTCCGCAGCCCATTCGCGTGTGCGCCGGTCGTTCGCGAAGGCGATTCGCAGGTGCCTGAGCGCCTCGTCTCGACGCCCCATGCGAGCGCACAAGGACCCGAGGACATAGTGGATCGTCCCGTGCTCGGGCCATTGCTCGAGCCCCTCGGCGACGATCTCGTGGGCCCGTTCGAGGTCGCCCGCGCGCTCGGCGGGCAGCGCGGCGTACCAAAACTCGAATGGCGATGGCGGCATCGCCGAGTCAGGACGCCCGCCGATCACGACGATCGTCGTTCCGTCCGCGGTCGCGACCGCGTCCCGCATTACCCCGGGCTCGACCACGACCAGTGTTCCGGCGGGGGCCTCAACGGCCTCCCCAGCAACGGTGAACGTGGCGGCCCCGGAGGCGACTAGGTAGAGCTCCTGGTGAGCGCCGGCACCCGCGCTCGTCTCGTCGTGGGGCTCGATTACGGGCTGACCCGCCTCAGCGCTGTACGCGTTGACTGCGAATCCAGTGATCGCGAGCGGCCGGCGGATTGGCTGCCACACGCCGTGGTCGAGCGGGATCCGCTCGAGGTGGCTCAGATGTGTGCTCTGATAACCCGGCACCGCTGCAGAATTGCAGACGGTGACGGCACGCCGGCCGCCCGCCTGCGGTGTAGATCCCGGGCCTTCGCAAGGTCGCAGGAACGCGCGCTTCGACCCCGAAGCCACGTCCATGGCGACTTCAAGGCTCGAAATCGATACACATCTCGGCTTTGGCCGCGGTAGCGCCGTGCGGGAGTACTGGCTCATGCGCTGTCAGGGCTTCTCCGTGGTGCGGGCCGACGGCCGTCGCCTCGGTCGGGTGAAGCGTGTCGAGACGCATATGGAAGGCACATTCCTACGACTTAGGGGCCTTCGCGAGCGAACTATTCACTTTTCGGCCGTCGATTCCGTATGGCCCGGCGCGTCGTTGCTCGTTATCTCCGACGAACACGTCCACGACGGGTCGGAGGACAAAATTGGACCGCTGCGGGCGGACAGGCGTCCGGCCTGGATCGATGACACGGTTCCATGGTGGGAACTCGTCGACGGTGCGAATCCCGGTGCAACTGAGCACGTGAATGCGGCCCCTCCGCGCGTACGTCCTCGCAGCGCACAATTCACGCTGCATCCGGCTCGCGTGCAAACGCTTGCTTTGTCTTTCAAGAGAGTGGAGCCGTTCGCAAAGGCGTTTGCGGCCCGGACGACGAATCTTGTCGACGGAGCCAGGAATCTCGCGCGAACCTTTGCGGGGAAGGCGATCCGTGCGAGCCATGCGACCCTTCAAGCGCTCGACAACGGCCGGACGACCGCGCGGAGCGCCGTGCTCGCGACGACCGGGCGTATGCGTCTGCGAGTTGCGCGCTCGCTCGTTCGAATCGCCGTTTGCGTCGGGGGAAGCAACGCGTTTGCCGTCGACGACTGCCACGACAGTCAGCTTCAGGTCGACGAGCTAGACACCGAGGAAATCGATCCCGGCTCCGGCTCAGCGTAGGCGTGGAGCCCGTTCGACGGTGAGCACGACCGTGGCGACGTCGGGTCGATCGACCCGCGACTATCGCGAGGTTCGAACATCTCAGCACCATGGTTTCGCCGACTTCTGACCGGGGTATCTCGCGCGCGTGCCGATCTGGTTGTGGGTGATCATCGTCGCGGGAGCGCTGATTCTCGTCGTGGTGCTCGTGTGGGCAGCGACGAAAGGATTGGAGGCCCAGCGCAGCCGCAAGCGCCGCGAGGCTGAACGCCTCCGGCTGGACGCCGAGCGAGCACTCGCGGGCGCAGAGCAGTCCGAAGAAAGCGCGCAACGAGCGGCGGAGCGCGTTGCGGCTGAACGCGCCGAGGCCGAACGATTAAGACGGGAAGCGGAGTCTCGTCAGGCGCGCGCCGAGGAGCTTGAAGAGATTGCAGAGACCGAGTCCCAACGGGCTCGTGAGCAACGGACCACCGCCGAGAGGACTGCGCGCCAAGCCCAGGCGGTCGATCCGCACGCTTCTGATCCGGATGACAATTTTGATGTCGAGAAGACGCTGCGGAGCGCGGCTGGTCGGAAGGCGGGCGACGAACCCCCGGCTGAGGAGGTTGCAGGATGATCTGCCCTTCTTGGTTGGCTTGTACTTGCCCTTGTCGCACCTCTTGGTTGTGACGGCGACGGTGACAACGTTGGAGACGCGGTGTCGAATGCCGCAGACTGATGAAGAACGGTCATCCGGCCCACGTCTTCACGATCGACGATCGCCGCAAAGCGGCCACACAAAGCGAGATCTCGAAGCCGAGCTCGCTCAGTTCGAGCTCTAGGCAGTCGCCCATCTGGCGCTTGCGTAAGGGGCGGCGGCGGGTGGTCACGCGTGCTCCTCGGCCTCACGTTGCTGCTCTGCTGGCGCAGACAACTCGATACGGCCGGACCACAGCAGATAGACAACACCACCCAACACTGCTGATGCACCGAGCGCGACCAGCAACGCGTCCAAGGATGGGCCAAGCTCCGGCCGATACAGCACCGATGGGCGCAGGAGCTTCGCCGCTGGAATCGTGACAATGCTGAGGACGAATTGGAACACGGCGGCGCTCAGGCTTATCGGAGCGATTTCGTTCACCCGCCCACGCCACCGCACGACGAGCTGGACGACGTCGATCTCTGGCCGGGCGACCGCAACGCGCGCGAGGGCGGGGGGCTCTAGGGCAGCGAGACGTCCGTGATATCGCCGCAGGCCACGTAGTCGTCGATAGCCGCCGCGGACTTGTGCACGTTGATTGCAAATCCGGCGCTTTCCGCACCAGTCAAGTCGTCGAGCGAGAAGTCCACATTCTCGCTCGTTGAAGTGCCGTCGACCACATCGTTCAAGGCAGCGACAACCTCGCCGACATCTGGGCAAGATCCCTCGTGGATGTGCGCCGGCTGCGGTTGGTCAGATCCCCCCGACAGATCGATCGTCACGTTGAGGGTGCCGTCGTCATTGGGGCTGAGCGTCGCCGTCCCAGACTGACCCGAGGCATTCACTTCAGCGAGTTCCACTTCGATGCTTTGCGGCACGGCCTCGGTCGCTGTCTCGATAACGGACGAAACTTGCTCGCCGGCGCCCTCGTCGTCGCCTCCGCAACCCGCCAGGCCAAGGACGGAGATAAGCAGGGCGCAAGTGGCTGTGAGACTCGACCGCACGGACCTCGTGTTCTCCACGTGGCTTGTCGGCAAACCTCGGCTGCCGGGTCGGCCGCGCGCAACTTGACCTCCCGCTTCCCAAGTCTGGGGGTCGCGGGTTCGAGCCCCGTCGTCCGCTCGCGCAGAAAGCCCAGCATGTCGCGGGCTGATGGCGTTCGGGTTGCCGAAGACGACGCACCGGGTCGAGTCGAACAGTCCATGAAGCACCCCGCCCAGATCGGCCTGTCACGCCGGTGCTTGAACTATCGTAAGAAGGGTCCCCGGTTCGAGCCTGGGCGTCCGCCTCTCGGGAATCAGCTCAGCTCGCGCGCCTGAGCTGCTCCTCGACACGACGGTAGGCGTGGGAACCGGGTTCAAGCTTGCGGAGCGCCGTCTCCAGGCAGGTGAGCGCTTGTTCGTGGCGGCCGCGGCGCCCGAGGAGAAAGCCGAGATTTGCGACGACCTGGCCTTCGTGGTGATGATCGTGCAAATCACGGAGGATGGCGGCAGCCTCCTCGAAACGATCGAGCGCCCCTTGGTCGTCGCCGGCGTAGCCGAGTGCCAGCGCGAGGTTATTGAGCGTCATCGCCTCGCCGCTTCGCTCACCGAGCTTGCGGACGAGTTTCAGAGCGTCTGCGTGGGCCGCAATTGCTCCCTCAGCGTCGCCGCTCCGACGCAGGTCCGCACCGCGGGCGTTGAGACGAGCGGCCTCCCGGCGTGGGTTGGACCCGGGCTCCCGCCGTGTGGCAGCCAAGGGCTTCCGCCGGACTTCGTCGGCCCGGTGCCGTGCGACCAGAGCGCCTCTCGCGAGAAAGTGCCGCCGGCCCGTGACGGGGCGCTCGAGGGCCCGCACGGCCCGAGCCACCTTGCTGGCCACGTGCTGTCGGCGCGCGACCGCGAACAAGCCAACCCCAAGGGTGGCGGCGAGAAGCGCAAGGAGGGCGAGGAGGGCGAGGAGGGCGGGGGCGACGAGCTGGCCGAGGCCGATGGCGGCGAGGAACCCGAGGACTCCGAGCACGAGGCCGAGGAGTGCGGCGAACCGCTTGCGCAGGCGTACACCGTGTGGCGTCGGCTCGAGCGCCGTGCGCGCGGCTGCGAGGACGCGTTTTCCCATCACGTCCGCAGTGTCCTCCATCACCTAATCCACTCCTGACTCAAGTAGAACGGTTTCGCCGCCAACTGCCGCGGTCCTGTCGCGCCCATCGCAGGCATGGGCCCGCGCGCTCCAATCAGCTTACGAGTGCTCGTGCCAGCGTTCCGGTTCAATCAGCGCCGTTACACGCTTGCGGTCTCGCTTCTTGTACGGCGCGCCACGATAGCGGAGGGAGAGACGATCGATGTCGACGAGCCCCTCATCATCACGGAGGTCGACGACGCGACCGAGTACCGTGACGGCGCGATACCAGTTCTCAATGTCGAGCACCGTGACGCCAACTCGCGGGTCGCGTCGCATGTGGCTCAGCCGCAGCCGCTCGAAGTCCATATTGACGAGGAGGCGGCCGTCGTCCCAGTCGTACCACGTCGCGGCCGTATAGGGAGCGCCGTCCGAGCGGACGGTGGCAATAACGGCGGCGTGTGGCTCCTTCAGAAACTCGACGAGCTCGGCGGGAAGCGGTGCAAGTGGCAAGGCGCCATTTTAGAGCCAAGGCGTCCAGTGCCTGACGCAAGGTGTCGGCGCGCCGTTGGGTCTGCATAAGCGAGCGTCGCGACCCGATTGACAGCGATCGGCTTCTGTGAGACATTCACTTGGTCGAGGCCCGAGGACCGAAAGGTCAACGGGCTTCGGCGTTTTTACGAGAGGCCGCTCGGTGGAGTTAATTGGCGTCTAAGTCGCGACGGCCGCGACGACCTCGAGCTCGGCCGCGATCGAGCGGCGTTCGGTGAGTCGACCGAGCCACTCTCGGAGATTCTCGTGACCGCCGAAGTCGACGCCCGCGCGCCCTTCCGCTCGGATGATCCAGGGGACGTAGGCGATGTCGGCCTGACTGAACTTGGCGCCGGCCAAGTAGGGGCTCGCCGCAAGGGCCGCGTCCAGCTTCGCGAGCTCGGCATCGAGCGCCTTGGTTGTCTCCCCTTCAAACAGGACGCGGTAGTAGGGCCGGGAAAAATCGCTGAAGCGCTCGAACCAAAGCCGAACGACGGCGCGTTCGGCAAGCCCGGAAGGAAGGAGAGGCGGCTCTGGATACCGCTCCTCAAGGTACTCCATGATCACGCGGGACTCCGGCAGGACGAAGCCGCTCTCCTCAAGGATGGGGACCCTTCCGACCGAGTTCTTCTCGTAGAGCCAGACGGGTCGATTCTCCAAGTCGATCTCGACCGTTTCGTAGGAGACCTCCTTCTCGGCCAGGAGGATCCGAATGCGCGCGCAGTATGGGCAGCGGGCCGCATCGTAGAGGGTCAGCATGCGAGGCATGCTATCCATCGAGAGGAGATGTGACGGGCTCTCTGTCAGGGTTGGTTCGCTGCGAGAATCCCTGCTCAAAACGAAGGTTCGTGAAGAGCAGTTCATGTACCGGCCGGAGAAGGCCTCGAACCGCACGACGACGATGACGACCTCGTTCGGGTCCCTCCGTACCCGTTCTAGACTGACTCAAAGAGAGGGGCCGCCATGACAGACCGAGGATTGACCGGGGATGGGGCGTGTACTCGCGACGGCGACGAGATCCCTCTTCTCGGCCTGGGCGTCTGGGAGGTGGCGAATGGGCCGGAGACCGAGAATGCGGTGCACTGGGCGCTCGAGCTCGCGGCTAGAACCGGGCAGGCTAGGTCTCGAACTCCGAGGCGAAGAGGTAGCTGACTGCAAGGCTGCGATAGGGCCGCCAGCGCTCGGCGAGCTGCAGTACCTCCGGCTCGGTCGGCATCTGGTCGAGGCCGTAGACGTCTCTAATGGCCCGGCGGAATGCGAGGTCACCCGCCAGGACAACATCGGGACGGTCGAGGGCGATGATCAGAAAGCCATGCACTGTCCAAGGACCGATGCCGGGGATCGCGGTGAGCGCCGCCTCGATCTCCTCGTCGGAGGCTTGCAGAAAGGTCTGGTCGCTGAGCTCACATCTGGCGAACCGCTCAGCGAGGCCGCGTAGCGTCTCAACCTTGCGCCGGGACATCCCGGCGCGCCGAAGCTCTTCTGGGTCGGCGTCGAGGATCTCCTGCGGCTCAGGCAAACGCCCACCGAACAGAGCCTCGAGACGGGCGAGGATCGCTCGCGTGGCGCGCACCGATAGCTGCTGCCCGACGATCTGGAACACGAGCGCTCCGTAGGCGTCCATTCTCGGGAGCTCTGCCATCCAGGCGCGCGGGTCGAAGTTCGGGTGCTTGTCGATGAGGCGCGCAAGCACCGGGTCTGCGTCGCGCAGGTGCTTACGCGCCGCCGCATATCGGTCGGTCATGTCCTCAGCCAACACGCGATCGGCATAGCCGGCGCTCGTGTGCGACTACTAGACAGCGCCTTTTGGCCGTCGGCAAGGCAGATGTAAGAGGTTCCCGAGGGGAGGAAGACCGGTGGGATCTGGGTCGAACTCCGGGGCGTGGAGGGTCCGCCGATCATCACGCGGAGCGAGGTCTCGTGGGTGGTCTTCATCGTAGGGGGGATCACCTTCCTCGTCGGCGTCGCCGTCTTGATCGGCTTGGCACTGACGGCACTTCCGGTCATCTGGGGGACGGTCGCCGCGTTCGCCGTGGTCGTGCTCGTGGCCGCACTGGTGGCGGTGGAGGTACGCCGCGTGTGGGCGCGGCTGCCACGGTAGGAGCCGTTTGTGTCGCCGACCGCCCTCGACAACGGCCTGGGCGACCGCGCAGCGCGAGATTGTACGTGTGAGGCCCGAGCGCACTGCTATCGTCGGATTCCCAAGCTCGGGGTCGCGGGTTCGAGCCCCGTCGTCCGTTTTAGGAAGGCCCCGCACCATGATGACTCTTAGTTCTCAGATCCGGCAACTGACTCCGCTCCGCGGTGTCTAGCTGGCGCCCAAGCGCGGCCCGGAGGTCGTGAGCCTCACTCAGTACTACACGGCGACCACCCTCGACGGCTTCATCGCCGACCCCGACAACTCGCTGGACTGGCTGTTCACCCGCAAGCGGGATGAGGATGGGCCCCTGAACTACGACGATTTCATCGTCGGCATCGGTGCGATGGCGATGGGGTCGACGACGTACGAATGGATCCTCGACCACGAGTTCGCCGGCAAGGATCCGGCGGAGTGGAAGTGGCCGTACGACATTCCGTGCTGGGTCTTCACACACCGGCAGCTGCCGGTCATTCCGGACTCGCAAGTTGAGTTCACCAGCGCGGACGTCGCCGGCGTGCACAAGGAGATGGTCGCCGCCGCCGGCGACCGGAATGTGTGGATCGTCGGTGGGGGAGACCTGGCCGGTCAGTTCGCCGACGTGGGCCTCCTGGACGAGGTCATCGTGTCGATCGCGCCTGTCACCCTGGGTGAGGGTGCGTCTCTGCTGCCGCGCCGGATCGAACTGCGTCTGGACGAGCTGGGCCGGAACGGCGACTTCGCCTGCGCGAAGTTCTCCGTCGTGCGGCCCCGCCTGACATGCCTTCTCCAAGAGGCGGCGAAGAGCGTCGGCTTCGAGGACGCGATCGTCGATTCACGGTCTGGCCGCGGCCACGTCTTTAGGGGTGAGTCTTCGGCCCCGGCTGTGTGAGCCCGCTCTCGTACGCGAAGATCACGGCCTGGACGCGGTCGCGGACCTGGAGCTTCCGCAGGATGCGCTTCACGTGCGTCTTCACCGTCGATTCCTCGATCACGAAGGCTTGTGCGATCTCGCCGTTGGAGAGGCCTCGCGCCACAAGCTCGAGCACCTCGCGCTCCCGCGGCGTCAGCCCTGTGAGCCGCTCGCCGGAGGACGCGTCCGGGGTCGGCTGGCCGGCCATGCGGTCGATGACCTTGCGGGTCACGGACGGAGAAAGGAGCGAATCGCCGGCGGCGACGGTGTGGATCGCGGCGATCAGGTCCTCCGGCCTCGTCCGCTTGAGCAGGAAGCCCGAAGCTCCCGCCCTGAGGGCTCCGAAGATGTAATCGTCCTGCTCGAACGTTGTCAGGATGATCACTTTCAATTCGGGGGAGACGGCGAGCACGTCGCGCGTGGCCGCGATGCCGTCGAGGTCGGGCATGCGGACGTCCATGAGGACTACGTCGGGCCGGAGCTCGCGCGCCCGGGTGATCGCGACGCGCCCGTCGTCCGCCTCGCCGACCACGTCGATGGTCTCGTCGCTCGAGAACACGGCTCTCAGGCCCGCGCGCATGAGGTCGTCGTCGTCGGCGATCAGAACCCGCACCCTGTGTGCGCTCATTCGCTCACGTCCGCGTACGGCAGCCGCGCGTCGATGCGGAAAACGCCGTCGGCGGCGCTCGACCGAAGGCTTCCACCGAGGAGCGCCGCGCGCTCGCGCATCCCGACGATTCCGTGGCCGCCTCCGACGGCGACCGAGTCGGGCGGGACCGGATTCGTCACGGTGATGTCGAGCGCGCTCGAACCGAAGGTGATGTCCACCTCGGCCCGGCCGCGGCCGTGCCGAGCAGCGTTCGTAAGCGCCTCCTGGAGAATGCGGTAAGCAGCCTGGTCGAGGCCTGGGGCGAGGTCTCGACGGGAGCCATCGACGTGGACCGTCATTTCGAGGCCCGCGGCCCGGTGGCGCTCCGCCAAGGTGTCGAGCGCAGCCAGGCCCAGTGGAGGTTCCACGTCTCGCGCCGGCTCTGGAGACCCGTCGTCGTCGCGCAGGACGCGGACAAGCTGGTCGATGTCCTCCACGGTTTCGCGGGCGACCTCTTCGATCGTCTCCAGAGCCGCTTTTGCGCGCTCCGGATCCTTCTCGCTCAGGAGGCGGGCGGCGCCCGCCTGGACGAGGATGACGTTGATCGCATGGCCGGCGGAGTCATGGAGGTCGCGCGCAATGCGCGTGCGTTCCTCGGCGGCGGCGAGGCGGCGCTCGCGCTCCGCCTCGCGCTCGGCTCGCACGGCACGCTCCTCGAGCTCCGCCATGCGGGCGTGTCGCATGCGGACCCGGTCGCCGAACACCCACGCGGCGCCCCAGACGAGCGCTCCGAACAGGAGCGGAACAGTGGGGAACTCCTCGCGGGCGAATCCGACGGCCCCGACGTGGACGACGAACAGGCCGGCCACGGTCGCGGCAGTCAGCCGCGTGGGCACGCGCGTTTGCTCGGGGCTAGCGGCCAGGAAATAGAGAGCGATCGTTGGGCCCAGGGGCGGGCCGGGCGGATACCCGAGCGCGTTCAGCGCGGCGCTCGCCGCAGCGGTCAGAGCGAACACGGCAAGCGGCGCCCGGCGCCGGCCGGCCAGGGGCAGTGATGCGAGCGCCGCCAGCGCAACCGCCAGTCCGTCGAGACCGCGGGCATCTGCCTCGGATTCGCCGACGGTGCCGCCCGCGGCGAGGAGCGAGAGCGAGAGCCCGAAGACCACCACCGCGATACCTGCGTCAACCAGAAGCTGTCTAGGCCTCGCCACGTGCCGAGCCTAGCGCGGCCCCGCGCGCACCGAGTCTCCCCCGCGGGGTATCCCGATCCCCCCTGAGGAGGACGCGGAACTTCCTCCCTGGGGGCGTTGTGGTCGCAGGACCCCCGGCCCTACCGTGACTGGCATGGACGACGGCTTCGTCATCGAGACCACCCGGCTCACCAAGCTCTACGGCGAGCGAATCCTTGCGGTCGATCGACTGGACTTGCGAGTGCGCCGGGGCGAGGTCTACGGATTCCTCGGCCCCAACGGCGCCGGCAAGACGACGACGCTGCGGATGTTGCTTGGCCTCGTGCGGCCGACCTCCGGCAGCGCGCTCGTGCTGGGCGGCGCGCCGGGTTCGCCGGTAGGCCTTGCCCGTGTGGGAGCCCTAGTCGAGAGCCCGAGCCTGTACCCCTTCCTTTCCGGTCGCGACAACCTGCGCGTCCTTGCCCGGCATGCCCACGTGGCCGAGAGCCGTATCGAGGCGGTGCTGGAGGAGGTCGAGCTCGCCGACCGGGCTTCCGACCGGTTCGCCACCTACTCGCTCGGGATGAAGCAGCGCCTCGGCGTGGCCGCCGCGCTGCTCAAGGACCCCGAGCTCCTGATCCTCGACGAGCCCACCAACGGGATGGATCCCGCGGGCATGGCCGACATGCGCTCGTTCATTCGCGGGCTCGGACGCGGCCGCCGCACCGTTCTCCTCTCCAGCCACCTGATGACGGAGGTGGAGCAGATTTGCGACCGCGTCGGAGTCATCCGGAGCGGCACGCTCGTCGGCGAGGGGACGGTGGCCGAGCTGCGCGGCCGGGAGAGCTTGCGCATCCGCGCCGAGCCCCTCGCAGCGGCGGAGCGGCTGCTCACGACGCTGCCCGCCGTCGAGCGCGTTACGACGACTGACGGGGCTCTGAACGTCGCAGCCGACCCCGACGCGGCCCCGGCGATCAACCGGGCCCTGGTGGAAGCTGGTATCGCGGTGAGTGAGCTTCGCCCAGAGCAGGCCTCGCTCGAGCAAGTCTTTCTCGAGCTGACCCAACCTTCAGAGGAGGCGGCATGACGAGCGTCACCGCAGAGCTCCTCGTCGTACGCAAGCGTTCGAGCACATGGATTCTCCTCGGAATCTGGAGCGCGCTAGCCGTGCTCTTCGCGTACGTCATCCCTTACGTCGAGTACCTGAACGGGAGCGGGCCGGGACCGGGGTCCCTCGAACAGCTGTTGCCCGCACAGCTCGCCGGCAATCTCGTGGAGGGCTTCCCGTTCTTCGGCGGCGTGATCGCGCTCATGCTGGGCGTTCTCGGTCTGGGAAGCGAATACGGCTGGGGGACACTGAAGACGCTCTTCATTCAGCGCGAGGGGAGGCTGCACGTGTTCGGCGCCAAGCTGCTCGCGCTTGGCGCCGTCCTCGTCCCGTTCGTGCTGTCGGTCTTCGCGCTCGGCGCGGGCGCCAGCTACGTGATCGCCCTGCGCGAGGGCAGCGCCGTGGACTGGCCCTCGGCGTGGCTCCTCGTCCGCACTATGGGCGCTGGTTGGCTCATCCTCGCCGTGTGGACGTCGTTCGGGCTCCTGCTCGCCGCGGTCTCGCGCGGGACGTCGCTTGCGATCGGTGTCGGCATCCTCTACGCGCTCGTGATCGAGGGACTGATCAGCGCCTTCGCTGATGCTGTCAGCTTCCTCGAGCCGGTTACCGAGTTCTTCCTGCGGGCAAACGCGTATTCGCTCGTCAAAGGACTCGGTCTCTCCGTTTCGGAGGCGGCGGGCAACGGCCCCGGCGCTTTCAGCGGACCGTACGTCGCCACGGGCCAGGCCCTGCTCGTCCTCGTCGCGTACATGGTGGCTTTCCTCGCGCTCTCGGGAGTGCTGCTCCGCCGCCGGGACGTGACCTAGGCGACAAGGTAAGGGCTAAGGCCGGTCGCGGCGCAGCGGGAGGGGTTCGAACCCTCGATCCGGCTTTTGCGATACTCCGCCCGGTGGAGGACCCGAGAATCGGCGTCATGAAACGTGTCTTCGAAGGCTGGGAGGCACGTGACTTCGACGCGCTCCTGGGTTTGGCCGACCCGCAGATCTTCGCGGAGCTCGCGCTTCCTCCGGGCGATTCCACGCAGAGCTATCGCGGCCACGAAGAGATCCGCTCCTTTCTGCGAGACGGCGACGAGACGTACGAGCACTTCAAAGCGGAACCGCGAGCATTTGCCGTCGGGTCAACTGGGCGTGTCTTCGCGGAAGGTTCCGTGAGCTACAAGACGCCAGGTGCCCGCGGGATGACGAGCGTCGCCTACTGGGTCTGCGAGGTCCGCGACGGCAAGATCGCCTGGTGGCAATCATTCTCCGACCGGCGTCGCGCTTTGGCCGCGGCCGGCCTCGAGCCGCCAGTCTGAACGACGCGCACACACGCCCACGGCTGTCTCGCCTATCGTGGTCTCTGCTCACGCGTAAGGGGCGAGGCTGAGCGCGTCCAGGAAATACCAGACCCCGAAAGCGAGGCTCGCCGCTCCAAGGGGGGCCGGCAGGAACGAGCTTCGCCAGCGGAAAAGCGCGAGGCTCAGGCCGCCCGAGAGGGCGGTCATCGCTGCCGCCGTGCCGGCGGCGAGCAAGACGAGGGCAGCGACGGCGACCGGCTGCGACTGGATCGAGGCGACGAGGAGGATGCCGACACCTCCACTCCCTCCGGCTCCGTGTGCGATTCCGATACAGAGGACGCCCAAAGCCGACCGCCGACGGTGCGCGTGGAGGTGGTCCTTGGAACCCGCGTGCGAGTGCACGTGGGCATGGCGCACGCGCCCCTCATGCGTGTGCTCGTGCACGTGGAAGGCGCCCGCCCGCCAGCGCAGAAGCAGGCGCACGGCGAGCCCGATGATGACGAGGCCGATGAGCGCCTCCGCGGTTCGCTCAGTCCAGGCGGGCAATGCATGTCCGAAGAGGATGAGCGGAGTTCCGAGCGCGATCAGCGTCAGTCCGTGCCCGACGCCCCATGCGAAGCCCAGCCGGGCGCCGGCCCGCGTGTTTCCTTCGCTCCCGCCCGCGACAAAGGCAGTGATGGCGCCGATGTGATCCGGGTCGGTGGCGTGACGCAGGCCGAGTAGGACCGCCACGAGGAGGACGATCGGCAAAGTCGCACCGTCTGAGAGACCTGCGAGAAACTCGTCGAGTCCGCCCATCGCTCAGACCGGCGCTGACTCGGGCGGCTCCTGTGCCTGCTCTTCGCTGCGCTCTTGGCCGCGCCTCGCGCCGAGCTTGCCCTCGGCAACGAGCGTGCCGAGCACGTCCATCACCGCTCGGCAGGCAAGCTGAGCCGTCATGTCGCTCACGTCGTAGGGTGGGGCGACCTCGACGACCTCCATGCCGCAGATGCCCTCGCGGGCGATCAGCCGCAAGAGCTTGAGCGCTTCGCGCGGCAGAAGGCCGCCGGGCTCGGGCGAGCCTGTGCCGGGCACGAAGCCGGCGTCGACGCTGTCGATGTCGAAGGAGAGGAAGACTGCGTCCGCGTCCTTCCAGGCGACCTCGAGGGCGACCTCCGCAGCCCGCTCGACGCCGACCTCCTCGATGTCGGTGATCGTGAGAACGGTTGTCCGGCGGTCGCGCGCGACCTTGACGCCCGGTCGTGACCCGTACCAGCCGCCGATGCCCATCTGGACCAGGTTGGCGGGCGGGGCGTTCTCGATGTTCGTGGCGTGGAACCACGGCGTCGTATGCATCCGCTCGTCCATGTCGCGCTCCTGGATGTCCAGGTGGCGGTCCAGGTGGATGATCCCGACACGGCCTTCGATGTGAGGCGCGATCGCGCGAACGTCGGGGTAGCCGATCGAGTGGTCGCCGCCCAAGACGACCGGGAAGACCCCCTCGCCGACGACCCACGAGACTGCGCGGTCGATCTGGTCGAAGCTCTTCTCGATGTTGGAAGGGATGACGAAGACGTCGCCGAGGTCGACCAGGTCGAGCTCCTCCTCGAGGTCCACGGCCATGTCGACCGAGTACGAATCGTAGAGAGCCGAGATGCGTCGGATCGCCTGCGGGCCGAAGCGGCACCCGGCGCGATACGTCGTTCCCATGTCGAAGGGGGCGCCGAGAATGGCCACCTCGTGCTTGCCGACCTCGTGGACGTCTTCGAGGTAGGGGGCCTTCCGAAAGGTGTTGATTCCGGCGAACGCAGGCTGCTGCCCGCGGGCGAAGGTTGAGATCGTCCTGTCGTTGACCGAGTGTGCTGCCTCGAGGCCGAGCTCGAGTCCGCGCTCGATCGCTTCCCGCTGCTTCCGGTCCGAGATGTCAGCCAGCCGACGCAGGTTGCGCGTGCCCCGAAACTGCCCGTCGTGCGGTTTGCCGTCTTCGGCCATGAGGCGCCTCCTGTGGGGTTCGGCGTTGTCATAACAAGTTGACACGCCAGACTCAAGGGTCCGGCGGCGATTTCCGGCGACGCTCGCGGGAGACTCTTGATTTTCGCGCCCAGTGCATCGTATCGTTGCCCTGACTTCCGTCCGGGTACCGCCGTATCCGGAGGAGAGGAGCGACCAGGAATGGCTGTACAGACAAGCATTCCCGTGCTGGCGGAGGACAGGCCCGAGTACGCGGCGAAGCGGGACGAGCTTCGCGCCGCAGGCATCCGCTACGTGCTCGCGGCTTACACGGACGTACACGGGGTGGGGAAGGCGAAGGCCGTCCCGATCGACCACTTCACGTCGATGATGCGCGGCTCGGAACTCTTCACGGGCGCGGCGCTCGACGGCCTCGGCCAGGAGCCGAGCGACGACGAGCTCTCCGTCCGCCCCGATCTCGATCGGGTGCTCGAGCTCCCGTGGCGTCCCGGCGTCGCCTGGGCGCCGGGATCGCTCTACTTCCACAACGAGCCGTGGCCAATGTGCAGCCGGGTCGTCCTGCAGCGCGCCGTTGACCATGCCGCGCAACTCGGCTTCACCTTCAACCTGGGGATCGAGACCGAGTTCTATCTCGTGCGCCGCGAGAACGGCTCCGTCGTCCCGGCGAACGAGCGGGACGTCCTCGCCAAGGCGGCCTACGATATCGTCGACCTGCTCGACAACCTGCCGTTCCTCGACGAGATGATCGGCTACATGAACGTCCTCGGCTGGGATGTCCACTCCTTCGACCACGAGGACTCCAACTCGCAGTTCGAGTTCGACTTCTCCTACACGGACGTCATGAGCATGGCCGACCGCCAGACCCTCTGGCGAATGATGATGAAGGAGACCGCGCGCAAGCACGGGTTCGACGTGACCTTCATGCCGAAGCCGTATGCCAACCGGACCGGTACGGGCGCCCATTTCAACATGTCCCTCGCGGACAGCTCGGGGGAGAACGCGTTCGCGAACCCGGACGACCCCCGCGAGGCCGGCGTCTCGACGCTCGCCTACCAGTTCATCGCCGGCGTCCTTCGCCACGCCCCCGCGCTCACCGCGATCGCCTGCCCGACCGTCAACTCCTACAAGCGCCTCGTGAAGACAGGCTCGATGACGGGCTTCACCTGGGCCCCGATCTTCCGCTCCTACGGACGTAACAACCGCACGCACATGCTGCGCATCCCGCTCACGAGCCCGCGGGTCGAGAGCCGTGCGGTCGACGCCACCTGCAACACGTACCTGGCCGCGGCCGCGTACCTCCAGGCGGGCCTCGAAGGCATCGAGCAGGAGCTCGACCCGGGCGATCCGCTACCCCAGAACATGTATCTCCTGAACGACGACGAGCTCCGCGATCTCGGCGTCGGCACCCTGCCGCGAACTCTCCTGGAGGCGGTCGAGGCGTTCGAGAGCGACCCGCTGATGGCCCAGGTCTTCGGCGACGATCTCCATCGCTCGTACGTCGAGCTGAAGAGCGACGAGTGGTGGGACTACCACAACGAGATCTCGCAGTGGGAGATCGACCGCTACCTGACCTTCTTTTGAATGTTCCGCAAGCGCGACTCAAGCGGCGAGCTCGCGATCTTCTTCGCCACAGACCTTCACGGCTCGAACGTGTGCTTCAAGAAATTCGTCAATGCGGGGAAGTTCTACGGGGCGAGCATCCTCATTCTGGGCGGGGACGTGACCGGCAAGATGATGGTGCCGATCGCGCGGCAAAAAGACGGCTCCTATCTGGCCTCGTCCGCAGGCAAGGAGCTGAGGCTGGAGGGCGAGGAAGCAGCCGCCCTCGAGCAGCAGGTGTCGGACATGGGCTTCTACCCGAAGGTCATGTCCGAGGAGGAGTTCCGGGGGCTTCGGGACGATCCCGAAGGGCAGGAGGCGCTCTTCCATGAGCTCATCCGCGAGCGGCTCGAGGAGTGGATCGAGTACGCACGTCCCCGGCTCGCCGAGCAGGGAGTCAAGTGCTTCGCGGCGCCCGGCAACGACGACGCATTCTTCATCGACGAGGTGTTCGCCGACTCGGACGCGATCGAGCTCCTGGAGGGGCGCGTCGTCGAGGTGGACGGCATCGAGATGCTCACCACGGGCTGGTCGAACGAGACGCCGTGGAAGACCGAGCGCGAGACGTCCGAAAGCGAGCTTCGGACGATGATCATGAAGATGATCGACCGGCTGGAGCGGCCGGAGAATGCGATCTTCAACATCCACGTACCGCCGCATGCGACGGCGCTCGACCAGTGCCCCAAGCTGGACGAGAACCTCAGGCCGGTCTCGAGCGGCGGCAACCCGGTGATGACGTCGGCAGGTTCGACCGCGGTCCGCGAGCTGATAGAGGCCCACCAGCCGCTGCTCGGGCTGCACGGGCACATCCACGAAGGTCGCGGGATCGCGCGCATCGACCGAACGGTATGCGTGAACCCCGGCTCCAACTACAGCGAGGGCGTGCTCAACGGCTCGCTGATCCGACTCAGGCAAGGAGAGGTGCGCGACGTGCACCTCACGCAGGGCTAACGAGGAGGGAGCATGGCGACGCCAGCAGGTGAACGTGTTTTTCTCAGGAAGGCTTCGGGCCTCATCAAGTCGGCTTCGAACACCGACGTCCTGATCTACGACCTCGGGCTCGTCTCGATCGGTCTCGGGCTCGGGTTCCTGCTTTTCTACGGCCCCGCGGTCTACCTCGGCGGGAGCCTCTACGTGGGGACTCTCATCGCCGGCGGGGCGATGTTGCTCGTCGGGCTCGGGATGCTCGCGTGGACGATCACGATCCCGCGATCCGGCGGCATCTACAACTTCGGCACGAGAAGCATGTGGCCGCCCCTGGCGTTCACGCTCAGCTTCGTCGAGGTGAGCGCGTGGCTCTTCTACGGCTCGTTCGGAGCGGTTTACCTCGCCCAGTTGGGAATCGCGCCCTCGGTGACCGCGATCGGCATCATCACGGACAAGCCGGGAATCGAGAGCTTCGGCGCCGACCTCGCCGGCAAGTGGGGGACCTTCCTGATCGGGTCGGGCGCGCTGATCGTCGGCGCGATCATCCTCGCGAGTGGCATGCGCCGCTTTTTCTTCACTCAGAAGGTGATGTTCTCGATCGCGGTCCTGGGAACCCTCGTATTCATCGGGTCGCTCCTCTTCACCTCCAGAGCCGACTTCGTGTCCAACTGGAACAGCGTCATGGGCGACCGGCTGGACGTCGGCGACGACGCGTACAACGGGGTCATCCAGACCGCCAGGGAGGCGGGGTGGTCCGATCCGGGCTTCGACTGGAAGCAGACCCTCTTGTTCTCCAACTGGGCGTTCCTGCCGCTGATCGGCGCCGCGTTCTCGATCTCGATCGGCGGCGAGATCAAGCAGGTTGGCCGCGGACAGACGCTCGGCATCATCGGTGCGATCGTCACGTCGGTCATCGTCTGGATCGTCTCGATCGCCCTCGTCTTCAGGACCATGGGCAAGGACTTCCTCGGCGCGGTGACCTACTCGAGCCTGAACGGCGTCGAAGGGGCGGCAACCCCAGTCACTCCTTTCCCGACGCTGCTCACGGGCCTGGGGACCAGCTCCGTCGTCCTGACGATCCTGATCGCACTCGGGTTCATCGGCTGGATCTGGCTCTGGATCCCGACGCAGATCCTCTATCCGACTCGGGCGCTCGTGGCCTGGTCGCTCGACCGCGTCGCCCCCGACAAGCTCGGCACTGTCAGCGAGCGTACGCACACGCCGATTCCGGCCATCCTGCTCTGCCTCGCGGGCGGGATCACCTTCGTGGGGATGCTCGCCTTCACGACCTTCTTCCAGCTCGTCATCTTCATCGAGGTCGCGGTGCTCGCCTGGGCGATCGTCCTGCTCGCGGGTGTCTTCTTCCCCTACCGGAGGCCGGACATCTACAACAGGAGCCCGCTGGCCAACACGAAGATCGCCGGGTTCCCGATCATGAGCGTCGCGTGCGCGCTGGGCGCGGCCGCGGCGTTCTTCTACTTCTTCAACCTGTTCTTCGACGAGTTCGCGGCCGGGCACTCCCGCCACAGCATGTCCGTCTTGATCGGCTGGTTCGTCGGCTCGTTCGTCATCTACTGGATCATGTGGTTCATCCGCCGCAGGCAGGGCGTCAATGTCGACCTTGCGTTCAAGGAGATCCCGATCGAGTGAACGCGCGCGTGAGCCTCGGAGATCCGCTGCCGGACTTCGTCCTGCCCGACCTCGAGGGCCGGACGTGGACCAGGGCGGATCTCCTCGGCTCGCCGGCCGTCCTCTTCTGCTTCGCGACCTGGTGAACCTGTCGCGAGCAGCTGCCCGGGTGGCAGCGGAGCTGGGAGGACCGGGGGCGAAGCTTCCGCCTCGTTGCGGTTGCCCAGGACGTCCAGGGTGAGGAGCGCGTCCGGCCCGTGGTCGAGGAGCGGCACGTGAACTTCCCTGTCCTGGTCGATCGTGCGAGCGACCTTGCGCGTGTGCTCGGATTTCGCACCGTTCCGAGCGGGTTCTTCGTCGACTCCGAGGGGATCGTCCGCTACCGCCACCTGGACGACTTCGACGTCGCAGACCCCCGCGTGCGCTGGAATCTGGAGCACTTTCTCGCCGGCGAGCCGACCAAGCCTCCGGACTCGGAAGGAACCATGGATCCGGGAGCCCTCGAGCGCTTCGCGGAGGGAGTTGCCCTCTACGCCGACGGGCAGGAAGAGGAGGCGATCGCAGTCTGGCGGGCAGCCCTCGAGCTCGACCCGGACAACTTCGTCATCCGCTCGCAGATCTGGGCGGCTGAGCACCCCGAGCACTTCTGGCCGGCCGTCGACCGCGAATGGCAAGAGTTCCAGCTCCTCAAGGAGGGCTATGACAAGCCGCTCCCCTGACGCGGTGGCTCAGCAGGCCGGCCT